>OUNO011323045.1_pt1 | contig 15690 bp, 13 predicted proteins | sample 1779811 | NCBI WGS metagenome assembly OUNO01 (sample SAMEA3914804, study PRJEB12502) | metagenome | biome: forest; material: soil | place: Canada | collected 2010-06-25 | depth 0.3 m | reverse complement strand
TGCCGGTCGAGGCGGCCGAGGGCAGGCCGAGCTTGGTGTGCACGCTGACGCTCGCGCCGGTGCGGCCCGCCGTGCCAGCGCTACCGCCAGTGCCACCCGTGCCAGCGCCGCCGCCCGCACCACCGCCGCCGCCGCCCGAAAAGTCGCTGATCGCAATGTCGTCGAAGTTGATGCGGTTGCTGCTGCCGTCGAGCTTGTGCAGCGAGAAGCGCACCGAGCCGGAGAGGTTCACCGTGAACGACGTGCTGTGCAGCGTGCTCGGCGCCGTGCTGACGCTCGAGCCAACTTGCGACCAAGTGCTGCCGTGGTTCGTCGACACGAAGAGCGCCCAGGAGCCGTTCCCATCCGAGCCGTACGTGGCAGACTTCACTGTCACGACGCCCGCTCCGCTGCTGCGGTCGAAGTTCATGGTCACGGTGCCGCTGTTGCGCACGCGCGCCGAGGCCGAGCCCGCCTTCACGTCCGAAGACAGATTGCCGATCAGCGCGTCGTTCAGGTTCCAAGAGCCCGAGCCGAGCGTCACGTTGGCGGCGGCGTAGGCCGTTTTCGAGCCGCTCTCGAAGCCTTCGCTGGTGGTCAGCGCTTGCTCTGCGCTGTCCGAAGTGGCTCCCTCCTCGGCCGTTTGCGCGAGGCACCCCTGCACGCTCAGCGCAGAAAAAATGGAGAAAATCACGATCGAGAATGGACGAGTGAGGCTCATGGTCTACGACCCTTTCTGGTTCCGCCGAATGGCGCCGTCCGCGTCTCGGATCGGCGCTAGCGGCGGACTCTCGTCGTTCGCAGTCCATCTGGTCAATCCATGTGCGCGCCGCGAGCGAAGAGTTTGCGCTCGCGTTACACGTTCGTAGCCGGCGCGCGGAGTTCGACGCGCGCCCGTCGACCGCACGTCGCGCGCGCGTGCAACAGCGCCACGCGCCGCCGAAGGCAGTGACGAAATCCGACGGGCACGTGGTCTGTTATCGGGGCTCAGCCCAGCCCCAATGAAGTGAATTCATTGGGGCCCCACCCCAGTTTTTGGGCCCCGGCCCCAAAAACTGATGCCGATTGACACTCGGGGGGATGGGGCGCGCGACGCGGAAAAGGCAAGCTGTTAGTGTCGTGTGGTGATTGGCACGGAGGTCCTGGAAGAGCTACGCGCGAGCCAGGCGCAGCCGGTGCCGGGGATGGCGGCGGTGTACGTCTCGACGGCGGGGGTCGAGGTGCAGTGCGTCGGAGTGACGAGCCGCGGGGGTGCGCAGCGTGTCGATGAGCACACGGTGTTCGAGGCGGCGTCGCTGAGTAAGCCATGCTTTGCGATGGCCCTATTGAAGCTCGCCGAGGGCGGGCTATTCCCGCTCGATGAGCCGCTCGCGCTGCATTCGGAGCGGCTACGCGACGCGCACCTCGGGAGCGTGACGGCGCGCCACCTCTTGAGCCACAGCAGCGGCTTGCCCAATTGGAGCACTGCCAAGCGCCCATTTCGCGGCTATTTTCCGGCTGGTGAGCGCTTCAGCTACTCGAGCGAAGGCTTCGTCTGTTTGCAGGAAGCAGCGGAATCGATCTGCGGTCGCTCGGCGCAGCGCTTGGTGCGTGAGCTCGTGTTCGAGCCGCTGGGCATGACGCGGTCGAGCTACGTCTGGGAGAGCCACTTCGACGACAATTACGCTCTGCCGCACGACGAAGAGCCCGCCGAGCCGAAGTGGAAACCGGACAGCGCGAACGTCGCCTCGTCGCTCCACACCACGGCCGCTGATTGGGGTCGCTTCCTGCGTGCGCTGCTGTTCGAGCCCGCGTTCGAAGAGCGGCGTGACAGCGCGCTGGCAGCCGCAGTGCGCGTTCCCGAAAGCGGCCCGCTGAGCCTCGATGGGCCGCTGCCGCTGCACCCACAGCTCGCGTGGGGCCTCGGCTGGGGATTGCTCCCGGCGAGCCAATTGTTCTTTCAATGGGGAGCCAACGCGGGCTTCAAAGCGCTGACCGCGGGCTCCACGCACCAGCAGCGCGCGTGCGCCGTGTTCTGCAATGGCAGAGGCGGGCTCGCCCTCGCCGGGCGCGTCACTGCCGAGGAATTCTCCGAGGCGCGCGCCGTCAACGCCTGGCTCGGGATTCAACCGGCGTAAAACGCAAAACGCCACGCGAAGCTCGAGGCCTCGCGCGGCGTTTCTCGGCCGCCAATTGGCGGCTCGGCTCAGCCTCAGGTGCTGGCTTTGCCCTGCACGCTGGCGCTCGCTTGCACCGACACGTTGATGCTCACGCTCGCTTGAGCGGCGATCGCGATCGACGAAGCAGCACACGCGGCACCCGACACGCCAATGTCGCCCAGCGCGCTGAACGTGCCCGCCGTCTTGGCGGCCAGATTCGCGATCGGATCCTTGAGCGCAATCGTCAGCGCGAAGGCGTCCTTCACGTCGCCAATGTGACCATTGATGGCTGCGTACAGATCGGCATCGCCGTCGACCACGAGCGTTGCGGAAGACGTGCAGCTCGCGCTGGCACTCGCGGAGCCCTCGCACGAGGCCTGGCAGTCAGCAGCGCCGTCGCAGCTGAGCGTGCCTTGGCAGGAAGGCGGGCTCACCTCGGCGTCGCACTTGCCGTGGCACTCGCCCTTGCAATCGGCCTTGCCCGGAGCATAGGTGCAGGTGCCTTCGCACTTGCCGGTGCAGGCCGCGGAAGCGCCGGCCTCGCACGAGCCTTTGCACTGGGCCTTGCAGCTGCCCGTGAATTGACCGGAGCATTTGGCCGAGCACGAACCGTTGGCCTTCGCCGAGCAGGTGCCTTCACAGGTGCCCGCGCATGCGCCGCTCGAGTCCATGCCGTCGCACTTGCCCATGCAGGTTCCGCCGCAAGTGCCGCTGAATTCAGCCGTACAGCCCGCGTCGCAGCTGCCGCTCCACGCCAGATCGGAGCAATCACCCGTGCACGAACCGGAGCACGCAACCGCGACGTCCGCCGTGCACTTGCCGGAACAGGTCCCCTGACAATCGACACTCGGCGCCTGCACGTCACACGAGCCCGAGCAACCGCCGTTACACTCGACGACGACCTTACCCGGCTCGCATTTCGCTTCGATGTCGCAATTGGGTAGCTTGCAGCTCGCCTGACAATCCGCTTCCGCGGTCACATCCGCGTGGCATTCCGACTGCACGTCGAGGCTCACCGTAACGCCCTTTTGCAGCGCCGTCTTCACGCGCGCATTGAGCACCGCGCAGGCCTCTGCAGCAGTAGTCTTGCTCGCATCCTCGCCCACGTCCTTGTTGATCGCGTTACACACGGCGAGCCACTTGTGCTCGACGTTGACCGCCGCATCATTGAGGGCGACCGTAGCCCTGCCATAGGCCTGCAACGTCGCTTGCGCGCTGACGGTCGCGTCCAGCCCGGTGCAGCTCGTCGGATTTCCCGAGCCATCCGTCGAGCTACAGCCCGACGCTGCCAGCATGGCCAACAGGCCGACCGCACCCACCGTAGAGACCGCGTGCTTGAGCTTAAGAATCTTCATGTTTGGTGACTTCCCGACTCGGTGTGACAAAAGGTGCCAACATCCGCACCACACCCCCAGCGGTATGGCTCGGACGACAGCGCATCAAAGTGGCTAGAGTTCGCTTCGAACCATTCGCTCACGGCCCCTTAAGCGAAAACCGCGCCAGGTTCCGGACGCGCGTGCACGCCGCTCGAAAGGTGCGAGGCGTTCAGGCCGTCATTGCACGTGGCTGCACGACCCGGGTAAGCCGTCGGCCGCGTCGGTTGGAATCGTGATCGTGTTGGCGTCGAGCATTACCCCGGCGGTTTGCGCGAGCGCGCGGCCAACCAGCGTCGAGCCGGTCTTCATCGTGATGGCCGTGCCCGCGATGACCGTGCCATAGAATTCCACGGTCTTGCCGATCGTGACTTGCTTGGCGACACGCCAAAAAACAGAGCACGCTTGCGCGCCCCCCGTGAGCACGATCTGCGCGCCGTCAGCGACCGTCAACGTGAGGTTGCTGCGAATGACGAAGAACGCGTTCGGGTCGCCGCCCGCGTCGAGCGTCAGGTGCCCGTTCAACAGCACGTCTGCGCTGAAGCTATTCATGCACGTCACGCCCGGGTGCAACGTCACGTCACCGGTGAGACCGCCCACGACGTCGGTGTAGTCTGCATCACACGCGCGCGGATCGATGTCTGCGACGAGCGCGGTCACGTCTTGCTGCGCGAGGATGGTGCGCTGCGTGTAGGGCGCCAGCGAATCGATGCCGTACTTCACGTCCGACGCGCCATCGAAGCCGGTAATGTTCGACATTGCAGCCGCGCTGAGCCCCACCTCGCCCGTCACCGGAGAAATATTTGCCGCGGTGATCGAGCTATAGGCCAAAGCCGCAAACGGCTTGGCCGTGCCGACCGACGGGCCCTCGTACACTCCAGAGCGTCCCCCGTCACCGATGCCAGCGCCCGCAGCTCCCGATGCGCCCGCAGCTCCCGATGCGCCCGCAGCTCCCGACTTCCCTGCGCCGCCCGCGGCACGCCCCGCACTCGCGCCGCTCCCAGCGCCCGCGCGGCTGCCCGCGCCGCCCGTACCTGCGCCCGCATCCCCGCCGTCAGACGTGTTCACCGAGTCGCTATCGCTGCACGCTGCGGCGAACGCCAAGAGAGGAAGAACCACGAGACCCAATGCCAAGGAACGCTGCTGTTTCATAATCCCGTAGGTGCACCAACCGAGCCACCGCCCGAAAGCGACGAAAGGTCGGCAAACCGCAGGCAAGTGAGTTGGCGATCGATACAATGCGCCTCACCCCTGGCAGCCTCGTCACGCGCCCCGCGCCTGCCACCCGAGTAGTACCCCCGCCCACGATGACGATCCTCCAGTCACCTCGACTCACTCGAAGGCACCCGCTCAACCCCACCAGTTGACGTGCGAGCACTCTGGCGTACGGCCACTCGGACGTGCGAGCACTCTGGGGTAGGACCACTCGGACGTAAGACCACTTCGGGCAAGACCGCTTCGGGCAAGACCACGCAGATGCCCAAGATCTTGCTCGACACAGGGCGAGGCACTGACACGAGACGAGCGATGTGGGCGAGCTCGCCGACACAGCCCTTGCTCAGAACGCCAGCGGGGGGAGCCTCCACATTTCAATTCGCAAGCACGTGCACTTACTTGGAAATCGCGGTGACGCGACCGTGCCGTTCAAGCATTTCAAGGGGTTACAAGTCCGGGTGGTACCGAGCGATCACGATCCTAAGTATGTGCACGTACTTGCGATCTGGGTTGCGAAGGGCCGCTCCCGGGCGGGCTGACGGCACGCAGCCTCTGACCCAAATCCGCGAGCGCGAGCACGCAAATCCACGCCATGCCCGGGGTCACGTGCGTTCGTCGTTCCTCCCGGGTCACGTGCGTTCGTCGTTCCTCCCGGGTCACGTGCGTTCGTCGTTCCTTCTGGGGTCACGTGCATTCGTTGTTCCTCGTTGGCAAAGGTGCGAGGGATCGTCCCGATCGCAATAGCCGGTGCTCGGGCCGACAGGGAGATGCGAGCCATCGAGGGCTTGCCAAACGGGAGGTTAACCCTAGGCATTATGGCCACGTTCGGTGGCCGAAACTTGTTTGGCACGGATTGATGTGTAGAACGGGCACGCCGATGAATCCGATGAAGCGTTTGGTTTGTCTCGTGGTCTTGGCGAGTGCTGCGTGCGCGAAGGAGAAGCCGCCTCCGCCGCCGCCGCCCACCGTGCTGGTGGCGCCCGTGGCGCGCCAAGATTTGGCGTTGTTCATCGAGGCGGTGGGCACGCTGGATGGCTACGTGAATGCGGACATTCGCGCGCGCGTGAAGGGCTACCTGCGCTCGCAGAACTACAAGGATGGCGCGCCGGTGAAAGAGGGGCAGCTCTTGTTCACGATCGAACCGGCAGAGTACGCGAACTCGGTATCGGCGGCGAATGCGGCGCTCGTGCGTGCGAAGGCAGCCAAGGACAACGGCGCGGTGAGCTTGGAGCGCAATCAGGCGCTCGCGCAACAAGGCTTGGTTGCGACGCAGGCGGTCGACAACGCGGTCGCGCAAGCAGCAGATTCGAACGGGCAGGTGCTCTCGGCTCAGGCATCGCTGCGCCAAGCGCAGTTGGATCTCTCGTACACGCAGATCCACTCGCCGGTGTCGGGCGTGGCCGGCTTGGCGTTGGTGCGCGTCGGCAACTTGGTGGGGCAAGACGGGCCCACGCTGCTCACCACCGTGTCTCAGCTCGACCCAATCCGCGTCAACTTTCCGATGAGCGAGATCGACTACGTGCGCTTTCCGAATCGCCTGAAGAATCTGGGCGGGCGTGACGTGGCGTGGGCACAGAAACAATTCCCGAAGCTCGACGCCAAACAGAAAGCCGAGGGCGACGACCCGGGGCTCGAGCTGATCTTGGCCGACGGCAGCGTCTATCCACACAAGGGCGTGCTGGTGACGGCAAACCGCCAGGTGGACGCGGGCACCGGCACGATTCAGCTCCAAGCGCTGTTCCCGAATGTCGACGGCTCCTTGCGCCCCGGCCAATACGCCCGCGTCCGCATTCAACGCGAAGATCAAGGCAAAGCGTCGCTCGTCGTGCCCGAGAAAGCGCTGATCAACGTGCAGGGCAGTTACTCCGTGGCCGTCGTCGGCGCAGACAACAAAGCGAAACTGCGCCAGGTGGATCTGGGGCCGCCCGCGAAGGGCCTGCGCATCGTGCTCAAAGGCTTGAACGAAGGTGAGAGCATCGTGGTCGAAGGCACCCAGAAGGTGGTCGATAACGCGCCCGTGACCCCCAAACCGGCGCCCGCGCCCGTGGCGTCGAACTAACCGTGTCGAACTTCTTCATTCGTCGACCGATCGTCGCGATCGTGATCGCGATTTTGACCGTGCTGCTCGGCGTGGTCTCGCTGCTCGGCCTGCCTATCTCCCAGTTTCCGTCGATTCTGCCGCCCGAGGTGAACCTCAACACGAGTTACACCGGCGCAGACGCGCTGACGATCGAACAAGCCGTGGCGACGCCCATCGAACAGCAGATGAACGGCGTCGACCGCAGCTTGTACATCAAGTCGACGAACGCGAACGACGGCACGATGAGCCAAGTGGTCACGTTCGACGTCGGCACCGATGGCGACGTCGACAACGTGCTCGTGAACAACCGCTTCTCGCAAGCGCAGCCGTTCCTGCCTCAGGACGTCAAGAACCTGGGCGTCACGATCAAGAAGTCATTGGCCTTCCCGCTGATGATCATCTCGCTCTATTCGCCGGACGGCCGCTACGACTCCACGTTCCTGGCCAACTACGCGCTGATCAATATTCTGGACGCGGTGCTGCGCGTGAAGGGCGTGGGCGATGCGCGCAACTTCGGCGCCTCCGAATATTCGATGCGCATCTGGCTCAACCCGGACACGCTGGCGCGCCTCTCGTTGACGGTCACGGACGTCCAGAACGCGATCCGCGCGCAAAACATCGTGAATCCTGCAGGTCAGATCGGCGCAGAACCGGCGCCCGCGGGCCAACAGCTGACGTACACGGTGCGCGCGCAGGGCCGCTTGGTCGAGCCGGACGACTTCGCCAACGTGATCCTCAAAGAGAACCCGGACGGATCGAGCGTGCGCGTGCGCGACGTCGGCCGTGTGGAGCTCGGTGCCCTCAGCTACGCGCAATACGGCACTTTCAACGGCAAGCCCGCTTCCGTCATCGCTGCCTTCCAAACGCCCGGCTCGAACGCGCTCGACGTCCAAAAGGGCATCTTGAAGACGATGGAAGACGTCGCCAAGCGCTTCCCGCCCGGCATCGCCTACAAGGTCTCGCTCGACACGACCGCGCCGGTGACCGCAGGCATCAAAGAGATCGTCGAGACGCTGTTCGAAGCGATCGCGCTCGTGGTGTTAGTGGTGTTCGTCTTCCTACAGAATTGGCGGGCCACGCTGATTCCGCTGCTCACCGTGCCCGTGTCTTTGGTCGGCGCGTTCGCGGTGTTCCCGCTGCTCGGCTTCTCGGTCAATACGCTGTCCTTGTTCGGCTTGGTGCTCGCCATCGGCCTAGTCGTCGACGACGCCATCGTCGTGGTCGAAGCCGTGGAGCATCACATCGAGCAGGGGATGAGCCCGAAGGATGCCACCGTGCAGGCCATGAAGGATGTGCAAGGCCCCGTCGTGGCCATCGCGCTGATCTTGGCCGCGGTGTTCATCCCCGTCGCATTTTTGAGCGGAATTACCGGCCGTTTGTATCAACAGTTCGCGCTCACGATCGCCGTGTCCGTGCTCATTTCGGCGTTCAACGCGCTGACGCTCAGCCCGGCGTTGGCGGCCATGCTGCTCAGGCCGCGCTCGGAGAAGAAGAGCTGGTTCAGCAAAGCGGGTGATTGGTTCAATCGCGGCTTCGGCCATGCCACGAACGGCTACATCTCGGTCAATCGCCGCTTGGTGCGCAAGCTCGCCATCCCGCTCGTGTTGCTCGCGGGCGTCGCTGGCCTGTCGGTGCTGCTCTCGCAGAAGGTCCCGTCGGGCTTCCTCCCCGACGAAGACCAAGGCTACGCCATCATCGGCGTGCAATTGCCCGACGGCGCTTCGATGCAACGCACCAACGAAGTGTACAAGCAGATGGACGCCATCCTGACCAAGGAAGAGGGCATCAAGGGCTACAACGGCGTATCCGGCTTCAGCTTGTTCACACGCACGTCGGCCAGCTACACCGGCTTCGGCTTCATCGGCCTCAAGCCTTGGGAGGAGCGCAAAGGCGCAGACATGACCTCGCAGGCAATCCTCAAACGCCTCAACGGCCAATTCGCGCGCATCATCGAAGCCCGCGTCTTCTGCGTCGCTCCGCCTTCAATCCCCGGCATCAGCGCCGCCGGTGGCTTCAGCATGATGCTGCAAGACCGCAGCGGCGGTTCTGTGGGTTTCTTGGCTCAAAACGTAGGCAAATTCGTGGCCGAAGCCAAGAAACGCCCCGAGCTCGACGGCGTACGCCCGCTCTTCTCCCCCGCAGTCCCGCAGCTCTTCGCCGACGTCGACAAAGACAAAGTGCTGAAGCAAGGCGTAGCGCTCAGCGAAGTGTACGCCGCATTGCAAACGTTCCTGGGCGGCTCCTACGTGAACGACTTCAGCCGCTTCGGTCGGCAATGGAAGGTGTTCGTGCAAGCCGAAGGCGCGGTACGGACCACCGCCGAGGATATCCGCAAGTTCTACGTGCGCAACAACAAGGGCGAGATGGTCCCGCTCTCGTCCTTCGTCACGGTGCGGCAAGTGAGCGGCCCCGAGTACACGGTGCGCTTCAATTTGTACCGCTCTGTAGAGATCCAAGGCGTACCCGCTGCAGGCTACAGCTCGGGGCAAGCGCTGCAGGCCTTGGAAGAAGTCGCCAATAAGACATTGCCGCCGGAGATGGGCTACGCCTGGAACGGCCTGAGCTACCAGGAGAAGGCGTCACAAGGCGGCTCCGCCAGGGTGCTCGGGTTGTCACTGGTGTTCGTCTTCCTGATCTTGGCGGCGCTGTACGAAAGCTGGTCACTGCCCTTCAGCGTCTTGTTGAGCGTGCCCATCGCGGTGCTGGGCGCCTTCTTGGGCCTGATGTCACGCAGCCTAGACAACAACGTGTACGCGCAGATCGGCCTCGTCATGCTCGTCGGGCTGACGGCAAAAAACGCGATTCTGATCGTCGAATTCGCGAGGGCCGAGCTCGAAAAGGGCAAATCGATCATCGACGCTGCACTCGAGGGTGCGCGCTTACGCTTGCGCCCGATCTTGATGACGTCATTTGCGTTCATCTTGGGCTGTGTGCCGCTCTGGGTCGCCAGCGGTGCTGGCGCGGCAGCGCGGCGAGTGATGGGCACCGTCGTGGTGAGCGGGATGCTCGCTGCGACGCTGCTCGGCATCTTCTTCATTCCGGCGCTGTTCGTGACCGTGGAACGGTTGAAGTCGCGCAGTAGCGGGGAGGAGGCGACCAAGCCTGAAGAAAAGCGCGACGTCGAGGGTGGGGGCGAGGCCGCGCACCACGCCTAGCGGTTGCGAATCGACGTTGCCAACCCACATCTCGCTGCCTCGAGCACCCAGCTCCTTCAGCCTCGGCCGAGGCGCCGAATGCGCGCAAGATCAGGGGGTTGTGCCAGCTGTGCCAGGAGCGGGCTCGCGGCAACTCTCTCAGCTGCGGGTATTCAGCGGAAAACTCGGCGCAGTGCCGGAGCGTGAGCCGACGATCTCTTGGCATGTGACGTGCTTCAGGGCTCGCTATGGTACGCACCACAGAATCAGCAGCAAGAACGGCGGCGAAGAGGGTCGGGCTTCGGTTGGGCTGGGGCGTCGTGTTGGCGAGCGCCTTAGCGCTGTGTGCTTGCGGGGGCACCAGTGACGACGCGACGTCCAAGCAGGATCCGCTGCTGGGCGCGTGGACCTTCAGCGGCAACGTACCCGCTAGCGTGGCTCTGACCATCAACCTGAAGGATGACAAATCGTTCAGCTTCGTAGAGACGGTTGCGCCGTTTTCTCGCCCGGCCGGCGTCGTCGATGACGGGTGCGTCACCACTGACACCTATCTAGGAACGTACGCGGAGACGGCTCCCAACACCCTGACTTGGACGTTCAGCGCTGGCACAGCGAACGCCGTCTCCAGCTGCGGCACGGCATCGAATGACTCGGCCGGCACGCCAATGACGGCAGACGCAATCGAGAGCTACCGACAACAAGGGCTCATTCCGAAGGCAACCGTGACGTACACCATGACCTCGACCGCGCTCGTGCTCACTCCCGGCCTCAGCGTCAACGCTTCGACCACGTTCACTGCGGCGCCGTAGAAGCGCCAACACGTTGGCCGAGGCGCCCACTACTCCGGCCAAATGACGGTATCGAGAACGGACTCCGTGCGCACGACGGAGGGCGCGGTCCAACCGAGGCCCCCGCATTTGTCGCACAGGAAAGACATCACCTTCCCTTGAGCTTCGTCGCCGAAAGTACGCCAGCCCGTTGCGGCGCACTCCGCACAATCGGCAGACTCCGCAGGGCGCGGTGGTAGCAACGTGCGTAGCTCGGCGATGCCGGTCTTCTTCACGCCTGCGAGGATCGACGTGAAGGCCTCGCCGCGATTGACGCGCACGCCCCAGCCGTCGTCATCCCAGATGATCCGGCCGTCACTGGAGAGGAAGACCGCCGGACCGAGACCGGGATCCAACAGGAAAGCGTCGTACCTTTCGGCGATGGGATCGCCGTCATTGCGCCGCTGTCGGTGCTCGCGCAGCAATGCGAGCAGCGACGGCTTCAGCTCGAACAAGCGAACCGAGACCAAGATACGGCGTTCAGAGGCGCTCACTTCGCTCAGCCTTGCCCAAACAGGCGCCTGAGCAAGCCTCGTTTTTTCCAGCAATAGCCCGGCCCTCGTGCGACGAACGACCCCATCTGATCCATGCAACGTATCGGCGTTCGGCGGCTGGCGCTAGTGACAGCGTTGGCCGAGTGTTCGCCGCTGGCGCTCCCGTGAGCCCAGATACCTTTCCGCTGCTCGTCGACGCGACGGACCAATAGACTTTCGCGACGAAGGCCCCCTGGACTTGACTGCCAGGCGCTGTCCTGCACTTGTTTGGAAAGCCGACCGATGGCGGAGCTCCAGTGAACGAAGCGCATGCGTTAACCGAGCACGAAACGACCAGCTTTCGGTTCTTCCCGACCGTGGCTCCGCTCGCGCACTTCGTGGGGTTTCTGTACACAAGTGAAGTGCCGCGGTACTTCATGGCGCAGATCGTGGGCAGGCGGCTGCCCGAGGTGGAAGCGCAGCTGGTGTTCGCGATCGAAGAGGGCAACTCATTCCCGGGTGGCACGCCGTTGGGAGGGGGCCTGCATGCGAGCCTCTTCCTCCAGCCCGCACACCTGCAGGTCATTCCGATCCCGGGCAGCATCCGGCACGCGGTGGGAGCCAGCTTGCGCCCTGCCGGCCTGCGCCTGCTGTTGCCGCGCGGTGCTGATGGCCTGGCGGACGCGCCGCTGCTCGGACTCGACGAGCTGTGGGGTGCCGAGGGGCGTGAGCTCCGCGATCGCCTGGTGCTCGCAGAGACTGCGAGCCGGCGCTTGGCGTTACTCGAGAGCTATCTACGCGGGCGCGTCACCGAGCTCGAGCAACCCAATCGCTCCGTGCGGCGGGCCTTCGAGCTGATTCAAGCGGCCCACGGCGAGATTTCCACCGAGCAGCTCGCGCGAGCGTGCGGCGTCACGAGCCGTACGCTACGCAGCGCGACCATCGCAGAAGCTGGCCTCGCGCCGAAACACTTGGCGCGCATCGTGCGCATTCGCTACGCGCTGGATCTCTTGGCCGGCGCGGGCGTCCCGCTCAGTGACGCGGCGGTGACGAGCGCATTTTCAGACCAAGCGCACATGAGCCGCGAGTTCCGGGAGCTGATCGGGGAGCCGCCATCACTGCTCGGCCAGAAAATCCGTTCCGCGGACATGCCCAACTTCAGCGCCGAACGGGACTTGATGAGTACCGGCCTCTTGGTGGTCCCGAAATCCACTGCGCCGTGAGCGCATTTCCGATTTCTTCAAGACGAGAAGGGCCCTCTCGGTTTATGTCAGCGGGGGGGAGCAGAGTAGGTCAGGGCCGCACCTTCATGCGTGGTGCATCGGTCGTCTGGGACTACCCAAGGCTCAGAAGCGGACGCGAGGAGACCGCGGTTCAGACTGGCGGCAAGCGCACTTCGCTCGAGCGCGGCTTGTGCAAGTTGCCTTGGCCCTCCAATGCGCCGCTACGCACGAGTGCCATGATCCTGCGCGCGTGAAAGTGGACCGCGCCATCCGAGATCGGAAAGCCTCCGGTCGCTAGAGCGTCATGGATGATACGCGCGCCTTTGAGCCACAGCGGCCGCGCGTGAAGCGTGAGCGTTGCATCGATCGTGATCACGCCCTGATCGCCGATCTCGATGGCGAACGTCAGCTCGTCTTCTGCCGGCTCAACAGGCAGTGAATCGTCGTTGTCGAGGAGGAGCATGCTCGTGTCCGCGTAGGGTAACGGCGTTTGGCTCCGCGTGCCAGCGCCGGGCGTGGCTCATCGGTAGCGGCGCGCGCCCCCCGAGCACGCTCGTGAATAGGCGCTCGGGTGCGACGATGAGTCGTGCATCCTGCTCTAACGCACGAAATGAAGGCGCAGTGGCGGAGTCCAAGCGCGAATCGTCTCACCGTGTGCCCCGATTCCGGGGTCGTAGCGGCGGTCCATCGCGCACTCGGTGGCTTGCTGAGCGAAGCCGAAGCCAGGGTCTCGGATGACGGCGACGCGCCGCGGATAGCCCTGCCTGTCGACCAAGACGCGAATCACGACCAGCGCGTGATCGACGTGTGCAGCGATCGCTTGAGTAGGATACGGACAGTTGGCCTCGGTCTCGCTGGGCCAGGTGAGTGGACCGTCTGCCGTCGATTTGAGCGTGATCGGGAGCGGCGGCGAAGGCGGCGCCGCTTGACGAGCTGCGCACGACAGCACCCAGAAGCAGAGCGCAAGGGACAATCGGGCTTCTCGCAAGCGGAGCATTTGCACGAAGGCCGAGTTAGGCGATGGCGCGGAGGAACGCCTTGTTGCGTTTGCGGGTTGCTTGGAGGCGCGGCGATGTGCCGTTTCGATCTTCGAGGTCGATGGACGCGCCGTTCGCATCTTGGACATAATGCTGGCTCAGCTCTCCGTTTGCGTCCGGCACCAGTCGTCTCTCGTCAGCTCCATACGGAACTTGTCGCGCGGGACACCGCGGATGATGGCGGCGGCCGCGCGCGTTTCGGTCACCACGAAGCCGAGCTTGGAGAAGAGGCGCATGGCGCGGGCGTTGTCCGTGCGCGCGATGAGCCAGATGGTTTGCAGGTTCATGCGTTCGAAGCCGAATCGAAGCAGCACACTCATGGCCTCGTGGCCGTAGCCCGAGCCCCATAGGTCGCGCTCGCCGATCACGACGCTGATCTCCGCGGATTGCTCGGGGACGATATCGCGCAGGCCACCGCAGCCGATCAATCGCCCAGAGAGCAGCTCGATGCGCATGGCCAGGTTCGGATGGTCGTCGCGCCTCGCTTGCTCGAGAAACGCGATCACCTTGTCCATGGGCAAGCTTTGCTCGCCAGCGAGCGGCAAGAATTCGGTGACCGCGGGATCTGCAAACCAACGGAAGCGTGCATCAGCCTCTTCCAGCCCCGCCCGACGGATCCGAATCCGTTCACCCGATAGCTCGATGTCCTTCAAGTGCCTCCGTCGACCGGCTCAGGCAGCAATGCTGAACGGAAACGGCGGCCCCTGTCCAGCCCGCAAACGCTCCGCGGGGGGATCTCGTCGGACGGCCGCTATTCGCCGGCGCGCAGCAGCTGGTCGAGCGCGCACACGGTGGCGGCTCGGTTTTTCGTGAGCAGGATTGCGATGTACACTGGGCGGACATGGAGGGTCGAACCGTTACGCTCGTGCTTGCGAGCCCGCAGGGGGCACTGCTCGGGCAAACCGCGCCCTTCGCGCTGGACATGCCGTTTTGGCAAGAGGCGCACGACGTAGTGCGGGCAGCTCAGGAGCGCTTCGGGATCCGCGTCACGATCGTTCGCTTGCTGACCGCAGAGCGGCCGCAGCCGCCGGGAGGCGCTGTCGTGTACCTGGCGGAGGTCGATGAAGTGCCGAGCGCTACCATATCAGCAGTGCCTCTGGAGCTGGCACGGCGCGCCCAAGAGCCGAGCGCACATCGAGCAGCATGGGCGGCTTTCGGTGGGCATCGCGCGAGCCTTGCTTGGGTGCGCTCGGTGTGGGCCAAAGCCGGTGCGTTCCGCGCGCAGCAGCACCGGACGTGGAATCTGTCGTCGCTTTGGCACGTTCACTCGGGTGAGCAGAGCGCCTGGTTGAAGCAGGTCCCACCTTTCTCTGCGCATGAAGCGGCAGTGTTGAGTTGGCTCATGGCGGCAGTGCCGGGGGTGTCACCGCCTGTTTTGGCCAGCGACGCCGCCAGCGGGCGCACGTTGCTCGAGCACGTTCGCGGAGAGGATTGCTACGGCGCTGCGACTGAGCTGAAGGCGCGATTCGCGCTCGTGCTTCACTCAATCCAGTTGGCAAGCATCGGCGAAGTCGAGGCCCTGGCGCAGCGCGGTGTTCCGGATCGGCGAGGCCCACGAATGGCGGAGCACCTTCGCCGTCAGCTCCAGGGCTACCTGGCACCCGTACCCAGAGTTACGCAGTTTCTGGGCGATCTGGAGGCATACCTTCGGCTCGTCAGCGAATGCCAGCTGCCGGATGTGCTCGTCCACGCTGATTTTCATGCGGGCAACGTTCGCTTCGACGGTTCGACGAGCACGATCCTCGACTGGGGGGACAGCTTCCTCGGCCATCCCGGGTTCGATCTATTGCGCCTGTCCGAGGGCTGTTCGGACGCAGACTCAGCGAGTCTCTTGCAGCAATGGTCCGCGCGCTGGCGACAGTACCGCGCGGGCTGCAACCCCGAGCGCGCCGTCGCCCTGCTCCGCGCGCTCGTGCCCTTGCGAGCCGCCGCGACCTACGCCCACTTCGTTGCCAATATCGAAGCAAGCGAGCACCCCTTTCACGCGCCAGATGTCGTCACTCAGCTGGATTTGGCAGAACGGCTTTTGGGCGGAGAGCGATGAGCCTTTGGTACTGCTTGATCACCTAGTCGCTAACCTGGGGAGGCTGTGATTGTCTGCTGGAACCTAGCCGTGAAGCGCGCCGAACCGCCCCGCGTCAGATCTAAAATGCCGAGCAGCAGGCGCCCGGTTTCGCCGGTTCTCTCGTTTGGTCGTGCCCGCTCGCGCCG
>OUNO010005247.1_pt1 | contig 15694 bp, 16 predicted proteins | sample 1779811 | NCBI WGS metagenome assembly OUNO01 (sample SAMEA3914804, study PRJEB12502) | metagenome | biome: forest; material: soil | place: Canada | collected 2010-06-25 | depth 0.3 m | reverse complement strand
GTGCACGTGTCAGCGGTGTTGCTTTGTTGCCCAGCATTGCGTCAGTCAAATCAGCAACGGTTGCCAGGCGGCCCATTTCGCTCAATTCGCGGATAATTGCCTTTTCAACGGTCTGGATCGCAGGAATTTTGCCCTCTTCGCCAGCGATTTTCAGACGGATCAGGATGGCTTTTTCTAGTTGTCGAACGCGTTCACGAGTGATGCCAAGCAATTCACCAATCTGTTCCAGCGTTTCTTTTCGGTCGTATAGGCCGAATCGACGAGTAATAATTTCACGTTCACGTTCTTGTTCAACGGCACCGAGAATGGCCTCGACAGCACTGTCAATATCGACTGTGGTCACTTCGCTTGCGGTCTTAGTTGGAGCTTGGCTCATTGGTTCGTCCTCTCTGCCTCACCACAGGTTTAGGATAGTTATTATTATGTTCTTGTTATCCACTATAAAACAAATTTTTTATAATGTCAAACACTTTTCTTACTTTTGTCAATTATAGCATGAAATAGACGCGGGTAGTAAAGAATGTTTTCGGACTTTTTTATTCCCCACTTATGTTACATGATGGTTATGTATAAAACAAATGACCCGCCTTTTTGGCGGTCGCCGAGACATCGTTGTCTCGAGGCGGGCCACGTGTAGGCGGGTGTGTGAGGGGCTTATTCGTCAAATGGAATTGCATATTTGTACCACTCCCCATCGGAACTTGGGGTGAGGCCCAAACTGGCCGGTTCGTTGACGTGGACCTCGCCACTCGGATCAGCGAGGAGTTTATAACGGACAAGGCTCGCTACTTCGCTCCTTTCGACAATCTCATCAAAACCAATGATCTCGATCTCTTGTCTGTCATTGCCTCCGGGTGAGTAAACGACGAGGCGCGTGCCCGGGGCAACGTCACGGAGGTTGAGTGCGGTTGTAGGTCGATTGGTGTTCATCGTTTCCTCATTCGGTAGGTGCGGCTTATGGGTAAAGCAAATCTATGTATATATTGCATCAAATATTAACTTTTGTCAATGTTACCAGAAAATGAAAACCGCCCCGAGGACGTCGCCGGGACAGTGATGTCCTCGTTGCGGTTCTCAGGGCGCGGTGTGTTACATAGGTGCCCTGTAGTTGCGGGCATCGTGTTCTCGTCGGCGTTTGTCAGCGGCTCGAACGGCCCGAACCATCGGGCGCTTTGCGACCCACTCGGCGTCGACGATATCCAGCAGCCTGGCTGCACCAGCACGCTTGTTGAGCATCTTTTGCACCGGCGTCGCGTCGAGGACGATCCTCTCGGCTTCCTCGGTGCTGAACCGAAAATGGGTTCGATTCGCTTCCCGGCTCAGGACTGACACGAGCTGTTCTGCTCTGCCGCTACACGCCAGCCGGTACGGCTCGGAGTCTTCGCCGAAGACATCGCGGATCGCCGCGTGTGTTTCGGGGCAGAAATGACAATCCAGGATTTCACTATGGAGCATGGTTATCACCTAACTCTGGTCGGTACGTTCTGTCGTACTAGTTCTAGATTACCGATGTTTTGATTCGGTTTCAAGCATAGGGGCGATATATACTGAAAACAAATGACCCGCCGACGAACGACGCCTGCCTGAGCGCGATGCTCGAAGGGGATCATTTGTCGGCGGGTTTAGCCCCACGGAATTGCGAACCGTGACGACCACTTACCGTTTCGTGGGGCGAGGCCGAGCCAGTCGACTCGCCACATGTAGACACAGCCTGGGCGACCTTCGGCCTGGAAGAGCACGAATGTCGTGCCGCCACGTTCGCACGGTGGCGCGGTGAACGTTCCGCGGATGAACGGAATGTCGTCGCGGTCAATGCCCGAACAGAAGTCGACGCCTTTTTGCACGTCCGAAACGGTCAGCGCTCGCGAACAGCTCGGGTGTCGGTCTTCGCCCATCGCGGCCAGTTGCGGATACAGTCTTTGATCAGATGCGTGCGATAGCACGTCTCTCGCATATGGCGAGAGCGAGGTACGAGCCATGGTGCTCCTTCGGTTGTGACGGATGGCTTACAGCCATGATTCTAGGATAATTATCAGGTTGGGTCAATTATTTTTTGCGGCGGACAAAGCGTTTTTTGCCGGTTGGGGCGTCGGCAAGAAGTTTTTTGGCTTCTTCGTGAGTGATCTTTTTTGGATCAGAATCTTTGGGGATTTTGGCATTCTTTTTGCCGTCGCTGATGTAGGGGCCGAATCGGCCGTTCAATACTTTGATGCCATCGCCAAAGTCAGCGATGTTCTTCTCGGACTCGGTTTTTAATTTGGCGGTGTAGAGTTCGAGTGCTTGGTCAAGGGTGATATCGTGCGGGTCAAGCGGTTTGATGCTGACGAATAATTTGTCGATCTGGATATATGGCCCAAAGCGACCGATGTTGGCTTTGATATCTTTGCCATCGGCAGTCTGACCGACAAGTCGTGGTAATTTGAATGCGTAGAGTGCTTCGTCAAGGGTTATCGTCTCGATCTTTTTGCCGGCTGGCAGTGGCGCGAATTGTGGTTTGTTCTCTTTGTCATCGGTGTCGCCAAGCTGCAACATAGGACCGAATCGGCCAAAGCGCGCGATGATTGGCTTGCCGGATTTGGGATCAGTACCGATGTCGCGTGATGCGCCGACAGTACTGCGGTCAATGCCGCCAGAACCCTCGATCAATTTATGGAATGGCGTATAGAATTCTTTTAACATGTCATTGCGCGCCAATTTGTTATCAGCAATCAGGTCAAATTGTTCTTCGACGTCAGCGGTAAAGTCATAGTCAACGACCTGTTCGAAATGGTCGCCCAGGAAATCAGCGATTAATTCACCACTAGGTGTCGGGACCAATTTGCCACGGTCAGCACCAGTCTTTTCCTGAGTGATTTCGCGGCTGACATCATCATTTTTCAATGACAATACGATCACGTCACGCTCGGTACCTTCGCCCTCGCCTTTGACGACATAGCCGCGGCTCTGGACGGTGTCGATAATCGTGGCGTAGGTTGATGGTCGGCCGATGCCCAGTTCTTCCAGTTTTTTGACCAGACTACCTTCGGTGTAGCGGGCTGGCGGACGGGCAAAGATTTGTTTGGCGATGGCTTCGTTCAACTGTAATACATCTTTGGCGTTCATCTTTGGCAGGATATCGGCTTCTTTTTTGCTGCCACCATAAACACGCAGGAACCCGTCAAAGACGATTACTTCACCTTTTGCTTCGAACGAATTATCAGACGAACTGATAGCGATTGTAACGGTCGTTTTCTCTAGTTTGGCTGGTGCCATCTGGCTGGCCAGGGTGCGCGTACGGATCAGATTGTATAATTTTTGGTCGTATTCATTACTACTCGCTTTTTCCAGGCGCATATCGGTTGGACGAATGGCTTCGTGGGCTTCCTGAGCGCTTGCGGATTTGGTTTTGAACTGACGAACCTGTGAATATTCCGGCCCGAATGCGCTGGTGATGTAATCTTTGGCGGCTGCAATCGCCTGCCCTGACAGGTTCATGCTGTCGGTACGCATATACGTGATCTTACCTTCTTGGTATAGTTTTTGGGCAGCGGTCATCGTGGCTTTGCTGCCGAATCCAAGGCGTGAGTTGGCATCCTGCTGCAGTGTGCTGGTTGTAAACGGTGCGGCTGGGTTGCGCGTGCCGGGGCTGGTTTCGATGTCGGTGACGGTAAAGGTCGCACCTTTCAGGTTTTCCAGGAATTTTTGCGCTTCTTCTTCTGTGTCGAATCGTTGTGGCAGTTCGGCTTTGACTTCGTCGCCATCATGGATAAAGATTGCGCTGACTTTGAATTGATATGATCCTTCGAACGCCGTAATCTCGCGTTCGCGTTCGACGAGCAGCCGTACGGCTGGTGATTGGACGCGGCCGGCAGATTTGCCGCCGGGTACCTTTTGCCAAACGACGGGACTTAATTCGAACCCGACAATACGGTCGAGAATCTGGCGGGCTTGTTGTGCCTGTACCAGATTCATATCAACCGTCCGCGGTTTTTTGACCGCTTCTTCGATGGCCGTCTTTGTGATTTCGTGGAACACGATCCGTTTGGTGGTTTTCGGATCAAGTTTCAGGACTTCACAAAGATGCCAGGCAATCGCCTCACCTTCGCGGTCTTCATCAGTTGCCAACCAGACTTCGTCGGCTTCTTTCGTCGCCTTTTTCAGTTCGGTAATGACTTTACGTTTTTCGGGGTCGACTTCGTACTGCGTGACGAAGCCGTTATCGACGTCAATTGGTGGTGTGCCGTCTTTTGTCTTTTTGACGATACTGCGAATATGGCCGATTGATGACAGCACATGAAAATCACTACCGAGATATTTCTCGATGGTTTTGGCTTTGGCCGGGCTCTCTACTATTACTAAATTTTTTGCCATATTGCTTGTGTCAAACGACTTCCTCAATTAAACACAATGGCTGATTGTATGCAAATTGGCGGGGATGTCAAGGCCTGATCGGAAAGCCGCCGCACATAATATGCGAAGAGCCGCCCGGGTGGGCGGCTCTTGCTTGATAGGTGTGGGGTCTCAGTCACATGGCCGAAGTCAGCTCAGTCGGGTTCTTGACCTCATGCGAACGTGGGTCGCAGTAGTTATCAATTGCCTCGGCAATCTTGGCATCGGCGACATTTGGCTTTGTCCCGTACTTCAGGGTGACCTCAAAGGCGTACAAGTGCCACCCCTCTTCGATCGTGTCCTCGAAGTCAACGTCGAGAACGAGTCCCTGGTTGTTTTCATCGTGGAGCCCCTTGATCAGGAGCGCGAGACTCTCCGCATCGGTCAGCCGCCGTGTGCTCTCAGGAATGCCAGCGAGGAGGGCGAAATCGCTCTCCGCCACGGTGTACTTCAGGATGCGATCCTTCAAAGCGTTGGGCATATCATTTCCTTTGTGACGGATCTATCAAGCAACGTGTGCCTGAAAGACGTGAGTGTTTCAAGCATCAACACGTCTATTATAGCACTAATGCTATAAAATGTCAATATTATGCTATCGTAATGTCCACTGATTGGCGCCCAAACTACGGATCAGACCGTTGATTTCCATCATCGTCAGTTCGGTCGCGAATTGGCTGGGGTCAATGTTGGATTCGCGCTGCAGTTCGTCACCATCACGAATGCCGTTAACCAATAATTGGACGATGGTTGTTTGGCGTGAATTGTCGCCAAGCGCCAGTTGCACCTGGGGTTTTAGTAGTTGTGGCGCGATGACCTCGAGGATGTCGTCGGCACTCATGACCGGAGTCGCCCCTTGTTTTAACAGTGCGTTACAGCCAGCCGACAGCGGGCTGGTGATATTGCCCGGCACGACAAAGACTTCTCGCCCCTGTTCTAACGCGTGGCGCGCGGTGTTTAGCGTGCCGCTACGAGCGGCGGCTTCGGTGATCAGCACCGCGTCCGATAATCCGCTAACAATACGATTGCGTTCAAGGAACAAGAAATCGCGGGCTGGTACGTCTGGCTCGTATTCGCTGATAATCGCGCCGCTATTATTAATGATGTCCTGCCCTAATTGGTGGTGCGTGCTGGGGTACAGCCGCGCCAGACCATTACCCTGCACGGCGATTGTCGTGCCGCCTGCGTCCAGCGCTGCCCGATGCGCCAGGCCATCGACGCCGAGTGCCAGGCCGCTGACAATCACGACACCTTTCCTGGCCAGATCGCCTGCCAGTCGTGTTGTCACCTCTTTGCCATAGGCAGTTGGTTTGCGCGTCCCGACGATGGCGACGGTCGGGCGACGTTGGGCTGGTAACTCGCCGATATAGTATAACTTTTTAGGCACAAGCGCAATACTTGTTATAATCTGAGTAAATTTATTGTCCTGGGGTGAAATTTGGTTGATTTTCATACGATTTGTGTCAAAATGTATTGACTATATGTCAAATGTGTGCTAATATTGGGCATGGTTGATGGCCTATATGGTCATCTATCGCACCTTATACCCCCTATTCTAACTTATGTTAGGTTGTGTGCAATGTTTCTTTAAAGTATCTACCCTCCACTTTTCAGAATTTGCTCTGTAGAACCTTTCCGTGGTCTCGCTCGCGAGGTTACAGATAGGTTCTACAAAGTTTGACAATGCATTGCACGCATACTAACCCCTTTAACCGGCGGATCCTCTATTTTTGTGAGGTGGGTCACGCTAATACCCTTCCATGGGTGGGTTGAAGGGTCGAACGGCGCCAGGTGATGCCCACCCTTACCTGGCGCTTTTTGATTGGGCAATTATTGACTTTTCGTACTAATTATGCTAAAATAAAAAATAAGGTCGTCACTCTCATAAAGAGTTTGCGGCACACATTCACATCCGTTTCCATCTTAGGAAATAACTGACAGAGAGAGGTTCCTCATGAAGGTCTTCGCAGGCTTCATACTCACCGGTGTCCTTGCCGCCATCGCGGCATGGTTGACGCATATCGGTGTCGTGCAGGCACGTAACGTGCTGATTTACGACATGGCTCAACACACCAACTATCCGGCCAACCCGTACTGGGCAGAAGAAGTCAACACCACGTCGACCGTCCTGCACTATCTATCGGTCGCAACGTGGATTTTTGCCATCGTGGCAATTATCATCGGAGCGGCCACGGCTCTGGGCATTTGCTTCGGCGTCTACGATCTATGTGCAGATTGGTTGTACGAGCGACGACACCCCAGCAAGTCCTTTTGACATCCAGCCGGCTTGACCGGTCCAACGGGATGACAGAGAGCCCCTCTCTGTCTCCCCCAACTAATTTCATGAATTATTATTCATGGCGATAGTTGTGGGAGATTATGACAATTAAAAAGCGCGCCATAGACGTTCATCGCGAGATTTTCGTCAATCGACGACGGTTGCTATAATAATGACAATGCACGCTTCTCACCCACTTCGTATATTTGGCGTATCCGCTGTTCTGACGGTCGTGCTGGGAATTGTCGTGGCGATGTTCGGCGGGTTGGCGGCACTGTGGCTGTATGTCGTGCTGACGGTGTTGGAGGTGACGTTTAGTTTTGATAATGCCGTGATTAACAGCCGGATTTTGGCGCGGATGTCGCCGCTATGGCAGATGCTTTTTTTGACAATCGGTATCTTTATCGCGGTGTTTGTCGTGCGGTTTGCGCTGCCGATTATTATCGTGGTGTCGGCAACCAGTCTTGATTTTATCGAAGTGGTGAATTTGGCGCTGTACCACCCAAGTCTTTACGCTGCCGAACTGCACCATGCGCAACCGATTATCAGTGCGTTTGGCGGCACGTTTTTGCTGATGATTGGGCTGGGATATTTTGTCGACCGCGAAAAAGATGTCCATTGGCTGCGTAATGTCGAAAAGGCGTTGTCGAGGCTGGGATCGGTCCGGTTTATCAAAGTCGCCGTTATGCTACTCGTGGCGTTGGTCGTTTGCCTCACGGTCGATCCGGCGTTGAAGGAAATAGTCCTGCTATCCAGCCTGCTGGGTATTCTCTTGCAGGTGGGGTTAGAATCGGTGTCACAGTTGTTCGAAAAAAGAGGCAAGAAGGCCAAAAACCCCGCACATCAAGTTGGCTGGGCGGCATTTGCTTCTTTCCTGTATCTAGAGGTGCTGGACGCGTCGTTTAGTTTTGACGGTGTCATTGGTGCATTTGCAATCACAACCAGTGTCCTGCTGATCGTGGCGGGTCTGGGCGCAGGTGCGCTGTGGGTGCGGTCGTTGACTGTCTATTTGATGCGCGCCGGCACGTTGGCCAAATACCGCTACCTCGAACATGGTGCCTACTGGGCGATTTTGGCCCTGGGGCTGGTGATGCTGGCCAAGTTATATCACCTGGAACCGCCTGATTGGGTGACGGGGACTCTGGGGCTGGTGTTTATTGTGGCTGCTGTCGCGTCGAGCGTTATCGAGCAACGGTCTTCTGGCACTTCTCGCAAAGGCCGCTGACTTCGAATTTGTGTTCGGCCGGGGTGAAATCATAGTCGCGGGCAATGCTGGCAACCAGCTGCTCTAATTTTTTAGAATGGATATCAACCAAGGCGCCGCAACTGGTGCAGTACAAATGATGATGATGCGACTGAAAGGGGCTGGTCAGTTCGTAGCGCTGTTTCCAACCAAGCGGGACGGCTTCGGCGATAGCCAGGCTGACGAATAGTTCGATCGTACGGTAGATACTCACCCGGTCGACGTCGGGGCATTTTTTGGTGATATCCCCGATGGATAGCGGCATTTCACTGGCACGCATGGCTTCGAATACCGCCTGGCGCGGCGTGGTCATGCGCAACTGATTGCGGGCAAAGATAACTTCTAATTCTGATGGTACTGAGGTCATAGTTGCAGTATAGCATGTTATTGCAACAAATTTGCAATAAACATTCTCTGGCGATATGCTAAGGATAACGAGATTAAAAAGGAAGTGAAAAGATTGTGATGAAAAATATGCGAAATCGTATCATTGTGTTAATCGCGGCTATTTTGGTGGTCGTGGCGGCGGGTGTTGTTGCCCTACAGTATAGCAATCCAAATGCGACAAATAGTCATAAACTGCAAGTTGTGGCGGGCGAAAACTTTTGGGGTAATATCACGTCCCAAATCGGGGGCGATCATGTCAACGTGACCTCTATCATTAGTGATCCGAGCGTCGATCCGCATTTGTACGCGTCGAATGCGCATGACAGCGCTGCCCTCGCAAGTGCCAGTTTGGTTATCAAAAATGGCCTTGGCTACGACGATTTTATTGATAAATTGATGGCGGCGGCGCCCAATGACACCCGTCAAGTGTTGTCCATCGACAATGTACTGCGTATATCTGGTGATAACCCCAATCCACACCTGTGGTACGACATTCCAAAGGTATCGCAGGCTGCGGACGCGATCGAGAAGGCCTTGGCGGCAATCGATTCAGCGAATACAAACGTCTATGCGGCTAATTTGGCCACCTTCAAGATATCTTTGCAGCCAATAACGGATGTGATTAATCAGATAAAGACCAAATACCCTGGTGCGCCGGTCGCCTATACCGAACGGGTGCCTGGCTATCTGCTCGAGGCAGCTGGATTGAAAGTTGCGTCTCCGGCGTCTTTTGCCAGTGCCATCGAGGAAGGCAATGACCCAAGTCCGGCCGATACTGCTATAATGGAGGCACTTATGACCAACCACGGCGTCCGCGTTTTACTCTACAATTCCCAGGCGATCAGCAGCGTGACGCAGCATGTTCAGGATCTGGCTAAACAATCCGGTATCCCCGTGGTTGGCGTAACCGAGACAATCCCGACCGCCGAGAAAACGTACCAATCATGGCAGTTGGATCAGGCCAAAGCATTACTGACGGCGCTGGGAGGCTAAATGAGTGATCCAATCCTTTCTTTCCAAAAAGCAACGCTCCGTCTCGGCAAGCGGACGCTATGGAAAGATTTGGATTTGGACATTAATCCTGGTGAATTCGTGGCGATATTGGGCCCGAACGGCACCGGTAAAACAAGTCTGCTCAAGGTGTTATTGGGGCTGAATGAACTGGCCGATGGATCGGTAACAATCAGTGGTGAGCCACCACGGCGCGGCAATAGTCGGATCGGCTATATTCCTCAGCAAAAATCTTTTGACAAGGACCTACCTATTCGGGCGCGCGACCTGGTACATTTTGGTCTGGATGGCCACAAGTTCGGTCTGGAGCGCCATAAAAAATCCGATCTACACCGGGTTAATGAAGTCATCAAGGAAGTCGGAGCCAGCAAGTACGCCGACAGCCCTATCGGCTTGCTGTCTGGCGGTGAGCAGCAGCGACTTCGGATCGCGCAGGCGCTGCTAGGCAAGCCGAGTATTCTGCTTTGCGACGAACCGCTACTTTCGCTCGATCTGGCGAGCCAGCAAGCTGTTTGCGAACTGATTGATACCTATCGAAAACGTGATGACACGGCGGTGTTATTCGTGACTCATGACATCAATCCCGTACTTCAGATCGTGGATAAAGTACTGTATCTGGTCGGCGGTAAATGGGTGGTCGGCACGCCGGATGAGGTACTGACGACTGAGTGTTTGAGCGAGCTGTACGGTGTCCCCGTTGATGTCGTGCGTGTCCGCGGCCGTGTGATCGTCGTGACTGGCGATGAAAATGAAGTTCATCATGGCTCTCATCACTCGATGGAGGCGAAGCGCTAGCTATGGAACTCCCCTTTTATCTTTCACAAGCCTTTGCCCAACACGCGTTACTCGCTGCGGCCGTTGTCGCGGTACTCTGCGGCATTATCGGTCCATTCGTCATTATGCGTGGTATGGCATTTGCGGTCCATGGCACCAGCGAACTGGCTTTTACGGGGGCAGCAGCCGGACTTTTGATCGGAACAAGCCCGCTTATTGGAGCCCTTGGCGGCACACTGCTGTTTGCGGTGATTATCGGATTTCTTGGGGTACGGCAGCGCGAGCGCGATTCGGTCATCGGCGTGATGTTGGCGTTTGGGCTGGGACTTGGCGTGTTGCTGCTGAGTTTTTACCACGGTTTTGCAACCGAGGCGACAAACATTTTGTTCGGTAATATATTTGGCGTCAGTAGCGGCCAATTAGTCGTGCTGGTTCTGATGAGTATTGCTGCGACGGTCGCAATGGTCGTCATGTATCGACCACTGTTATTTGCTTCGGTTGATCCCGAGGTGGCCGAGGCGCGCGGAGTACCGATTCGTTTGGTCGGATTGCTTTTTCTGGTGATTTTGGCATTTGCCGTGACGGAGGCTGCCCAGATCGTCGGAACGCTGCTGGTGCTCAGCTTGGCGATTACGCCGGCTGCGGCCGCTCAGAGATTGTCTGCCCGCCCTATGGCAGTCATCGCGCTGTCTATCACTTTTGCGCTTATCGCGAGCGTCGGCGGCCTACTGGCCAGCCTGGCGAGCGGAAATATCAAACCAAGCGTCGGCATCACCTTTATCAGTTTTGGAATTTATATCCTCGCCCGCGTGATCGGACAGCGAAGCTAGAAGACTTGGTTGGTGATTGGCGTCGTGCTGGTCGGTAGCATGATGATGCTACTTGGTGTCGAACGCTGCGGTTTGACTATCATCGAGCGCGACGACGTGCTGGTTGATGATACGAAGCGCTTCTCCGCGCCACGCAACATCTCGTAGGGGTTGAGCATACTGATCCCAGAGTGAATAATCGGTGTCTTGCCAAGGGACATCAACGGGCAAATCGATTCTTTGCACATGTTCTTTCAGTTGGCTGCGCCATGATTTCCAGAGGGAGTGATTTTGCATAATAGCTGTGGCGCCAACCTTGGCGACAAACAGGATGTCTTCGAGTTGATCGACAGACGTATGTTCAAGTGTCCGAAACTCAATGCCTTTGGTAGAGCCAAGCTGCAGGTCATCAGCTGTACGTCGCTTCATCCCGCCCTTACTCAGTAGTACCGCTGCGTGATTCTGAGGCGATCGTCCCGGCTTGATGTTGCCATATATTTCGGTTGACCCCAGCAAATAAGCTGCCGATGTGTTGAGGGCGATCCCGCCTATGGTCAGACGAAGCGGATACTTTTCGCCGTCACGCAGCAGATCCAAATAATGGAGCATTTCGACGTCTTCGATAATTTCAGCTGGTTCCAGCCGTGGTGCCAGTGCGAATTCAACATACCCGTCGTGTCCGCTTTTGGGCAAACCTTGGGCTGACGCGGCTTCGACGAGCGGCGTATACACTTCATCGACCTCTTTCATGGCAATATCGACGATCGCCCGTTCATTTGCACCCAGCCCCGAATATCCCCCGGGACTTTCGCGGACTAATCTCGCCGCGTCGGGATGTTCACGCTGCAGCATGACATTTTTTGGAATTTCGATCTTTATACCGAGCGTCGGTCGATCAATTGGCCAGGTCATCTTCGGGCCCGATTACTTTGTGGCTGGTGATGGTGTGGTTGCCGGCGATGAATTCGTCGATCAATTCGCTGGTCTTGGGGAATACGTCACTTTTTAATTTGTCCATTTCATCGGCATTGAATTTGGACAAGACAAAGTCAAAGGGGCTCATTTTGTCGGCCAGGTCGTTCCAGGTACCGACGCGAATGCGGGCGTAGTTCTCGCTCAGATGGGCGTTGAGTGATTTGATGCCGTTATTGCCGGCATCACTGCCCTTTTCGCGGGTGCGCAGCGTACCGAATGGTAGCGCCAATTCGTCGTGGATGACCAGTATGTCGGTGGTGTCGACTTTGTAAAAGTCAGCCAATGCTCGAGCAGACAGTCCCGTCTCGTTATAAAAGGTCGTTGGTTTGACCAGTATGACTTTTTCGTCGTCGACGTTCATCTCTGTGATGTCAGCCTGGAACTTCGATTTTGGCTGAAAGTCCAGACCATGCTGCTGCGCGTAAAAGTCCAATGCCAAAAACCCGACATTGTGACGGGTTTTTTCATATTCAGGGCCTGGATTTCCTTGGGCAAATATCAGTTTCATTGCTTTTACTTTCCTGTCTAGTATACCCCAGTGGTCAACTAGCCGCTCATTTGGGATTGGTATATAGTGGATATGAGCGAGGAGGTGGCGATATGAGACAGAGCGTCGAGCGGACTACATCAGAGCGCGAAGTGAATCTTATCGAGAAGAGATTGTCATCTCCGACGGTTACGTTCGTGCTGGTAGTGGCAACCATCGGTGCGATTGTCTACATCAGTTATCTGTTGCGGCCAGAATACCGAGGCGACACCCTCCCTTACACGATGGTTATCGTGGCTGAGCTGTTCCTCATTATGCAAGGGTTATTGTCGATTTGGACGATTCTGAACAGCAAATTTAATCCCCATAATTTTGAATATCATAATGCTCAGGATTTGTTGTTCGGCAAGCGCCGAGCGAAAAGCTTGATTCGCAAATTGCACGAAATGCCAATTGAGCAGTCGCGTGATCTGGCGATGTATATGGGCTTTGAAAAAATCACGGTCGACGTGTTCATCCCGGTTTTTGGCGAACCGGTAACTGAAATTCGTGAAACAGCAATCGCCGCCCGTGATATGTACGGTCAGCACAAAACCTATATTCTTGATGACGGTCGCTCAAATGACGTCAAAAAAATGGCAAAAGACATCGGCATCGACTATATTCGTCGTCCGATTCACGATCATGCTAAGGCCGGTAATATCAATTACGCTCTGACTCAAACTCACGGCAAGCTGTTCGTCATTTTGGATGCCGATTTTGTGGCTCGGCCGCGGTTTTTGTATGAGACGGTGCCATTTTTTGAAAATGAAAAGCTGGCTTTTGTTCAGACACCGCAGTTCTACGGGAATAATGTCAACTTTGTTTCGACTGCAGCCAGCTATATGCAGCACGTTTTTTATGCGATGGTTATGTCCGGCAAGAACCGCTTTAATGCTGCTTTTTGTGTCGGCACGAATGTTGTCTTTCGACGCAAAGCGGTCGAATCCATCGGCGGAATCTATAACAAGTCAAAATCTGAAGATATCTGGACAGCCATGTTACTGCATGAACGCGGCTACCAATCGCTGTACACGAACCGTGTGCTCGCCATCGGCAAAACGCCCGAGACGCTTAAGGCCTATGCCAAGCAGCAACTGCGCTGGGCAACTGGTAGTTTCGAAATATTTTTGCGGCGTAACCCGCTACTGAACAAGAATCTGACAACAGATCAACGATTGCAGTATTTCAGCGCGACGTCATTTTATTTCAATGGTTTTGCGGTGGCGATGTTGGTATTGTTACCGCCTTTGCAAATCTTTTTCAACATCACGCCGATTGCGCTCGATATCCCCGTGTGGCAGTGGGCGGTTCTCTACAGTGGTTTTTATGTGACGCAGTTGGTGCTGTCATTTTACGCTATGGGCGGCATCAAATGGCAGACAGTCATCATTTCGGCGGCATCGTTCCCCATTTATATCAAAGCCTTTTTCAACGCCCTCCTGCACCGGGATCAGGCGTGGCAGACAACGAACAGCATCAAACGCGGCGGCGATTCGGCCTTCAACTACATTCGTTTTCAAGTGTATGTATTTCTCTTTTTGCTTCTCACGACTGCTGTCGGCGTATGGAAAGCTTGGTACACGAGCGAGTTCTCCATTTCCCTCATTTGGAACGGTCTCAACACGCTTGTTTTTGCCTACATTGTGGCGGTAGGGCTCCATGAGAAACGGCAACTGCGTCGGACCGAGCCAGTGCTGCAGTCGCGGCCACGGCGCTTCACGGTGCCAATCCGGAAGGTCGTTAATGTCGAAGTAATCGAAAGGTCGAAAAATAACCGATGACGTGGAAAAATAGATTTAAATTTACGATGGGGATTTTGGTGACGATCGGACTGGTGGGCGCGTTGTTCGTTTATCTTAACTATTCGATGTCGCGCGTTGCGTCACATACGGCCCAACTGGCCGCCGATGCCTATTCGGTCGGCGTTGATTATTCAGGCATCTTGGATAAATCCTATGTTCAAGCTGGCCAAAAAGTGCAAAAAGGCGACAAACTATTCGAGATTCGTAGCGCGGCATTAGCAACGTCGCTGTCACAAAGACAAGTGACGAGTGGTACATTGCTATTTGGTCTGACCTCCGATGGTGATGTACTCGTGACGGCCAGCAAACAAGGGACGGTACGTAAAATTAATTACCAAATCGGATCGTTCGTGCCAGCCAATAGCGAGATAGCGTCTGTATCACTCGACGGGTCGTTGTATGTACTGGCGACCTATAAATTGTCGTCGCCAGACTACGCCCGTATTAACTATGACAGTGTTGTCGTGGTGACACTGCCCGATAACCGCACGGCCGAGGGTAAGATCTTCGACGTGTCGCTGGGCCATAGTGATTCCGAAAAGCAAGTTGAAACGATCGTCAAAGCACGCCTTAATCCGAAAGATGTTAATACGGCGGTTTTCGTGCCCGGGACACCAGTCGAGACGACATGGCAACTTGATACTGATACCTGGTACAACACGATCGTTCAGGCTATCAACTCGCTTATTCGGCCACAATCAGGAGTTTCACGTTAGCTTATGACGACTCGGCGTATCATCATCACGAGCCTTATCTGCCTGGTCGTGGTGGTGTTCGTAGCCGTGGCCTGGCCGTTGGTGCGACCACACAATCAAACACCTTCTGCCGTAGCGTCGTTAGTGGACGGTGCGACGCTCGGTCGACTGCCGACAGCGGATAGTAGCGGGCTTGACCGTTCGCATGTGACGCCAGGACTGGCAGCCCCTACCAACAAATGGTTTAGCGGACTGGCGCTCAACAAGGTGCCTCAGCCCGTCTTTCCACTGCCTGCTAGTTTTTTGGCGTCAGAGACCGGCTTTCACGTCGGCTTGCCGCAAGTGAAAGCGACTGCCGATACGATCAGTGGCGCGTATGCAGCCGGTATCAGCGCCTCGATCGCAAATGCGAGCGACTACCAAGTGACGCGCTATGACGAGGTCAGCGTCGATCTGACCTATCGTGATAGCAGCGGACAACCGCTTGGTACGTTGACACTTGCCGCTGGTTCGCCCTATGTCTTTTTTGCTGCAACCAGCCCGACGACCATCACCACTACCGTGACGAACCCGCAGACCGATGGTGACAAAATCAGGGGGGCGTCTAACGGGGCAAGCTACTTTTTTGCTGTCAATGGCGGCGCAAGTCAAAAGCAAAGTGCCTCGCTGGTGACGCAAACGATACCAGCAGGCGGTTTGGCGACCTATTACGCGTTGCCGGTCGGACAATCTGACGTACTCGGCCAGTATGCTGCCAACCGGCTGGCTAAAGCAGACGTGTCGTATTCGGTCGATGATCGGAATGCGACGACAACCATTCGCTACC
>OUNO010005758.1_pt1 | contig 15750 bp, 14 predicted proteins | sample 1779811 | NCBI WGS metagenome assembly OUNO01 (sample SAMEA3914804, study PRJEB12502) | metagenome | biome: forest; material: soil | place: Canada | collected 2010-06-25 | depth 0.3 m | reverse complement strand
GGAGCGAGGACGGCACTCTACAACTGGCTCGCGGCCCGGCATGAAGGCGGCGAGCTGGTGTTGCGGATCGAGGACACCGACCGCGAGCGCTCGACCGAGGAGAACGTCGAGCAGATCCTCGACGCGCTGCGCTGGCTGGAGCTCGATTGGGACGAGGGCCCGGTCTCCCAGGCGAGCCGGGCCGAGAGCCACGCCGAGGCGCTGGCGCGCCTGCTGGAGTCCGGCGCGGCCTACCGCGACGCCGCCACCGGCAAGGACGTCGAGGCCTGGAAGGCCGAGCACGGCGCCGGCCGCGGCTACCGCGGCACGCCGACCGAGGAGCCGGGCGCGGCGGTACGCCTGCGGGTGCCCGATTCCGGCGAGACCGTGGTCGAGGACGTCATCCGCGGCCCGGTCGCCTTCCCCAACTCCAGCTACGACGACTTCGTCATCGCCCGCGGCGACGACACCGTCCTCTACAACTTCGCCGTCGCGATCGACGATGCCGAGATGGGGATTACCGACGTGGTCCGCGGCGACGATCACCTCTCCAACACCCCGAAGCAGCTGCTCGTCCTCGCCGCGCTGGGCCACAAGGCGCCGCGCTACGCCCACCTGCCGCTGCTCCACGGCCCCGACGGGAAGAAGCTCTCCAAGCGCCACGGCGCCGCCTCGGTCCAAGAGCTGCGCGACGCCGGCTACCTACCGGCGGCCGTGCGCAACTACCTGGCCCTGCTCGGCTGGGGGACCGACGACGACACGACCCTTATGTCGACCGAGGAGCTGGTCCGCCGCTTCCGCGTCGCCGACGTCGGCAAGGCGGCGGCGATCTTCGACGAGAAGAAGCTGCGCTGGCTCAACGGCCGCTTCATGCGGGAGATGCCGCTCGACGACTACACCGAGGCTGTCGCCCGTCACCTCGGCCGCGAGCCCGACGACCTGCTCCGCGCGGCCTGCGAGATCGCGCAGGAGAAAGCGCAGACCCTGGACGAGGTCTGGCCGCTGATCGGCTTCCTCTTCGAGGAGCCGGTCACGGACGAGAAGGCCTGGGCGAAGGTGATGAAGCCCGAGTCGGCGGCCCTGCTGGAGGCCGCGGCCGAGGCCCTGGGGGCGGTTGAGCCCTTCGACGCTGCCGCGATCGAGGTCGCCCTGGCGCCGATCCTGGACCGTTTCGAGGTCAAGCCAGGCAAGCTCTATCAGCCGATTCGGGTCGCGATTTCGGGCGGGTCGGTCTCTCCTGGCATATTTGAGTCAGTCGCCGTGCTCGGTCGCGAGAAGACGCTGAAACGGCTTTCCCAAGCCCTCAGGCGCTTTTCAGACACTTGATTGGCCGGATGCATTAGCGCACCGGCCGGTGCGGAGGGAACTTTGGGCTAAACCAAACGTCCCCGTCTGCCGATGAGTGGGGCGTATGAGCGTAACTTCCACTCATCAGAAGAAGGGCAAAGCCGGCTCCGGCGAGGCTCCCGCGAAGGGGGCGAACGGGCGCGGCGCACCAGCTCCGGGCAGTCGCCTGGCCGAAGCTTTCGAGGCCGTAGAGCGCTTCCCGGTGCTGATCGAGTCCCGTGAGCGAGTGATCGCCGCGGCGACCGCCGACAACCCGCGGGTCGGCGAGATCGTCGAAGCCGTCGAGGCCGACGTCTCGCTCTCAATCTCCGTTCTTCGCTTCGCCAACCGCAGCGGTCTGGTCGCCGGCGGCGTCGCCGGCATCCCCGACGCGGTCGACATCCTCAAGCCCTCGGGCGTGCTGGCGATCGCCGGCACCGCGCCGAGCTTCGACTTCTTCGAGTCAAACGGCGGCTGGGAGCTGAAACCGGAGCGCTTCCGGGTCCACGCCCTCGCCACCCAGCGGGCCGCCGACGAGATCGGCCGCGCCGTCGGCTGGGTCGAACGCGATGAGCTCGCTGTCGCGGCCTTGCTCCATGACGTCGGCCGCCTGGTGATCTCCCGCCTGCACCCGGGCTACAAGGTCTACTTCGACGCGATCTCCCGCACCCCCGAGCAGCGGCTGCGCGACGAACGCGAGCAGCTCGGCATCGACCATGCCCTGGTCGGCGGCGTCCTCGCCCGCCGCTGGAACCTTCCGCAGCGCATTGCCGTCGCGATCGAGCGCCACCACGCCGACGAGGCCGATGGTCTCGCCGCCCTGGTCGGGACCGCCGACATGGTCGCCCACTACTCCCAGGGCGAGGCGATCTCCGCCGACCGCCTGCACGCCAGCGCCGAGCGCTGCGGCCTCAATTCCGACGCCCTCCGCGACCTGCTCTACGAGATGCCGTTGGCGAGCCAGGAAAACTCGCGCATCAGCGAGCCCTGCCCGCTCTCGGCCCGTGAGCTCGACGTCCTCCGCCACCTCTCCGAAGGCATGGTCTACAAGCAGATCGCCAGCGAGATGCACCTCTCGGTCTCGACGATCCGCACCCACCTTCACAACGTCTACGGCAAGATCGGCGCCGTCGATCGCGCCCAGGCCGTGCTCACCAGCCGCGACCGCGGCTGGATCTAGCCCAAGGCCGGCTAGTCGATCAGGCACTCGCGCAGGGCGATTGAGACCGCGTGGGTGCGGTTCTTGGCGCCGAGGCGGGCGAGGGCGGTCTTGATGTGGGTCTTGACCGTCTCTTCGCTGAGGTCGAGTTCGCGGGCGGCGACCGTGGTCGACTCGCCGTCGGCCAGCAACTGCAGGATCTGGCGCTGGCGGCGAGTCAGCTTGCCGCGGCTGCCTTTCGGCGGGACGGCGGGGTCGACGAAGCTCTCCTGGGCGGCGGCCGCGTCGACCGCCCGGCGTAGCTCTGCGGTCCCGGCGGTGCGGGCGATGTAGGCGCTGGCGCCGGCCTGCAGGGCGACGTTGGCGATGTGGCGCTCGGGGCGCTCGCCGTGGGCGACGATGCCGAGCCCCGCCGAGGTCTTGCGCAGGACCTGGATCGTCTCCTGGCCGCTGATCGCCGTCACCCCGGCGCCGTTCTGGCGCCAGCGCATGTCGACGATCGCGACGTCGAAGTCGCCGATGTCGCGCACCAGGTCGAGGGCCTCCTCGCGGCTGCTCGTCTCGTGAACCTCGAAGTCGCCGGCGAGTACTTCGCGAACCCCGAGGCGGACCAGCGGCTCCTCGTCGATCACGAGGCAGTTTGCGCGTTCGCTCAGAACTGCCTCCGATCACTCATAGCGGCCTCGGCGTCGGATGCTGCTCGGCGCCCCATCGATTCCGATCCTAGCCCAGGGGCGGACGGTGCGGTAGAAAGGCGTTGTGATCTCCATCACCTCGAAGTCGCGCTACGCGGTAGTTGCCCTCGCCGAGCTCGCCCGCTCCGGAGATCGGCCCGTACCGATCAAGGAGCTTGCCGAGCGTCGCGAGATCCCCGAGCAGTTCCTCGAGCAGCTCTTCTCGACCCTGCGCCGGGCCGGTTTGCTGACCAGCCACCGCGGCATGCGCGGCGGCTACACGCTGTCCCGGGCACCGGAAGAGATCACCGTCCTCGAGGTCGTCCAGGCCCTCGACGGCAAAATCGGCCAGGAGGCCGACGAGGCCGGCGGCATCTGGGCCGAGGGCGTCACCGCGCTGCGCAAGGTCTTCGGCCAGACGACGATCGCCGAAGTCGCCCGCCGCGAGGCCGAAGAGGCCGGCAGCGGCATGTACTTCATCTAGGTCGGGCCGCGTCAGGAGTGGGATTCTGCTTGTTCAAGCGGTTTTCAGTCCGGCTGAGTCCGGTTATTTCCGGTCGTACTGGCGCACAACTGGCGCACGAACAAAGTCGGCGCAGGTCGAATACCGTTCGTCGCATGTCTGGCGAGTGGGCCAATCAGACCCGGGTTGCTGAGTACCTCGCGCGGGAGATACCGCATCGGCAGATCGCGGAGGAGATGCTGCTGGCTGCCCTCCCGGAGCAGGTCGAGCGGTGCATCGACCTCGGCACCGGCGACGGACGGCTCTTGGCCTTGGTCCAGACCCGCTATCCAGATGCGGAAGGAATAGGACTCGATTCTTCGGCGGCGATGCTCGACCGGGCGAAAGAGCGATTCCACGGTGGTCCCAAGGTCGAACTGCGCGACCATGACCTACGAGCACCACTCTCGGACGTCGGATCGGCCGAGGTTGTCGTATCGGGGCTGGCAATCCATCACCTTGAGGACCATCGCAAGCGAGAGCTGTTTGACGAAGTGCATGGCTTGCTCGCCCCCGGCGGCGTCTTCGCGAATCTCGACCTCGTGCGTTCCGCGTCCACGCGCCTGCACGAGCGCTTTCGTTGTGAGATTGGGCGAGTCGAGGACGACCCGACCGACCGCCTCGCGGGACTTGACGAGCAAATGGACTGGCTGCGAGAAGTCGGCTTTGCCGAGGTGGACTGCCACTTCAAGTGGCTGGAGATGGCTCTGATCGTCGCGGTCAAAAGCTAAACCGCCTCGCCCTTGACCTGGCGGTCCGCGAACCGGTCGAAGCTGTTGACTGGCGCATAATAGGGCCGCTATGGGGGTTGCCCTGAAAGTCGCCACCCCGAATTTCGAGCACTTGGTCTCGTTCCTAGCTGGGCAGCGGCGACACAGGGATCTCGCCCGGCCTTGCAGACAAAAAACCTTTTAAGCATGTGGTTGTGACCACTTTTGCTCCTCGTCGCCCTGTTATGGGTGATGAGCAACTGGTTTTCATTTCGGCGTCGCCTCCCGCTTCCGGAGAATCTGAGTCGCGAAGCGGGCGACGGCAAGATCGAGCACGCGGGCCTGCCGCACACGATCTACCGGCTCGTTCTCACCTAAAGTGGCCGCCATGTCACGTTCAGGCCGTGAGGCAGCCAGGTGAGGATCGGGGCCGAGGCTTCGGCGGTCGTCGGCAACACGCCGATGGTGTTGCTCGACCGGATGGCCGACGGGCTCGGCGGCCAGGTCTGCGTCAAGCTCGAGTACTTCAACCCCGGCGGCTCGGTCAAGGACCGGATCGGGGTGGCGATGATCGACGCGGCCGAGGAAGAGGGCCTGGTCAAACCGGGGCGCTCGGTCGTGGTCGAGCCGACCAGCGGCAACACCGGGATCGCCCTGGCGATGGTCTGCGCGGCGCGCGGCTACGAGCTGATCCTCACCCTGCCGGAAGGGATGAGCCGCGAGCGCGCCAAGCTGCTGCGCGCCTACGGCGCCGAAGTTCGGGAGACGCCTTCGCTGGGTGGGATGAACGAGGCGGTGGCGCTGGCCGAGGAGATCCGCGAGCAGCGCAAAGGCTTCATGCCGATGCAGTTCTCCAACCCGGCCAACGCGGCCGCCCACCGCAAGACCACGGCGGAGGAGATCTGGCGCGACAGCGACGGCCAGGTCGGCGCCTTCGTCGCCGGCGTCGGCACCGGCGGCACGATCACCGGCGTCGGGCAGATGCTGAAGGAACGGGCTCCCGAGGCGCTGGTCGTCGCGGTCGAGCCGGCCAGCTCGCCGGTCCTCTCCGGTGGCGCCCCCGGCCCGCACAAGATTCAGGGGATCGGCGCCGGCTTCGTCCCCGACGTTCTCGACCGCACGGTGATCGATGAGATTCTCCCGGTCAGCGACGAGGACGCGCTGGAGACCGCCCGGCTGGCGGCGCTCCAGGAGGGGATCCTCTCCGGGATCTCCGCCGGGGCCAACATCTGGGCGGCGCTGCAGGTCGCGGCGCGGCCGGAGATGGCGGGCAAGAGGGTGGTGACGATCGTCTGCGATTCGGGCGAGCGCTACATGTCCCTACCCTTCTTTTCACCATGAGCAGGTGGAAAAGGGTGGTCTCGGAGGTGCGCGCCGACGTCTCGGCGGCGCGCGACCGCGACCCCGCCGCGCAGGGCGTCTCGACCTTCGAGATTCTCAGCAGCTGGGCCGGCGTCCAGGCGCTGCTCGCCCACCGCGCCGCCCACGCCATGCTGGAAGCCGGCGTGCCGGTGTTGCCGCGGACGATCGCCTACGTGACCCGGGCCGTGACCGGGGTCGAGATCCACCCGGCGGCCGTGATCGGCACAGAGTTCTTCATCGACCACGGCTCCGGTGTGGTGATCGGCGAGACGGCGCGGATCGGCGACCGGGTGACGCTCTACCAGGGGGTGACCCTGGGCGGGACCGGCTTCCAGCGCGGCAAGCGCCACCCGACACTCGGGGATAACGTCACCGTCGGCTCCGGCGCCAAGCTGCTGGGGCCGATCGCGGTCGGCGACGGTGCCAAGGTCGGCGCCAACACGGTCGTCGTCGAGGACGTGCCTCCCGGCGCCACCGTGGTCGGCAACCCCGGCCACCCGGTCCGGGTAGAAGGCAAGCGGGTCGAGGGCCCCGACGCCGACTGGATCCATCTGCCCGACCCGATCGCCGACGCGATCAAGGGCCTCTCGGAGCGGATCGCCGAGCTCGAGCAGCGCCTTGCCGACCTCGACGGCGGCAACGGCTCCAGCGGCGAGGCGACCGAGATTCCGCGCCGCACCGGGCGTTCGTCGGCCGGTGGCTGAGATAGCGTCCCGCCGGCGATCAGCCACCCCGCCCGCGGACCCGAAAGGCCCATCTTGAAACTCCGTCACCTGCTGTTGCCCTGCCTGCTGTTCCTCTCGGCCCTCGCGCTCGCCGCCTGCGGTGGCGGCGGCAGCGACAGCGGCGAAGAAGAAGCGATCGAAGCCGCGATCGTGCGCTCGGCGACGACCGCCGACCCGGCCAACTGCACCGAGGTCGAGACCCAGGCCTTCGTCGAGCAGAGCTCCGACAAGAGGGGTGCCGCGGCGGTCACGGAATGCGAAGCGGAAGCCAAGGACACGAGCAACAAGGCGAAGACGGTGAAGGTGAGCAAGGTCGAGATCGACGGCTCCGAAGCGAGCGCTGACGCGGCGATCGTCGGCGGCGGATTCGACGGGCAGACGATCTCGATCGCCCTGGTCGAAGAAGACGGGACCTGGAAGCTCGATCAGCTCAGCGGCTTCGCCAAGCTCGACACCGCTCGGCTGGCTGAGATCTTCGGCGAAAAACTGGAAGAAACCGGCGAACTAACGCCGGAACAGACGACCTGCATTGTCGAAGGGCTCGAAGCGGCCTCGAAAGAAGAAGCCGAAGAACTGGTGCTCGGCGGCTCCTCGGACCCGCTGGTCAAGCTGGCCGAAGGCTGCGAATAGGGCCGCGGCCCCGGGTGGCCCCCGCCGAGCCCCTGGCTATGCTCGGCGGGTGACCTTGCAGAGCGAGTTCGAGATCCCGTCTGAAGCCGATTCCGGGGCGGCGGGAGCCCCGACCGAGCCCGGGGCGGACCGGGTCGAGCGGCTGCTCGCAGGGCTGAATCCGCCCCAGCGCGAGGCGGTCGAACACACCGAGGGGGCGCTGCTGGTAATCGCCGGCGCCGGCTCGGGCAAGACCCGGGTCCTGACCCACCGGATCGCCTACCTGCTGGCCACCGGCGCGGCGCGGCCGGGGGAGATCCTGGCGATCACCTTCACCAACAAGGCGGCCGCCGAGATGCGCGCGCGGGTCGGCGAGCTGATCGGCCGCTCGGTGCGGGCGATGTGGGTGACGACCTTCCACTCCGCCTGCGCCCGGATGCTGCGAGTCGACGCCGAGCGGCTCGGCTACTCGCGCAGCTTCACGATCTACGACCAGTCGGACTCGTTGCGGATGCTGAAGCGCGTCCTGCGTGAGCTCCACGTCGACCCGAAACGCTACCCGGCGCGGGCGATCCACTCGAAGATCTCCGGCGCCAAGAACCAGCTGATCGATTCCGACATGTACGCGGAAACGCAGGGCAGCATCTTCGAGGAGGTCGTCGCCGAGGCCTTCCCGCTCTACGAGAAACGGATGCTGGAAGCCAACGCGATGGACTTCGACGACCTCCTGGTCCGCACCGTCAACGCCCTCGAGCTGTTCGCGGAGGTCCGCGAGCGCTGGCGCCGCGTCTTCCGCCACGTCCTCGTCGACGAGTACCAGGACACCAACCACGCCCAGTACCGCCTGCTGCAACTGCTCTCCGCCGAGCACGGCAACCTGATGGTGGTAGGCGACGAGGACCAGTGCCTGGTCGAGGGAACGCAAGTGACGATGGGCGATGGCTCCAGGCAGCCGATCGAGCAGCTGGCAGAGGGCGACATGGTGATGTCGTCGTACGGAGCGGGGGATTTCAGGCCCGCTCGGGTGAGCGGGGTCTTCAAGGCCTGGCAGCGCGATGGGATCGCGATCGAGACTCACTCTGGGCGGCGACTTGTGAGCACTCCCGAGCACACTCATTTCGCCGGCTATCGGCTGGGGAGCACTCCACAGACGCACCTCACCTACCTAATGTGGAAGCGCGGGATCGGATTCCGGGTCGGGACCTCGGGCGTCTACACGGCACGAGGGAAAGGGGCCGTCGGAATTCGCCAGCGCTGTCTCCACGAGCACGCCGATGCCGTCTGGGTGATCTCGGCGCATGAGACCGACGCCGAGGCAAGGGCCGCTGAGACCGTTCTATCTCTTCGATACGGATTACCGATGCTGCCGTTCTATCGACGTAAAACGGCGAGTGGTAAGAGCCTCGTCGGCAATCAGCAGTTGATTGACGATGTCTTCTCGACTCTCGACACCGAGACGGGGGGCCGGCGCCTGCTCGACGACGAGCGGCTCAGCATCCAGCATCCGCACCATCTCGCCGCGACCTCGGACGGGCGACGCCGCGTGCTGCGAGTCACCCTCTGCGCTGAGAGTAGGGGGGCCACGCCGATGCACCGAATTGCCTTGGCAGGGCGTGACCCGGCCGGGCGCGAGGCGCTCGAAGCGATCGGGTTGAGCGTCCGTCCGGCGAAGGCCGAATCGGAGTCCTGGCGCTTTGAGACCGTGCTCAAGGATTATGGGGAGACCGTACGGCTGGCCGGAGAGATCAACGCAGTACTGGACATCGACGTCAGTTTCGCGGGACGTTTCGGCGCCAAGCAGACCGGCAGGATCTCCGGCAACTCGCTGCCGTTCTTGCCCGCCGCCTCGGTCCGGCCGGGGATGTCGATGTTCGCCGAAGACGGCAGCTACGACGCGGTTGCGTCGGTTGAGCGGGTCGAACTCGACCGGCCCGTCTACGACATCAACGTCGAGGGAACCCACAACTTCATCGCCGACGGGATCGTCACCCACAACTCGATCTACGGCTTCCGCCACGCCGACATCCGCAACATCCTTGACTTCGAGCAGGACTTCCCGGATGCCGCCGTGGTCAAGCTCGAGCAGAACTATCGCTCGACGCAGACGATCCTCTCGGCCGCCAACGCGGTCGTCGAACGCAACCGCGAGCGGCGGCCGAAGAAGCTCTGGACCGACATCGAGGGGGGCGAGAAAGTCCAGCTCTCCGAACTCGGCGACGACCACGAGGAGGCGCGCTGGATCGCCGCCGAGATCGAGCGGCTGGGGGAGGAGCATGGGGTGGCGCGCTCCGATGTTGCGGTCTTCTACCGGACCAACGCGATGAGCCGGATCCTCGAGGACACGCTGGTTCGCTACGAGCTGCCATACCAGGTGATCGGCGGCACCAAGTTCTATGACCGGGCCGAGGTCAAGGACGCGATCGCCTACCTCAACCTGCTGCTCAACCCCGCCGACCAGGTCTCCTTCCAGCGGATCGTCAACTCGCCGCGGCGCGGGATCGGCAACACGACCCAGGGCCGGCTCGTTTCCTACGCCAATACCGCCGGGCTGACGATCTGGGAGGTGATCGAGCGGGCCGAGGAGGTGCCGGGCCTCAGCGCCGCCGCGGTCAAGGCGGTCTCCCGCTTCTTCGAAACCGTCGACCTGCTGAAAGCCCGGGTCGACGCCGGCTCCTCGGTCGCCGACGTCCTGCAGGCGGTGCTGAGCGAGTCCGGCTATTTGGAAGCGCTCGAAAACGAGCGCACGATCGAGGCCGAGGGCCGGGTCGAGAACCTCGAAGCGCTGGCCGAGGCGGCCGGTGAGTTCGACCTCAACCGCGAGAGCGAGGGGGAGAGCGAAGTGCCGCCGCTGGAGGAGTTCCTGCAGCAGATCTCGCTGCTCTCCGACCAGGACTCGATCGAGGAGGAACGGGAGCTGATCACCCTGATGACCGTCCACAACGCCAAGGGGCTGGAGTACGACACGGTCTTCGTCGTCGGCTGCGAGGACGGCTCCTTCCCCCACATGCGGGCGCTGGAAGAGGGAGGCGAAGAAGAGGAGCGGCGGCTCTGTTACGTCGCCATCACCCGAGCCCGCCAGCGCCTCTACATGACCTGGGCGCGGGAGCGGCGGCTCTTCGGCCGGGCCGAGCGCAACCTGCCCTCGCGCTTCATCGACGAGCTGCCGGTCGAGCTGACCGAACGCCACGCGACCGTCTCCTCCACGGTAGGCGGCATGACCTGGAACCCGACCCCGAGCGCCAGCCCCTCCCAGCCGGTCGATCCCAGCCCGGCGCTGGAAATGCAGATCGGCGACGACGTCGTCCACGCCAGCTTCGGCGATGGCGTCGTCACCGGGGTCGAGCCGGGCGGGGTGGTCGTCGTCCGCTTCTCCGGCGACGGCTCCGAGCGCAAGCTGATGGCCGACTACGCCCCGATCCGGAAGCGTTAGCCCGATGTCTGCCCGGGTCATCGACGGCAAAGCGATCGGGGCCGCGGTGCGGGCCCGGGTCGGCGAGGAAGTCGCCGCCTACGAGGCTGAGTTCGGCCGGGTCCCGACCCTGGCGACGGTGATCGTCGGCGACGATCCTGCTTCGGAGATCTACGTCGCCAACAAGCACCGCGCCTGCGGCGAAGCGGGCATGGGCTCGGTCCACCACGGGCTGCCCGGCGATACGAGCGAGGCCGATTTGCTGGAGCTGGTTCGCGCCCTCGGCCGCGACGACGACGTCGACGGGATCCTCGTCCAGCTGCCGGTCCCCGACCAGATCGACCCCGACGCCGTCGTCGGGGCGCTCGACCCCGGCAAGGACGTCGACGGGCTGACGCCGCTCAACGCCGGCCTGCTCGCCCACGGAACGCCGGGCCTGGTGCCCTGCACGCCGGCTGGGGTGATGGAGATGCTGCGCCACGAGGGCGTCGAGCTGGAGGGCGCCGAGGCGGTCGTCGTCGGCCGCTCGAAGCTGGTCGGGGTGCCGGTCGCCCGCCTGCTGTTGGCCGCCAACGCGACGGTGACGATCTGCCACTCCCGCACCGCCGACCTCGCCGCCACCTGCGCCCGCGCCGACGTGCTCGTCGCCGCGGTCGGCGTGCCGCGCCTGCTCGGCGTCGACGCCGTCAAGCCCGGCGCCGTGGTAATCGACGTCGGCATGAACCGGACGGAGGACGGCCTCTTCGGCGACGTCGACTTCGAAGCCGCGGCTGAGGTAGCCGCGGCGATCACCCCGGTCCCGGGCGGCGTCGGCCCGATGACGATCGCGATGCTGCTGGTCAACACCCTGACTGCGGCCCGGCGGCGCAGCGGCGGATGAAGCTCGACCGGCTCAACCGGGGAGAGGCGATCGCGGTGCTCGCCGCGGTCGCGCTCTTCGTCTTCATGTTCCTCGACTGGTATGGCGCGGAAATCTCCGGCCAGGCCGGAAAGATCGATTTTGGCGACGGCGCCGGGCCGGGGGGCAGCGCCTGGGCGACCCTCGAGGGGGTCTCCTTGGTCCTGATGCTGACGATCGCCGTGACGATCGGGGCCGGCCTGCTGGTGTTGCTCGACTCGGACTGGAAGCCGGCGATCCCGCCGAGCGCGGCGGTCACGGTGCTCGGCGGGCTCTCCTTTCTCTTGATCGCGCTGCGGATCGTCTTCCCGCCGGATTTCGGCGCCCTCGGCGGCATCGCGGTCAGCGGCACGCTCGAACTCGGCGTCTTCCTCGGCCTTGCCGCCGCGGCTGGCATCGCCTACGGCGGCTACCGATCCATGGGTCTGCGCGGCACCTCGTTCGCGCAGATCGCCGACGATCTCGGGGCCAAGCCGCGCCGGGCAGCGGCGAAGCCCTCTCGCCCCGCCGCAACGCCCAAGCAGCGCTCGGAGAAGCGGCCAGATCCCGGTAGTTGACGCCTGGGGCAGGTGTATGGTCGCGGCGACCGCTCCAGTGCCACACAAGGGAAGAGGCGAATGGATCTAGACAGGCTCAGTGACGGGGAGAAGATCTCGGGCATCTCCGCGATCCTGCTCTTCGTCTTCATGTTCTTCGACTGGTTCACGGTCGAAGTCTCCGGCGGCTCCGGGGCCTTCAGCGTCAGCGCCAGCCAAGGCGGCAGCGCCTGGGACGCGCTCGACTACATCCCGATCGTCCTGATGATCGCGGTCATCGCCGCGCTCGCCGTGGCGGCGCTGCGGCTGACCGATTCGGCCTACGAGCCACCGGTTCCGGGCAACGCGGTCGTCGCCGGACTCGGCATCGTCTCGGTGCTGCTGATCCTCTACCGGATCGTCATCACCCCGGATGCCGGCAGCTTCCCCGGCATCTCCGTCGACGTCAGCCCCGCCTTCGGCATCTTCCTCGGCCTGATCGCGGCAGGCGGGATCGCTTACGGCGGTTACCGGGCGATGCAGGAGGAAGGCGTCTCCTTCTCCGACCTCAGTGGCGGCGGCTCGCCGCCACCACCACCCCCGCCCCCGAGCGCAGGGACGCCACCGCCACCGCCCGTATCGCCGGCAGCGAGCGAGCCGGCACCGCCGCCGCCCGCGTCTCCTCCACCACCTCCGCCCGGCGCCTGAGCGCCGGTTCAGCCGGCCTGAGCTACGCCGCGAGAGATCTGCTTTGCGAAGGCGATCACGGTCATCATCGGGTTGACGCCGACCGAGGTGGGGAAGAGCGAGGCGTCGGCGACGTAGAGGTCGTCGGTCCCGTGCACGGCGCCACGTGAGTCGCAGACCCCTTCGCGTGGGTCGGCTGCGATCCGCGCCGTCCCCATCGGGTGGAAGGCCTCCAGGCGCAGCTCGGCGGGCTTGAAGGTCGTCGCCTCGAACTGGGCCAGGTCGCCCGGCTTCAGCACCCCGACCCGGGCGATGTTCGGGTAGACCTCGGTGGCGCCGGCGGCGAAGTGGATCTCGGCGGCGCGGGCGATCCCGAAGGCGAGCCGGCGGGCGTCGTCGCGGGTCAGCTTGTAGGAGGCGCGCAGCGAGCCCTCCGAACCGAGCCCGATCCGGCCGGAGGAGAGGTCGCAGAGGTGGACCCCGATCGAGCCGACGTGGCCGAAGTCGAGCATCGCTTCCTGGTGGCTGCGTCCGGCGCCGAGCAGCCAGGCGCCGCCGAAGGCCAGCGGCGTGAAGGTCGCCTCGAGCAGGACCCGCTGGTGCTCCCACTCGTCGACGTAGAAGCTCTGCATCACGCCCTCCCAGCCGCGCACCTCCTCCTCGTAGCGGGCGCCGACCCAGCAGGCGGGGTGGATGTGGAGGTTGCGGCCGACCTGGGCGCCACCGAGGCCCGAGCGCTGCAGCAGCTCCGGCGTGCCGAGGGCACCGCCGGCGAGGATCACCGCCCGCTTCGCCCGCACCGTGTAGCCGCCCCCGCCGCGGACGCGGCTCTCGACGCCGACGGCGCGGCCATCCTCGATCAGCACCTTGGTGACCTCGACCCCGGCCCTGATCCGCGCCCCGGCGGCGACGGCGCGGGGAAGGTAGCTGACGTGCATGCCGCGCTTGGCGTCGATCTCGCAGCCGAAGGGACAGGAGCTGCACTGCACGCAGCTGCCGGCGTTGCGGAAGATCGGCGCGGCGCTGGCGCCGATCGCGGCGGCACCCTCCATCGCCAGCTGGCCGTTGCGGCCCATCGTCTCGGGGTCGAGCTGGGTTACGTGGAGGAACTCTTCGGCCTCGGCGAAGTCGGCGTCGAGGTCGTGGGCCCAGCCGACCCCGAAGCGCTGCTTCCAGTCCTCTAGCACCGGGTCGGGGGCTCGGAAACAGGTACCGGAGTTGATCACCGTGGTGCCGCCGACGACTTTCGCCACCGGCACCGGGATCGGCGGCCGGCCTTCGGCGATCGTCAGGCCGGCGTCGCGGTAGAGGGTCGCGATCGCCTCGAGGTGGTCGCTCGGGTAGTTGTCGCGGTTGTAGTGGCCGCCGGCCTCGAGCACGAGGACGTCGAGGCCCGCTTCGGCCAGGCTCGCCGCGGCGACGGCGCCGCCTGCCCCGGAGCCGACGATCAGGACGTCGCATTCCTCGCCACCGCCCTGCGGCTCGGTCTCGCCGAGTGAGCCCGCCGGCTCCGGCAGCGTTCCGTCGGCGCGGGCGCAGCTGATCTCGAAGCCGATCCGCTCCTGCACCTCGGGCGTAACCGCGTAGCCGAGGGTCGAGAACAGCTTCGCCATCAGCAGCAGGTCGTGTTTGACCGAGAGGCGCGATCCCTCCAGGCGCAGGAGGACCTTTTCCGCCGCCTCGGGGTCGAGCTTGCTGAAGCGGCGCGGGAAGGGCAGCCACTCGAAGGCGCGCAGCCCCAGCTTCAGCCGGGCCAGGACCCGCGGCGAGACCGAGCTGAGGAAGCGCGCCACCGGGCCGGAGACGTCGACGTCGCGCTCGCCTCGGGGCAGGCCGTCGATGCCCGGCGCCATCGCCGCGCAGATCGCGCTCAGGGTCCGTTGCTCAGCGGCTGAAAGCCCTGGCAGGCGCTGTCAACCGGGATCGACCGGGCGGCCGATGCGCCCAGCCAGCACCCACAACGCCAGCGCGATCAGCACCAAAGACCCGTCGAGCAGGAAGTTGAGCAGGTAGGCGAAGACCCGTTCGTCGAAGAGGAAGAAGCCGAGCGTCGCCAGCGAGGAGGCGGTCTTGCCGGCGGCCAGGACCAGCAGCAGCGCCCGGTAGCGGACGACGTCGGCCTGGACGACGAGGCAGATACCGGTGATCACGACCATGTAGGCGAAGCCGAGCGAGAGCCAGAGCTGCTCGTCGCCGTGCGGGGCGCGGGTCTGGTTGCCGAACCATTCGCCGAAATCGGAGAGCACGTCGAGGGTGCCGTTCGGCACGGCGATGAAGAGCAGTCCGACGACGGCGAAGCTGGCCGCGAGCAGGCGCAGGCTGATGACGACGAATCTCTCGGCCCCGGGTCCCTGCATCGACCGGGACAATAACTGGCTGGGCAGCCAAATTGTGTCCACGCCTAGAATGCGGCCGATGATCGACCGAGATCAGGTGCTTCACGTGGCGCGGCTGGCGCGGCTGCGTCTCTCCGACGAGGAAGTCGAGACGATGACCGGCGAGCTCTCGGGCATCCTTGAGCACGTCGACCGGATCGGCAACCTCGACCTCGAGGGGGTCGAGCCGACCTCGCACGTCGTCGCCCTGGAGAACGTCTGGCGCGCCGATGTGCCGCGCCCGAGCTTGCCCCAGGACGTCGCCCTGGCGAACGCTCCCGAACCGCTCGACGGGGCGTTCCGCGTCCCCTCTCCCCAAGCCGACTGATGAAGGAGCTGCTGGAGCTGACCGTCGCCGAAGCGGCGACGCGGATCGCCGCCACCGAGCTCTCGGCGGCCGAGTACTTCTCCGCCTGGCGCGAGGCGGCCGCCGGCGACGAGCTCAACGCCTACCTCTCGCGTGTCGAGCACCCGCATGAGCACCAGGACATGGAGGGCCCGCTGGGCGGCATCCCGGTCGCGGTCAAGGACATCTTCTGCACCGAGGGGACGCCGACCACCGCCGGCTCGCGGATCCTCGAGGGCTACATCCCGCCCTACACCGCCACCGCGGTCCGCCGCCTCGACGCGGCCGGCGCCCGGGTGCTCGGCAAGACCAACATGGACGAGTTCGCGATGGGCTCCTCGAACGAGAACTCCGGCTACGGCCCGGTGCTCAACCCCTGGGATCGCGGCCGCGTCCCCGGCGGCTCCTCCGGCGGCTCGGCGGCGGCGGTGGCGGGCGGCCTCGCCCCCTGTGCGCTCGGCACCGACACCGGCG
>OUNO010004855.1_pt3 | contig 15765 bp, 8 predicted proteins | sample 1779811 | NCBI WGS metagenome assembly OUNO01 (sample SAMEA3914804, study PRJEB12502) | metagenome | biome: forest; material: soil | place: Canada | collected 2010-06-25 | depth 0.3 m | reverse complement strand
GACTACACCTGCTCGAAGGTGAACAACTAAGACCAGGCACTGGCTGGCCCCAGTTTGACGTCAAGGGCCAGCCAGGCGTTTTACCTTCGGTCCGTTCGTCGACGGATGCGACGGCTCAGCCCGAGAAAGAGCAGAGCGAGTCCCAGCGCGACCAGACCAAGCGCGACGATCAGGATGCCAACGGATTCGGTGCCGGTCACTGCGAGATCGGCACGTGGTGTGAGCATTTCTGAATCTGTCTCGTGAGTGGATGGTCATTTCACTCTAGGAGTCCCCCATAGGGCGGACAAGGTGCAGCGGCTCCCCAATACAGGGGGTCGACGAATCGAACAGGGTGGCCGGTGCGGCTATGATTGCTGAGGTTACTGGAGACGTCGCATAGTTCGGCCTAGTGCACCACCCTGCTAAGGTGGAGATCCCGTAAGGGGTCCGAGGGTTCAAATCCCTCCGTCTCCGCCAAGTTGTCCACGTTGAAACCCCGGCAGGCGCAAGCTCGCTGGGGGTTTTGCTTTGCCCCGTCCGGGCGCTGGCCGAGCCGCGGAGTTCGGCCCCTGTGGCGCTGTGTCGGCCCGTGTCGCGGGTTTTCCGGCCGTTCGTGCCCAGTTGAGCGAGTCCGGTGATGGCGGTCACTGGTTGGGCCAGTCCGCCGGTCATTTTCACGGTCATGGTCTCTTGGGTGGGGTGCGGTCGTCGTCACCGGTGAGGTCGATGGCGATGCTGGTGAACACTGCGAGGTTGAGCCATTTGCGTTGTTCGAGGGTGGCGGGTCGGTAGAGTCTTCCGGCGTTGCCGAGCAAGGTGAGCACGAGCTCGACGTGCTTGCCACCAGGACCATGTCGTCCTGGCAGGCAGCGATCAGACGGCGGGCATCGTTCATCTCGGCCATCAGGGCGGCTTGGCGAGGTTTCAGGTCTTCAGCGGGGATGGCTTCGTCGAGGTGGGCATCGATGAGCTTCTGCTTCTGGCGTTCCAGCTTGATAAGCCGTTGCCGCTGGTTGGCGAGCACGGCCTGGTCGTGTTCCTGCCGGGCGTCGAGTTCGTTGCGGGTGAGCTCGCCGACTTCGCGGATCGCTTGATGGGATGTCGACACACGGAGGTAAACGACCGCACGCTTCAGAGGCGTCGGCTCGACCGGCGGCACCACCTTCACGGTGACGGGGTGTTGTATGGGTTGGTTGCTCATGGATGCCCTCCTTTCCCCCGGAAAATGGGCGTTCCCGAGTAATTGGCCTCCGGAGAGTACCTCCGAGGCCAGGAGGAGTCGATACTCCGATCGGAAACCCGCAAAACCCGGCAACGGGCGGTCGGAAGGGTGCTGACGGGGGTCAGAATGCCTTCGACTCGAGAGGGATCTTGGTGATGTAGTTATTGCAACAGGAGACCCGGTTACCTCTGTTACGAGCGTCACTTAGGAACCGCGGGGCTTCCTTGTGTGAGCCCACGGCAACATCGTCAAAGGGATATGCGAAGTGCATATAGTCCCATCCCTCCGGCTGCGGCTGTCGTGGTTGCCTGGCCGTGCTCCTCCTGCCGCTGGCTGCGCCGACCGTGGGACTACCAGCGGTCGTCGTCGCCATCGCGGTTCTTGCGGCAGGGCTGACTGCATTCACCATTGCAGTGGCTGGCCGACGCAAGACTCGTGCTGCCACATAGCCCCGCTAGATCCGCCGTGAACTCTGACGAACGATCAGCTCTGGCTGGATGACGATGCTGCGCACCGGCAGGGCCTCCGCCGACTCAGCCTGGTCCCTCACCAGGTCGACGGCGCTGCGCCCGAAGACCTCTCGTGGCCTGCGCACTGTCGACAGCGGCACCCCGGCCGACGAGGCGTAGTCGATGTCGTCATAGCCGACGATGGCAATGTCTTCGGGAATGCGAGCGTCGGAGCCGACCGAAATCGCTTGCATGATTCCCATGGCGAGCGAATCGTTCGCGGCGAAGATGCCGTCTGGCCAGTTCTTTCTCGGACGGCCGAGCAACTGCTCTCCGGCGCCGAGCCCCGCGCGAACGGACCGCTCCACGGTAGGAATGACCTCGAGTCGCACCTCGGGATGAGCGTCGACGGCGGCGCGAGCGCCGCGTAGACGCTCGGCGATCTGGTGGATCTGAATTTCGCCGCCGATGAATGCAATCGAGCGACAGCCTTGTTCGATCAGGTGGGTGACTGCTCGCTCCGCTCCGAGGAAGTCATCCACCGAGGTCGACGAGAATCGATCGGACTTGCCGTACGCATCGACCAGGACTGTCGGTATTCGACGCTCTAGCAGCAGGTCGAGCTCCCGCTCCCTGGTCGTCCCCGAAGCGAGGATCACGCCGTAGACGCGCTGCTGGGCGAACATTTCGATGTACTGGCCCTCACGCTCGGGATTGCCATTGCTGCTCACGATGAAGAGAAAGAGTCCACTCTGGGCGGCTCGACGTTCTACGGCGTCCGCGACGTCCCCAAAGAACGGGTTATTGAGTTCGAGAGCGACGAATGCCAGAGTTCTGCTCTCGCCCGCGCGGAGCTGTCTGGCGGCCTCATTGCGGATGTAGCCGAGATCTTTGATCGCCTTGCCGATGCGTCTCTTGGTGTCAGGCGCGACCCGTTGCGGGGTATTCAGGTACTTGGAGACTGTGCCGATGGACACATCCGCCCGCAGCGCCACATCTCGAATGCTGACCACTGTTTCGCTCCCGCTGATCGCGCGACTTTTCTCGGCCTGAAGGGCTGTCGTCGTTACATGATCATATCGATTACTCGGACATTCACCACTGCCAGTACAGTCAACTGAACCTCCAAAACAGGTAAAACCTATGATACGTTTCACCGCAGAAACCGCGGGCTGACCAAAGCGTGGCTCAACGAGGAGAGCACTACAAAATGATCCAACCGAGCGTCCGCGGCTCACTCGACAGCGCGGTCTCGAGCGTCTACGGCAGTCAGCGCGTCAGCCCTCCTTACGGACTTGTGGCGGATGGCCAACCCGCAGCGCGATCGGCCGGTGACATGGGCGTCTCGACTGTGGCCTCGAAGACGCCGATGCTCGGGTGGAAAGTTGCGTTGGAGTTCGGCCTTCGGGGCATGATGGGATTCGAGGTCGAGGTGTCTGATTCCTCGAACCAACCGGTGTGGCACTCGGGGACTGTCGCCTCAAGCGCCACCGAGGTGATCGTCGGTCGCGAATTGTCTGGGCATGCGGCCTACAACTGGCGTGTGCGGGTGGCAGACCACGACGGGCAGTGGTCGCCCTGGGCCAACTCCACCCTGGAGACCGGCCCGTTCGATTATTCGGATTGGCAGGCGCGATGGTTGTCGGTCGCCCATCGCGCGCGGATCGTGACGCGGTTTCGGCTGTCAGACCCCGTCGCTAAGGCGCGGCTCTACCTCACGGGCCAGGGAGTTGTGCGTGCCTGGGTCAACGGAGCCGTGATCAATCCCGACAGGATGGATCCCACGAGAACCGACTTCGTGCGGGCTCTCTTCAGAACATATGACGTCACAGAATCGCTCACTGCCGGCGAGAACGCGCTCACGTTCGTTGTCGGTGTGGGGGAGTGGGCTCGCACTGGCGAAGCCCCGCGGTTGCTCGCCGAGCTGGTGATCTGGCACGCAGACGGTTCGATGAGCCGTGTCGCGCCCGGCGTGGACTCCGAGGTGAATATGTCCGAGGTCACAGTCGATGAGCCGTTCTACCTCGAACGCCACGACGGAAGCGCACCCGCGACAGGGCCGGCGACGCTCCCTGCCCCCGTTGTTCTCGAGCCGGCGACGTTACCGACGTCTGCTGCGGCTCCGCCCATGGATGTCGCTTCAGATCCCACCCCACCTCTTCGCGCGACACAGACATTCGTTCCGACGGAGATCGCCCGCTCCCAGGGCTCTCGGCTATTCGACGTCGGTGTGAATATCGCCGGGCGATCGGCGCTCACCCTGCGAGAAGGGGTGCCAGAAGGGACCGTTATCCGTGTGCTGCACGGTGAGCACATCGGTGATGACGGGCACATCGACACGACGAACCTCACGATGCCCTACGACCACGGACGTGAGCGCCAGCTGGTCGAGTATGTGGCAGGGGGTATTGCGGGCGAGAAACACGAACCGTGGTTCGCATACTTTGGCTTTCGCTATCTGGAAATTCGGGGGCTTCCCGATGACGCGCTCGTCACTGTGACCGCCTATTCGATGCACACGGATCTCGCCTCGTCGGGATCCATTTCAACGGACAGCCCCACGATCGATCGCTTGCTCGCCACCGCGAGAAGGACACTTCTCAACAATGTTCACGGTGTGCCGGAAGACTGTCCCACCCGCGAACAGGCAGCCTGGACCGGAGACACTGCATCTGTCGTGGAATACGAACTCGCGGCCTTCGACAGCGCGACCTTTCTCGACAAGTGGATCGCGGATCTCGAGACGAGTCAGCAGGCTGACGGGCACCTGCCGGCGATTGCCCCCGACCTGCACGCGACCCGCATGCCCTCCGATCCCGTGTGGGGTTCAGCGCTGCACCGGATATTGCTCGGGCACCTGCTCCATTACGGTGACATTCGGCTGATACGGCGAGCACTTCCGACGCTGCGCAGGTGGGCAGATTTTCAACTGGGCTGCGCTGATGACGACGGCATCATCTCTCGCTCACCAATCAGCTACGGTCACGACTGGCTGGCGCTCGAGCAGACGCCTCCGCCCATCCATCACACTGCAGCAGTAATCGATTGCGTTGTGGCGCTCGCAGATCTCGAAGTGGCAATCGGTGATCCGGATGCCGCGGCACAACGGCGCTCGGCAGCCGGTGCCCTACGTGCCTCCGCCCGCCGTATGTTCTTCGATCCGGTGACGGGAACTTTTGGGAATGGCTCGCAGGGGTCGTACGCCACCGCGATTGAGGCAGGAATCCTGACCGGCCGGGAAGCTGATGAGGCCGGTGAGCGCCTCGTTGGCCTCATCCGGGAACGGGGCAACCGGGTGTCGAGCGGCTTTGCCACCACCCGCAGCGTGGTCAGGGCGCTCACGAGGCTGGGTAGATCCCAGGTGGTCTACGACATTCTTCTGCAGCCAATGGAGCCCGGCGTCGGCGCGATGCTGAATTCGGGTCCTGGCACGTTCTGGGAATGCTGGTGGATCGATCCGACGAACACCGGCACAGGTTCGCTCAATCACGTGGGGCTCGGCGGACCTTTCGCCTCGTGGGCGTGGGAGGGCCTCGCCGGTCTCCGTCCGACCGCGCCCGGATATACAAGGTTCCGGATCGCGCCGCAGTTCATCGACGGCGTCACACGGCTCGAGCTGCGGACCGAAACCGTTCGCGGCGAGATCGCGATCAGCTATTCGCGGGCCGCGTCGAAGGCACGTGTGGAGATCACCGTGCCCCCCGGCAGCGAGGGAACATTGGAGATCGCAGGCCGGGCGGACCAGGTCCTGACGGCGGGCACGCATTCGATCGACGTCGAAGCGCTGCAGTTCCATCCTTGGGTACCAGGGTCGGATCCCGCGACGCCCTCTCGGTCCTCCATCGCTCTGGTGTCTGCAGACGTGGTCGGTTCGCGCATGCTCCTCAGCGAGTCAGAGGTCGTGCCCCACCGAGGCGATCCCACCCTCGAGATGCTTCCGATGCTCAAGTGCATGCCGGTTCCGCACGAGCAGCCTGACCATCCTGTGTTTAAGGTCATCGGCACCTCTCATGGCCGGAACGATGTCGCCCCGACTGTGATGATCAACCTGCCCGCTCCCCTCCCTGTTGCCGGAATCAGTTTCTTCTACGCGCTGATCGATCAGTGCCTGGAGGGGCCGGAACGGGTAGCGACGCCCTTCCTGCTTCTCCACCTCAGCGATGGAGGAACGCGAGGAGGCTCGTCGACCGGCTGGCCCGCGGGATGGAATCGCGTCGTGGCCGACACCATGGGGTTGGGCGAGGGAGTCGAAATCGTGGCAATCGAAGTCGGCCTGGAGTATGGCGACGATTCCGCGACAAACGCTCTGGCCGTCTATCCCCGTGAGGACGGAATTCGCGCCGGGTTCCACCTCGGCGAAGTAGGGTTCAGCACGAAATCGCGGACCTGGTGAGAGGGTCCAAATGAATCGATTTATTCCGAGAAGCCGGTTGACACAATCGGAGAATGTAGGGCACTATGGTGAAACGTTTTATTGTGGTTCAAGCTCGATGGTGAGGTGGGGATTGTGGTGGTGACGCTCGACGCTACACCCCGAACTGCAGCATCCCAGGCGAGACCGGAGAAACGACAGCGGACTCCGCGTAAGCGCGTGTTCCGCTGGTGGTTATATCTGGCCCTCCTGCCCTTGGCGCTCGTCATCGGATGGTTTGCGTATTACCCCGCCCTCTCTGCTATTTTCTGGTCGTTCTTCCACTGGCAGCCTGCTGGAGTATCGACGTTCATCGGCTTCGGTAACTACGCCACGATGTTCAGTGACCAGATCTGGTGGTCATCGTTCAGAAACCTCGGTCTCATCTTCGCGTTCACGGTGGTCGCATGGATCCTCCCGCTTCTTGCTGCAGAGCTTCTGATCTCGCTCAAAAGTGCACGGTGGCAGTTCGCCATGCGCACCCTCCTCATCATCCCGATGGCCTTCCCCGGGGTCGTCACAGCCCTGGTGTGGGGTTTCTTCTACAGCCCCAACGATGGAGTGATCAATCAAGCGCTTAAGGCGATCGGGCTTGGCGCGCTGGCGCAGAACTGGACCGGACAGGGCAGCACCGCGTTGCTCTCGCTCCTCTTTGTCGGTTTTCCCTTTATCGCGGGCCTTCCCTTCCTGATCTTCTACTCGAGCCTGCAGAACATCCCGACCGAGGTGCTCGAGGCGGCCCAGCTCGACGGTGTGGGAAGATTCGCCCGGTTCTGGCGGATCGACCTTCCACTGATGGCCAGCCAGGTTCGCATCCTCCTGTTCCTCGCGGTTGTCGGCACGCTCCAATACGGTTTCGTCGCGTACGTGCTGACGGGAGGCGGGCCGGACAACGCAACGATGGTTCCTATTCTGAGGATGATCAATGTGGCGTTCCAAGGCGGCGACTGGGGCTACTCCGCTGCCCTGTCTACAACGCTATTCATTATCACGATGGCTATCAGTGCGGTCGTGATTGTTGCACGCAAGCGCGGCGCAGAAACGACCGACGGAGGTGCGATGTGACGACGATCCAGTCCCGACGATCACGGCAGATCGGCTTGAAAACGATCCTGATCGTTCTGGCTGTCGTTTCCCTGGCGCCGTATCTCTTCATGGTCGTCACCTCGGTGAAAACGAACCAGCAGTTCGCCGACAGTTTCTGGCAGATCTCGTTTCCCCTGCACTTCGAAAATTATTCGGTCGCTTGGAACCAGGTCGCGCCCTATCTGTTCAACACCGCCATCGTCGCCGGGATATCGATTGTCCTCATCCTGGTGATCGCGTCGATCTCCGGCTTCGTGCTCGCGCGGTATCGGTTCGGCGGCAAGCGTGTCATCTTTGGCGCTGTGCTCGTGCTCATGATGGTCCCAGGGCTGGCCAATCTCATCCCGCTCTTCATCCTCATGAAGAACCTGGGTCTGCTCAACACCTACATCGTTCTCGTCGTTCCGTATACCGCGGGTGGTGTGGTGCTCGGCACGATCCTGATCCGCAATTTTGTGGAGGGCATCCCGCAGGCGATCTTCGATGCGGCGCGCATCGACGGGGCGGGTGGAGCGCGACTCTATCGCTCGATCATGCTTCCGTTGTCGCTGCCGGTGCTGGGAACGATTGCGCTGTTGACGGTCAGTGAGGTGTGGAACGACTTCTTCTGGCCATTGCTCGTCATCTCCGACAACAGCCTGCGTACCGTATCGGTGGGTCTGCAGTTCTTTCAGGGGCAGAATGTGACCGACTACGGGCCACTCATGGCGGGGTATCTGATTGCGAGCCTGCCCCTCGTGCTGCTCTTCACTTTCCTGTCGAAGTACTTTCTCGCCGGCGTTCAGGGGGGTGTGCCCGGCGCCCACTAGCCGTGCCCGATCGACGGGATGGTCCGTTCTTTCGGGTTCGTGAATGAAACGTTATACCACAGCTCACGCATCACCAAGAAAAGAGGAAGCATGTTAGTAACAACGAAGTTGCGAACGAAACGAGCGCGTCTGTTCGCGCTCGCGACGGTTGCCGCGCTGGGCGCAGTAACCCTGGTGGGGTGCTCGTCTCCGTCCGCATCGGGGAAGGTGACCATCACCCTCTCCGGACCCAACCAGTTCACCAGCGACGCGAACACATTCGGTCCGGCGTGGGAAAAGCTGGTCGCCAATTTCGAAAAAGACAATCCCGACATCACGTTGAAGACCAACGTGCTGCCGCTCACCTCGTGGGCGCAGACCTCCGCCGCACAGTTGACGGCAGGCACGGCTCCTGAGCTGATCTTCCAGCAGACAACGCATACGCCGGATCAGGTTCTATCCCTCGATAGCGCGCTGAAGAAGAAGAACCCGTTCTCCTCCACCGGAAAATCCTGGAGCGACGACTTCATTCAGCAATATTTTAAGGACTCCAACCAGCTGGTGAACTCGGCTGGCCACTACGAGGCGATCCCGTTTAACCTGGTCGCGGTCGGCATTTACTACAACAAGGGCATCCTCAGCAAGGCCGGGGTGAAAGCCTCCGATCTCAAGAGCTTCGACGGATTCATCAGCGCATGCACCGCGATCAAGGGTGCTGGCTATGCGCCGCTTGCAACAGACAGCGGCAACCTACCCGTCGGCTGGGCTGTCGTGGCGCTGAACTCGATGCTGCTGAACTCCGAAGCAGCGAAGATCAACCAGTTCGCTGTGGACGGCACCGCCGGCACGGCAGATATCGTGACAAAGAAGAGCATTGCGCACGCCTACCTCACTGGTGAGCTCGACGTCACAACCGATCCGGGATCAGCAGAGGTGCTGAAGTTGCTCAAGAAGTTCTACGATGCCTGCGCAACCCCGAACTGGTCGGGAATCAAGTCGCAGGGTGCCTTCACCGGCGGAACGGACTTTCCCGGCGGCAAGGCTGCGATGGCCTGGGGAACGAACTTCGCCACCACAGGGCTCGCCGACGCGAGCTTCAAGTACGGCACGCTGCCCTTCCCCACGCTCTCCACCAGCGACTCGAGCCTCGCGTCGGGTAAGCCGGCCCAGTTCGGTGTCACCGCTGGCGGAACCTCTTACATGATCCCGGCGTATATCAAGGGTGCGGAGCGGGCTGCGGCCATCAAGTTCCTGCAGTACGTCTCGAGTCCCAAAGTTCAAACGTGGCTCGACAAAACCGGCGGCATCCCCGCTGTGGCTGGCTTGACGGCCCCTCCCGGACTTGAAGCGATGAACACGGGAGCCTGGGCAACCGTTCCTCCTCTCGGCCAGGCTGCGCTCTTCCAGGTGCCAGCAGCGATCGCCGCGAACAATAAGTACGAGGGCTATCTCCTCGGCAGCACGTCGCTGAAAGAGGCACTGACGAAGCTGAACTCCGATGGGATCGCCTGGGCCAAGGAGCAGGCTGTGCAGGGCAAGTGGACCGAGGACTGGGCCACGAAGTAGGCGTCACCAGGGGCGGGCCGTCGGCAACGATGACCCGCCCCTCATGCAAGACCCCTTCAACGAAGACGAGGATGTCATGAAGAGAAGAATGATCGCCGCACTGGCCGCGGGCGCACTGGCCGCGCTGGCCCTGACCGGAATCAGCCAACCGGCGTGGGCGACAAACACGACCTTCTACGTCAACAATCAGACCGGATCCAACTGCAGCGACACGGGGCCGGCATCGCTTGCACAGCCCTGGTGCACGTTCACCCCGATCAACTCGCATGGCGCATTCGAACCAGGAGACCAGATCCTTCTCGCGAAGGGCGCCACCTGGAACCAGCAGATGAACCTTTCGGGTTCCGGCACGTCCACCAGCGGAATATCGGTCAGCGCGTACGGAAGCGGCGCCAACCCGAAGATCAGCCGAAACGGATCGGTGGACGATCGGGGCATCAAGCTAGTCGACGGGGACTACTGGAGCTTCAGCCACCTCGAGGTCGCCAACGCGGCCTCGGGCATCCTGGCCTTCTATGACACGAAGGGTCACAACGGACTGAGCTTCACGGACATCTATGTGCACGACATCAAGGGCCTGATCTACTTCCAGCAGGACGGCGCCGGCGCGCAGGTCCCGAGTGCGATAGCAGACAACGTACGCAACTCCTCCGGCATCCAGATCACCGGCAAACACACCACATTCTCCTCCACCGACTACTTCATCAGAGGTGTTCGGATGGACGACATCAGTGGCGACCACAATCTGAACACCGTCGGCATCGACATGCTCGGACCGGGCGAGCAGGTCACCTCCAACGTCGGAAGCAGCGGCGGAGCCGGGGCCAACATGGTGCAGAACGTCGTGATCAATCATCTTGCCAGTCACGACGACAACTGGCAGTGCGACGAGGCACTTCGCCTCTTCACCGTCAAACACGCGGTCGTTATGAATTCGGCGCTGAACAATGAGGCGCCGTGTTGGAATGTCGGCGGCACGACGGCCGTGATTCTGGGTCACCTGGAAGACGTGTCGATCGTGAACTCGATGTTCACCAACGTCGCTCACACCGGCTCGAACGACGAAGACGCGATCGACTTCGAGATCTTCAACAACAACGTGAGAGCCCAGAATTCTCTTTTCGAGAACACTGCCGGTTCGGCGATGTCGTTCCTGCGTCTCGGGAACCGCCCAGGCGACTATTCGACGAACAACGAGTCGTCCTCCAATGTGATGATCAACAACGGTATCCCCCAGGGATTCGGCCCGATTCTGGTGCTCAACCTGGCCGACGTCGCGTCTCCCATCACGGGAACGATCAAGGACAACATCAACGTCAACACGAACTTTCTCTTCGATCAGAGCGGTGGCTTCGGCGGCTTTTCGACGACGAACAACCAGACGCTGTCCAACGGATCTGGAAACGTGTATTTCTCCGCCGCGGATTTCAGCGGCACCCAGGGACTGAACGGGTGGTCGTACCAATCCTTCGACGGAGTCAACTATTCCAACCTGGTCTATAACGCGGCGTCCGAGAAGTGGACCCCATCCGGGCAGGGGACTCCCGAGATCACCCAGTTCGATCAGCATCCGGGAACCTCGGCGGCGAACTGGGTCGCCAGGGCATGGACGGCACCGAGCACCGGCACGGTGAGCCTGCGGGGACGCATCCTCAAATCGGACAACGCCGCGCTAGGCAATGGCATCCTCGCCCGTATCACCAAGAACGGCAGCCAGATCTGGCCGGCCAGCGGCACGCAGACAATCGCTGCCGGGGACGAGTACACGGGGGTCGGTTCCGTGCTCGACAACGTGGTGGTCAACGCCGGCGACGTCATCCGTTTCGAGACGAGTGCGAACGGCGATTCGTCGTACGACAAGGCGAGTTGGACGCCGAGTGTGGCGTACACCTCCCGGCCGAGCCAGGCCTACAACTGGGGCTTCAACGGCGGCCACGAAGCAGGCTGGAATGTCTACGGCGCGACATCGAGCACTGCGCCGGGGACGGATCTCAGCGCGCTCAACCTCACATCAACCGGGACCGACCCCCGCATCGAGTCATCGAATCAGCTGCACATCGATGCCGCATCCGCCTCGACGGTGACCATCCGGATGAGCAATGCCACGAGCAGCACCACGGGAAGGATCTACTTCACCACCGCATCGTCGACGGGGACGAGCGAATCGAAAGCGGTGCCTTTCACTGTGGTGCCGAACAGCGGATATACGACGTACACCGTCAACATGGCGTCCAACCCTCTGTGGACCGGTGAGGTGATGTGGTTGCGGGTTGATCCGATCGACACGGCCGGCGCCACGAACATCGACAGTGTCGTGGTCTCCGGCAATGGTGCACTCTATGCGAATCGTTTACTCGACAGCGGTTTCGAAGACCCATCCGCGAATTTCTACACCTACCGGCCGGCCGGTGTCTGGCAATTCCTCGGGAATGCCGGGGTGCAGCGCAGCCACAGTGCCTTCAGCGGGACGCAGGGAGCGGCCGAAGGCCAGCAGACCGCATTCATCCAGGGAACGGATTCGGCGAAGCAAACACTGAATCTCTCGGCCGGAGCACACACAGTGACATTCTCCGTCGCTCAGCGCACGAACAATGGTGGTGCCCAGGCGCTCGACTTCTACGTCGACGGCACCAAAATCAACACCTCGGTGTTCACTCCGCCCTCTGGCGGCGCGTTCCAGAGCTTCACCTCACCGAGCTTCACGACGACGGCCGGAGCGCACACGATTCAGTTCACGGGCACGAACGTCGGAGACAACACAGCGTTCCTGGACAAGGTCACGATCCAATGAGCGGCGAAGGGCGGAGCTCTCTCGTCCTTCGGTCTCTCTGTATCGTGAGGCACAGCGAAGGGCGCCATCGATGACAGCGCAGTGGATCTGGAGAAGAGACGGACATCCGTCGCCGCGCAACGCCTTCACCTGGTTTCGAACGGTCATCACTCTCGACGAACCGCCGGTGGATGCCTCACTTCGTTTCGCCGCGGACAGCACCGCTCAACTCTGGCTCAACGGACATCCGCTCCGCCGCAAGGTCACTCGATTCCACGAGCCGGAGGTGCGTGCGGAGCAGGTCGACGCAGCCAGGCTGCTGCGGAACGGTGCGAACGTTGTGACCGTACTTCATCACAACTGGGGTGGAATCACGACCTTCCAGAGAACACAGAACGCCCACGCCGGGCTGTACCTCGAAAGCTCCTGGATGGTGAGTGACGAGAGCTGGGAGTGGAAGGCCGCCGACGAATTCGAGAGCCACGACAACCAGTTTCTCGGGCTGGCGGATGACGCCCCGCGCGTGCGCTTTCCTGTCTACTGGAACGCAAGGGCAGCCCGTGATCTGCGCGGCGATGTCGGCCTCTCGACTGACCGCGAAGAAGGCTGGGCCCCTGTTGCGATAGTCGACAACGGCCCCTGGCCTCATAAGCCCGCGGTCGTGGAGACACCGGCACAGCGCGAGAGTGACCAGCGCCCCCTTTCCATCCTTGCCGCCGGACGCTCGACACTGACGGTCGACGAAGGAGAATCGTCACCGTCGGTGCTCGCCGCCTCTCGCCTCTCGCCCGACCGCACGATGCTGCACCGTCTGGGCAGTTTGGTCGACGGTCAGGCCGTCACAATCGACGGACAGGCCGGCGAAACCCGGTACCTCACGATTGACTTCGGCCGGCCGGTGCACGGCTATCCCTTCCTTGAATCGTCGGCGGATGTCAATGTCGACATCGACGTCGGATACGGCGAGCTTGCGGTCTCGCCCTACGACGGCCACACGCTCGTCAGCGAAGACGGCCGGATCGATGTCGACGGCGTCGTCGGGCGAGGCTACGCCGACCACGTGCTCGCCACGACCGAGCGGAGACGGTATGAGCTTCCCGACGAGCGAACCGCGCGATGGATGACCGTGCACATCACTTTTCCGGCCACGGGCAGTGTCGTCATCCACGACCTGGGCTTCGTGAAGTCGCAGTATGCGATCGAGCCGCGCGGGTCGTTCCGATCAGGAGACGAGCGACTTGACCAGATCGTCAGGCTGTGCGAAATTCACGCTGAAGTCACGATGTCCGACGCTTTTGTCGACACTCCGGGCCGAGAGGACGGCCAGTGGATCGAGGATGCGAGGCCGCGCGCCCAGATCGCCGAACGCTGGTTCGGTGACACGCGTCTGAGGCGGCTGGCGATCAGGACGCTCGCCGAGGGTCAGGGAAGCGATGGTCAGCTGCATCCCTTCTTCCCCAGCAATTTTCCCGCCTACCCTGCACCATGGGACTGGTCGGTGCAGTGGGTCGCGATGCTCTACGACGACTTCGTCTGGCATAACGATCTCGACTTTCTGAGGCGTCATTGGCCAACGGCTCTGCGGCTGTGGGACAGGCTCCTCGATGATGTCGGCGACGACGGCATCTGGCGAGCGAGTTGGGTGCTCGGCGATGTTCGCAACTCTCCCCGGCCGCCCGTTGGCGCTTCGAGCGGTCTCATCACCCCGTGGATCATCGAAAGACTCCGATGGAGTGCGGTCATGGCCGATGCCCTTCAGGATGCCGCGCATGCCGAGCTCTGGAGGGCCACGGCCCAGCGCATGTCTGAGAGCTTTCGGCGATCTCACGTGGTTCGCTCCCACGAAGGGGTGAGCGCCATCGTTGCCGATGTCTACGACCCTGCAAGCGGTGGGCATGACGGATACGGGCAGACCGGGCAGCTCGCACCGCTTCTCGATGGTTCGATCGATGGCCAGGAGGCGAGAGAGCTCATCGACTTCGTCTTTCCCGAGCCGGTGGGCTCGCCGCCGCGCGGCATTGCACGCTGGAACAACCCCAGCACCGTGTATCGCGTTCTGAGCGCGCTGAGCGCGCACGGATACGAGCGTCGGGCCATCGCGCACCTGATCGAACGGTACGCGCCATACCTGCCGGGGCATCCGCGCAATCTCCTTCCGTTGTCGCTCCAGGGGCCATACGGTGGCCCTCTGCCCGAATACTGGGTGTCCAGGGCAGACCGTGGGCTCGCTCCAGGCGAGATCAATACGGCACAGCCCGTCGACGCGACCGGTTCGCACGGCTGGGGCTCCGTACCCCTCCTCTGGCTGCACGAAAACCTGCTCGGCGTCACGTTCACTGGAAAGGGCAGCGGAGCGATCTTCATCAAGCCGGCTTCGGCCGGTCTTCCCTTCGTGCAGGGCACAACTATCACTCCAAACGGAGCGGTCTCGGTCTACTTCGATCCGAGTGGCCCGAGGCTCTCGGTCGAGATTCCCGCCGGCTGCGTCGCGACCCTCAGTTTTCCGGCTGAGTTCCACGGAGTGCTTGTACACGATGTCGATCGATCTGGGCCGTCGTTTCCGGGCATCGAGAACGCCGTACTCCCCGAAGCCGGCCGGTACACGTTCGCGGCTGCCGGTCCGAACTGGTGAATGCCTGCCTGGCGAGACAGTCCTCGACCCTGAAAAATCGACCCTGAAAAACATGAAGGTGAGCCATGAATACCGCTGACGCTACGTCGTCGTTCGCAGACGTCATCCGCAGTCTTGAGGAAGGCACGTCACGCCCTGATCCGAGAACGGATGTCGACACGGCATCGCTCGTGGAGCGCTATCCGGAGCTCGGCACGGTGAGCCTGCGCGACGTCCGGATCCCGGCACGTCACGGTGACATCGCCGCCCGGCTCTATCTGCCAGGGGGGACACCGCGAGGCGGTCTCGTCTGGGCCCACGGCGGCAGCTTCATCGGCGGCAACCTCGACATGCCCGAAGCCAATTGGGTCTCCCTTGCTGTGGCGGCCCGTGGTTTCGCTGTGGTTTCTGTCGAGTACACCAAGGCACTATTCGGGGTGCACTTTCCGGTGCCGTCTCTCGACCTGCTCGATGCATGGAACTGGGCCGTCGGTGAACTCGGCGTGAGTGCGGATGCCATGCACCTGGGTGGCGCCAGCGCCGGCGGCAATCTTGCCGCCGGTGTTGGTGTGCGTCTGCGCGACGGACAGGGGCAGCTGCCTGCCTCGCTCGTGCTCGTGTATCCGCAGGTTCACACTGTGCTTCCCGAGCCATCGGCCGCCGCGCGCGTCGCGGCAGAGACTCTGTCGCCGAGTCAGCGCTTTCCGCAGAGCATGGTGACCGCGATAGCCACGAACTATCTGGGTTCCGAGCAGGATCCCGACGACCCGTACGCCTACGCGGGGCACGCGGATCTCAGGGGCATGCCTCCGATGCTCATCCTGAATTCGGAGAGTGACGAGCATCGCTATTCCGGGGAGGAGTTCGCGCGGCAGGCGAT
>OUNO010008043.1_pt1 | contig 15777 bp, 14 predicted proteins | sample 1779811 | NCBI WGS metagenome assembly OUNO01 (sample SAMEA3914804, study PRJEB12502) | metagenome | biome: forest; material: soil | place: Canada | collected 2010-06-25 | depth 0.3 m | reverse complement strand
GCGCCGCCTCGATCCGCTCGCGCAGTTCGTTGACTTCGGCGAGCTGCTCGTCCTCCTCGCCGAGCTCTTCCTGGATCGCTTTCATCTGCTGGCGGAGGAGGAACTCACGCTGGCCTTTGTCGACTTCGGATTGGACCTGGGACTGGATCTGGGTCCCGAGCTGGACGACCTCGAGCTCGCGGGCGAGGACCCGCGAGAGGTGCCGCAGCCGCTTAGCGACGTCGACCTCTTCGAGCAGCTTCTGCTTCTCCTCGGTGTCGATCCGCAGCGAGCCGGCGATCAGGTGCCCGAGCGCCGCCGGGTCGTCGATGTTGGCAACCGCCAGCTGCAGCTCCTCCGGCAGGTAGGGGATTTCCTCGACGATCTGGGAGAAGGTCTGCTGGACGTTGCGGGTCAGCGCCTCGAGCTCGGGGCTCGGCTTGCTGACGTCGGGCAGCTCGGTGATCCCCGCGACCAGATATGGCTTCTCGCTGACGTAGGCGCCGAGCCGAACCCGCTGCATCCCCTGGACGAGGATCCGCAGCGAGCCGTCGGGGATCTTCACCATCCGGGCGACGACACCGACGACGCCGACGTCGTAGAGGTCCTCCGGGCCGGGCGTCTCGTTCTCGGGGTCGCGCGAGGCGACCATGACCAGCATCCGGTTGGTGCCGAGCACGTCGTTGACCAGCTGGATCGAGCGCTCCTGCCCGACCGCGAGCGGGTTCAGCGTCTCCGGGAAGCTGACCGATTCCCGCAGCGGCAGCACCGGCAGCGCCTCCGGCAGCGGCAGGCCGGCGCGGATCGCGTCCTCGGCCTCGAGCGGCGAATCGACGACTTCGAGGACCGGCGAGCCCTCCATCACTTGCGGCCTATCGGCACCCGGCGGGTGGTCTCGTCGGGATCGCGCAGCGGCAGCTCGATCCGCAGCACCCCGTCCTCGTAGGTGGCGCTGGCCTGCTCGGCGTCGACCTCGACCTGCAGCTCGACGACCCGCCGGAAGGGACCGGAGGGAATCTCCACCTGCTGGTAGACGCGGCCCTCGGTCTCCTGCACCGGCCGTTCGCCGGCGATCGCCAGGTGGCGGCCGCTGACCTCGATCCCGATCTCACTCAGCGAGACCCCGGAGAGGTCGACCTTGACGATTGCCCGTTGCGGTTCGCCGCAGTAGTAGACGTCGACGTTGGGTGAGAAGCCCGTGGTCCGACGGTGGACGTACCTGGTCCGGCCCCAGGCATCGCCCAGCATCTGGTCCATCTCACGCCTCATCCGGGCGAAATCTGAGAACAGGTCGCGCTGGGACACCGTCAAAACATAGCCAGCCAGAGCGGCTCGGTCCGTCTCAAGCGGGGCGCGAAGCCCAGCGGGGGGCCCGCATCAGGAGGACCGGCTGGCGCGGAGGGACGAGGCCCTCGGGGCGGTTTGGCCGGAAGGTCGCGCAGGGCTCGTTCAGCTCCAGGGCGCAGAGCAGATTCTTGTGGAAGTAACACTCCTCGCAGGTGGGGGCTTTGGGCTTTCGCGGCATCGGCTCGGGCATCTAAGCAGCGTGCCCAGGCAGGCGTCGGCGGCAAACCCGCAAATCGCTACCTCTTTGAAACGCCTTTGTCACAACTTCCCCGCGTCTTGCGAGTGGGCCGGGAGCCACCGCTAACATGCGGCCAGATGGAGGCTCACGATCGCACCGAGAAGCTCTCGGCATCCCCGCCGCTTTTCAAGAGCGAATTCCTCAACTTCTTCTCCCGCGTCCACCCCGCCGTGCCGGCGGTGATCTTCGTCCCGGTGGTCGTCGCGATGGTCTGGCTGGGTGCCGACCACGGCTACGGCGTCTGGCAGCTGGTCGGGCTGTTCGTCGCCGGAATCGGGATCTGGACCCTGACCGAGTACTGGCTGCACCGGCTCGTCTTCCACTGGGAGCCCGACAACGCCGTCGGCCGCCGGATGCACTTCATCATCCACGGCATCCACCACGACCATCCCAACGACAAGATGCGGCTGGTGATGCCGCCGTCGGTCTCGATCCCACTCGCGGCGCTCTTCCTGCTCGCCTTCTGGCTGATCCTCGGCGCCGCCGGCTTCCCCGTCTTCGGCGGCTTCATCGCCGGCTACCTCTTCTACGACTACACGCACTACTACGTGCACCACTTCGTGCCGAAGACCAAATTCGGCAAACGCCTGCGCGAGCACCACATGCGCCACCACTTCCAGGACCACCGCTTCGGATATGGCGTTTCTTCGCCGTTGTGGGACGTGGCGTTCAGGACTTTGCCGCGTAGCCGCAAGAAGACTGACTAGGGCGGGTTCGCAGGGCTCCCCACCAACACGGCCTGAGCAGCGAACAGCCGAGGCGGGTCCAAGCCGTCGCGAGCGTCCGAGGTGCGGAAGCTCAAAGTCATAGGCCTCAGCGCTGGGAGCTTCCGAGGGACGAAGGATTGCCTCGAACCCTTCAGCTTCCAGGGGGACGAGGCCCAACCGCCTTGCCTTGAACCCTTCGGCTTTCGCAGGATCGGGACGTCGCGTGGGAGGGGCGGTGATGACCTCTCCGGGAATGTTGCCGAGGCAGCGGAAATGCAATCCGATATCTGCCCGCCATAGGCGGGCTCGACCCGGTGGAGCCGCGGGCTTCAGCCCGCGCGACTGAATTCCCGGAGAGGTCATCACCGCCCCTCCCGCTCACGCCCCCGAACGCAGCGCGATCTCGAGCTCGAACCGCGCATCCGGGTCGTCCAACTGATCGCCCAACAGCTCGCGCAAGCGGGCGCTGCGGTAGCGGGCAGTCTGAGGGTGGACCTGCATGTCGGTGGCCATCGCCACCGCGTTGCCGTGGTGGCGGACGTGGGCGAGGGCGGTTTCGCGCATCCGCTCCGCGGCCTTCGGGGTGAGCTCCCGCAGCGGCGCCAGGCGGCGGGCGGCGATGCGGGCGCTCAGCGGCAGGCCCCCGAAGAGCAGCAGGTCGGCGAGGTGCTCGTCGGCGCTGAGCAGGCCGGCGGCGGGCAGCGACCCGGCGTCGGAGGCGCGCAGCAGGGCCAGCGCCAGCGACCAGGATTCCGCCAGCGCCGCCACCTCGACCGCCGAGCCGAGCGCCAGGCGCGAGCGCGAGGCGGCGCGGGCCAGGCCCTCGGCGCGGCCCGGGCCCTCGGGGTCGGGCAGCAGCAGGCAGCCGGTCCCGTCGAGGACGGTCGCCAGCGAGTCGGCGGGCAGGCGGCGCGCCACCGCGGCCAGGTCGCGCTCGGCGCAGGCCGCCGCGGCGACCCGGCCCGGCAGTGCCCAGCCCGCCGCCCGCGCGGCGGAGGCGAGGTCGGCCGGCTCGCTGGGCTGCTCGCTGACCAGCAGCCGTGCCAGCTCGTGGCGGCGGCGGCGGCGCAGGTCCTCGACCTCGGCCTGCGCCTCGGCGTAGCCGTCGACCGAGTCGGCCGCGAGCTCGTCGATGTAGGCGAAGATCGCCTCCGCCAGCAGGGTCAGGGGCTCGGCGGCGAGGTCGGCGCGGCGGCCGGCGGCGGCGATCCGCCGCCAGGCGACCCGGGCGCCGATCCGGTAGGCGGCCTGCAGCGAGTCGAGGGTCCGGCCCTGGCGCTGCTCGCCGCGACCCAGCTGCACGTAGACCTCCCGCCCGCGGCCGCGCCCCGCCTCGGGGTCGCGGATCAGGGCGACGAACTGCAACAGCGCCTCGCCGACTCCCGTGCGGATGCCGCGGCCGAAGTTGCCCTCCAGGGGCCGCGCGTACTCGGGGACCTCGCGGGCGATCGTGGCGAGGATCTCGCCGGTGATCGCCTCGAGCTCGGGCTCGATCAGGCCGGCGACATCGGCAGGCAGTCCGCGCCAGGGCTCGGAATCCAGCGTTTCTATCATCTAGATGATGAGTTTAGCGCTCTATTCGTGGCATAACAGCTAATACATATCGGCAACCTCAACCTATCTTCTCGATATGGGCGAAATGACGAAATTCGAGAAGGGCGTCAACCTCGGGGCGGTTGTCGTCCCCTTCATCGCCACCATCGCGGCGATCGTGCTGCTCTGGAACAGCTGGGTCAGCGCCGCCGACCTGATCATCGCCGCGGTGATGTACGTGCTGACCGCGGTCGGCATCACCGTCGGCTTCCACCGCCTCCTCACCCACCGCTCCTTCCAGACCTCGAAGCCGATCGAATACACATTCGCGATCCTCGGCTCGATGGCCGTGCAGGGCCCGGTGATCGCCTGGGTCGCCGACCATCGCAAGCACCACGCCCACACCGACGAAGAGGGTGATCCGCACAGTCCCCACGTCAGCCCCGAGGGCGGTGTCCAGGGCGTCTTCTCCGGCCTCTGGCACGCTCACAGCGGCTGGCTGATGTCCTCACAGGGACGCGCCGACTGGAAGAAGTACGCCCCCGACCTCTACGAGGACAATGGGATGAGGTACATCAACCGCCACTTCGGCTTCCTCGTCTACATGAGCCTGGCGATCCCCGCCCTCGCCGGCTTCCTCGTCACCGGCACCCTGGCCGGCGCCGCCGGCGGCCTGCTCTGGGGCGGACTGGTGCGGATCTTCTTCGTCCACCACATCACCTGGAGCGTCAACTCCGTGTGTCACTTCCTCGGCAGCCGCCGCTTCGACACCGACGACCGCTCCACCAACGTCTTCTGGCTCGCCCTGCCTTCCCTGGGTGAGTCCTGGCACCACAACCATCACGCCTTCCCGCGCTCGGCCGTACACGGCCTCAAGCGCTGGGAGCCTGATCCCTCGGCCCTGATCATCGCCGCACTGGAGAAGCTGGGGTTGGCCCGGAACGTAATCCGGATCTCACCCGAGCGCCAGGCCGAGCGCACCCAGTAGACACTCACTCTCATCACATTTGGCCGTTTATACAAACCGCCTGATGCCGTATGGAAACTTGACTAATTTGTCAGTCACTGTGAGTGCTCCTATGTCACACTGATCCAAACCACCTGTGGCATAACTACTTTTGGATGGAAAGGAAATCGATGCCCACCACTAAGAACGTACTCGACGAGGCTCGCCAGTTGGTGCAGAACCGCCTTGCCGAGCTTGACGAGGAGCGCAAGCGCCTCGAGCGGGCTCTTGCCGAGCTCGGCGGCAAAGCCACGAAACGCGCCGGCCGCCCGAAAGGCAGCTCCAACGCCAAAGCGACCAGCACCGGCACCGCCACCCCGCGCCGCCGCAAACGCCGCGGCGGAACCCGCGCCGACCAGGCCGTGAACCTGATCACCAGCGAGCCCGGGATCAGCGCCTCGGACGTCGCCAAGCAGATGAAAATCAAGCCGAACTACCTGTACCGCGTGCTCGGCGACCTCGAGAAAGAGGGACGGGTCAAAAAGGACGGTCGTCAGTACTACCCCGCCGGCTGACGCCGACCGCGACGACCACGCGAGGCCGGCCACTCCGGGCCGGCCTCCCTCGCGACGCAGGACCTAGATCAAGCCGAGCTGGCTGATCGCGTCGCGCTCTCCCTGCAGCTCCGCCACGCTGGCGTCGATCCGCTGGCGCGAGAACTCGGGAACCTCGAGTCCCTCGACAACGCTCCACTCACCACCGCTGCAGGTGCAGGGGACGCCGCAGATGATGCCCTCGCCGATGCCGTAGGAGCCGTCGGACGGCACCGCCATCGAGACCCAATCGCCGTCCGGGGTGCCGAGCACCCAGTCGTGGACGTGGTCGATCGCCGCGTTGGCGGCCGAGGCGGCGCTGGAGGCACCGCGGGCGTCGATGATCTCGGCGCCTCGTTTGGCGACCCGCGGGATGTACTCGTCGGCGATCCAAGCCTCGTCGTCGACTGCCTCCCAAGCGCTCTCGCCGTCAACCTTGGCGTTGATCAGGTCGGGGTACTGGGTCGGCGAGTGGTTGCCCCAGGTGGTCATGTTGCTGACTGAGGACACGGGTTTGCCGAGCTTGTTGGCGACCTGGGCGATGGCCCGGTTGTGGTCGAGGCGCATCATCGCGGTGAAGCGCTCACGCGGGACGTCGGGCGCGTTGGACATCGCGATCAGGCAGTTGGTGTTGGCCGGGTTGCCGACCACCAAGACCTTGATGTCGTCGGCGGCGCCGGCGTTGATCGCTTCGCCCTGGGGCTTGAAGATGCCGCCGTTGGCCTCGAGCAGATCGGCGCGCTCCATGCCGGGGCCGCGCGGGCGAGCGCCGACGAGGAGGCCGACGTTGGTGCCGTCGAACGCCTGCTTCGGGTCGTCGCTGATCTCGATCCGGTGCAACAGCGGGAAGGCGCAGTCATCGAGCTCCATTGCGGTGCCCTCGGCGGCCTTGATGGCTTGCGGAATCTCGAGCAGGCTCAGCACGACGGGGGTGTCGGGGCCGAGCATCTGGCCGCTGGCGATCCGGAACAGGAGGGCATAGCCGATCTGTCCGGCCGCGCCGGTGACGGTGACCTTGACGGGAGTGCTCACGCGAATCGTCTCCTTGGAGTTGGTTTGAACTGAAAGACCGCTACGCCATCGCCCGCTGGAGGTTCTCGTCGATCGAGGCGAGGAAGTCCTGGGTCGTCTGGAATTCCTGCCCCTCGCCGACCAGCAGCGCGAGGTCTTTGGTCATCTTGCCGCTCTCGACCGTCTCGATGCAGACTCGCTCGAGCGTCTCGCCGAAGGCCGACACCTCAGGGGTCTCGTCCATCCGTCCGCGGGCGGCAATGCCGCGGGTCCAGGCGAAGATCGAAGCAATCGGGTTGGTCGAGGTCGGCTTGCCTTCCTGGTGCTGGCGGAAGTGGCGGGTGACAGTGCCGTGGGCGGCCTCGGCCTCGACGGTCTTGCCGTCGGCGCTCATCAGCACACTCGTCATCAGCCCGAGCGAGCCGAAGCCCTGGGCGACGGTGTCGGACTGGACGTCGCCGTCGTAGTTTTTGCAGGCCCAGACGTAACCGCCCTCCCACTTCAGCGCGGCGGCGACCATGTCGTCGATCAAGCGGTGTTCGTAGCTGATCCCGGCGGCCTCGAAGTCGGCCTTGAACTCGTTCTCGTAGACCTCGGCGAAGAGGTCTTTGAAGCGGCCGTCATAGCCCTTGAGGATCGTGTTCTTGGTCGAGAGGTAGACCGGGTAGCCACGGTTCAGCCCGTAGTTCATCGAGGCCCGGGCGAAGTCACGGATCGAGTCGTCGAGGTTGTACATCGACATCGCGATGCCGGCGCTCGGGAAGTCGTAGACGTCGAGCTCGATCGGCTCCGAACCATCCTTCGGCGTGTAGGTCATCGTCAGCGTGCCCTCGCCGGGGACCAGCAGGTCGGTGGCGCGGTACTGGTCGCCGAAGGCGTGGCGGCCGATCACGATCGGCTTGGTCCAACCCGGCACCAGGCGCGGCACGTTGGAGATCACGATCGGCTCGCGGAAGATGACGCCGCCGAGGATGTTGCGGATCGTCCCGTTCGGCGAGCGGTACATCTCCTTCAGGCCGAACTCCTCGACCCGGGCCTCGTCGGGGGTGATCGTCGCGCACTTGACGCCGACCCCGTGCCGCTTGATCGCGTTGGCGGCGTCGACCGTGATCTGGTCGGCGGTCGCGTCGCGGCTCTCGATGCCGAGGTCGTAGTACTCGAGCTCGACGTCGAGGTAGGGAAGGATCAGTTGCTCCTTGATGAAGGTCCAGATGATCCGCGTCATCTCGTCGCCGTCGAGCTCGACGATCGGGTTCTTGACGGGAATCTTGGCCACGGCCGCAGACTATTGAAACCGCGGCGCGGGCCTCCCTCAGATAGGGCGCCCTTATTTGGCTGGATGACCAGCCCAGGCGCTTGCGCTCAGGGGTGAACCGTGGTTCACTTTTTCGATCGCCTATCGCCAGACATCCCGCGGCGAGGCGCGGCGCGACGCCGCGCGCTCGGGCCTGGTCGCGGCCGCCGGTGAGCTGATCGCCAGGGGCGGCTATGGCGAGGCGACCGTAGTCAGGGTCGCCGAGCGGGCCGGGGTCGCGGTCGGCAGCGTCTACCGCTACTTCCCGTCGAAGGCGGCGCTGTTCGCCGAGGTCTTCCGCCAGGCCTCCCAGCGCGAGGTCGAGGCGATGGCGGCGGCGATGGGTGGCGAGCGACCGGCGCCGGAGCGGATCGCCGTCGGCGTCGAGACCTTCGCCCGCCGGGCACTGCGGGCGCGGCGCTTCGCCTGGGCGCTGCTGGCCGAGCCGGTCGACCCCGGGGTCGAGGCCGAGCGCCTCGCCTTCCGCCGCGACTACCGCGACCTGCTCGCCACGGTCCTGCGCGAGGGCTTCGCCGCCGGCGAGCTGCCGGAGCAGGACAGCGATCTGGTCGCGGCGGCGCTGGTCGGGGCGATCGGCGAGGCTCTGGTCGGGCCGCTCTCCACTCCGGCCGCGGCCGAGGCCGACGCTGAGGCAACCATCACTTCATTGGTCGAATTCTGCGAACGCGCGATTGGAAAGGAACGATCCCTTGTCGATGCTTGAGACCCGCGGCACCACTCACGAGGTGAGCAACCAGCCGCCGCCGCTGACCGATTACAACGTCTTCACCGCCGACACCCCGCTGGTCGAGGCGGTGCGGCGCGAGGGGGCCGATTGGGACGAGGCGCGGATCTCCGCGGTCGGCGCCTACGCCGGCAGTGGGGACGCCCAGGAGCTCGGTCGCCTCGCCAACGAGAACGGGCCGAAGCTGCGCACCCACGACCGCTTCGGCAACCGCGTCGACGAAGCCGAGTTCCACCCCGCCTGGCACGAGCTGCTCGGCGTCGCCGTCGCACACGAGCTGCACTCCTCCCCCTGGAAGGACCCGCGGCCGGGCGCCCACGTCGCCCGCGGCGCCGCCTTCATGTGCATGTCCCAGGCCGAGGCCGGGATCGGCTGCCCGATCTCGATGACCTACTCGGTGATCCCGGCGCTGCGGACCCAGCCGGAGCTGGCCGCCGAGTGGGAGCCGCGCTTCCTCTCCACCACTTACGACCCGCGGAACGCTCCCGCTCCTAATAAGGAGGGCGCGCTGGCGGGGATGGGGATGACCGAGAAGCAGGGCGGCACCGACGTCCGCGCCAACACCACGGTCGCCCGGCCGGTAAACGGCGGCGGGCCCGGGGCCGAGTACGAGCTGACCGGACACAAGTGGTTCATGTCGGCGCCGATGTGCGACGCCTTCCTCGTCCTCGCCCAGGCCGACGGCGGCATCTCCTGCTTCCTCTTCCCGCGCTGGACGCCCGATGGCGAGCGCAACCGCTTCCGCCTGCAGCGGCTGAAGGACAAGCTCGGCAACCGCTCCAACGCCTCCAGCGAGATCGAGTTCGACGCGACCTCAGCCCGGCTGGTCGGCGAGGAGGGCGCCGGGGTGCGGACGATCATCGAGATGGTCAACCACACCCGCCTGGACTGCGTCCTCGGTGGCGCCACCGGGATGCGGGCCGGGGTCGCGCAGGCGATCCACCACGATTCCCACCGCTCGGTCTTCGGCACCGTCCTCAGCGACCAGCCGCTGATGCGCAACGTCCTCGCCGACCTCTGCGTCGAGTCGGAGGCGGCGACGATCTCGGCGCTGCGCCTGGCCCGGGCCTACGACGAATCGCTGGCCGGCGATGAGGAGGCGACGAACCTGAAGCGGATCGCCAACGCCGTGCTCAAGTACTGGATCTGCAAGCGCGCGCCGATGCACGCCGGCGAGGCGTTGGAGTGCCTCGGCGGCAACGGCTACGTCGAGGAGTCCGGCATGCCGCGCCTCTTCCGCGAGAGCCCGCTGAACTCGATCTGGGAGGGCTCGGGCAACGTCCAGTGCCTCGACGTCCTGCGGGCGATGATCAAGAGCCCGGCCTCGCTGGAGGCCTTCTTCGCCGAGGTCCAGGAGGGCGCCGCCGCCGAGCCGCGCCTCGACGCTTACGCCAAGTCCCTGCGCGAGGAGATCCCCGGCGACGTCGCCACGATCGAGACCCGCGCCCGCCGCATGGTCGAGAAGATGGCCTTGGCCCTGCAGGGCTCCCTCCTGGTCCGCTACGGCGACCCGGCGGTCGCCGACGCCTTCTGCGCCTCTCGCCTCGATCGCGACTGGGGCCAGGCCTTCGGCACCCTGCCGCCCGGCCTCGACTTCGGGCGGATCATCGAGCGGCACTCTCCCGTTACGAGCTAGCCGACAACCCGAGTTCCCGCTTCCTCTGCACGAGCAGGCGGGCGACGCGCTCCAGCACAAGGTCGGGTTCGCGTTCGAGCCGGCGACCGGTTACGCGGATCATCTCGACACCGGCGAGCTTCAGGTCCTCCTGGCGAATCCGGTCCTGCTCGAAGGACCGACGAGTGCCATGGGTCTCGAAGACATCGAGTTCGATCGCGAAGCGCAACTCCGGCCAGTAGATATCGAGCTCGTGGCCGACCTCGTTGTAAGCGGTTGCGGGCCGAGGGAGTCCGGCTTCGTGGAGCAGTTCCAGGAAGCGCCGCTCCAGCCCCGAGCGGGTGAACGATGGTGGCGCATAGAGAGCGATCGCGCGGCGTAGACGAGCGGCGCCGCGGTGGCCTCGGTTGCGGGCGAGCACGGATTCGAACTCCGGCAGGTCGAACAGCTTCAGCTCTTCCGCACGCTGGAGGAGACGGTCGAGGCTCGCGGGCCGGATCCGAGGAGCGAGATCGAGCGCGGTTCGGGATACAGACGTGACCGGAATCCGGCCCTCGACGGCTCGATCGGCGGCGGTCAAAGTCTGTGAGTGATGAACACGGATCGGGGGTCGTGGCTTGCGCCGAACGGACGTCGTGACATGAACCGGGATGGGCTGGGTGGAGAGAAGGCCCCACAGCCAAGCCGCGGAGAAGTGGCTCAGCAACGGGTCCGAGTCACAGGCGAGAACGGCCGCGAGGCATTGACCGTGCAGCGAGAGATCCGTGTGCCCCACCGCGTAGACCCCATGGTGCAGTCGGTGCAGCCGCCCAGCCACGGCCGCCCGCTCCACCGACGCGTGTGAGTAGTCCAACGCGCGAAGCTGACGGATCGAGACGACACCGTGCTGACGACCAGCCAACTCAGCGAGCATCTGGCCTTGAGGTTGAGCTTTTCCACGCATAGCGAAGAAAAGCTCAACCTCGGCCGGTCTCTCCCCCCTACCTGCTGCAGTTCGTCCCTTACCGCGCTAGTTCGAGGGGGCGGTTGCGTCCCTCAGAGCGCGCCCGACTTGCTCCACGGTGATGACTCCGGACAAGCGTCCGTCGGCGTCGACGGCCATCAGGGCGCCGAGTTTGCGCAGGTTCTGGTTGCTGAGCAGGGCGTCGAGCGGGGTGTCGTCGCGGATGAAGAGGCCGCGGTCGTGGTCGACTAGGTCGGAGACGTTGGAGCTGGCGCGGGAGACCTCGGGGACCTCGTCGGCGCGATCGCGCTCGAGCAGGCCGAGGAAGCTGTGGGCCGCGTCGACGACCGGGAACCAGGGCCAGCGGTAGCGCAGGAAGTACTCGTCGAGCGCTTTCTCGACGCTGATCTCGCCCGGGATCGCGACCGGCTCGCGGTCCATCACGTCGGCGACGCGGACGTCGCCGATGCGGCTGGTCAGCGCCGTCTGCATCGCCGCCCCGCGGGCGCCGCCGTTGATCAGCATCCCGATCAGGACCAGCCAGATGCCGCTGAACAGCTCCCCGGTCGCCAGCAGGGCGAGGCCGCCGCCGATGAAGATGTAGGCGAAGGCGCGCCCCATGTTGGCGGCGTAGCGGGTGGCGCGGTTGCGGTCGCCGGTCCGCCACCAGATGATCGAGCGGGCGATCCGACCGCCGTCCATCGGGTAGGCCGGCAGCAGGTTGAAGACGAGGACGAGGAGGTTGATCGCCGCCAGCCAGGCGAGCAGCGAGACGACACCGGAGACGCCGGCGGCGGTCTTGAATTCAAGCCCCAGCCGGAGCACGTGGCCGAATTCGCCAGCGCCGGCGACCGCGACCCCGGCGAGACTGGAGACGATGGCGATCGCAAGGGTGACCGCCGGGCCGGCGGCGGCGACCTCGAACTCGGTCGCGGGGCTATCCGTTTCGCGATCCATCCGCGCCACGCCGCCGAAGATCCAGAGCTGGATGCTGGTGATGGCGATCCCGTGGCGCATCGCCGAGAAGGCGTGGCCGAGCTCGTGCAGGACGATCGAGCCGAAGAATCCAACGGCGGCGGCGATCGCCAGGGCGAACGGCTCGGCTGCGGTGCTCGATTCCCCCAGCTGGTCGCCGAAGCGCTGCGACATGCTGATGATGAGGAAGAAAAAGATCAGGAACCAGGACCAGTCGACCGAGATCCTGATCCCGCGAACGTGGAAGAGAGTGAAGGAGCCGCCGCCGAGCATTCCCCCATGGTAAGCGGGTACCTTGCCCGCCAGATGGCGAGTGAAGAGGATTGGCTGCGCGAGCGGCTCGAGGAACTGGAGCAGATCGACCGTCCGTCCGCCTCCGACGGCGAGCGTCAGGCGGCGGAGTGGCTGGTCGGGCAGTTCGCCGAGCTCGGCGCGCCGGCCCGGATCGAGGCCGAGCCGGCGCACGGCACCTACTGGTGGCCGCTGGGGATCGGCGCCGCCCTGGGGGCGCTCGGCGCGCTCGCGGCGCTGCGCGGGCGGCGGGTTCTGGGAACCGTGCTCGGCGCCGTCGGCGCGGCCGGGATCGCCGATGACTTCCCGCCCGGCCAGCGGCGGCTGCGACGCGTCCTCCCCAAGCGCACGACCTACAACGTCCTCTGCGAGCTCGGTGACCCGGAGGCCGAGCGCACCGTCGTCGTCATCGCCCACCACGACGCCGCCCACTCCGGGCTCGTCTTCCACCCCCAGATCCCGCTGATCGCCGACCGCCTCGGCCTGATCGAGCGGACCGACACCAGCCCGCCGCTGATGGCGCCGGTGGTCGGCGGCCCGATCCTCACCGCGCTCGGAGCCCTGACCGGCAAGCGCCTGCTCGCCAAGCTCGGCCTCCTCTTCGGCCTCGGCTCGGCCGCGGCGATGGCCGACATCGGCGCCCGCAAGGCGGTTCCCGGCGCCAACGACAACGGCGCCGCGGTTGTCGCCCTGCTGGCCCTGGCCCGCCGCTTCGTCGCTGAGCCGCCCGCGGGGGTCCGCTTGATCCTGCTCTCGGCCGGCTCGGAGGAGTCCTTCAGCGAGGGGATGAAAGCCTTCGGCGAGCGCCATTTCCCCGAGCTGCCGCAGGAGAGCACCTTCTTCCTCTGCTTCGAGGCGATCGGCTCACCGCACCTGCTGGTGATCCGCGGCGAGGGGTTCCTGAAGATGCGCGAGTACCCGCCGCGGGCGCTGGCCTTCATGGACGGCCTGGCCGAAGAACTGGGGATCTGGCTCTACCCCAACCTGCGCCTGCACAACGGCACCGACGGGCTGGAGTCGATGGCGGCCGGATACGAGACCGCGGTGCTCGCCGGCTGCACCGATCTGAAGCAGCCGGCCAACTACCACTGGGGCAACGACCTGGCCGAAAACGTCGACTTCGACACCGTCGCCGACGCGATCAAGCTTTCCGAGGCGGCGATTCGTCGTCTCGGAAATCGCTGGCTGTAAGCCGAGTCGAGCGAGGTCTCGCCGGACACTCCCCGCTTTTGTCCGCCGAGACCTCGCTCGACTCGGCTCCCGAACTGGCTCTCGCGGTTGTGTGACGAATCCCGACTACGCGCTCGGAGTTCGCCTGTATAGCATCCGCTCTCGTGCCATCCCATGACGTTCTCGTAATTGGTGCCGGCCTCGCCGGACAAAGGGCCGCCCTGGCCGCCGCCGAGGAAGGCGTATCGGTCGGGATCATCAGCAAGGTCCACCCCGTGCGCTCGCATTCCAACGCCGCGCAGGGTGGCATCAATGCCGCGCTGAACCCCGGCGACTCCTGGGAGTCGCACGCCTTCGACACGATCAAGGGCTCCGACTACCTCGGCGACCAGGACGCGATCGAAATCATGACCCGCGAGGCGCCGGAGGAAATCCTCCACCTCGAGCACCTCGGCGTCACCTTCCACCGCAACGAGGAAGGCAAACTCGGCACCCGCGCCTTCGGCGGCGCCTCCGCCGCCCGCACGTACTACGTCGCCGACATCACCGGCCAGGCGATCATGCACGTGCTCTACGAGCAGCTGATGAAATATTCCGAGCAGATCGCGCGCTACGAGGAGTGGTTCTCGACGGCGCTGGCGATCGACGAGAAGGGCGAGTGCTGCGGCGTCGTCACCCGCAACGTCGCTGACGGCTCGATGGAGCTCTTCCAGGCGAAATCGGTGATCCTCGCCTGCGGCGGCAACGGCCAGGTCTGGAAGCCGACCACCAACGCTCTGATCTGCACCGGCGACGGCATCGCGATGGCCTACCGGGTCGGCGCCAAGCTGATGGACATGGAGATGATCCAGTACCACCCGACGACGCTGGCGGGCAAGGGCTTCCTGATCACCGAGGGGGCCCGCGGCGAGGGTGCCCACCTGCTGAACAAGAACGGCGAACGCTTCATGGAGAAGTACGCGCCGAACAAGATGGAGCTCGCCTCGCGCGACGTCGTCTCCCGCGCCGAGCAGACCGAGATCAACGAGGGCCGCGGCTTCCCCGACGGGACCGTCGCGCTCGACATCACGGTGGTGCCGAAAAAGCGCGTCCACGAGGCGCTGCGCGAGATCGTCCTCGTCGGCCGTGACTTCGCCGGCGTCGACATCACCCGCGAACCGATCCACATCAAGCCCGGCAACCACTACACGATGGGCGGCGTCAAGACCGACGTCGACGGCCGCACCGACATCCCCGGCCTCTACTCCGCCGGCGAGACCGCCTGCGTCTCCGTCCACGGCGGCAACCGCCTCGGCGCCAACTCTCTGCTCGACACGCTGATCTTCGGCCGCCGCTCCGGCGTCCACGCGGCCACCCGCGCCAAGCACACCGCGGGCTCCAAGCCCTCGCCGAAGGTGCTCGAGGACGAGGACGCGATGATCGCCGACATCAACTCGCGCGAGAAGGGCTCCGGCCGCCGCGTCTCCGAGATCAAGCTCGAGCTGGGCCAGACGATGGATGCCAAAGTCGCCGTCTTCCGCGACGAGGCCGGGATCAAAGAGGCGATCGAGATCGTCGCCCGCCTCAAGGAGGAGGCGAAGACCGCTTACATCGACGACCACGGCAGCGTCTTCAACCAGGACCTGCTGGGGGCGATCGAGCTCGGCTACATGCTCGACAACGCCGAGTGCACCTGCCTCGCCGCCCTGGAGCGCAAAGAGAGCCGCGGTGCCCAGTACCGCACCGACTACCCCGAGCGCAACGACGAGGAGTGGCTCAAACACATCGACCTCGAGAAAACCGATGGCGGTCCCGAGATCTCCTACTCCGACGTGACCATCACCCAGTGGCAACCGGAAGCGAGGACCTACTGATGGCCGACTACACGATCAAAGTCCGCAGGTTCCAGCCCGAGAGCGGCCAGGGCCCGTACTGGGAGCAGTTCGACGTCGACCTTGAGCCCTCGCTCTCGGTCCTCGACAGCCTGCTGCAGGTGAAGGACCGCGAGGACGGCTCGCTCGCCGTCCGCTGCTCCTGCCGCGCCGCGATCTGCGGCTCCTGCGGGATGAAGATCAACGGCCAGTCCGGCCTCGGTTGCAAGACCCAGATCGGTGAGGCGCAGGAGCTGGCCGACAAGAAGGCAAGCGCCGTCGGCGGCGAGACCAGCGGCAACACGATCGTGATCGAGCCGATGGGCAACATGCCCGTGATCAAGGACCTGATCACCGACATGGAGTCGACCCACTGGACCAAGATCCGCCGCGTCACCCCCTGGCTCCTCCCGCACGGCGCCCCGCCCGAGCGCGAGTACATCGTCGAGCCGGAATCGATGATCGACATCACCCAGTCGATGGCCTGCATCCAGTGCGGCGCCTGCGTCTCCTCCTGCCTCTCGATGGAAGCCGACCCCG
>OUNO010007085.1_pt1 | contig 15784 bp, 15 predicted proteins | sample 1779811 | NCBI WGS metagenome assembly OUNO01 (sample SAMEA3914804, study PRJEB12502) | metagenome | biome: forest; material: soil | place: Canada | collected 2010-06-25 | depth 0.3 m | reverse complement strand
TAGAGCGGCGCCACGCGGGTGATGCGCCGCCACAGGAATGCTGCGGGGCGCGTCTCGCCCGCGCCGGTCACCCGCCACATGATGACGCCGCTGATGACAAAAAACAGATCGACGCCCGAGCGGCCGACGTTGAAATCGCCCGCCCGCCACTGGAAGGCGTGGAAGGCGACAACGCCCAGGGCGGCAGCGGCGCGCAGGTACTGGATGGAGAGGAGCGGCTTCATCCCCGATTTCTCTAGCGCACGACGCGCGCTAGGCTAAGCGGATGAACCGAGTCCCCAACCTCCTGACCAGCCTGCGCCTGGCCCTGGCGCTGTTCACTTTCTTTGGGCTGGCCAGCGCGGCTCTGCTCAGCGACCGGCTGACGCCCGCCGCCCAGTTCGGGTTGGAGCGCTGGGCGTTCGTCGCATTCGTCGTGGCCGCCTCGACCGATTTCTTCGATGGCTGGCTGGCCCGGCGCCTCCATGCCGTGAGCCTGTGGGGCGCGATCCTCGATCCGATCGCGGACAAGGTGCTGGTGTGCGGGGCGATCCTGGGCCTCCTGACACTGGGTCCGAACGCCGCCGTGGCCATTCCGGCCGCTCTGATCCTGTTTCGCGAGTTCACCGTCAGCGCCCTGCGCGAGGTCGCCGCCGGCAAGGGCGTGAGCCTGCCGGTGACCCTGCTCGCCAAATGGAAGACGGCGCTTCAGTTGACGGCGCTGGGAGCCGAGCTCCTGGTCGCCTGCTGGGCGGCTTTTTCACTGCCGAACGATCCGTCGGTTCTGGGACCGGCCACGTTCGGCGCCCACGCTCTGTTATGGGCGGCGGCGATCATCACCCTGATCACCGGCGCGCAGTACTGGGAACAGGCGCGCAAGGCGCTCACTACAGCGGGCTAGGCGGCGGGGTCGGGTCCGGCGGCAGGGGAATGAATTCGTCGTGATCGAGGTCGGGCAGCTTCATCCGACCGGCGCGCCAGTCAGCCTTGGCCTGATCGATCCGATCCTTTGACGAGGAGACGAAGTTCCACTCGATAAAACGTGGGCCGAGGCTCTCGCCACCGAGCAGCATGACCACCGCATCGGAGAGCGCCTTGATCAGCACGGGTGCGCCGGTCTCGAACACGATCATCTCGCCGGCGGCGAAGGATCGCCCGTCGATCTCCACCGTCCCTTCGGTCACGAAGGCCGCGCGCTCCGGATATTCGGCCGGCAGCTGGGCCCTTGCGCCGGCGTCGAGGCGCCAGTGGACATAGAACATCGGCGAATGGGTCTTCACCGCCGCCTTGGCGCCGAAGGCCTCGCCGGCCACCAGGCGGGCCCACAGACCGCCCCCCTCGTAGGTGGGCAGGTCGTCGTCGCCGTGGTGAGCGAACGCCGGGTCGGTCTCTTCCATCCCGGCGGGCAGGGCGACCCAGGCCTGGATGCCATGCAGAGAGCCGCCGGTCCGGCGGAGGGTGTCGAAGCGCTCGGAATGGGTGATGCCGCGGCCGGCGGTCATCCAATTGACCTCGCCCGGACGGATGACGGCCTCGGTCGCCAGGCTGTCGCGATGGGTGATTTCGCCCTCGAACAGATAGGTGACGGTGGAGAGGCCGATGTGCGGATGAGGCCTGACGTCGGCGTCGCGGGTCAGGCCGGCGGGAAAGTCCACCGGACCCATGTGGTCGAAAAATACGAACGGCCCGACCATGCGGTGGGGCGCGTAGGGCAGCACCCGGCCGACCTCGAAGGCGCCGAGGCTATGGCGCCGGGACGGAATCACCAGTTCGATCATGCAGCGCGCCTCGCAGGTTCAGCTCCGCGCGGGAACATAGGCGCTGACTAGCCCTAGGGGAATCGCCGTCGAGTTCTTCACCGCCCGGATGACGATGCGGCTCTCGATGTTGGAGACCAGGCCGAGGGCGAGGATCTTGTCGCGCAGGAAACTGTCGAAGGCGTGCATGTCGCGGGTGACGATGCGCAGCTCGTAGTCGGCGGCGCCGGTGACCGTGGCGCATTGCACCACTTCGGCCCAGCGCTTCACGGACTGCTCGAACACCTCGAGGTTTTCCTGGGTCGGCAGAGACAGCTTGACCGTGCAGTAGACTTCAAAATCCAACCCAAGTTTCTCGCGGTCCAGGACGGTCACCCGGCGTTGGATGACGCCATCCTCTTCCAGGCGCTTGATCCGCCGCCAGCACGGGCTGGAAGACAGGCCGACGCGCTCGGCAATCTCGGCCACCGACAGTGATGCGTCGTGTTGGACCAGATCAAGGATGCGCGCATCCACGGCGTCGAGGCGCTCAGACAATATTTCACCCCTGAAAATTTGATTTCTGCCTAGTTCATGCCGGATACGCACTAGGTTCCGGAAAGACTTAGCAAGCTTTCCCAGCAACCCCATATATCATTGCATCCTGCAGGGCCAGCGCCCAGGGGAAGGATATTGCGATGACTCGCGCCAGGGCGGTTCTCGACGGCAATTATCACCCTGGGCCGGGCCGCGATGGAGGTGCGCCGTGAGCTCCCCACTTCGGTTCCAGGTTCCCGAGCCGGTCAGCCGTCCTGGCGACAAACCGGATTTCTCCAATGTGGTGATCCCGGAGGCAGGCTCGGTCGATCGTCCCCCGGTCGATGTCGATCCCAAGGATATCCGCGAGCACGCCTTTTCGATCATTCGCGTGCTCAATCGTCAGGGCGAGGCCGTGGGGCCGTGGGCGCCGCAGTTGGACGCCGAGGCGCTGATCCGCGGACTGCGCCACATGATGACACTGCGCGCCTTCGACGCTCGCATGCAGATGGCCCAGCGCCAGGGCAAGACATCGTTTTATATGCAGCACACCGGCGAAGAGGCGGTGAGCTGCGCCTTCCGGGTCGCGCTTTCCCCGGGCGACATGAATTTCCCGACCTATCGCCAGGCGGGGCTGCTGATCGCCGACGGCTATCCGCTGGTCGACATGATGTGTCAGATCTATTCGAACGAGAGAGATCCCCTGAAGGGCCGCCAGCTCCCGGTGCTCTATTCCTCGAAGGCGCACGGGTTCTTCTCGATTTCGGGTAATCTCACCACCCAGTTCATCCAGGCGGTCGGCTGGGCGATGGCGTCGGCCATCAAGGGCGACAGCAAGATCGCCGCCGGCTGGGTCGGAGATGGCGCGACCGCCGAGTCTGATTTCCACGCCGCCCTGGTGTTCGCCTCGACCTACAAGGCGCCGGTGGTGCTGAACGTGGTCAACAACCAGTGGGCGATCTCCACCTTCCAGGGGATCGCGCGCGGCGGGGCGGGGACGTTCGCGGCGCGCGGCCTGGGGTTCGGCATTCCGGCGCTGCGGGTCGACGGCAACGACTATCTGGCCACCTATGCGGTCGCGCAGTGGGCCATCGAGCGCGCCCGGCGCAACCTGGGTCCGACCCTGGTCGAGTACGTCACCTATCGCGCCGGGGCCCATTCGACCTCGGACGATCCGTCCGCCTATCGTCCCAAGCACGAATCCGAAGGCTGGCCGCTCGGCGATCCGATCCTCAGGCTCAAGGAGCATCTGATCGCCATCGACGCCTGGTCCAACGAACGCCATGTCCAGGCGGAGAGCGAGATCACCGCTGAGGTGATCTCCGCGCAGAAGGAGGCTGAGCGCTTCGGCACGCTGCACGCCGGCGGCAAGCCCTCGGCCAGGGATATTTTCGAGGACGTCTACGCCGAGCCGCCGCCGCATCTGCGCCGTCAGCGCCAGCAGATCGGGGTCTGACGCCATGGCTCGCATGTCGATGATCGAGGCGATCCGCAGCGCCATGGACGTGTCCATGAGCCGCGACGAGAACGTGGTGGCGTTCGGCGAGGACGTCGGTTTCTTCGGCGGGGTGTTCCGTTGCACCCAGGGCCTGCAGCAGAAATTCGGGGCCAGCCGCTGTTTCGACACACCGATCAATGAACTGGGCATCGTCGGCGCCGCAATCGGCATGGCGGCCTATGGCCTCAGGCCCTGTGTGGAAATTCAGTTCGCCGACTACATGTATCCGGCCTACGACCAGATCGTGTCCGAGGCGGCCAGGCTGCGCCACCGCTCGGCCGGCGATTTCACCTGTCCGATGGTCATCCGCATGCCCACCGGCGGCGGAATATTCGGTGGCGAGACCCACAGCCAGAGTCCCGAGGCCCTGTTCACCCACGTGGCCGGGCTGAAGACCGTGGTGCCGTCCAACCCCTATGACGCCAAGGGCCTGCTGATCGCGGCCATCGAATGCCCGGACCCGGTCATCTTCCTGGAGCCCAAGCGGCTCTACAACGGCCCGTTCGACGGTCACTACGACCGGCCGGTGACGCCGTGGTCAAAGCATGATCTGGGTGAGGTGCCAGAGGGCCATTTCGTCTTGCCGCTTGGCCAGGCCGCCATCCGCCGGGAGGGTTCGGCGGTCACGGTGATCACCTACGGGACCATGGCCCACGTGGCCCTGGCGGCGGCCGAGGAAACCGGGGTCGACGCGGAGGTGATCGACCTGCGCACTCTGGTTCCCCTGGATCTCGACACCATCGCCGCTTCGGTGCGCAAGACCGGACGCTGCATCGTCCTGCACGAGGCGACGCTTACCTCCGGCTTCGGGGCGGAACTGGTCGCCGTGGTGCAGGAGGCCTGCTTCTTCCATCTGGAGGCGCCGATCGTGCGCGTCGCCGGCTGGGACACGCCCTATCCCCACGCCCAGGAGTGGGCCTATTTCCCGGGCCCGGCGCGCGTCGGCGAGGCTCTGCGCGAAATCATGGAGACGGCGTGATGGCGGAGCATGTCGTCAAGCTGCCCGATGTCGGCGAAGGGGTCGCCGAGGCTGAGCTCGTGGAATGGCATGTCAAGGTTGGCGACATCGTGCGCGAGGATGATCCGCTGGCCGACGTGATGACCGACAAGGCCACCGTCGAAATCCCCTCGCCGGTAGGCGGCGTGGTGGTCTGGGTCGGGGGTGAAATCGGCGATACGATGGCCGTCGGATCGGCCCTGGCGCGGGTCAAGGTTGGGGCCAAGGACGCCAACGACGCCAAGGCCAAGCCGAAAGAAGAGTGTCCCGCCGAGGTTGAGCCTCCGCGTGCAGCTCTCGTTGTCGCCCGGGAGGACGAGACGCCGGCGCCTCCGGCGCCGCCGCCCGCCAAGCCAGAGGCGACCCCGCCGCGCGGTCCAGCCAACCTTGCCAGACCGGCATTGCGAGCCAAGTCGATCGCTTCGCCGGCCGTCCGGCTGGAGGCGCGCGAGGCGGGCGTGGATCTGCGGCAGGTGGGCGGGACCGGCCCCGGTGGCCGGATCACGCGCGACGACCTTGGCGCCTTCATCCGCCAAGGGCCGACGGCGGCCGGGCCGCCCGGGCTGACGGCGAGGACCGAGGTCACCGAGATCAAGGTGATCGGCCTGCGGCGGCGGATCGCGGAGAAGATGGCGCTGTCGAAGTCGCGCATCCCGCACATCACCATCGTCGAGGAGGTGAACGTCACCTCCCTCGAAGACCTGCGCGCCGTTCTCAATCGCAAGCCGAACCCGCAACGGCCCAAGCTGACCATGCTGCCGTTCCTGATGCGGGCCATGGTCAAGGCCCTCGCCGAGCAACCCGGACTGAACGCCCTGTTCGACGACGACGCCGGGATCATCCGCCAGCATGCCGGCGTGCACATCGGTATCGCCACCCAGACGCCCGCCGGCTTAATCGTGCCGGTGGTCAAGCATGTCGAGGCGCGCGACATCTGGGACTGCGCCGCCGAACTCGGCCGCCTCGCTGAGCGCGCCCGCGACGGCACGGCCGCGCGCGATGAACTCACGGGCTCGACGATCACCATCACCTCGCTGGGGGCCCTGGGCGCGATCGCAACGACGCCGGTGATCAACTACCCCGAGGTCGCCATCGTCGGGGTCAACCGCATGGCCATCCGGCCGATGTGGGACGGGACAGCCTTTGTCCCACGCAAGATGATGAACCTGTCGTCGAGCTTCGACCACCGGGTGATCGACGGCTGGGACGCGGCGGTGTTCGTCCAGCGGCTCAAGGAGCTGATCGAAAACCCGGCCACATTGTTCGTGGACGCCTGAGGCCATGGACGAAATCGCCTGCAAAATGCTTGTCGTCGGCGCCGGACCGGGCGGCTATGTCTGCGCCATCAAAGCCGGCCAGCTCGGACTGGATACGGTCATCGTCGAGCAGGCCAAGCTTGGTGGCAGCTGCCTCAACGTAGGCTGCATTCCGTCCAAGGCCTTGATCCACGTCGCCGACGAGTACGAGATCCTGGCGACCGCGGCCGCCGGCAAGAGCGCGTTCGGCCTGACCGCCGGCGCTCCGGCGATCGACCTCGTCAAGGCGGTGGGTTGGAAGGACGACATCGTCCGTAGGCTGAACAGCGGCGTGGGCGCCCTGCTGCGCAAGGCGCGGGTCAAGATCATTCAAGGCCAAGCCCGTTTCCGGGACGGCAAGACCGTCGTCGTCGAGACCGAGACAGGGCCGCGGGTCATCCGTGCGGAGACGGTGGTCATCGCCACCGGCTCGACGCCCATCGAGCTGCCGTTCCTGCCCTTTGGCGGTGATGTGATTTCGTCCTCTGAGGCCCTGTCGCTAGCCGAGGTTCCCAAGAGGCTGGCGGTGGTGGGAGCCGGTTACATCGGCCTCGAACTGGGCTCGGCCTTCGCCAAGCTCGGGTCCAAGGTGACGGTCGTCGAGACCCTGCAGCGCATCCTGCCGCTCTATGACCAGGAACTCACAGCCCCGGTCGCCAACCGTCTGGCGGAGCTCGGCGTCGAGGTCTTGCTGGGCGCGCAGGCGCAAGGCGTTCAGGCGGGCGCCCTGAAGGCGAAGACGGTCGATGGACACGCCAGGCGCATCGCGGCCGACAAGATACTGGTGACGGTCGGCCGAGCCCCGATGACGGCCGGCCTCGGCCTCGAGGAACTGGTGCTCGACATGGATGGCCGCTTCATCCGCATCGGCGAGCGCTGCGAGACCTCCATGCGCGGCGTGTACGCCATCGGCGATGTGACCGGAGAGCCCATGCTGGCGCATCGGGCCATGGCCCAGGGCGAGATGGTCGCCGAGATCGTCGCCGGTCTGCCGCGGGCCTGGGATAAGCGCTGCATACCGGCGATCTGCTTCACCGATCCGGAGATCGTCACCGCCGGGATGTCGCCCGACGAGGCGAAGTCGGCCGGGTTGGCGGTCAAGGTCGGGCAATTCCCGTTCTCGGCCAGCGGCCGGGCCATGACCCGACACGGAGAGCGGGGCTTCGTCCGTGTGGTCGCCGAAGCCGATCGCCAGGTCGTGCTCGGCGTCCAGGCGGTGGGCCAGGGCGTGTCGGAGCTCTCAGCCGCCTTCGGTCTGGCCATCGAGATGGGGGCCACGCTGCAGGACATCGCCGGCGCCATCCACGCCCATCCGACCCTGGGCGAGAGCTTCCAGGAGGCGGCCCTCAAGGCGCTGGGCCACGCCATTCACATCTAAAATGAGGTGGAGCGCGGCTGGACGCAGGCCCAACCTCCGCTATAGCCCACGTGATGAAGCCATTCGATTTCGACGCCTGTGTCGTCGGCGCGGGCGCCGTGGGCCTGGCCTCCGCTTTCGCCCTGGCCAAACGAGACCTGTCGGTGGTGGTTCTCGAGGCGCAAGTGGCCATCGGCCAGGGGGTGTCCTCGCGCAACTCCGAAGTGATCCACGCCGGACTTTACTACCCGACCGGCTCGCTCAAGGCGCGTGTCTGTGTCGAGGGCCGCCGGGCGCTCTACGACTTCCTGGCCGGCCACAAGGTCGACTTTCGCAAATGCGGCAAGCTGGTGGTGGCCACCGATGAGGGCGAAGTCTCCCGTCTCGAGGCCATAGAGACCCAGGCGCGGATCAACGGCGTGGAGGGCCTGGCGGCGCTGTCGGGCAAGGCGGCCATGGCCCTCGAGCCCGGCCTCAAGGCGCATGCCGCTCTGCTGTCGCCACAGAGCGGGGTGTTCGACAGCCACGGCTATATGCTGGCCCTCCAGGGCGAGATCGAGGATCGCGGGGGCGCGGTGGCGCTAGGCGCGCCGTTCGTAGGCGCGACGCCGCGCGAGGGCGGCGGGTTCGCGATTGCCTTCGCCGGCGAGGCGCCGGCGAGCCTCGCCGCCCGGCTGCTGGTGACGGCGCCCGGACTTTCGGCCCAGGTCGTGGCGGCGACGATTGAGGGATTTCCGCTCGCGCTGATCCCGGCGCGCCATCTGGGCAAGGGCGTTTACTTTCGCCTGACCGGCCGGGCTCCGTTCGAGCATCTGATCTATCCGCCGCCGATACACGGGGCGCTCGGCACTCACTACCGCAAGGACCTCGGTGGCCAGGCGGTGTTCGGGCCGGATCTCGCCTATGTCGAGACCGAAGACTACTCGGTCGATCCCGGGCGAGCCGAGGGCTTCTACGCCTATATCCGCCGCTTCTGGCCGGGCTTGCCCGACGGCGCGCTCAGCCCCGACTATGCCGGCATCCGGCCCAAGATCCATGGTCCGGACGAGCCGCAGCCCGACTTTCGCCTTGACGGCCGGGCCGCGCACGGCATCGAGGGACTGGTGGCGCTGTTCGGCATCGAGAGCCCCGGTCTGACCTCCTCGCTTGCCATCGGCGAGGCGGTGACGGCGCTCCTGGGCGAGGCTTGAAGGGGATCGGCCCACACCCTATAAGCGCGGCTCCCGCGGAGCCCGGCTGGGTAGCTCAGATGGTTAGAGCGGTGGATTCATAACCCACAGGTCGGCGGTTCGAGCCCGCCCCCAGCTACCAACCTTTTCAAATGGTTGGAAAAGGTGCCCCGGATCAGTCGGACAGATGGGGCACACATGGGGCACGGCAACACGCTGCTGGCGCCTGTCATCGTCGCGCGAAAAACACGCATCTGATCATCCAAGGGCCTTCAACTCTATCCCTAGGGCCGGCGAATGAAAGCCAAGGTCCGCCGAGTGAAGTCCATCAATTCGGCATCGTTGATGAGCTCGGTGGCATAGGCGGCGTTGGTGTCGTGGTGGAACCTGTTCGCATAATCGAGGATGGCTCGGAGCTCCTGCGCATTGGCCGCGCTCATGGTTTCGCGCGGCCCGCCCAGGCGCTGAGCGCACAGAGCGTGGAACGGCCCGAGCAAAGTTCCCGGCGGAACGTCGACCGGGTAGGCGACCCGGCAAAAGGCTTCCAACATCGGTCTCAAGGAGTCGGCGACGCGGCGCTCAACCGCCGGATCCGCTTGCTGGAGGTAGGCCGCCGCCGCCGCGTAACGCCGGTCGTGCTCGGTGACCATTGCGTCGTTCACGTCCCACGGCACCAAAGTGGACCCGGTTCCGAAGCGGCGAACCTCCAGGGCCGCCTTCGGCAGCTGCTGACATTTTTCCCAAACGCCGAGGAGAAAGGGCTTGGAGTGCGACATCACCACCATTCCGGCAACCTCTCGGGCCAGCCTGTCCATCTCCTGCAGGGTGTGGAGCGTGCGGTGCTCGTCGAGGCTGGTTATGGGGTCATCGATGACCACGACCTTCTGAGCCTTTTGCGGGTCGTTCTGTAGGCTTGCGAAGAAAAGCGCCAGCGCCAGGGTGTTCCGATCACCCGCGCTGAGGGTGTTGCTGAAGCTTGGATTCCCGTTGTTCCCTGCGAGCGGTACTTCGATGCCGTCGATGAGCAGGGTGTAGTGGCGACTGACCCGCCCCGGGTGTTCACGGGATCGACCGGGCCCACCCTGAATGGCGCGTTGAAGCGCTGCAGAAAATCATTGATGGCCACACCGTAAGCGGGGAACGCGGCTTGGCGATGTTGATCGAGCGCCGTCCGCGCGGCTCTCCGCCGGCCTTCCGTGGCCGTTTTGGCGGCCTTTTCTTGGAGGTAGGCGTCGCAGAAGGGTGCCAACGCGGGATTGTGCCGGGCTTCGACAGTGCGGAGGTTTGCGAGGTCAGAGGTCAGGGCGGCGACGTTGGCCTCGCGCGCCTGCTCCTTCACCATCTCGAGCCCGGCGTTCGACGCCGCGAGCTGTTCGGAAAGCTCGCGCATGCGGTCGACCGCATCGTTGTGGTCGGCGATCGCCTGGTGGACCTCCGGTGGAACGGCGACCGGATCCAACGGCGCGCCTTGCTTCCTCTCATGCAGCTGATCGACGTGCTCACGGGCCACCTTCCATGTTCGAGCAATGGCCGCCGTGTCCACCGCCACCACAGGCACGTCCGCAAAGTCCTTCCAGAACGTGTGACGCTCGACGTCCTCCCGCACAGCCCGCTCGAACGCAGCGGGGATGTCGCCGCTTTGCGCGGCTCTGAACTCACGCCGAATGGTCGCGATTTGAGACTTCAGCCTGTCGTAAGCCTTGCCGAAGTAGGCTCGATAATGTCCGAGGACAGGTGAGCCGGCGAGATCCTGGGCGCAAAACGGACATCCAGCCTGGCCTTGCGCGGCGAGGCGGTCGGCTAGTTCTACGCCCTCCCCCACCCAGGCTTCGCCTCCGCGACCGAGGTTCGCCAAATGCGCCTGCACGCGGGCGAGCGCGCCCGCATCCAGGTCAAGCAAGCGCGTGCCGAGCAGCTGCTCGGCCCGGCCAAGATCGATGCGGGGGAGGACAAGCGGCTCGAACGTGGCGGTTGACGCAATTCTTCCGGCCTGACGCGCGGCCGCGAGCCGCTTTTCCGCCCCGTCGATCAGCTTCGGCAGTTCGGCCACGGCCGCCAGGGCACAGAAGGCGTCGACGGACAGGGTCCCACGGGCATGGGCTGGAATTGCGCCCTCTCGCTCGCGAAGGTCATGATTGTGAACTTCGATGCGATCGACCTCAGCTTGAAGCGCTTGGTTGAGGGCAATGCCTTGGGCACCGACGATCAGCTCGTGCAGGTTCTGCCGATGGGCGGTCCCGACGTCGATGCCCGAACAAACGTTCTCCGCGACGAAGGTGTCGTCGAATATCGTGATCTCCGGCGCCGTCCGGGACCAGGCCCCATTCATGAACACGGCTGCCGCGCCCGCGCCTGTGTCGATAACAACGTGCGGGGGATGCTGGGCGCCAAGGCGCGCTCGCCCGGTGATCAGGCTGGGACGCCCAGACGCCAACGAGCGAAGGATCGCCGCGATTATGGTTTTGCCCCGCGCGTTCTCAGCGTAAACGACAGTCAATCGACTGAACGGAAGCTGCGTGCCTGCCGTCACATTGTCGAACTTTCCGACGTTTCTAAGCAGGCTTAGTTAGTGCCCTTACCATCGACCCTCCGCTGTGTGATTTTTTTGATTCAAGCCGATGCGGCGGTCAGCTGGTCCAACGGGATTTCGGCCAGATCACGGTGGCCTTCTTCAACGGCAAGAAGCGCGCGAGCTTTGGCGGAGGTAAGATCGGATTCCCAGCACGGCCAGGGTGGGCTGTAGCCATTCTTATGCCGGAGCGAGATCGACCACCGAGTGCGCGACTGTGGTTGCAAGTAGATCGAAAATTTATCGACCTCCGCGGTGACAGCGCCATCCGAACGCTCCATCCAGACCACTTCCTCTGCCAGGCGACGTAACCGAGACTGGCGGTCCTCTAGAAGCCGCAGGAGAACCTTCATCTCACCGGACACGCGCGCCTCCCCCGTCGCCATCCGCTGGACGCCGCGCAGGATCGTTTCCTGGGATCGGCTATCCCCGAGCTGCTTCAGGCGAACCGCGAACGCGGATTGCGACATCCCTAAGTTCGAGAGGCGCTGACGAAACAGATTCGCCTCTGAACCTTCACTGCCGACATTCATTTGAAGCTCCAGGCTACGACGGAATGTCGGTGCCATACTACGACGTTTCGTCGTCGTACAGACTTGAGCTGGATCGTCGACCTAAGGCGGCACGTCCAGTCCAAGGTCGCGATCTACGGCCGAGACAGACTCGAAGTTCGACGCCGGCGGACACGCCTGCCGAGGTTCGTCATCGCGCCCCACTGGTACTGGCCGGTTCATGAATTCGACGCACCATCTCGCTTTGCGCCCTATGTGGGCATGAAGACCCCCGGACGGCCGGCGAACAAGGTGCTAATCTTGATCGCCTCTGCTCGCCCCAATGGGAACACGGCGCTCGCGGTCGATCATCTTGCCGCGAATCTTTCCCCGCTCCCGACAACGAAGATCGACGTCAGCGCCCTGAATCTGATGTGGTTCGACTACGAGAGAGCGCCGGAAGACGACGGGTTTCGTGAAGTGATCGGGCGCATGGTCGCGCATCAGCATAGCGTCCCGGCGACGCCGGCCTGTTGGTAGGCGATCAGCGGCCAGATGAAGAATTTCTTCGAACGGCTGACGGACCTGCTTCTCGATCCAGGCGCCAGGCCGCCCCGACGGCTGATGAATTCCGCCAGGCGGACAGCCTGTCCGCAGCGCTCGCCGCGGAGGTGGCCGCGTAAGTCCCACGGCTCTTCCGAGCCCCGGTTCGCAACGGCTCGGCGACCGACGTCGAGCCCAGTTCTCAGGCGGCTTCCGCCCAGTCCGGGGGGAGGGTCGGAACCGGCACGTAGGATCGGGCCGCCAATCGGGCCAGCTTTCAGTGAAAGGGGTCGCGCGGCTTTCGATCATTTCGACGACCCTTTCGCCCTCGGCTCGGACGAGCCTGGCCTCTTCGGTCGTCATCCAGCCTAACCCAGCCGCCAAGTCGAGTTGGTCTTGGTCCTTCCACCGCCAGACCAGGTCGGGTCCCATCACGATATCCAGCGTGTGATCCCATGTGACGATGCCGCCCCCAGCCCTCCGGAACGGAGCCTGCATGTCGACATACCAACACAGGAAAGGGCCGCCGCCCTGCTTCCAGAACGCGGAAACAGCATGGGCGGCGTCCGCGCTGAGGAGGATAAGGGCGTCGGTAGTGTGGCGCGCGCTCGGCGTGGGCGGCTCGATCACGCCGGTGGCGAAATCGAAATGACCCCACTGTCTGATCGACCCGGCGGGTTCGAACAAGATAAGTCGCCCGGGCGTGTCATCGACGACGATCGCGGGGTGCGCGAACCACACCCGGCCTCGCCACTGATGCCGGACCGGGATGACGTCGCCGGCAACCCATGAACGCGCGCCGCCCATACTATTCGCAACCTCGCCCTCGAGCATCAATCTGCGGGAGAGCAGCCCGAGGGCGAGACGAGATCAAGCTTCGATCCCGCCTAGAGGGCTGTTCATCTCCCGCTGCGGCCCCTTACCGCGTTCGCTCTCGAGACGGCCGGCCCAGATCCGGTCCTCGTCTCCGGGGCGAAGCCTTGGTCGACCTCGAACAGACCTACCCTCTGCGATTGCCCTTCTCGTCCCTGAAGACGCTGAACGGGCCGGGGTCGGGCTCGTCGGGGTAGTGAATCCTCTCTTCGCCTACCTTGCGGGTTCCCACGACAATCAGTTCGACCGGAGCGCCGCTGCGATTGACCAGGTGGTGAGCGTTGGGTGCGCCGGCGGGAAATCCCGCGAATCCACCTTCGCCGATCTGGTGATCGCCCGTTTCGTCACAGAGCGTGACGACGCCGGAAAGCACGTACACGAACTCATCCTCGCCCTCGTGCCAGTGGCGACGCGAACTTATGGCGCCAGGATGGAGGGTCAGGTGATTGACGCCAAATTGCGTCATGGCCACGCGCTTTCCGATCTGGCGTTCTACCGGACCATCGAAGTTGGGCGCGTGTTGCCGCGCCGCAGTGGCCGGAACCTCCCTTAGCTGGCCGATGTAGGTTTTCATGGTTGTCCCCGCGCGGCGTGGCCGAACTATGGGGCCGGGACGAAGATGGCCGTCTCGTCCGGCTCCAGCGCCTCAAACCTGGCCTTCAGCAGCGTGAAGGTTTCCGTAGCGATGTAGAGTCCGTGAGACTTGTCCGCGTTGCGCGCAGAAACCCGACGCAAGGCCTCATCCTCCCCGCACGAGAGGGCGTAGAGCACCGCGTTCGTTCCGGCTTCGCTTGCCAGCCGTCGAGCGCAATCCCGCTCGGACCGACGCCAGAACCCGTAGTCCAGGACCACATCGACGCCCAGCGCCAGGCACCGCAGCCAAAGTGGTTCCATGATCTCCAAGATCGCGGCCGCTTTCTCCTGAAAGATCGCGGCCGGCGGGTCTTGGCCGAACAGGCGGCTCATCCATTCGTCCGGCGTAAAGCGTACGGCGCCGACGTCGCGTTCGAGCCGCTGGGCGAAAGTCGTCTTGCCCGCTCCCAGATAGCCATGGATCAAGTGGGCCGTCGCCATGGACGCAGCCTAAGTCGCCCGAAGGCTGAGCTCTAGCCCGGATTTCTCACGCTGCGCCAGCGGGGCTGGTCTGAGGCGCGCGGCTGGAGGGTGGGGGGCGAGATGTCGAGCGCCATCGCCGCGGGAGGCGGTGGGGTTTGGTCGGCGGTGTAGCGGTGCTGTTGAAGGGCGGGGCGAGGCGGGGCGCTCAGGCGGCTGCGGCGAGGCGATCGTAGGCCAAGGCCCACTCGCGCCGCCAGGGATGAGCCGAGGCCATGGCGACCTTGACGCGGCGCACGGAGGTTCTGACCAGGGCGCCGATCTTGAGCAGCTTCAGGCGCAGCGTACCGCAGGTGGCTTTTTCGAACTGGGTGTCCTTCAGGCCGATGCGGCGCAAGGCGCAGGCGAGCACATAGGCCATGGAAGCGAACCACAGGCGCAGCTGGTTGGCCCTGATGGTGGCCGAGGAGGTGCGGTCGGCGAACAGATCGAGCTGGCATTCCTTGATGCGGTTTTCCATCTCGCCGCGGGCGCAGTAGAGGTCTTCGTAGAGGCGCTTGGCCTCCCAGGCCTGGGCGCCAAGCGAGGTGGCCACGAAGCGGGGGTTGGCCTCGCCCTGGGTGAACTCGGCTTTGCCGATGACGCGGCGTGGCCGGCTCCAAGCCTTCCTGTGGGGCCGGTAGGTAAAGTCCTTGAAGCGCCGGGCGGGCTTGCCGGCGTCGGCCTGGGAGGCGGCCTTGGCTTCCTCGAGTTCGGTGGCGATCTCGGCGGCGAGGCGTACATTGCCCTGCAGGCCGAAGAGGTAGTCGACGCCGTTTTCCTCGCACCAGGCCATCAAGGCCTCGCGCGCGAAGCCCGAATCGGCGCGCAGAACGATCGCGACCTTAGGCCAGCGGGCGCGGATCTGGCCGACGATACGCGCCATCTCCTCCACCGATCCGGCCGCCGCGTCCTGGTCGGCGGTGCGCAGCTTGGCCGCCAGCAGATGACGTCCACAGAAGATATAGAGCGGCAGGTAGCAGAAGCAGTCGTAGTAGCCATGGAAGAAGCGCCCCTCCTGATCGCCGTGCAGGGGATCGTCGGTGGCGTCCAGGTCGATGACGATCTGCTCGGGCGCGGCAGCGTGCGCCTCTAAGAACAAGTCCACGAACAGCGCTTCGATCGCCGCCGGATCGTGGCTGATCTTCTTGTAGCGGCTGGGCTCGGGGAGGCTCAGCTCCAGTCGGTTCAACGTGCTCTTGCCGGCCACCGCCGCGCACTTCTTCTGATGGCGGGGCTTCAGCTTGCCGGCCAGGACCGCCATCACCGGGTCGTGGCGCAGTTCGTCATGGTCGTTCAGGTCCTCATAGCCCAGAGCGATGGCGAACACCCGCTGGCCGACCAAGGTCCTAACCTCATGCTCAATGAGCGCGCGGTCGCGTGCATCTTCGAAGCAGCCGGCGAAGCGATCCACCAGCCTGATCGCGCGGTCGGTCAGGCCAAGAAGCAGGGCGCCGGCGTCCGATGTGATCTTCCCGCCGTCGAAGGCAGCCACCACCGAGCGTCTTTCGACAGGTGCAAACTCGAACAGTTCCAGGCTACACTCTGTTTGCATCGGGGAACACCTCTGCGGAGGGTAAGTATTTGTTGCAGAAGTATTTTCCCAGATTCAGAGCCCCGATGCACCTACTTCCGTGAGATATTCGGG
>OUNO011323024.1_pt1 | contig 15802 bp, 17 predicted proteins | sample 1779811 | NCBI WGS metagenome assembly OUNO01 (sample SAMEA3914804, study PRJEB12502) | metagenome | biome: forest; material: soil | place: Canada | collected 2010-06-25 | depth 0.3 m | reverse complement strand
GGTCGCGCCGGCGGTCGCCTTCGGTTGCCGGTCGCTTGTCTTCCTTGGTCGCGCCGGCGGTCGCCTTCGGCTGCCGGTCGCTTGTCTTCCTTGGTCGCGCCGGCGGTCGCCTTCGGCTGCCGGTCGCTTGTCTTCCCTGCGCGCCGGCGGTTGCCTTCGGCTGCCGGTCGCTCCGATCAATAATCTCCTGCGGCGGGCGAGCATCGCGTGGTAGTCTGCCAAGTTGTGGTGTGCGGCGTTCGAGGGGTGGCTGTGCGTAGAGTGTCAGCGTCAATTGTGTTGGCGTCAGTATTGAGTGCGTCGTTGATTGCGGTTGGTTGCTCCACGGTGGTGGAGGACCAGCCGTCGCCGGGCGTGAACATGAGCAAGTTCGCTGCCGGCGAGCGCCGCATCGATGTCATCAAGACCCTGGGCATTCCCGCGGTCTCGGCGAAAGACGGTCCCAACTCGTGCGACGTCTATCGCTACGCCCACACGATGAGCCGGGCCGGGCAGGGCGCGATCGACGTCGGCGAGACGGCCGGCAATTTCTTCACTTTCGGCCTGTTCGGCGCGGTGGCCATGCCGGCTGAAGAGGCGATGAAGGGCAAGATCCACACGGTGTGGTTCTGTTATTCCAGCGACGAACGCTTGGTTTCCGTGGCCGAAATGGGCCGCAAGGCGACGGCCGCGGGAGCGCCGACGCCAAAGCTGGCCGCAATTCCGGTCGCCCAGAGGTAGAGCCGAACCCCGGCGCTGAACCTCGGCCGCTCTGCAGCGTTGGATAGAGCGATGCGATGTGAGAGCCCCTGCTGGCTCTGAACGGGAGACACCATGAGCGACGAACCCCACAAAACTGACGAACCGCGCCCGCTGGGCGAGCGCGCCAAGGACGAGGTCGCTTCGTGGTTCGGGGACGCCAACGCCGCCTCGCGCCGACAGCGCGACGAGGCCGTGGGCGACCACACCGGCAAGGGGCCGCAGGGCGACCTGGACCCCGACGCGCGCATCGTCGACGAGCTGAGCCAGCGGCTGAGGGCCGATCCGGCCATCGACGCCTCGCGGGTGGAGGTCGCCTCGCACTCCGGCGCGGTGACCCTGAACGGCCAGGTGACCACCAGCGCCCACCGCGCCCATGCCGAAGAGGTGGCCCACGCCGTCGCCGGCGTCAGTCAGGTCGAGAACCGGCTGGTGGTGGCTTAGACTCCCTCCCCATGATGGTCCTTCATGGGGAGGGTCGAGACGGCGAAGCCGTCCGGGGTGGGATGACCGCTTCGCCCCCTCCGTCGGTTCGCGACACCTCCCATCGAGGGGGAGGATGATTCAAGCAGGGGGATAGCTCGCGGCCATGCCCGCGCGCACGTCCTGCTGCACGCCGTATTGGGCGAAGGGGTAGCGAAATCCGTTCTTGCTGAGCGCCCGCATGCCGTCGATGGCCGTGATCAGCCCGTCCGGCGGCAGGGCCATCAGCATCTCGTCGTCGAGGACGCCGCCGTAGCGGCGCTCGGCGAAGCACGGGATCGAAAGGCTGGGCTCGCCGGTGGTGAGCGCACGGCCCCAACTGTCGGCGCAGGCGCTTTCGCCGACTACGCTCCAGTCGAAGCGCTTGTAGCCCGACCACTGAAGGCCGTTGATGAAATAGATCATCGCTCCGGGCGTGGCGTAGAAGAGGGCGATGTCAGGCGGATCAAGCTTGCCCGAGGCCAGGGGGCCGACGGCCAGAGCCTCATAGCGGCCGTCCGCTACGCAGTGCATGGCGTCCTGGTGGGCGCCGGCGTCGGCGAGGGTGGAGAACCACACTCCGGTCATGTGGGAGCCAGACCGCCACTCATCGGTCTTGGCGCCGCCCAGGCCCACGACGGCGCGACATTGGGCGCCGACCAGGTCCTCGGCCGTGACCCCCACCGTCCAGCCGAGGCGCGAGGCCTGGCCGACCACCTGGTCGAGGGTGTGGACGTGCTGCGGGCGGCGGATGCGGGCGATGGCCTCCATGTCGGCGCCTCGCTCGAACAGCTTCATGGCGAACGGGATGGAGCGCAGTTTGAGCAGCTGCTCGAGATCGCGGGCGACGGCGGCCCAATCTGGGGTCATGGGGCCCTCCTCGTGCGCGTCACCTCCCACCCAGGATATTGAACACCATGTAGGCGAGCAAGGCCAAGCCCAGCAGGAACAACAGCGCCGCCAGCGCCAGGTCGAAGCGCGCGCCGGGACCGGCGTGCGGCTGGGGATCGTCGATCTCCCGCGAAGTCCTGACGAACCGCGCCGTCGCCACAGCGACGATGGCCAGGCCCATCATCATCAGGGCCAGACCGGCGGCCTCGCCGACCTGGCGCCCCGGCAGCCCGGTGGCGACGCCCAGCGAGGCGCGCGCCATGCGCAGGAAGATGTCGAACCGCTCGACCAGGAAGCCGAACGCCATGACGGCGATGGCTGTGCGCACCCACGCGAGGAAGGTCCGCTCATTGGCCGCGTGGTCGCTGAAATTGCTGATCATGGCGCTCCCCGGTGCGCTAACCTAGCGCAGCTGGCCGGCGACCGGGACTCGCGTCTCAGTTGCCGCGGGTCCGCATAAAGCTGTAGGCAACCGCCATGCCCACCGCGACGATCATCGGCCTCGCCGCCGCCCTGTTCACCACCACCGCGTTCCTGCCCCAGGTGATCCGCGCCTGGCGGACAGGCTCGACCGCCGACCTGTCGTACGGGACCTTCGTCACCTATGCGATCGGCCTGGCCATGTGGCTGGTCTACGGCCTGATGATCCGCGACACGCCGCTGATCCTGTCCAACGGGACCACCTTCCTGCTGGCCCTGGCCATCCTGGGTCTAAAGCTCCGGCATGGGTGAGCGGTGCGTCTGGCCAACGCTTGTGTGGACGTAGGCCTGTCAACCAACGCGCTCGCCCCCAATGCTGAGGTTCTGGCAGGGCGAGGCGGGAGTGGTGTCGATCATGTGCTGCCGATCCGCCGGGGCGAGGACCAGCACCGTCAGGACGTCAACGGCTCTGTGCTCAAGATCAACCATCACGACGAGCCGCTGCCCGATGACCCGGCCAGCGGCTACCGCGAGCTGATCATCGCCCGGAACGGGCGCGACGCGCCTACGCGCCTCGCCGATCCGGACGGGAACCTGGTGACTCTGGCGCCGCCAGGCCTGAGCAGTGTCAGCCAGATCGGAATCAGGATTGCCGTGCGCGACCTGGGCGCCCACAGACGCTTCTGGCGCGAGGCGTTCGGACTTGTCGAACAGGAGACGGACCGGGGCGTGGCGTTCGCCGGCGAAAGCCTCCTCATCCTCGAACCGGCGGCGGACGCGGCCGGCGATGCGACCCTGCGCGGGCGCGGCCGGCGCTACATCACCTTCCAGGTATTCAAGGTCGACGAGGCGCACGCTGAGGTCCTGGCCGCCGGCGGCCGCGAGGGCCTGGCGCCGGTGACGCTCGGAACCACGGCGCGTATCTCCATGGTTCGCGACCCGGACGGCAATTTTATCGAGCTTTCCCAGCGGGCGTCGATCGTGGGTTCGCTGATCTGACGTCAGTGGCCGTCGGGAGGGGTGCGCCGCGCACCTGAGCGTAGACGGCGTCGAAGACCTTGAGCGTGGCCAGATCGGCCACGCCGCCGGTTGTGATTGGCTCATTCAGGTAAAGGACGGCGCCGGTGCGGTCGAAGCGCGGCCAGCGGGCGAGGCCGGGGCCGTTCGGGTCGCCGGATGAGGCGAAGTTCACCCAATATCGCGACATGGCCCCGGCCAGCGCTCGGTCGCCCGCAGTCCAGCGCCACGGCTCCTGATCCAGATGGTCGAACACGTACCACAGTTCGGCGAAGTGACTGGGGCCCCAGCCGGCGTAGACGGAGCCGGCCGGGAACGGCGGCGCGTGGGCGAAGTGGTAGTAATAGACGCTGGACTTGCCTGTGGCGGCCTCGAGCCTGGCCCAGGTCCACACGTCCCAGCCGAAACGCAAATCCCGCTCGAACGCCAGCCGCGCCGTGACCGCCTCGGCGTCGGTCCGGTGCGGATAAGGCGCCATGAGTTGCCGGGGCAAGGCGCCCCAGCGCTTGGCGATGTCGGCGTCGAAACTGGCCGCCCGCACCGTACCCAGATCGGTGATCAGGGAGCGGGCCTCGTCGGCGTTGGAGCCGACCAGGATCGGAACATCGTTCTGGGCCCCGGCCGCGAACGCCTCGTAGGGTGAGGCGGGCAGGGCGTAGGGCTCGATCACCGGATGGGTGATGGCGTCGCGCTTGCCCGCCAGCAAGGCGCTGGCCGGCAGGGCGCGCAGGTCGGCAAGAGCCTTCGCCCCGACCGACGCCGCATAGGCCTCGCCGTCCCGTTCGGCGTTGGCGAGAGCGTAGCCGGGCGCGAGCTTGACCGGCTCGAACAGGCCGCCGCTCTCGGCGATGGCGCGCTGGAAGAGACCCTTGGCCAAAGGAGAGGCCATGAGCAGGCTGACGGACTCGGCGCCGGCGGACTGGCCGGCTATGGCCACCCTTCCAGAGTCGCCGCCGAAGGCGGAGATATTGCGCCGCACCCAGGCTAGGGCGGCGACCTGATCCTCGAGGCCGTAGTTCCCGGACGTGTGATGCGGCGACTCGTGGGTCAGGGCGGGCAGGGCGAGAAAGCCGAATGGGCCCAGGCGGTAGGCGATCGTCACCACTACCGCCCCCCTGCGCGCCAGCCGATCGCCCCAGTAAAGCGGCATGGACGCCGAGCCGTTAGCCAGGCCGCCGCCATAGATCCACACTATCACCGGCAAGCGCGCGCGGGCGGCGTGCGCCGGCGTCCAGATGTTGAGGTAGAGGCAGTCTTCGCTGATCCGGGGCGGGGTCTCGCTGGGCATTGACACGCCGCTCTGCATGCAAGCCGGCGCGAACCGGTCGGCTTGCCGAACGCCGCGCCAGGGGACCACCGGGGTTGGCTCGCGCCAGCGCAGCGGGCCGACGGGGGCGGCGGCGAAAGGAATGGCTCTGTAGACGGTCACGCTATGGCGGGCGACGCCCTGGACCAGGCCAGAACTGATCTTCACCGCCTTGGCCGCAGCCGGGCCGGTCAGCGCCGCCGCGACTCCCAGCGCGGCGGCAAGCACCCTGATCACGGTCATGCCGTCCCCATTCCGCTCAGTCCCAGGCCGGCCACGCCGAGAAGCAAGAGCACGATCGCCGCCGCCGAGAATATGAACAGCAGGAGCTTGCGGACGAGCGTGCCCGACACGCTCACGCCATAGACGCCGCGCAGATGGACGAACAGGTGGACCGGCGCGGCCAGGACCAAGGGCGGCGCCAGCCCGCGCAGGTGATGATGCTCATCACGGTCATGAGCGTGAACAGCAAGCCCATGAACGACAGGGAGTGCGTCGAAAAAATCGCATGATCGAAAATGAATATCCGGCGTCTTTTTGAGCGGAACAGGACGGCAAGCAGGAGCGTCGCGATCGGCAGGAACAAAATGGCGATCCGGTGCAGCCACTCGGCCGCCGCCATGCCGAACTCGCGCTGATGAGCGGCGGCGAAGATCAGACGCGGATTGAGCCAGGCGACGAGGCCCTGGGTGATCGGGTTATGGCCGGGAGGGAGCGTCGGGACGGCCCCGGTGGGCGAGTCCGATTTGAACAACGGACCGAGGGGATGGACCATCTCGCCGAGGCTGCCGGCAAGGAAGAACAGCAGGACGACGACCAGGAACAGGCGCAGCGGCGGGGTCTGCGCCGCCCGCCGGCCGGCCAGATGGTCCCTCGTCAGCAGCGCCGGTTTGTAGATGAGCCGCGGCAGGGTGCGAAACAGGCGCCCATCGGTGTGAAACAGGTGCTCGATCGTCTCGGCGAAGAGCGAGCTGACCGAGCGCTCGAAGTCTTCGGCCGACTGGCCGCAAGCGTGGCAATAGGGCCCCGCGAGGATGGCGCCACAGTTGGCGCAGCGCGGCCGAGCGGCGGACGCGTCTTCCGCGTGAGGCGCCGGCGCCGAAACGGCGTCGGCAATGGAAACTTCGGCCATGGGGACTCGATGCGGCGCTCCCGGGACTATGCGCCTAACCGAATCTACCACCAAGAACATCAAGGACGCGAAGCTATCCGTGGAGCGCCGTGGCCGCAGCCGGGAGAAGCGCTCGATGGCTCCCATGGAAAAGGAGGATTCTCGAAAGGATCAGCTGCTCACCTGGGCCGTGCGGTCCTCGTTGTCCTTGAACTCGGCCGGGGTGACTTTCCCTCCCCCATGGCGCTTCAGGCCCGCTCCTGTGTTCCGTGCGAGGCCGTCAGGCTCTAAGACCGCGCTCATGCACGAACTGCTGAGCCTCAGGGATCGGGTCCGGCGCGCCCGCCGGCGCCTCTCCGAAGTCGCGGTCTGGCGGGCGCGCGAGACGGCCGAACTAGGCCCCTGGACCTTCGACGACGCCCCGATCGCGCTGGGCGCCGCGTGGCCGCACGCGCGAGGCCTGCATCGACTGGCCGGCGGCGCTTTCGAGGTCCCCGCCGACTGGCCGTTGGCGGAGGCGCGCCTGGCGCTGGACGCGGGCGGCGAGAGCCTGCTCGCCATCGACTACGATGGCGGATCACGGGTCTTGCTGGGACTCGACGTCAATCACAATGAGTTCGCCCTGGATGGGCGAAGCGGGCGCCTCGACATCGAGGCGGTGGCCCGCAGTCCGTTCGGACAGTGGGTGGCCGACCCCAGGCTGCGGCGAGCGGAGCTGCGGTGGATCGAGCCGGATCTGATCGCTTTCGAGCGGACCGCCCGGCTGGCCATCGACCTCGCCCAGGCGCTTGGCGACCACGAGGTGGCGCCGATCCTCACCGAGCTCGTCGAGGAGGCTCTGGCGCGGCTCGACTTTCCGACCTTGACGGCCGAGGTGGCCGGCCGCCCGAGCCCGTTCGCGCGCGGCTATGGCGGACGCGACCTTGAACCGCCGACGTGGCCGGCCGCGTCGCTCAGCGCCGAAGCGCGGGACTCGATTTCTCCGGCCCTGGCCTGGCTGTGCTCCAGGCTCAAAGCCCTCCAGGCGCGGTTCCCGCCGGTCGGAAAGGTTGCCTTGGTCGGCCACGCCCATCTGGATACGGCCTGGCTGTGGCCGATCGAGGAGACGCGGCGCAAGGCCAGACGGACCTTCGCCACCGCCGTGGACCTGCTGGGACGCCATCCCGACTTCCGCTTCGCCCAATCATTCGCCGAATACTACCGCTACACGGAGGGCGACGATCCGGCCCTGATGGACCAAGTCCGGTCATTGGTCGCCGACGGGCGCTGGGCGCCGGCGGGCGGCCTGTGGGTCGAGCCGGACATCAACATGCCGTGCGGCGAATCCTTGGTCCGCCAGGCCCTGTACGGCCAGCTGTATTTCGAGCGCGCGTTCGGGGCTCGCCATACGGCGGCCTGGCTGCCGGACACCTTCGGTTTCTCCCCGGCCCTGCCGCAGATCCTCCGGGGCGCGGGGCTGACCAGCCTGTTCACCATCAAGCTCGGCTGGTCGGAGACCAATCGCTTTCCGCACACGAGGTTCTGGTGGGAGGGGATCGACGGCTCGCGCGTCCTGGTCCAGCAGTTCAATACGCCCGAGGACACCTACAACGGCCTGGCCGACCCGGCCTCACTGCTGCGCGCGTGGCGAACCCACGCCGACAAGGCCCTGGCCTCAGAGGTGCTGCAGCCGATCGGCTATGGCGACGGCGGCGGGGGGCCGACGGCCGAGATGATCGCCGCCCAGGCGGCGATGGCCGATTTCCCCTTGGTCCCGGCCACGCGCTTCGCGACGCCGGAGATTTACTTTGCAGCGGCGCATGCGGAGGCGGCCGCCGCGCCGACCGCCGTATGGGTCGGCGAGCTCTATCTCGAATACCACCGCGGGGTCCTGACCAGCCAGGGGCGCACCAAGCGTCTGCACCGCCGAGCCGAGCGCGACCTGGTTGCCGCGGAGGTCCTGGCCGGCCTCGCGGCCCTTTTAGGCGCCGCCCAGCCGGCCTCGCTGGAGCCGCAATGGCGCACCCTGATGGTCAATCAGTTCCACGATATCCTGCCCGGCAGCAGCATTGGCGATGTCTATGCCCGCACCGAGCGCGAGCTCGCCGAGGTGGTCGCGGCCGCCGGCGAGGCTGCTCAGGCGGTTCTGGCCGAGATTGGAGCGCGGGTGGGGGGCGATGGTCCGCCCGGGCTGCTGATCGTCAATCCCGACCTGAACGCGCGACCGGTGCGTCTGGAGAGCGCCGATCCCTTGCCCGGCGGCCAGGCGGCGGAGGAGGGCTTCGTACTGGCCTCGGCGGCCAGCGTGCCGCCGCTTGGGATACTCACTGGCCGGCCGGCCCCGGCGGCGGGGGTGAAGGTCGATGGCCGCAGCCTGGAGAACCACCTCCTGCGGGTGGAGTTCGGCGACGACGGAACCCTGGCCAGGGTGTTCGACAAGCGCGCCGGACGCGAGGCGCTGGCTGGGCGGAGCAACCAGATTTGGGCCTATCACGACCAGTCCCGCGACTACGACGCCTGGGATATCGAAGGCGACTACGAGCGGCGCGGTGAGGAAGTGACGGCTGAGGCGATCGAGATCGTCGAGGGCGGGGCCCAGCGCGGGGCGCTGCGCATCACCCGGCGGGTGAAGAATTCGACCATCGTCCAGTCGGTGCGATTGTGGGCCAACTCGGCCCGGATCGACTTTGCCACCCGGTTCGACTGGCGCGACCGGCGGATTCTCGTCAAGGCGCGCTTCCCCCTGGCTGTGCAGTCCGACCGGGCTACGTTCGAGTGCGCTTTCGGCGTCCATCATCGCCCAACCCACGCCAACACCAGCTGGGACGCGGCCAGGTTCGAGGTCGCCTGCCACCGCTTCGTCGACCTCTCCGAGCCGGGCTACGGCGTCGCCCTGCTGAACGACGGCCGCTATGGCTGCCACGCGCGGGGGAACGAGCTGGGCCTTTCCCTGCTGCGCTCGCCGATCCTGCCCGACCCAATGGCGGACGAGGGCGTCCAGAGCCTGACCTACGCCTTGCTGGCCCACGCCGGCGACTGGATCGCCGGCGGCGTGCTGGCCGAGGCGGAGGACCTGAACCGGCCGCTGTTCTACCGCCGGCGGGATCAGGCGGCGGACGGCGCGCGCGCTCTCCTCGAAGTCGAGGGGGAGAACGTGGCTCTGGGGACGCTCAAGCCGGCCGAGGACGGCGAGGGCCTGATCCTTCGGGTTTACGAGTCCGCCGGGGGCCGCGGCCCGATCGCTATCGCGCCGCCGCCAGGCTGGCGCATCGCCGGCGAGGTGAGCCTGCTCGAGGATCCGCTGCCGGAGTCAGACACGGCGCTCGCGCCGTTCCAGATCCGTTCCTTCCGCCTTCGGAAGGCCTAAAACTCGACGTCCCCAGCCTTGACCGTCCCGGCCGTTCGCCCGGGCGCCGTCTGGTAGGTCCAGTAGATGTTGGTGTGCCGGATAACCTGGCCGGGCGGCGGCGCGCCCCATTTCGACTGATCGTCGGTGGTGTGGGCGTCGCTGACCAGGACCGTGTCGTAGCCCCTGACCAGGGCGCCATGGAGCGTTGAGCGGATGCAGGCATCGGTCTGGGCCCCGGCGACGACCAGCCGACCGACGCCTAAGCCGGACAACACGCTCTCGAGCGAGGTGTCCTCGAAGGCGTCGCCGTAGCTCTTCTCAATCACGGGCTCGGCCTCGCCCGGGGTGAGCTCGGAGACGATCCGCCAGGCCTCGCTGCCCTTGGCCAAATGCTCGTCGAAGTGCTGGACCCAGACGACCGGGACGCCCTCGGCCCGGGCCTTTTCAACCAGGCTGGCGATAGCGCCGACCACGGCGTCGCGCTCGTGCGCCGTCGCGACGACGGCGGTCTGCACATCGACGACGAGGAGGGCGGTGTTGGGTCGGTTCGCGAGGGTGGTCATGGTCGGGCGCTGCTCAGGCTGAGAATTACACGGGAAACATAGGCGCACTGATGGCCGCCCTTACCGGGTTTGCTCCTTGGTCCGCTAGCGCCCTAAGGTCAACGAGCCCTACGCCGTCGTTGACAACCCAGCTTCGTCGGTCGCCAACGGCGCCTCGGCGGCGGCGAGCATGGACTGGAATGGGGGTGGTCGTGCATCGGGCGGACGTCGGCGTCGACCTTGGCGTGGTTCAGGTTGGTCTGCGTGGCCCGCGCGAACCAAGGGCCTAGCAGCTCGAGGGCGCCTTCGGCGTCCCCCAGCTGGATGCTGAGGGCGCAGGCCAGGTTGTAGCGCATGCTCCGGTTGTCAGGATCGATCAACCTCTGCCCATCGAAAAGATCGGCTCGAAGCAGCCGAGGATAAGGCGCTTGGCGTCGAACGGCGGCGCTCCGGCCGTATCCATTCGCGGGTCCTGGTGCATCTTCTCTTCGGCGGTTTCGAAGCTCGCCTTGTCGGGCCAGATTTGCCAGGTGAAGACGATCTTCTCGCCGTCTTTCGCAGCGACCGCGCGCCGGAAGTCGGTCTCTTCGCCGTCGGGAATGAAATCCTCCCAGCATTCGACGATCTCAAGGCATCCATAGTCCTTGAAGAACTGCGCCCCACTTTCCGCCCACTGGCGATAGGCGTCCATTTTCTGCCCGGGCACAGGGATGACGAGGCCGGCGACGTACATCGGTCAGGTTCCTTCCGATCGGAGGCGCAACCGGATGTCCCGGTACGCCGCGGCTATGAGTTCGCTCAATCCAGCGGCGTTCACCGATTGCCCCCAGCGGACCTTCACGTGCCGCATGCGTTGCCGGCGCCTACCAGCAGACCGGCCGGGTCGTCCAGCGCCGCTCCGTAAAAGAAACCGACATTCACATGAGCGCTGAAGGCGTCGACGTAGCCAAACGCCGCGTCTTCCACACAGGCGGTGGGATGGCCATCGTTCAGAAGCTCACGAACGTCCGCTCCGCAGGCGCGCATCTCATCAAACCAGGATTGGGCGATCCAGCGCAGCGCGTCCCCGGAAAACCAGGCGTCAACGCCGGGGTCGCGCCGAGCGGCGCTGGGCAGCCGGAACAGTTCGCTCATCCGGCCAGATTGCCAGCTTGGCTGGCGATGTCGAGACGGCCGCGCCCCGAGCATCGCCGTCGCCGAACCGGCGGCTCTGATCGCTTGTGACGCGGTCCCGCCATTGCTAGAGCGGCGCGTCATGCGCGGGCGTGGCGGAACTGGTAGACGCGCCGGACTCAAAATCCGGTTCTGGTGACAGAGTGTCGGTTCGACTCCGACCGCCCGCACCATCCTTCTTCGTGCGACCCGTTTTGCGGGATTCGGAGCGCGCCCCGCTCGGGTTCACGATCCGCAGCATCAACGCCCAAAATCCGGTCATCCTGGCCCGGCCTGTATCGCCGAGACGCCGCGACGCGCGGTCGCACTTTTCACGCGCCGCGACTCTGGCGACAACAGGGGCGAAGTATGGAGGACTCGTCATGGTGAGCCGCGACTTCCAGCTGCAGATGGACGGCTACGGACTGACCACCGCCGAGATCCACTACCGCATGCCGGACCATCCCGACCTGCTGCAGCTATACTTATGGCAGGAGTACGATCTGGCCCCCGGCTTTCCGATCCTGATGCGGTTCCTCGATCATTGGCGGCGAGAGCTGGAAGGGGCGTTGCACTCGGTGCGCGTGGCCCATCGGCGCCTGATCCGGCCGTCGGAATGGCGCGCGGTCGATGGGATCATCCGCATCCATTGATCGTTGGCGCTGGCCAGGCGCCGCGTCATCGCCGATTGGGGGGACATGGCCATCCGTCCGACATCCGCCTCCGTAATCTGCTGCGCGATCATGCTCTTGATCCTGGCGGCCGCCTCGCCAGGGGCGGCTGCGCCGGCGACAGCGCACGCGCCGTGCACCACCGCTACGCCGGCATGCGTCGAGTGGCTTGCGCTGGGCAAGGCCGGCCAGCGAGCCATGATCTATCGCACCTATTCCCTCGAGGGGCGCCACCCGCGCATCCGGCGCGCGCTGATCATGGTGCATGGCGCCCTGCGCAACGCAGACCACTATTTCACCAGCGCGACTGGCGCGGCCTTCCTGGCTGGTGCGCTCGGCGACACCCTGGTCATCGCCCCGGCCTTCCATTCGGCCGACGGCGAGTGCCATGACCACCTGGCGGCGGGTGAGGTGAGCTGGGGCTGTGGCGCAGTCAGCTGGCGCTCGGGCGGCGCGGCGGTCGGCGAGGCGGACCTGACCTCGTTCGACTTCATGGATCGCCTGCTGAAGCGGCTGGCCGACCAGCGCGCGTTCCCGAACCTGAAGACGATCATCGTCGCCGGCCACTCCGCCGGCGGCCAGTTCGTCACCCGTTACGAGATGGCCAACCAGGTCCACGACAGCCTGGGCGTGGCCGTCGACTATGTCGTGGCCAACCCATCGAGCTACGCCTGGCCGGAGGCGACGCGGCCGGTGCCGGAGGGCGACGCCGCGCCCGACGTCGCCAGGGGCGAGTGGAAAGACGAGGCGGCCCGTGCAGGCTATGCCTACGGGCCCGCCGCCCCGACCGCCCCTGCCGACTTCGACCGTTGGCCTTACGGTCTGGAGGACCGGCAAGGCTATGCGGCGCGCGCCAGCGACGAGACGCTGAAGCGCCAGCTGGCCAGCCGGCCGACCACCTATCTGCTTGGCCAGGTCGACACCCTGCCGCTCGGCGGCTTCGACGGCTCGGCGCAGGCCATGGCCCAGGGCCCGACGCGCCGGGCGCGTGGCGAGGCGTTCGTGAAGCTCATCGCCGAGCACCTGGGCGCCAAGCCAAGGCTGATGATCGTCCCCGAATGCGGCCACAACGACCGCTGTATCTTCACCACCGACGCCGTCTTGCCGGTGCTGTTTCCGCCCGTCCGGTGATCACCCGGTCTTAAGGGTACTTGACGCTGCAGCCGTAAGGTTTGGTGATCGCCGGAGCGACCGGCCGGCCGGCCTTCAGGTCGGCGAGGGCGTCGACGACATAGTTCCGGGCGGTTCTGGCGTCGGCCGGATGGGTCGAGGGGTTGTCGTCGATCGCCCCGGCGTAAACGAGCCGGCCCTCGTGATCGATGACGTACATGTCGGGTGTGGTCCGGGCGTCATAGGCATGGCCGATGGCGCCGGAGGGATCGAGGAGGACGTCGGCGGACGCGGTGCCCACCTTGGCCTTCCAGGCCGGGACCTGGGCGCCGGTCAAATGGCCCTGTTTGCCCGGGGCCGAGGAGATGACGGTGAGCCAGACCACGCCTTCGGCGGCGCCCTGGCGCTGCAGCCGCTGCATTACGCCACTGGAGTACATGTGGCCTACGAATGGGCAGCCATTGTTGGTCCACTCCAGCACCACGGTCTTGCCGCGCAGGGCGGCGAGGCTGACCGGCTTGCCGGCGGCGTCGTGCGCCTGGAAATCCGGCGCCGGCGCGCCGACATTGATGGCCCTGGCGGCGAGGGGGACAGCCACAGCGGCCGCCAGCATCGAGACGAAATGTCTCATGGTCACCTCCACCTTCCGATGTGCATGAACGCGGCCGGCGCCGGGGCGGTTTCCCAATGTGCCGGGTCCATGTAAACGAGGCCGCGCATGGCCGACTTATTCGTTTCCTACGCCCGGGCCGATCGGTCGCGGGTCGCCCCGCTGGTGACCGCCCTCGAAGGCGAGGGCTGGTCGGTGTGGTGGGACCCTGAGATCATCCCCGGCCAGGACTTCGATCGCCTGATCGCCGAGGAGTTGGGCAAGGCGCGGGCGACGATCGTGGTGTGGACGCCGGCCTCGGTGACCTCACGCTGGGTGCGCGGCGAGGCGCGCGAAGCGGCCGACCGCGGCGTGCTGGCCCCCGTGCGCTTCGACAACGCGCAACTTCCCATCGACTTGCGGGCAATCCACACCACCGACCTCGACGCTTGGGCGGGGGACGCCAAGGCGCCTACGTTTCAGGAATTGGTGCGGGCCGTACGCGGCCTGCTGGGAGAGGGCGAGGCGGATGCGCCGGCGGCGGGGGCTCATGCTCTGGCGCGCGGCGCCAAGCACTCGATCTGCGTGCTGCCGTTCGCCAACATCAGCGGCGACCCGGAGCAGGAGTATTTCAGCGACGGCATCAGCGAGGACATCATCACTGACCTCAGCAAGGTGTCGGCCCTGCAGGTCGCCTCGCGCAACACCGCCTTCACCTTCAAGGGCCGGCGCATCGGCATACCCCAAGTGGCTCGCCAACTCGGCGTCTCTCACGTGCTCGAGGGCAGCGTGCGCAAGGCAGGCAACCGTGTGCGCATCACCGCCCAGCTGATCGAAGCGGCCAGCGACAGTCACATCTGGGCCGAGCGCTACGACCGCGACCTGACGGACATCTTCGCCCTCCAGGACGAGATTTCCCGGGCCATCGTCGATGCGCTCAAGATCCGCCTCGCCCCGGAAGAGAAAAAGGCCATCGCCCACCGTTCGACCACTAATCCCGAAGCCTATCAGCTGTATCTGATGGCCAGGAAATACTGGCTGGGCGGCTGGCAGAGACGCCGCGAGCTGATCGTGCGCCTGTGCCGCCGGGCCCTGGATCTCGATCCGACCTATGCCCGCGCCTGGGCGCTGACCTCCATCTGCCAGGCCGACATGAGGTTCGGCGCCCATGACGCCGATGATCAGGGCTGGGCCGCCGCCGAGCGGGCGCTGGCGCTCGAACCCGATCTGGCCGAGGCCCATGCCGCCAAAGGGCGCATCCTGGAAGCCCGCGGGAACATCGACGCCGCCCAGGTCGAACACGAGATCGCGCTGCGGCTCGACCCCGAATCCTATGAGGTCAATGTCGGGGCTGCGCGCTGGGCCATCGCTACGCGGCGCTACGAGCCGGCGATCCGCTATCTCGAAGCGGCCAGCGCCATCAATGAAGAGGACTACTGGGCGCCGGGCATGCTGATCCAATGCTACGAGGCCGAGCACGATGCGGTCAGGGCGCGCGAAGCCGCTACCGTGTCGTTGGAGCGAATCGACAAGCTGTTGGCGATCGAGCCCGACAACGGCGGGGCGCTGGGCTTTGCCGTCAACGCTTTGGTTTGTCTGGGCGATCCCGAGCGGGCGAAAGCCCGGGCCGAGGATGCCTTGCTGCTCGACCCCGATAACACGCAGCTGACCTACAACCTGGCCTGCGCCATGACCAAGGCCGGCGACACCGATTTCGCCCTGGAATTGCTTGGCCGGGCGATCGAGCGCGTCGGCGAGGAAGGCTATCTGTGGGCCCGGGTCGACAACGATCTCGATAGCCTGCGCGGCGACCCGCGGTTCGTGGCCATGATGGACAAGAGGGCGGCCAGCCTGGCCAAGTCGGCGCCTTCGAGCGCCGAACAGCCGGCGGCCTGAGGGGCGCTAGAGCAAGCATGGCCGATCTGTTTGTCTCTTACGCCCGGGCCGATCGGGCTCGCGTGGCGCCGTTGGTGGCCGCCCTCGAGGGCGAAGGCTGGTCGGTGTGGTGGGATCCCGATATCGACGCCGGCCAGGAATTCGACCGCCAGATCGCCGAGCAGCTCGAAAAGGCCCGCGTGGCCATCGTGGTGTGGACGCTGGCCTCGGTGGCTTCGCGCTGGGTGCGCGGCGAGGCGCGCGAAGCCGCGGACCGCGGCATCCTGGCCCCGGTGCGCTTCGAACAGGCTCCGTTGCCGCTCGACCTGCGCGCCATCCACACCACCGACCTCGATGGCTGGGACGACGCGGCCTCGGCTCCGGCATTCAGGGATCTGGCTCGGTCGATTCGCTCCCTGCTCGGCGAAGCGCCGCCGGATTCGACGACCGCGGCGGCGACCCGCAAACTGTCGATCTGCGTCTTGCCGTTCGCCAATATGAGCGACGATCCGCAGCAGGAATATTTCAGCGACGGGATCAGCGAGGACATCATCACCGACCTTTCCAAGGTCTCGGCCCTGTCGGTGGTC
>OUNO010005364.1_pt1 | contig 15843 bp, 6 predicted proteins | sample 1779811 | NCBI WGS metagenome assembly OUNO01 (sample SAMEA3914804, study PRJEB12502) | metagenome | biome: forest; material: soil | place: Canada | collected 2010-06-25 | depth 0.3 m | reverse complement strand
GCGCGACGCCGAAGGCTGGGACGGGGTGCGACGGTCTCTGTGACCATCAACAACATCTTTTGGCAGCAACTGGGGCGTCTGGGGACCGAATAGGAGGCATGAGCAGAAGTCCTCTTTGGGACCGGCGATGGTTGTTGGTGATTGGCGTGAGCGTGGGGCTTGGGGCGTGCGGGCTGAGCACGGATGTGCCGCACGCGAGCGACAATGCTTCACCGATTGGCAGCGGCGTGATGCTGAGTGGCGTGGGGGCGCCGGATGCCGGCGCTGCGGTCGGCTCGGGTGACGACACGTTGATCACCGACATCGATGACGGTTCGGGGAGCGCAGCTTCTGCGAGTGCGGGGGGGACTGACAGCGGGGGTGCTCACGAGAGCGCCGGGGGGATCGGCGGCGCCGCCACGGAAGAGGGCGGCGCCGCCGGTGCTGGCGGTGAGGGTGAATCGGCCGGTGGCGGCGCGCCGCACGGCGGGGCAGGTGGCGCAGCGCACGGGGGCAGCGCGGGTGCGGCGAGCCCTCCAACGCTCTACTTCAGCGAATACGTCGAAGGCTCTTCGTCATACAAGGCGCTGGAGATTACGGCGCAAAAGCGATCCACATTAGACGGCTGCAAGGTGGGTACTTATTTCAATGGCAAGGCTGAAGCCACCGTGGTCGCAACGCTCAGCGGCGTGCTCGAGGCCGGCCAAGTGCTCACGCTGTGCTCGAGCTCACTGCAAACGAAGCTCGGCGCAGTGCTGTGCAAACAAGTCGGTAACCTGACATTCAACGGCGACGACGCGATCGCGGTCAGCTGCGATGGGAAGATTTTGGACGTCATTGGGCAGATCGGGGTCGATCCGGGGACGGCGTGGGGCGCAGGGCCGACTACTACGGCAGATCACACGCTGCGCCGGAAGTGCGCCGTGAGCAGTGGTGACGCGAACGGCGGCAATGCGTTCGACCCGAGCGTGGAGTGGCAGGCGTTTCCGGTGGATACGTTCAACGGCTTGGGCGTGCGCGGTTGTTGAATGTGACGGCTGCCGAGACTCGTTTGGCGGGTTTGAACGATCTTCTCTGATACCTGTCGAAATGCTGTCGGCGAGCTTCCTGCGAAGGGGTCCCCCTTCGCAGGCTCCTGCTGGGAAGCTTCGGAGAATGAGACAGCCCTTCTCGAAACGCTGACGCTGAGCCAATTGAGAAGGGCGACCCGTTCCCGAAACGCTGACGCTGAGCCGACCGCGAGGCGTGTCCTTCCTCGATCTCTCGAACGACCCCAATTGCGCGGAGATTCGGGGTTGTTTGGCTCGATCGGCGAGCCGACAGCGAGAGTAGCGCGGTTTTTTGAATCAGTCGCTAATGGGTAACAGCGCTCACTCGTGAAGCGCTGTGCGATTTTCTACACACTCGAAGATCGACTGACTGGCGATGGCGAAAACCGTCGCGTCGATCGAGGCATCGCGCGCCGCCCGCACTTCAAATTGCGTTTCGTTCGACATGCCAAACGTTTACGAAACTCGAGCGCGTAACACGCCGATGACGTCGTCGAGTCACGCAATGTCAGAGCTGCGTGCGCTGTTCGTATTCACTTGCCGAAGCACTATCGAGCAACGTAAGGATCTGCTCATCGGGCGGAGCACTCGCGTGGGATGAGTGCATCGAAAGAAACGGTTTGCATGTCTAAATCGAATCGGTGGTCGGTCGAGGGTCGGGGTGTGCGCGCGCGTGCATCGCGAAATAGGCTGTTTTACGCGGCAGCAGCGTTGGTTGCGCTGGCCTGCGGTCAGCACGACGACAGTCCGAGCAGTGCGGTTGCGTCGGCCGGTGTGCCGACAGCGGCATTGCCGTCGGCGTCGGCCGCTATCCCGTTCCTTCTACCAGCGGCTGCGGCCTCGAGCTCTGCGCCAGCCCCGCGTCGAGCAACCCCGCAGGACATCGAAGACGCATCCAAGGCGTACGTCGCTAGCCGCACCTCTCAGCCCGTTCGCAACGAAACAGCGGGCTTGAAGGCACAGGCCACCGTGGCTCACACCGTAGCGTCGAAGGCGCCGCTCACACCAGCGTTTGCCGGCCCTATGAAGGTTCTAGATCTCGGCGGTCCGACGGTGACGACGTACCCGCTGAGCGATGACGGCAAGTACTACAAGGTCAACGTCGTCCGCCGGAACTATCCGCCCGCGACGGCGCACGCGACCTTTACCGGCACCGCCACTCAACTCGGTCAGAACGGTCCGCAGCTAGTGCTGGACGGGCACGACACGACGTTCACCTGGTGGCCGACTGTTTCCGGCGATGAGACCGCGGCCTCGACACTCACGGTCGACTTGGGGCAGTACTTCTTGGTCGGTGCCATCCGCCCGATGTATCAGCCCTTGGGCGGCAACAATACGCCCACCAGCGAGCATATCCGCATTGCGGCGAAGCCCGGCCTGGACGGCGACTGGGTTGACGTATTCGACGGCCCACCCGCTGCAGCGGACTCGACGATCAGCCTGACCACCCCCGTCTCGGCTCGCTTCGTCGAAATCGCGATGACCGGGCACGGCGCCAACTTGATGGAGCTCTTCGTCTACCCGAGCTCTCAAACGTCGCCGCCACCTACCTCGGCCGATGGGTACGATCTCGGCTCGCTCGCCGCGGCGACCTCGATCATCAACGAGAATTACCAGCCGCTCGGTACGCAGTGGCCGCAAAGCTGGCCGCAGGGCGCGTTCCGACCGAAATCTGCGGCCTGGGGACCAACCGGGGACGCGATTGGGACCGTCGACCTCGGAGCCGAATATCCCATCTCGCGTCTGTCGCTCGGCTTCTTTTGGGAAACCTCGTGGACAAACGGCGGGCGTCTGGACGTCGGCAACGCAGCCAGCACGTTCACCAACGTTTACGACAGCGGCGCGGGCCACTGGTTCCTCGACGACTGGCACGTTGGCAACGACTTCACGTTTCCAGCTCAGGCCCTTCGCTATATTCGCACGACCGACTACTTCGTCGGCAACGAGCCATCAGAGCAGACCCTCTGGTCCGTGCTTTCGTTCACCGATCCGCCGCCGCACGTGGGCTATTTCCCGCTGAGCGAGGACGGCAAGTACTTCGAGGTCAATTCTGCTCGGCGCCCAACGAACCCGACACACGCAACTCACGTGTCGGTCGTGTATGCGAACGGCGCGGTACCGTGGCCGGGCCAAGACGACCCCAATGTCGTGCTCGACGGGGATGATACCGGGTTCATTTGGGCGAGCCCTTCCGGAACAACGCCCGAAGGGACGGCGACGATGACGATCAACCTCGGAGAGGTGCAATCGCTCGGTGCGATCCGTCCCTGGTACACCGTACCGCCAGTTCGGTCGACCATCCGAGTCGCCGCACTGCCCACCGGGCCCTGGACCACTGTGGTCAACGACGAGGCGGTGACTGATGCCGCCGCAATACACAGCTTTGCTCCGCACTCAGCGCAGTACGTCGAGCTGACGATGACAGGGACAACCTCGGCTGGCTTTGTCTACATCCCGGAGCTGCAAATCTTCCCCAGCTCCGCGGCCGACCCAGCACCGAGCACCGCCAGTGGCCAGCTCGACCTCGGATACCTCACCGGCATCTCTTATACGACTCAGAACGACAGCATGGGTGTCGCCGGTGGCGCTTGGTTCCATTTCATGAACGGCGTGCCCGGCTTCTACCAGAAGAACGCCGCGCAAGGCGGCACGACAGACGGCAACGTCACCATCGACCTCGGCCAAAAGTACAGCCTCTCCGAGCTCGACTTCGCCTTCCTCTCCAACGGCACCTGGCCCAACGGCGCCAAAATCGACCTCGACGACGGCACCAACACCTGGCCCAACGTCTACGACACCGGCCGCGGCAACCCCTTCGGCACCGGAGGAATCGGGCCGCTCAAAGTCTCGTTCACCCCGCACTCTGCGCGTTATGTGCGTTTGACGGGGTACTACGACGCGACGGCGGTGCCCGGGTTGCTGGCGAGTATTGAGGCGTTTGGAACGAATGCGTGCGTGCCGAGTTGCGGGGGAAAGCATTGTGGGGACGACCGGAGCGACGGCTGCGGAGGAACTTGTGCGGTCGCGTGCGGAAGCGGCGAAGCCGGCTGCCTTTCGGACAACGATTGCGTTGGGACGGATCTTCATTGCGTCGTTCGCTCGCCCAATCCGAATGCCCCCCGTGTTTGTGCGGCTACCACCTGTACGTCGACGTGTACCGCAGAATGCACCTGCTCGGGCGGCACGGCGTGCACGGCTGACGGACAATGTGCATCTGGCTTCGCATGCACTAATGGCTTCTGCGCGGTTGGCATAAATTCGTGCCACAACGGGGTCCGTGACGGCAACGAGACGGGCACCGATTGCGGCGGTTCCTGCGTTGCCTGCGTGACGGGCAACGTGTGCAACTCGGACGCCGATTGCCCATCCGACCAAGTGTGCGGTGAGGGAAATGGGGCATGCTTCGGTCACGCGCGGGCAGAGCGAGTTTGCTGGAAGCCGGCTTGCTCCCTCGACAACCTCGCCGCTGGTTGTGGCAGCGAGGACAGTGCCTGCGGGCAGAATTGTGCTTGCGTCAACAGTTGCGACACGACGGGTGCGGGGCCAGACAACTGCGCCGCTGGTGAGGTCTGCAGTAAAGGGATGGGAAGCCTCTTCGGCGCCGCGACGCCCGACGTCTGCCTCGACCCGCGCTGCCCATCAAACGACCCGGCCCTGTGCGGCGGCCCGGGCTCTGTTTGCGGATCGCAATGCCTCTGCACGGCCAACTGTTCGGCGGCAACCTGCGACAATCCGAGCGACGGCTGCGGTGGCATTTGTCCGGGTGTCTGCCAGAACGGTCAACATTGCACGGAGGACGTCCATTGTCCTTCGGGCGGGGTTTGCCTCGAAGACGCGCAGGGCGTACCAACGTGTCGGCCCGCCGTTTGCGCGTTCAAAACGCTGACCCCTCCGCTATGCGGTTCCCCGGGAGCCACGTGCGGCGACCAATGCCCGACCTGCACTCAGCGCTGCGAGAACCGCCAATGCGGAGTCGATCCGAACTGCGGGCAAAGCTGCGGGACGTGCGCTGCCGGCGCGTTCTGTGACGCCAATGGCCAGTGCGTTACCCCGAACGTTCCGCAAAAGTTGAAGATCCCCGATGGTAACGGCGGCGTGCGCGATCTCGACGACCTCTTGCCGTCCACCACGAGCAACGTTGGCGCATTGAAGGGCCAGTTCGCCGTCTCAGACGAAGGTAGCCCACAATACACCGTGCCGATCGAAGTGCCTCCCGGACGCGCCGGGATGGAGCCCGCACTTTCCCTTAACTATTCCGGGTCTCATCTAAATCAGGACGAGGGCGTGGGCTGGCACCTGGAAGGCCTGTCAAAAATCACGCGCTGCCCGCATTTGTTTGCGCTCGACGGCTACGCGAGTGCCGTTCGCAATGACAAGAACGATCTCTTCTGCATCGACGGTAAGCGTATCGAGCTGTACTCCGGTATCTACGGCCACGATGGCGCTGAATACAGAACGCTGATCGATAGCTTTGCGAAGATCATTTCGCACAAGGACCCGGTCGGGATTCACGTCGATTCGAACCACGTCGTATCCCCCGTGCTCGCGGAAGACGAGGGACCTGACTGGTTCCAGGTCTGGACGAAGGACGGGCGTATCCTGACCTACGGAAAGACCCAAGACTCGCTGATGTTCGGGCGCAACGGGATCCGGTTCGCCTGGCTATTGAACAAGGTAGAGGACCGATCTCAGAACACGATCCTCGTCCAGTACAACAGCCTCTACGCAAACCTTCCTAACGCGCTGAAGCAAGGGCTTCCGAACGTCGTGCAACCCCGGATGATTTCCTACACCGGGCATGGCGACAGCGCTGGTAACCGGTCAGTCCGATTCTCCTATGAGGGCCGCTCCGATAACCAGCTGTCTTTCTTTCAAGGTGGCGTGCCTTACGCCACTTATCAGCGCCTCAAGCAGATCTCGACGTACGTCAACGACACTCCAGTCAAGAGCTACAAGGTTCAGTATGGTTCGGGGGGGGGGCCAGAGTCAGATCGAGGCCATCTACGAATGCGCCGATGGCGACGACTTGCCTGGTTTCAGTGATGTGCATTGTAAACCCAAGACATCGTTCTTCTATACCGAGGAGAGCGGTTTTGAAGACACAGTAGGGTTTACTGACCTCAACATGTCCACCGCGGGCCAGCTCGACGCTAACGGCGACGGAATTCCAGACTTCCTCGCGACGCGCGTCACCGTAGATGGCGTCGACGCGAGCCCGACGCTTGCGGCCGCCCAGATTACAACCGACATCGCGATCGGCATAGCGTCGAGCTATTTATCTCCGGCGGGTTACGTTGCAGTCAACGCGATCTGGGACGTAATCAAAGGCCCGTTCTGGGGAACGTTCGGCGCCGACCCGAAAGTCGAGGTCATTCGAAAGATGCGGTTTGGCACGGGCGACCGAGCAAATGTTAGCTATTTCGTGGATAACGTGTCTGGAATCCCGTGTGACGCGACCAAGAGCCCCGCGTTCTTTCTCGACTACGATCAGGATGGCAAAGACGACATCGTCTCGGCGTGCGGCACTTACAATGAGCAGCTCTACGTAGCGCGTTCGCTCGCCTCGCCGGGCTCGGCCTGCGTAAACTGCGGAACGTTCGCCAGTTTCCCGAGCTCCGGTCCGGCCCTGACGGCGTCGATAGGGCACGTGGCCCCAGGCACAGTGCGACCAGGGAGCACGCCGCCCTTCAAAGAACCTTACCCAATCGTGCTCGATGTGAATGGTGACTCCCTGCAGGACGTCATCACCTGTCGCGACCAATACACGCTCGATCTTTGGCTCCGTAAGCTCCCGGAGGCGGGTGCAGAAAAGCAGCCGTTCAGTCAGGGATTTGCCTCACCAGCCGTGTCATTGTTTACGGATGTTCCCGCGCCTCCGTCCAACCCGCACACAGCACCCCCGCCAAGAGCTTTGCTCGATCTCTGCGGGCAGGCGTCGCCGACATACAACACCTTCGATGTCGACGGAGACGGCACGCCTGATCTCTTGGTTCGCGGCCAAACGGGCTGGGTGGTACTACGCTACGTGAAGGCCGAGGGGGCAAGCGCTACACTCTCTTGGCAGCCGGTAACCTTCTCTGACGTCGGCGGCAAGAATGGGTCAGCAGGCGGAAATATCGCCCTCGGTGACTTCAACGGAGATGGCCTCGCAGACGTTTGGCATACGGATAACGATAAGGTCATCATTTGGCTGAACACTGGCGGAAATCTATTTACCGCGAAGTACCTAAACCGCCCGCGCCCTGCACTAATGGCTGACTCTAGGTATGGTTATCGACACAGCGGAGTGCTCGATTACAACGCCGATGGTCTCAGTGATCTGCTTGAGAACTGGCAGTTCAAGGAGAACGTCGACGGTGAGCTGTTCATTAACGATTACAATGCGGCTCTGATGCCCGATAGTGGAGTCAATTTCTTTACCGCCAAGAATGTGCAGGAAATTCGAGCAAAAAATCTTAGCGGCACCTATTTTACACAGCCGATTGATCAGACCGGCGACGTCGACGGTGATGGAAATCTGGACGTGTTCAACGACAACGGTGCCGTGTTCTTTGGGCGAGGGTCGCGCAACACATTGCTAAAGAACGTTATCGACGGGCTCGGTAATACAGTTACCGTCGAGTACGACTCGAAGGCCTATCAAGCGGATGCCTCCTGCGCCGGAAGTAGCTGGCCCGAGAAGTGTCTGCCACATTTGAATGGGATCGTTTCATCTCACACGGAGGCGGGGCGAACCTACAAGTACACGTATAAGAATGCTCACGTGAACGTCACCGGGCATGGCTGGCTCGGCTTCGACCAGCGCACCGTCAACATGACGTCAGGGGATGTGTCGACTTCAACCACCGTCGACTACGAGGCCAATGCACGATACGGTCTGGACGGTCAGCCGGCGGCCAGCACGAGTGTTCATTACATCTACCCCTTCGTAGGCCTGCCCAAGCAGATTCGGGTTACGCAACTAGAGCCAGATGGTGCGGCGGTTCCACCTCTGCAAAGTGGCTTGTTCGATCGCGAGACCGTGACGACCAACACCTGGTCGGTCAAGATGTCGGCGAGCAACCGACCGTTCCCGGTCGTCACGTCCCGCGACGTGAGTACGTACGACGTTCCTCGTGAAGTGCTCCTTCCCGGCGGCGGTTTGGGGGGCGATCATGCTTTTCCCCCGAGCAGCCAACCGTCCCACTTATTGAAGCAGTGCACGGATTCGTTCGACGAGGACCTCTACGGTAACGTGAAGTTCGATGACACCGAATGTCAAGTTCGCGATGCGACGGGTCTGGAGTACTCGATTACGCACTCGGATTTTGCTGTCGATGAGCAGAACTGGCTGATCTCTAATCCTGGACTAATCACCGTCGATACCGGAAGCCTATTCCCGGTGCCCGCCTCACACCGCAGCTTTCATTTCACCTATCTGAACGGCCTGCTATCAACCGTCGAACGTCAAGGGACCGCAGCACAACAGCACAAGACAACTTACTATCGGAATGACTTCGGGAATGTTTGGTACAAGACCGAAGAAGCCCCCTCGGAGGCGACGCGAAACACCGTGGTCACCTACGATGATGATGACATCTTCCCAAGCACTGTAACCGATGCCGAGGGTCAAACGACGCAAATCGCGTTCGATCCGAAGTGGGGCGCCGTCACCGGAATTGTCGACGGCAATGGAGTCGCTCACCAGGCGTCGTACGATGGCTTTGGTCGAAAGACCAAGACCAGTGGACCGAGCGGCGTCTCCAAGTCGTCCTACGAATTCATTAGTCAACCGATCCCGACCACCGCTGCTGGTGCTATCAACCCGAAGATCCAGGTCGCAGTTCAGGTCGAAAGCGCGTCGGGGGCGGTCCAGGGCGGTTCGTCGTTAGTCGAGTACGACAATCTCGGGCGAGCCGTGCGTTCGACTACCAAAGGGTTCGGCGGACGAGAGGTGGTTCAGGAACAGGTTTTTAACGCGCTTGGTCAACTGCTGGGAGCGACCCAGTCGCATACGGCCGACTTGGAACTGACGGACATTCCGTACGATCATTACAGCTATGATCACCTGCAGCGACCGACTCAAGTTGACCACATGCTATTCCTGTCGGTCAAATCGAGCAGGAAGTATCAGTATGCCAGTAGCGTTAGTCTCGATCCAAATTTACATCCGTACTGGCTTTATAACATGACCTGTCCAGGAGCCCGTCCCCTGGCTCAGTGTGCGGTCGAGTATCAGCTGACTGAAGATGAGGTGGGGCACCAGGACGTCGTTGTGAATGACTATCGAGGGCGAGTTGTTCGCAACATCGATGGCGAGAACATTTATGGCGCTGGACATTCGAGCAATTACATTTTTTCGGCCGACGGTCCCCTCGCGCAGGCTCGGGACAACGCGGGGCTCTTAACTGAGCTTGATTACGACGATTACGGTCGGATGACGACTCGAACCGATCCAGACACGGGATCGCGAGGGTTCACGTTTGATGGCTTCGATGAGCTGAAGACAAGCAACGATCCGAAGCAACAGCTCCGCTCGTATTCGTATGATGTGATGGGTAGGACGACGAGCATCGTCGACCCGGCGGGGACGACACGCTGGGTTTATGAGAGCGGTCGCCTAACCGACACTTTTTCCCCGGGCACTTCGGCGAACATTGATGGGCAGCACGTCCACTATGCCTACGAGTTGGCTACACCGAGCCTGAATCGCGGCTTCCTCGAGAGCGCAACGTACACTCTCGATGGGACCGACTATTCGACACACTTCAAGTATGACGAGCTGGGGCGCAGCGACCGGGTCGAATATCCAGACTTAGGTACGGGTGCGAAGATCGTAACGAAGTCGCACTACGACGACGTGTCAGGCTTGCTCGACGGGCTCGATGAGGTGGGAGCTGCAGGCTCCACAAGCGCGCTCTGGAAGGTCACCGACAACGTTCAGGGGTACCTGATTGCCCAAGAGACGTTTGGCAACGGCGCCACCACCGCTACGAGTACGTACGGCTATCACCCCGAACGGCGCTGGCTCGAGAACATTCAAACGACTCTCGGCGATGAGCAGGTGCAGTCGATCGAATACAGTCACTACGACAACGGGCTCGTGCACACGGTCAACTCTCCTGGACTGGCTCGTCGCGAATACGTTTACGATCCCCTAGATCGGCTACGGTTCGTGAACGAGACCCCGGCGCAAGGCGACCCAGTAAGCACCGCGTACAGCTACGACGCGATTGGGAATTTGGTTGGCCGCGGCGCTACCGTAACCGTGCCAGTTTCAGCGCAACCGCACCTCATCGGTTCTGTTGGGGATAACTTCTACGGCTACGACGCAAACGGCAATGTCAGCTCGCGTTTTGGCCCCGACATCCCCCGTCACAGCCAAAACATCGACTACACGCCGTTTGATCTGCCGAAGTCAGTCCTTTCCGGCGTCAATGATCCGACAGGCGCTGACCCAGTTTCGGTGGCTTTCGAGTACTCTGCGGACGAAGAGCGCGTCGTTCGACGCGATTCTGACAGCACTCGTTACTTCGCCGGGGAACTCTATCAGCGCAAGGTGGACTCGTCCGGCAATACACTCGAGGAGCGCTTCCGTCTCTTTGCGGGCGGCCGTCAGATCGGTGAGGTTGCGCGTAAGGATGGGACTGACAAGACGCTGTTCTTCTACAACGATCATCTCGGATCGCCAGAAACAATCGGTGATAACGACGGGGCGACCTCGCACGTGAGGTTCGATCCTTTCGGGCTTCCGACAGAAGCTCCAAATCCTGAGCTCACCCGTGTTGGCTTTACTGGCCAGGATCAAGACACCGATCTCGGACTCGTCGACATGAAGGGCCGCATCTACGACCCGCTCGCGGGTCGCTTCATGAGCCCCGATCCTCTCACGCAGGCTCCCTTCTGGAGCCAGGGACTCAATCGATACAGCTACGTGTTCAATAATCCGGTCAACAATACGGACCCGAGTGGGTTTAGCACGTGCGACGAGTGCGGTTGGGGGATGATGGCCTGGTCGGGAGGTGTCACCGGGCTCGCGGCGCTGCAAGGATTTGGCATTGGTGCCGGTGGCGGTGCTGCTGCCGCTGCTGGTGGTGGCGGTGCTGCTGCCGCTGCTGGTGGTGGCGGTGCTGTCGGTCCAATTGGGGGAGGAATCGGGGCGCTCGTAAATGTCGGCATCTCGCTGGGCATGGGCGGTCTAGGCGGTCGAACGAATGGCTATAGCTATGATTTGACTGCGCCGTCGGCCGCTTCAACCTCAAATGGGGTCAGTCACGAGGCGCCTGCAGCGCAAAAGCAGAACAAGGGGGGTATTCAGGGGCTGGCGAGGCCGCCGAGCGCTTGTGACGTGGGTATGTGCCTCGCTCAATCCACGCCCGCGGGCGAGGGCGCCCCGGGATACTCGATACGCACTGATGGAACCGGCGGTGGTGTTCCAGTTACCCAGACGTCGGAACTTCTCGACGCCATGACTTCCTTTCTCAGCCAGGAAATCTCTGGTGCGATCAATATCATCATTTCCCTAGAGGAACACCGTCAGACTTTTTTGAGGGACGCGCCATACCGGGCGAGCGCGAACCAGATGAACAAAGAAGTAAAGCGTGGTCAGGCTCCGCGTGAGGTGAAACGCGTCGACAACGCACATCCCCCGGAGGATCCGCAGGATCACGCGCACCTGGAAAACGGCACCAGAGTGCGTAGGGACGGAACAACAAATCCCGAGAGTGCGAGCATTCCCAAATCAGTAGTCAAGTGGCTTCGCGGCCACGGCTGGAACTTCTAGAGGAAAGATGAACTTGAGCGATAAAGACGAGCAAGGTCCTCAAAACGCCATGGCAAGAGCCTGGCGACAGGCGTCGATCGAACTCGGATTTGAATTTGTGTCGCCGTACACGTTTGTTGATGAGGCCGGCACTAAGCACACCTGCTCAGGATTGATCGCTCACTTCGGCGGTCCCAAGGGCACACTCGTCGTTTCCCAATATGACGAGGATCCAGATGCGGACGTTGCGGGAGCGGAGTTGGGCTACTACACCTCGGCGCTGAGCCCGTTCTACTATGAAAAGTATGACCGAGACGTATTTGTTGAGACGTTGGTCGATTGGGGTTGGTACGGTCCCCAGGACAAGCGACCTAATTGGATCTCTTAGGAATTGGTGGCGGCATTCAGAACAAGGGTAACGTCGGACCCGTGGTACGGGTCACCCCAGGCAATGTGCGGCCAGGCGAGCCCATCGCCGATCCCGAGGTCCGAGCAGAAATGCGCGAGCTATGGCACCGGTCGAAAGTTGGTACGCCGGACGCTCATGAGGAAGGTGAATCATTTTACGGGCGGAGGCGCAGGGGTGCCGGTACGTATTCTAAGCCACTTCATTGGCAACCCGGGGAGACGCTCGCGCAGGCGCGAGCGCAGAAGAAACGGCCAAGCATTTCAGAGCCTGCTCTTTTGGTGCCGTCCAACATTGACCTAGTGGTGCAGACGCATACTCACGCATGGCAGGAAGGCACGTTCCTCTTTGACACCCGACAGGGGCCCTCCGTTTTAGCACCCGGCCCAAGCGCGGAGGACGTAGACAATATTCGCGGGGAGGGTCAGGGTTCCGTAAGCGTGATGGGATACGTCATCGATCCTGAGGGTATTTACCGAATCACAAATGGGGGCGGGGTACAGCGAATCGCCCCCGTTGGATACCTAGACCAATGAGAGTCGTTCAAGTTACTGCCATCGTCTTCGCTCTCGGAACAGCGTGTTCGCACCCCAAGGGCGAGGGCCGCCCGACGCCAACTGGGTCCGTGCAACCGCCCCTGCCGCCTCCGCAGGTAGAGACGGGTTCGGATGCTACGTTGCTGGGTGTGCGGGCCACTCCACCGATCCCGATCGCGGATCTTACCCCAAGGGAGCCACGCTCGGCGGAGGAGGTGGATCGTGATCTCGAGAGTATGTTTCCCGGGGAGATCCCGCGTTCCGTGGAGCAGCTCAAAGCGGTCGCAGCTGCAGCCGCTGCGGTCGATGAGAGCATTGTGCCCGAGCCGAGGAGGTATTTGGTCCGGAGGTCCGCCGTCGGTTGGGACGTTACGATATTGAGCCTGGACGCTTGGCGAAGCCACCGGACCGCGAACGAGGTAACGGTCCATCTTGCAGTGAAGCAGCGCAAGCTGGTGGTCGTCGCTCTTTCTGCACCGGGGTGAGACGCTGACGGGTAGCCATCGACGTCAAGCTATTCATTAACAGCTGGCTCGTCGTGCTGTGGGGAAGGCGAGGCGCGATCACCCCGCCACCGTCCCGCACCGAGAGTCGTCACGCCACCTCAACGCTCTGCGCCTGCTCCCCCTGCGCCGCCAACTCCCGCGCCCCATGCGCCGTGCTCTGAATATTCTCACTCCGCGCCACCGCGTTATCGTTCACCTTGACGCTGACGATGCGCGACACGCCGGGCTCGCCCATCGTGACGCCGTACAGGACGTCCACGCTCTGCATCGTCTTCTTGATGTGCGTGATCAGGATGAACTGCGAGCTGCCCGTCATTGAGCGGATGCTCTCGTTGTAACGGGCGACGTTCGCCTCGTCCAACGGGGCGTCGACTTCGTCCAAGATGCAGAAGGGCGACGGACGGTGTTGGAAGATCGCGAAGATGAGCGACACGGCCGTCAGGGCCTTCTCGCCGCCGGACATCAGCTCGATGTTGCCGAGCTTCTTCCCAGGCGGCTGAGCGACGATTTCGACGCCGCTGTTAAGCAAGTCGTCCGGGTTCGTCAACAGTAGCTCGGCGCGGCCGCCGCGGAAGTGGCGTTGGAAGGTCTTTTTGAAGAGGTTGTTGACCTCTTCGAAGGTTTCCTTGAAGCGGCGGCGCGACTCTTTGTTCATGTGGCGGATCGCTTGATCCAGCTCTTCGAGCGCCTTTTCGATGTCGACCTTTTGGTTGTTCAGGTCGTGGAAGCGGCGTTCGGCGTCGTCGTGCTCGGCCTTGGCGTCCAAGTTCACCGGGCCCATGCGGTCGATCAATTGAGCGAGCTCGTCGATGCGGCGGCGGTGCTCGGCATCTGGCGGGACGCGCGCGTGGTAGTCGCCGACGACGCGGCGCAGATCCAAGCCGCGGAACTTCTCCCGCACCGTGTTGAGCAAGTGGTCGCGCTCGATGGCGATGCGCTGCACGGCCATCTCGTGCTTCTTGACGGCTTCGTCGACCAGCTCGAGCTCGTCACGCAGGCCTTTGAGCTCGGATTCTTTGGCGCCCAAGGTTTGGCGCACGGTTTCGAGCTGGCCCTTGGCTTCGGCGAGCTCGCCGTGGGCGAGCTTGGCGCGCTCGCTGGCGCCCATGCGCGCCTCGCGGGCGAGCATGATGCGGGCGGCGGTTTCGCCGTAGCTGACCGATGCTTCTTGCGACTCTTCACGCAGCTTGAGCGCGCGCGCTTCGAGCTCGGCCAAGGTCACGGTGATGCGCTGACCGGCGACGCGCGCGGCTTCCGCCTGCTCGCGCACCTGGGCCAAGCGCACCTTGCGCTCGGTGACGAGCGCCGCCTGCGATTGCACCTGCTCGCGCCAAGAGGCCGCGGTGGCCTCGGAGCGGGCGAGGGAGCTCTGCAAGGTGTCGAGCTCGGCCTTCACGCTGTCGAGCTCGCTGCGCGAGCCGACCTCGGCGCCGGTGGCCGCTTCGAGTGAGCGTTCGATCTCGGCTAGCTCCAGATCCAGCGCGTCTTGGCGATTTTCGGCGCGTTCGATTTCGTTGGCGGTGCGCGCGAGATCTTTCTCGGCGGTGACGTGCGCGAGCTCGCCCTGATGCGCTTCTTGACGGGCGCGGTCGAGCGAAGTGCTGACCTCGGAGATGCGCGCGCGTAGCGCGTTGTGATCGGCGCTGAGCTTCTCGTACTCTTTTTCGAGGCGCTCGACGTCGACACGCAGCGTGCTCATCTCGCGCTTTTGATCGAGCATCGCGCTCGCGACGTCGTCACCGGTGCCGCCGGAGACGATGCCGTCCGGGTGCGCCACGGTGCCGTCGAGAGCGACTGCGGTGACGCCCGGGTAGCGCGTCGCCACTTCAACGGCATCACTCGCGCTCTGCACGACGACCGCATCGCCGACTAACGCGCGAACCAGCGCTTCATCGGCCTCGCCGTAAACCAAGCCATCGGCGAGCCGACCCTGGACCTGCGGATCGCTGTTCCAGAATTGGTGGCTCGAGCCCGCGATGTACGGCGGGCGCGCCGCGACGACATCGGCGCGGCCGCGCTCGCCTTGGCGTAGCTCGGCGAGCAGATCGATCTGCGCGCTGGCGTCAGCCACGACCACGCAGGACAGGCGCGGGCCGAGCAAGCCGGCCAGGGCGTGCGTCAGGTGCTCGGGCGCTTGAATGCGGTCGGCGACCATGCCGAGCACGCGGGGATCGCCCTTCTTGGAGAGCAGCGCGCGGGCGCCGCCGCCCACGCCCTCCAAACGGCGATGCAGATCATCGAGCGCGCGCAGGCGATTGCGCTTCTGGCCGAGCTCGTTCTTCACCGAGTCGACGCCGCGTTCGCTCTCCAGCGTGCGGCCGCGCAGGCCTTGCAGCTCGATCTCGAGCTCGGCGCGCTCGCTCTGCGTCAGGCGCTTGCCTTCGGCGAGCTGAGCCACGCTGTACTCGAGCGCTTGCTTGCGCGCGACGCAATCGGACAGCTCGCCGGTGAGCTTGTCGCGTTCGGCGGCCAAGCGGTCGTTACGCACGCGCGCTTCGACCAAGCGCTGCGCGATGCCGTCCAAGCGCGCTTCGGCGGCGGCGGAGCGCGCCGTGAGATCGCCCGCTTGGCGACGCAGGGCGTGCACTTCTTCACTCGCCTGCGCTTCTTCGGCTTGCAGCCCGCT
>OUNO011322694.1_pt1 | contig 15889 bp, 20 predicted proteins | sample 1779811 | NCBI WGS metagenome assembly OUNO01 (sample SAMEA3914804, study PRJEB12502) | metagenome | biome: forest; material: soil | place: Canada | collected 2010-06-25 | depth 0.3 m | reverse complement strand
CGGCAGTCGTCCCCGTCATCGTCTTGATCTGGATCAAGGGCACAGCCTGGTCGAACGCCAACTTGTTCTGGGTGGATCTCGCGTCGGCCCCCACGATCGGCTGCCTGCTCGTCGCCATCGCCACCTCGAGACCCCGGATCGTCATTCGTTTCCTAGACTCCCGACCGCTCCGCAGCATCGGGTCCTTCTCGTACAGCCTCTACCTGACCCACCTCCCGATCGTGATCGCTGTAGCGTACGGCCTCGTGCTACCCCGAGTCCCCTCCGGTACCCCAACGTTCTTCGTGCTCGTCGCGATTCTCGTGCCGACGACAGTCGTGTTCGCACGCCTGTTTGCGGCAGTCTTCGAACGTCCATTTCAGCGGCACCGAGGTTGGAAGGGACTGCTGAAGGTTGAGGCGACTCCTGACGTGCAGTGACTGCGGTTGCGGCTGGCTCTCTCTCCTATCACCCGGGGCGGCGCCCCGTTCTGCTCGGCGGACATTCCCGGCGACCAAGTGGTGCGCAACACGATCGAAGAGGCCGTCCTAGCGGACAGCGTCGGAATTGACACCTTCAATGTGGCAGAGCACTACCGGGCGGGCTTCATGAATTCGGCGGGCGCGGTCGTCCTCCCAGCGATCGGGGCGCGCACGAAGCGGATTCAGCTGGGTACCGCAGTGACGGTGCTCAGTACCCAGGATCCGGTGCGGGTGTTCTCGGAGTTTTCTACGGTCGACGCCATCTCAAGTGGGCGGGCACAGATCACGCTCGGCCGCGGCGCGCTTACCGATTCGGGCTCGTGTGGGACTTGTGACCGTCACGGCCACGACGATATACGGCGGGTGCAACCCTTGATTGAGTCGGTTTTTGTCCGATTTCGGTGAAAATATCAGATCACGTCGAAACCCCTTTGGAAGTCTTTAGTAGTGGGCAAACCGTGGGCACACGTCACCGATGTCTGGAGACATCACAACGACCACGATTTCGGGCCTCTGCGCGGCCCGCAACTTCGAATCCTCGACCACGAAAGGGTCGGCGGGTTTTACTCGTCGCTGTTCGACTGGTCCGTCAACATCGATCCGAGCTGGGGCGGATACGGGCTCATTGACACCGGTTCGGAGCCGACAGCTGTATCAGGAGGCATCGGTCCATCGATGATGCCCGGGGACACGGGAGTAAAGATCTATGTCCGAGTTGACGATCTGGACGTCTATTTGGACCGGGCGGTCGAGCTGGGGGGCTCCAGGGTGGTGGAACCAACTCCCTTGCCTGAGGGGTTCGGAACCTCCGCCATCCTCGCGGACCCGGATGGAAACCCTGTCGGCCTGTGGGCGTAGCTGAATCCGCAGACGACGAACTGACCGGTGCCATTTTGCGTGCTCTATCAGAGCCGCGCCGGCGAGCAATCCTTAGGCTGGTCGCAAACGACGAGATGTCCGCAGGCGACATCGCAGCCCAATTCAATGTGACACGAACAGCCGTAAGTCAGCACCTGACCGTCTTGCACACGGCAGGTTTGGTCACACAGCGCCAAGAAGGCACCCTCCGCCTCTACCGAGGGCGGCGGGAGGCGCTCCGAGAGTTCCACGCTGCGCTGGACGACATCTGGGCATCTTCGTTGGGTCGAGGTAAGGCACTCGCTGAGGGGACGGGATGACCGACAACGTCCTCGCCTTTACGCGACCGCCAGTGCACCAATCGACAAGTGTTCGGGCAAGCCTGACAGCAACGTTTGACGTGTTCGTCGATCGCCTGGCTGAATGGTGGCCCCTCGACCCATTCTCTTATGGTGGCAGCGCGCGCATCGCGCGCGTCACTCTCGATCGTCGTGCGGGAGGGCACGCCGTCGAATATTGGCATGACGGAACTACACACGAATGGGGCACGCTGCTCAAGTGGAACCCCCGCTCGGCTTCACGACAACGTGGAACATCACAGGTCACCCCACCGAGATCGAGCTCCGCTTCAGCTCAATGGGAGACGAAACGCTTGTCGAAGTCGAGCATCGCGGTTGGGACGCACTGACGTTGGACGAACTGAGCGCAGCGTGCGCCCTGCCCGGCGGATACTCCGGCGGTGCGTTCCAGATTGGTTGGACAACAATCCTTGATGGCCTCTCCATGAGCATCGCCAAAGAACAAAGAATCTCAACACAAGGGAAATAAGAATGACCTGGTATCTGTACCGATTGATTCCGCCGCGCCCCGACTTCGGATCAACAATGACCGACAGTGAGCGTGCCGCCATGGGCGAGCATGTCGTCTACTGGACCGGTCAACTTGACGCTGGCAAGGCGATCATTTTCTCGCCGGTCGCCGACCCCGCTGGTGACTGGGGCATGGCAGTCGTCAACGCCAACTCGTACCGCGAGATCCAACAGATGGGCGAGCACGATCCCGCCGTCGCCGCCGGCGTCGCGCGATACGACGCCCTGTTGCTCCCAGCCGCAAACGTCCCTATTTAGCGTGGAACAAATAGATGGAACACGGAATTATTGAGCGCGAGCTTCAGTTCGACCTCCCCCTAGAAGTGGTGTTTGCGGCTGTCAGCAACCCGGCGCAGATCCGACAATGGTGGGCGGATGATGCGGACTTCCAGTTGATTGCCGGCGCAACAGGCGAACTCATTTGGAACCACGCATAGGCAGACCGGAAATCCGTCATGCCGATAACGGTTGTTGAGGTTGACCCACCCCGCATGTTCGACCGCAACGGCGCATCTTCGTGCCAATCACGCGACCTGGATGGTCACCGCTTTGTCCAGCAGGTCCGCATTGGCCGCCAACCAGTGTTGCCGACGGAGGATGCGGTCGCCGACCCCCGCATCCCACATGCGTCGCCAGCCGCCGCCGATCGTCTCGCTGCGATGCTTCATGGAGTGCCACGATCGCGCTGCTTCGTTTTGCGCGACCTCAACCACCTGCGCGCGGTCGAAAGTATCAAGCGCATAGGCATCGACGATTCGCGCGCCCCGTTCGAATGGATCGACTGATCGCATGACGGGTTCGCGATCTCGTTCAGGCATCCACGCGCCCCACCAGAGCAGGATGTTGCACACCTCTTCGACACGGGTAGCTGGACGCGCCAAGTCGAAGTCGATGAGAGCGACGGCCTCGCCCGCACGAAAGACGACGTTTTCGGGCGTGATGTCCATATGTCCGATGAAGCTGGGCGTGTCGGCGAGGGTTGCAGGCGCATTAGGCGGATCACGGCGGGTCAGGTCTTTTGCCCAAGCGGGAATGCCGATCAATAAAGCGGCATCGTCGTACGCACGAACCAGCCGTGCAACACTCGTCGCGGTGCCCTCGTTGGACACCCATTCTGGCCAGGGTCGCGAGGCGACCTGGCCATCGACATAGGAGAGCACGTGGCGACCGCGATCATCGATTCCCAGATGCCGTGGCGCCCCGGTAAACCCCGCGGTCTCTAGTTCGGCGAGCAGCTGGGCGATGGCCGGTGACCACACCGCTCCCGGCCGTCGAACGGTGTTGCCGACACGAACGAGGCCCTCGGTAACGTCGCCGCCGAGCAGCGGCACCTCCTGCATTTCATCATCAGCTGCCGACACGGTGATGAGCATACCCGGGGCATACGGTGCCTCGATCAGCGGCGAATGAAGCGATTTGCAGTACATCGCCCAATTTCAGTACGCGACCAACTCCTGTCCTGCGAGACATGCACTTCGTGCTCAGTTTGGGGAAATGTTCAACTCGCCCGACGCCCACTTTCCAGCCCTGAGGGTGTCTACGTCCTTGGAGCCTTCGACGTCTAGGCAGAACGACAATGTCAGAAAACATCAAATCAGGGCGACCTTCGCCACGAGCCAGTTCCGCGAAACGGACCCCAGCGGAGGCCACCACTCTTCGATTGTCATTCACGGAGTCTCGCACGAGCTCCAACGATCAACTCCACAATCGACGAGAAGTGCCACCACCAAACGCCGCAGAAACGTCACCGATCTATTGAGGCAGAACTGTTACCCATGTTTTGAGACATCACGCTTGAGACATCAGATGATGCATAACATCGGTTGTGCGAGACGGCGGGCAGGGCTCGTCAACATGGAGACTCGCCAACGCTAGTGCCAGACCACAGCAACGACGACGTTCGCGATAGCGAGGATGCCGGCCGCCCGCAGGAACCACAGCACCGGCTTGTCCGACCCGCCCGCGCCGACTAGGCGTCGCTGCCGCACGACGCCGACGATGACCGTGGCGAGGATCACGAGGGTCACCGATATTTTGACCACCATCTTCGCGTCGATGATGGCCAGGCCCTGACCTTTATCGACAGCGATGAGCGCAGCGCCTGTGACCAGCTGGACTATCGACCCGACGAACATGGGAGCGAACTCGAACCCGCTCCGTCGCGGCATCTGTTGGATGAATGCCCCGATTATCGCGGCGAGACCGATGAGGTGGGCGATGATCAGCACAAGACGAGTGATTTCAAGAACTGACAAGACGAGCTCCAAGAATGAGTGTTAGTGAATGTTTACTAACCGCAATGATAGGGTGAGTGAACACTCACTTGTCAAGTAGAAATCGAGGAGCGAATTCGATGAGCGCACGCGAGACGATCCTGGATGCCGCAGCTCGCGTGATGCGGGAGAAGGGCATAGCGCGTGCCACCACGAAGGAGATCGCTCGCGAGGCCGGCTATTCGGAGGCGCTGCTTTATAAGCATTTCGCCGACAAGCAAGACATTTACATGAGCGTGCTCAGGGAGCGTGTCGGCGGCCTCGCGGACCCAACGGAGCTCGCTGGCACGGGCGAAGTGCTTGAGAATCTCGTTGACGTCACAGTGGGTCTGATGGCATTTTATGTCGCGTCGTTTCCCATGTCGGCCTCGATCTTCAGTGATGTGGAGCTGCTCGTGGCCTGGCGCTCAGGGCTGACCGAGAAGGGTGGAGGCCCGCGCGCGCCACTACGGATGGTCGAACGCTACGTGGCGAGCGAAATCGAATTGGGCAGAATTGATGCGGCGGCCGACTCGTATGCAATCGCCGCCATGCTGTGCGGCGCCGCCTTCCAGCAGGCGTTCCTAGCCTGCTTCGACGGCCTCGACGCCGTCCCGGATGCTGCGGCGGTCGCCGAACGCCTAGTTGCAAGCCTGGTAATCGCCGGAGCCAATAACGGTTCAAACCGATCCTTCTGACCCAGCCCAAGTGGCGGAGCGCCCAATACGTCGACTTTCGCGAGTGGTGATTTCGACGAGTGAAACCCATGACCGCCGACATGAGATAGATGAGCTTCGCTCTCATATCGACGTCAAAGTCTGCAGCTGTCGGTGATACTGCTATGGTGAGTGAATACTTACTAATCACCTATTGAAGGGGTAACTCATGCGCATTGCCGTCCTCGGTGCTTCCGGGCGCGTCGGAAGCGCCACCGTCAGACATGCTGTGGCCGCCGGACATGACGTCGTCTCTGTCGTGCGCACTCGCGCGACGGCCCCGGCTGGGACCGTCGTCGCTGTGGCCGACGGGCGTGACGCAGCTGCGCTGGCGGACGCCGTCCGGGGCGCCGACGCCGTCGTATCCTGCATCGGCCACGTCACCGGGCAGGACGATTCGACCCTGCTGCGTGATAGCGCGTCCGCGCTGATCGAGGCTATGGGGAGCACCGGTGTGCGACGCCTGGTCGCCATCTCGGCCGCCGCCGCTTATGTGGCCGGCGATGACCCGGTCTCTCGCTTCATCGCCAAGCCTCTGCTCGAGCGGATGCTTAAGGACAACAACCTCGACACCCGGGCGATGGAAGACGTCATCCGCGGGAGTGACCTCGACTCGACGCTGTTGCGACCCTCGCGCCTCGTGCCCGGGGACGGCTCTCCACGCTACCGGCACCGTGTTGACCAAGCGGTCTGGTGGCACTACAACACCAGGTTTGACACCGTCGGCCGCGCAGCCGTCGACGCCTTGGTTCACCCCGAGTGGAACGGCCACGCTGTCTTCGTCACCGAATAGTGAAGGCGGACAAATGCCGACGCTCAGCATTTGCCCGCCAGGGATTGTTGGTATGCGAGTCGTCGCTAGGTGGCAGTGACTGGCCGGGTGGGGGGATCGATCGCGACGGACGAGCGAACCGCTTCGAGCCTGTCGAGGATGTCCTGGGGCCACGACTTCTCGTATCGGCCCTCCGAGATGCGGTTGCCGATGAGATTGATGGTCGTCTCCGGCGCTAGCCAACGCTCCAGCCGACGAGCGACGTCCAACGCGGCAGCCGGCAATGAAGGGAACATCGGCGGGAACGGACTTCCCAGACTCAGCGAGAAGGCCGCGGAGCGGCCGCCCACGGCGGACCCACCGATGACATCGGCCGCGGTCGCGCCACCCAGGTGACGAAGTTCGACCACCATGAACGTCGAGTCCCCGCCACTGCCGAAGGCGTGAAGGAAGGTCGTCACGAAGTCGTGGTCGATGTGCGTGAGCATGAATCCACGGAACCAGCTGGGTCCGGCATCCTCGGGATCGTCGTGGATTCGCGCAACCTGGTCGATAGGCAGGCTTCCCACAGCGTCGACGAGAGCGGGAGCGAGGTCGCGGAGGGGCTTCACAATGGCCTCGCCCTCGGAGGCGGCGCCGGGGAAAGCGAACCGCAGCCGGAGCATGCGCCTGCCACGAAGGTGACCGGGCAAATCCTCCAGATCCGGGAAATTGATGACGACGACACTCGTCGTTGCTCGCGCGTCAGCGTGGGCGGTCCAGTCGGCCCAGCCGCGCATGACCGTCGCGATGTGTTCCTCACTGAAGGTGAGCGATCCTGCGTAGAGTTCCGGGAGCTCGACGAGGCGAATGTGCACCTCTGCTATGACGCCGAAGCCGCCCCGACCACCCCGCACGGCCCAGAACAGATCAGGATGCTGCTCCGCCGACAGCGTGAGGACCTCTGCGTCGGGCGTGACAATGGTCGCTGCCACCAGATAGTCCGAACTGTAACCGTGGCTGCGCGCAAGAGGTCCGAGGCCACCGCCGACGAGATATCCGACCACGCCGACCGAGGTCGAACCGCCCGCGACGGGCGCGAGGCCGTATGGAGCGGCGGCTGCGACGACAGCGGCCCACCGTGCGCCGGCCCCGATCGTCGCGATTCGCGCGTCCGGGTCAATCCGGACCGTGTCAAGTCGACTCGTCGTCACGAGCACCCCGGAGGTCACCGGAACGCCGCCGTGTCCGGTCGCTACAACCTGAAGAGGTCCGTCGCCGCGCTCAGCGGCAATGCGAGTCGCCACGCTGATGTCGTGCACTGAGCGAGCCGCGATCACGAGATCCGGGGTGCTGGCGACGACGGTGTTGAATCCGCTGACCTCGGAGTCGTATCCGGGATCCCTTGGTCGGTAGGTCAGAAGGCCTGTGTAATTGTTGATGGGATGTCTCCGTTCATGGTTATCGCCGGACGGCATGGATTGATAGTTGAGCGAATCGGTCAGGTAAGGATGAGGGCAATGCCAGCGACGAGCATCACGACCGCTGTCGTGACGTGGACGGACAACGCGACACGGGGGAAACCTTCGGTGCGCCCCACGATGACCGCATCACCGATAGGCATGACACTCGCGACCACCAGGTACCAGCCGACGACGGCGGGTACGCCAACGACAACAAGCATCAGCGCGATGAGCCCGGATCCGATGTCGCGGACACCTTTCACGAGCAGATAGCGATTGGCAGCATCGCTGGCCACGCCATAGCCGCTCGCCGCCTTCTGTGGAACGACGATGAATCGGATGCCGACAACGATGATGCCGACCCCAACCACGGCTGCGACCACCATGCCTGTGATAGTGATTACCACTTGAATTTCCCTTCGGTTCGATTTTCTAGCAACGATAGATTATCGTGCGCTGATACGCAATTCTTGACAGACAATCTGTCAGCGCTAGTGTTTTCGTTATGACAATTCAGGACCGGAAGCAGCGTGAGAACGAGGCGCGTCGCCGCGCGATCCTCTCCGCGTCGCGTCTGATCGCGGAAACCGAGGGCTGGAATGCACTGACCACTCGGCGACTCGCGCACGAGATCGAATACAGTCAGCCGGTCATTTACGCCCACTTCGACGGCCGAGACGCCATCATCGAGGCCATCGCGCTCGAAGGCTTCGACGAACTGGCGACAGTGCTGAACTCCGCTCACCTGACGACGGCCGACCCCCGGCAGGCCCTGCTCGCCCTGGCGAGCGCGTACTCCGATTTCGCAGACCGGTCGCCGGCGCTGTATGAGGCGATGTTCGTGGCCCGATCGACCCTCAGTTTCGCGAACGCTGCGACCCCTGACGTCATGAAAGCCGCATTCCAGGAGATCGTCTCCGCGGTGAGGCCATTTGCGGCGGGACGGCCCCCGGGGGTGCTGGCCGAGGTCGTCTGGGCGGCGCTGCACGGGGTGTGCACCCTCAAGCGGGGATCCCGTCTGGGGCCCGAGCCGCAGTCGCAAAGGCTCGAGATCATTGTGGGGCTGGTCGCGGGATGATCCCAGGGCGGGGGGTCGTTGTTTCACGAGCGATTTCGCAGCGCAGGAGCGACCTCGGTTGCAAGGCGACTCAGCGCATCGTCGACGAGGTTTGGCGGAAGGCCACCCCAATCTAGGAGCGCCTGAAAGCGATCAAACCGGATCAGTTCATGAAGAGCGCCGAGTTTGTCGATGATCTCGTTTGTCGTGCCAATGTAGCGGGTCGCCTGCGGTGCGAAGCCCGCATCGAAATGCGCCCTCGTCACAACCATGCCGCCTCGTCCGGGGCGCTTCGGGCCAAGGAAGTCGCGATAAAAAGGGAACACTGTGCGCGACTCCGCGGCAGTAGCTCCGGCAAAGAAGTGCGCGCCGAACCCGAGGCGAAGCCGCTCGCCATGCCCCGCGTGCTCGCCGGCCTCGCGATAGATGTCGGCGAGCGTCTTGACTTGCGCCATGGGCAGACCGAGCGATCCGAAGATCATCGGGAGGCCGAGCCTCCCTGCGCGTGCTGCGCTCTCGGGAGAGCCGCCGACGCCGACCCAGATCGGAAGCACTCCCTGGGCCGGGCGAGGTCCGATTTCAGCATCGACGAGGGGACTGCGGAAACGTCCACGCCATGAGAGGGTCTCCTCGCTGCGGAGCCTCAGGAGAAGCGCAAGTTTCTCGTCAAAGACGGCGTCGTACTCTTCGACGGGTATGCCGAAGATTGTGAACGGCTCGATGAACGCCCCACGGCCAACGGTCACCTCGGCGCGGCCGGAGCTTGTTTGGTCGAGCGTGGCGAAATCCTCGAACACGCGCACCGGATCGAGAGCGCTCAAAACGGTCACAGCTGTGCCGAGGGTGATGTGTTCGGTTCTTGCTCCGATCGCAGCAAGCACCACAGCGGGGGATGACACCGCAAAATCCGGCGAGTGATGCTCGCCGAGCGCGAAGTTGTCGAGACCGAGCTCGTCGGCGCGAACTCCGAGGTCGATGAGTTGCTGGACCCGCTCGGGCGCGGTGACAGTGCGGCCGTCTGCGGTTGTTCGTACATGCTCGGTGAGGCTTGCGATTCCAAATTCGATAGTCATGACGCTCCGGTTGAAATGGATAGTGGTATCCGTTTCAATTCGGAGAGTGATATCCGTATTCCCGATTCGTTCTAGGCTCGCTGTTATGGCTAGCGAACCAGCGGGGCATTCGGTCCGAAAGGACGTGCTCCGAAACCGCGGAAAAATTGTGACAGCAGCTCAGGAGATCTTCGCGCGCGAGGGTCTCGAAGCATCACTCGAGCCAATTGCAAGGGCGGCGGGCGTTGGCAACGCGACGTTGTATCGTCACTTTCCGACTCGTGGTGCTTTATGGGAGGCCGTGCTTGCTGATCCTCTCCGCGAGGTATTGGCCGTGGTGGACGAGGCTCTCAGGCTGGAGAGCCCCCGTGACGGCATCGCCCGCTACCTAAAAGGAACGTTGACGATCGAGTCGCGGCGTGGGGGGTTCGCCGCGCTTATGACGACGCGGTACGAACATGGGCTGCTCCTGGCTGAGCTACGCGGCACAATCCAACAGGGGGTCGATGCCCTCGTGGCGCGAGCGGTTGAGGAGAAGGCGATCCGGGCCGACGTCACGGAAACAGACTTTGCCGTCATTGCAGTCGCGCTTTCGACGGTGGTTCAAGCGACTCAAGCCGTGGCGCCGGACGTGTGGCAGCGCATGCTCGGAATAGTGCTTGACGGGCTGCGGCCTCTCGACGCCACTCCACTGCCCGCACCACCGCTGAAGCCGAACCAGGTTTGGCGCGCATACACGCGCTCGATCGCACAACGCGATACTGACTCGACAGCGCCGACCTCTACAAAGGTGCCACCGGCTGACGACGAATGTGCGGAGTAACTGCGGGGTCTTGAGACGCGGGATTCGGCTCGACAGCAGAGAACCCGGGACGATTGCCACTCCCGATCGGCCCCGTACTACTTGAGGCTTGCGATCCTCGGCTCTGGACGAAGGCTTGCGGACGTAGATAGTCCATAAAGGCCGACCTAGAACCCAACGTATTTGAACTTCTCGCGGTGACTGACGCCATTTCGGTCGACCCAGCTGACCTCGAACTCCACCCCTTGGGCTTGACCCATGGAGGTGATCTCTCCGTCGAAATCTCCGACTGCTCCCGTACCGGACAGGTCAAACCAGGTCACGCCGTTGGGATCCATCCGGAAGTACTCCGCTGGCGCGGCAAGGCGCACGTTCTTCGCAACGAGTGCGCGCTCGTTTATCAAACTCCAAAACGCGGGACCGCTTCGATCCACGCGCCAGTGGGGCTCAGCATCCATCGCTTCCATTGCCGCGGTTACCCGACCAAGGGCCTCCCTCGCGTTGTTGACAATGCGTTGATTGGAGGGATTCAGGGTTGAAGGTGCCGCTCCGTCGGCTGGTGCTGCAGGTGCTGCCGCGTCATCGAGTGCCAAAGGTACCGGCGGTTGTGTGGGATCAGTGATCACCGCGGTCGGCCTCCAGACGTCCCGACGCCTGTCTGCGCTCCGAACAAAAAGTGGAAGCAAGACGTCGAAAGCGATGAGGGCCACCACCGCCAAGATGACTGAGGACCCGGAGAACGGGCGGACAGGGAGCAAAGCGATAAGAGCCAGGCCGACGCCCATTAGGTAGAAGACCGCCTGCATCACGTGGTTCCCGGCCTCAAGGCGCCCCTCAGGTCCGTTGCCGGGGTTGTAGATGAAGGTCCGCTTCTTCATCGAGGGGAGGTTCGCGATTCGGCTCATTGCTTCTGGCTGCGCGTAGTGCCCGTCGCCGACAATCTGAATTTCGAATAGGTCTCCCTGATTTAGGAGAACGGGCAATATCTCGACAGCCTGGCCTTCGACCCTCGTAGCGAGTTCCAAGCTGTTCTGTTTCACGGCCGACAGGACGCTGGAAATCGGCTGGGTGTCGTTCGGAAAAACTAGACGTATCGGCTGGGACCACTCATCGGGTCGAATCGGCTGGGTACCCGTGTTGACAAATCGAACGGTGAGCTGCCAGGCCGTCCGCACCAGTTGACCGTTGACTCGAACCTCGATCATGCTGCGTGGGGGGAGCGTCAGGAGGGTGGACGCCGCCCAGTAGTAGTACTCGAGTCGGTAGGGTTCCTTCCGCGCTCCTCTGATAGTCCAGACAAGAGTCGGGATGCCGAGTACAAGTGCGACAACCAACGCCAGCCATCCGTCGCCGCTGACGCCGGTAGGAACTGAGACTGCCATCGGCACGAACGTCACGGTAATGGAACGTTCGGTCGATGTGGGTGTTGGCGTCCCGCTTCTCGCGGACTCGCTATGGGGCCCGGTCGGCCCCATACTCTCCTGCGGGATAGGACCGCTGTTCCGCGCGCGCGTTTAGACGGCGTACGCCTCACCGCACAGCAGGCAGTAGTAGGGGGCGGAACTATCCTCGGGGACCTTCACCGGTTCCCAGGGGTGGCACGGCGGGGCAATCATCTCCATGTCGTCAGGCTCGACTAGCGGATCTGGTACCTCAAGGCGATCGTTCGACATCTCAATCTTGAGGAAGTTGTTTCCGCGAACCGCATCTTTCAGCTCTTCTCCGAGCAGATCGAGTATCGGCCCCCTGGCAAAGTCCTTCGCGTACTCCGCTTGAGCGGGAGTCCACCACTTGTCGAGCGCAGCCGACCTGCCGCAGAGCGGACACCAGTGCACGGGCGGATACACGTAGTCATCGGGGGCTTCGTCCGTCTTGCCGTGATGCCATTTGAACTCCCGTTCGCAGCTGGGGCATTCGCGCCGAAGAAAGCCATCGACGTCAAGGGGTAGTGACACAGAGATGCTTGACATGGGTCATCCGATCAGGTCGATGAAGACGTCTTGGCGGAACTCGGTTCCATCTTCCAACTCCCCTACGACTGTGAGATCGAATTGGTCAGGGGCTGTAGGGCCACCCATCGTCTTGTTGTGCGCATCGCCTCGCAATGTGAAGGTCTTTCCAACGGGCAGACGAGCCAGCGGCTCATCTTGATAGATCGTGAGGACTGGCGAGAGTTCTTCGGACATGTCGACCGTGACTTTGAAAAGCGGTACTGCTCCGTTGTTGGTGATCTTGAGCTGGTCCCACCGCTTGCCGCCGTCGTACCAATTGGCATCCACGTGCGGGCCACGACTGTCGGCAGACTGGAGGCGCTTGCCAACCGGGAGGCCGCCGCCAGGCTTCGGTGGAGTGAAGTCGCCAGCGGTGAGCCACTGTGAACCACTGCGATCGACTGCAACCTCTGCTGTCTCCAGGCGGGAGGCTAGCGCCTGCCGTTTCTGGGCTGAGTTGTCCATTCGAAGAACGTGGCGACCTCCAATGTCGCTGAACGGTCGAACGTCACCGAGCTCGACCAAGATGACTCGTCTCTCGTCGCGCCCGAGCGCCATTCCCGCCTCGAATAGGACATTTGGACGCGCTTGCCCTTTCGGCTCTGTCTCGGGGTCGTTCCCACCGCTCGCGTAGTCGGAATGAAGGTAGGCAACGTCGTCCGGCGTTAGGAGCACGATAAACGCCTGCCCCTCGCGGAAGGCAACATCGAGAACTTCGGCGACGTAAGGAGAGCCTTTGCCGGTCATCGCGACGGCCTGATCCCATTCGATGGGCTTGAGACCCAAAGCACGCAGGAACGCGAACATTGAATCGGCGGCCACCTGGTTACGGCCATGCACGACGAAGACCCGGTCTGGGTTTGCTGAGCGCTCATCCACCATGCGCCGAACTTAGCGCTGACAGGCGACCCCCGGCGGTAAGCCATGTGGCCGACGCTGACAGACGGCGTGCGGAGTAAATGCGGGTCCCTACAACCGACATAGAGCCAGTCCGGGAAGCCGGAGATCCCTCACAGGGCACCTACGAGTGCAACGAGGCCCTGATCGTCCGTCGGATTGAAGCGGGAATCGCCCGCGTAGCAGCGATCTCCTCCACGAGCCCTCGAGGCAAGGTTCGCGCGAGGGCCGGCTTCCGAGCGATCTCAATTGCCGCGGCAAGACAGAGCCGATTCTCCAAGTCGTCGTGATTTGAACTAGCCGGCACTACCACCTCCATCAGAGGTCGACCGGGTCCTAGTTCTATCGTCGCCAGATATGGATAGTCCTCACGGGGAATCATGGAGAGGAGCGGCGAAAACTCTCGTGCAGCGAGATCTGGCGCCCATTTGGAGTCACTCGCGATCCACGGCTCGACCCAGGCGAGAGTTTCGCCAGACCCAAATACCCTCCACCCCCGGCCCCGATACCACTCCACCAGCTGCTCGGGTATCTGAGCCATCGCCTGTCCCCAGCCGAGAAGGCGCAACGTCTTCACTGCTCGCTCCAGCAGAGCCGAACCTGCACCTGCAGCGCGCATCCCAGGCACGACGGCAATGTGAGTGAGCACAGCGACCTGACCATCAGAACGCCATACATCTCCCGCACGATTCGGATGAGCCATCGCGTAGCCAGCAAAGGCACCGGCGTCGTCGCGGACGACGATCGCCGCCGACCGAGTACTGCGCCACGTCGCTACCTGATGCGCAACTATCTCTACGCTCGCGCCATCGTCGTCTCCGAAGGTTCGCCGCGAGAGCTGAGAGATCTCAGCGACATCGTCCGGGCCGGCCGCGCGAAGGCGCCACCCGCTGGGTCGGCTCACGCCGGCATCGCCAATATCGGTTCGGGGTAGTTGTTCTCCAAGTCGGGTTCCACAAGCGGGACGCTACTGATCACCACCGGTGGGGACCCTTCACACGCGTCGATGTCGCTACGAACACCGCGCGGAGGTAGCGACATCAGTGGAAACCCGAAGGCAGCGATATCGCCGCAGTACCATCCGGGCATGCGAAACATCCTCGGACGACTGTTCGCGACCCACTACGTGGAAAGCGATGGGTTCAGCGCAGCAGGAGCCGATGGCGGATTCGCGGTGCTGGATTTCGAAACTACGGGCTTGTTCTCCGCTGGCCACGACAGGGTGGTAGAGATCGCCGTTGTTCACGTCAGCCCGTCTGGTCAGCTCGAAGGGGAGTGGGAGACCCTCGTCAATCCAGGGCGCGATCTTGGTAAGCAATCGATTCACCGGATCAAATCGGCTGACATTCTCGACGCGCCGACATTCGAACAGGTCGCGCCGCAGCTTGTCGAGTTGCTCTCGGGCCGGGTCCTGGTGGCGCACAACGCCTCATTCGATAGCGGATTCCTCGATGGAGAGTTCCACCGGATGGGCTACAGCCCCGGAGTCCCTTTGGCAGCTCTCTGCACCATGCGACTCGCAGCCGACATCATCCCCGGAGCCGGACGGCCCCTAGCGGACTGCTGTTCGCACTTCGACATCGATCTGACGGGAGCCCATCGCGCCGGCGCTGACGCGCTTGCGACGGCGCACCTTCTCGGCGAATACATCCGCGCAACCTCGAACGACCCGTTGTGGTCGACCGCGGTTGCGAGCGCCCGTGCACCTTGGAAGCCAATCGACGGCGAACGAGTGGCCTGGAAGCCTCGGCCCGAGGAAGGACAAGTTCGGCCGCACTTCCTCGAACGAATCGCGATCCGCCTTCCCGAGCACACCGGACCGGACGAGGAACACGACTACCTCGCGTTACTGGATCGGGTCCTTCTCGACCGAGACATCTCCGCGCACGAGGCCGATGACCTCGTACGCCTGGCCGCCCAACTCGAGCTCAGCCGGATCACGTGCGAGCGCCTGAACCTTTCCTACTTCCGGGCGGTCGCTTCAATCGCTTGGGCCGACAGCATCCTGACGGAAGTGGAAATTGCCGACTTGATGCGGCTTGCTCGGCTTCTCCGGATTCCGGACGAGGCGGTCCAGGCATCCCTCCAGCAGCCCTCAAGAGAGGGCTCGGATGCGCCCGTCACCGCCGATCAGTTCAAGCTAATGATCGGCGACCTGGTCGTGCTGACCGGAGACATGAAACGTCCCCGAGAAGCCTGGGCAGCGGATCTCGAATCGGCCGGCCTGGTCTGGATCAACTACATCAATAAGAAGGTCCGACTGCTCGCCGCCGCCGACCCGGACACCCTCTCTGGGAAAGCGTCAAAAGCACGCGACTACGGAATCACGATCGTCAACGAAGACGGGCTCGCTCGCCTGATCGCCGAACTGTAGAAAACCAGCTGCAGCGAGTGCGTTTGTGCGGAGTTCTGGCGGGCTCGAAGGCCCCAAACGTCAACGTCTGACAGGAATGTCACCTAGACGCCGATAACTCTGCCTAGTCGAAAACGGTCCGGGCTGACATCCAAAACCAGCCTCTGATCAGCATATTTTGGTAGCGAGGGCGGGACTCGAACCCGCGACACCACGATTATGAGCCGTGTGCTCTAACCACCTGAGCTACCCCGCCGGGAGTCGCTCGCCGTCGCAGTGGAAGTGCTCCGACGAGTGACAGAGCCCCGAGTCAGGATTGAACTGACGACCCCTTCCTTACCATGGAAGTGCTCTACCACTGAGCTAT
>OUNO011323071.1_pt1 | contig 15912 bp, 14 predicted proteins | sample 1779811 | NCBI WGS metagenome assembly OUNO01 (sample SAMEA3914804, study PRJEB12502) | metagenome | biome: forest; material: soil | place: Canada | collected 2010-06-25 | depth 0.3 m | reverse complement strand
CTCCTCGATGGCGGCGCGCACTTCTACGACACCTACCAATGCGCCGACGGCCGGTGGATCTCCATCGGATCGATCGAACCGCAGTTCTATGCGCTTTTACTAGAAAAAACCGGGATCAGCGACCCTGACTTCAAGTCCCAGATGGATCGCGAGGCGTGGCCCGCGCTCCGCGAGAAACTGAGCCGGGTGATTGCCGCCAAGACCCGGGACGAGTGGTGCGAGATCATGGACGCGACCGACGTGTGCTTCGCCCCTGTGCTCGATCTGGGCGAGGCGCCGAAGCACCCGCACAATGTGGCCCGGCAGACCTTCGTCGAGGTGGCCGGGGTCACCCAGCCCGCGCCCGCGCCCAGGTTCTCGGCCACGCCGGGCAAGATCGCCGGCCCGCCGCCGGCCATCGGCGCCCACAACCGCGACGCCCTGGGCGAATGGGGCTTTTCCGCCGGCGAGATCGACGGCCTGGAACAGGCTGGCGCTCTTTAGGCTCCGGCAATGAGCCGTTCATGCTCGGTTCAGCCGACGAAGCTCAATGATCGTGCGTTGGTCGCCGTTCGCGCTCCCGTCCCTCGTTGCGGCGACGGCCAATCAGGAGAGGATCCTGGCGGCGCGTCACCCCCATGGCGCGCCGCACCTCTTTGACCAGCCGCTTACGCCGGCTTCCTTACCCGCACGGTCACCTCATGGTCGGCGCCGCTGACGCTCAGCACCTCCAGCCCGGCTTCCCCGGCAAAGTGAGGCGCGTCGATCCGCGCCAGGGGGTCGTCGGCGATCAGGCGCAGCACCGCGCCGGCCGGAGCGCGCTGGGCCGCGCGACGCAACAACAAGGTCGGGACCGGGCACCGGTGGCCGCGCGCATCGACGACGATCTCAGGCATCTCGTCCATGGAAGGGCGCCCAGATCCGTGCAAAGCCACCTTGCTCTAGTGGAAGTGTGCGAACCCCGATAGATCGGCCCACACCTGAGCTTCGGAGCCCGATCTCCTATTTCCCCTTCGTCCAATCCCGCGGATGGCGCTCTGCCTCCCTTCGAACTGACCATCGTGGCCCCGGCGTTCAACGAGGCGGCCAACCTCGGCGTGCTGGCCGAACGACTCGATCGGGCGCTCGCCGGGATTCGCTGGCAGCTGATCGTCGTCGATGACGACTCGCCGGACGGCACGGCGGCGGCGGCCAAGGCGCTGGCCCTGACCGACGCTCGCGTCTCCTGCCTCAAGCGCCTCAAGCGCCGGGGGCTGGCCGGCGCGGTCATCGAGGGGGTGATGGCCAGCGCCGCACCCTTCGTGGCCGTGATGGACGCCGACCTGCAGCACGACGAGACCCTGTTGCCGTCCATGCTGGCGGCCCTGCGCGAGGACCGGGCCGACATCGTGATCGGCAGCCGCTATCTGGGAGAGGGGACGGCCGAGGCCGGCCTGTCGGCGGCGCGCGGCGCCGGCAGCCGTTTCGCCAACCGCCTGGCCCGCGTGGTGTTGCGCGCCGAAGTCACCGATCCGGTGAGCGGCTATTTCATGCTCAAACGGCCGATCTTCGACGAGGCAGCGTCCAAGCTGTCGGACCAGGGTTTCAAGATCCTGTTCGACCTTATCGCCACCCGGCGCGCGCCGACCCGCCTGCTGGAGTTGCCGTACACCTTCTCCGCGCGCCAGGCGGGGGAGAGCAAACTCGACGCCATGGCGGTGAGCGACTACCTCGGCCTCATCATCTCCCGCCTGAGCGGCAACCTCATTCCACCCCGGGCGCTGCTGTTCTTCGTCGTCGGCGCCAGCGGCCTCCTGATCAATCTCGCCGCGGCCTGGGTCGGACTGCGCGCGGGCCTGCCGTTCGCCTTGGCCCAGGGCTTGGCGGCGTTCGTCGCCATGACCTCGAACTATCTCATCAACAACGAGATCACCTATCGCGACCGACGCCTTCGCGGATTGAAGCTGCTTGTCGGCTACATGCGCTTCTGCGCCCTGTGCGGGGTCGGCCTGGTCGCCAATGTGGCCGTGGCCGAGTTGACCTACCACCTGTTCGGGATCTGGTGGGCGGCGACCGTCGCCGGCGCCGTGTTCGGAGCGGTGTGGAACTATGTCAGCACCTCTCTCGCCGTCTGGTGAGTCAGGCGCGCGGGCCTGGCCCGCCGCGTTCGTCGCCGTCGTCGCCGTAACCCTTATCGTTCGCCTGGTCGCGGGCGGCCTCATCCACCTGACCGAGGACGAGGCCTATTACCGCCTGTGGTCGATGTCGCCGGCGCTCGGCTATTACGATCACCCGCCGATGATCGCCTGGTGGGTGTGGCTGGGGCGCAAGATCGCCGGCGACGGTCCGCTGGGCGTTCGGCTCCTGTCGATCCTGGCCAATGCGGCCACCAGCGTCCTGGTGTTTGACATGACGCGCCTGGCGGGGGCGGGAAGGGAGCTCGCCGCCCGGGCGGCGATCTGGTTCAACGCCACCCTGCTGGTCCTGGCCGGCGGCTTCCTGGCCGTGCCCGACGCCCCCGCCAGCCTGTTCTGGACCCTCGCCCTGTGGTGCGCCTTGAGAGCCTGGCGCGGTCCTGCGCTCATCTGGTGGGCGTCGGCCGGCGTGGCGGCGGGCCTAGCGTGCCTTTCCAAATATTCGGCCCTGTTCATGGCCCCGGGGATGTTGCTCTGGCTCCTGGCGACCCCGGTGGGTAGAGACCGCCTCAGGACTCCAGGCCCCTGGCTCGCGGCAGCCATCGCCGGGGCGATTTTCGCCGTCAATGTGGTGTGGAACGCCGACCACGGCTGGCTCTCCCTCGCCAAGCAACTCGGGCGCGCGGCGCCCCATCACTTCGCGCCTGGCTACCTCATCGAACTCCTGGGCGGGCAGGCGCTATTGCTGGATCCGCTGATCGCCCTCTTCGCCATCGTCGCGCCGTTTGTCCGAACCCGGATGAAAGAGGGGGGCGACCTGACCCCGTTCATCGCCGTGAGCGCGCCGTTCGCCGTCTATCTCGTGATCCATAGCCTGCACGACCGGGTGCAGGCTCATTGGCCCGCGCCGCTCTACCCGATGATCGCGATTTGCGCTGCCGTGGGCGCCGAACGCCTTTGGGACCGGACGGCGTGGCGCAGACTGGCCATCGCCGCGCCGGCGGTCGGCTTTGGCCTCGGCGCTGTGCTCCTGGCCCTGGTCGCCGCTCCAGGCAGTGTGCTCGGGCGGTATGACGCTGCTCTGCCGGTGCGGGGCTGGGGCCCGTTCGCCGCCAGGATCGAGCGCCTGCGAGACGCGATGGGCGGCGCCTGGGTGGGGACCACCAGCTATGGCCTGGCCTCGGAACTGATCGATGAGCCGTTCTTGAGGGTCCCCGTTATCCAGGTCGCCGAGCGCGACCGATGGCGGGATCTGGCCCACGGGCCGGCGCCGAACGTGGCCGCCCCGGGACTGGTGATCGATCTGACCCGGCGGGTGAGCGCCGCCTCACTTGGCCACTGCTTCGCCCAGGTCACGCCGCTCGGCGTCATTGTCCGGGGAGATGCCGGCGAACCCGGCAAGGCCTATGCGGCTTTCGCCGTCGCCGAACCCAGGCGCGACATCCTCAGCCAGGGTTGTTGAGCTGCAGGCGTCCTAGGCGCGCCGGGTGATCCTGTGCGATTTTTCCAGCAACTTCTCGACAGCGGTCTTTGGCAAGGTGGGCAGGGTCAGAAAGCCCTTTTGCGCCTCGTCGAGCGTCGTGAAGTGCATGTCGGCCACTTTGAGGAAGTTGTCCCGCAGGATCACGCCATTGACATTGAAGTCGGCGGTCATGATTGGCTCGGGCTCCTGGAAGAAGCTGTAGGGGGACGCTCCGGCGCCGGATTCGTCCAGGCCCTTGGCCTTCGGCGGGGGGGCCTCGTGGTCACCGCTCGGGTCGATGGACTGAGAGCCCGCGTGTTGGCCGCCGCCCATACCGCCGCCCTGATATTGCGCCAGCCATAACCGCGCCCCATCGTTTTGGCCGACCGTCACCGTTCCGCCCAGGATCTCCGGGACCATGGTCTTCTCATAGACCCGGATCTCATAGGGGCTGAGGGCGCCGTCGCCATTGATATCGAGCCGTTTGAAGAAGGCGTCGGCGTCGGCGACGAATTCAGCGTGATCGAGCTTGCCATCCCCCTTTTTGTTGGCCTGGCGGAACCATTCGGCCACCGGATAGGGCGCGCCGTTGGCGGCGCGGAACGGTTCGCCGCACGGGCTGATGAACATGTTGGGAATGCCGCGCTCTTCGTCATCGTCATCATCGCTAGGCCGCTTGCGTGGCGCGGCGAGAAGGGCGGATGCGCTCAGGAAGGGCAGGGCGCCAGACGCCAGGATCATGGCGAGGGCGGAGCGGCGGCGGGTCCAGGACATGTGAGTCTCAACGGAGGGAAGGACTGAAACACGACTTATAGAACCTCGACCGTCGGTTTCATATTTCTTCAGGGCAGGATGGTCTGAGACGGTTTCGGCTCGAAGCTGAATCCTGCTCTGGAATGTATAGAGTCGAGCCTGATTCAGCCTTTGCCTCTGTTCCGTGCAAAGCCATCGGGCTCTAGGTGTGGGCCATGACCCTGGTCGGAAAGACATTGGCCGAACTTGCCCGCGCGCTGGCCGCCGGCGAGACCACGGCACGCGCCCTGACCGAAAGCGCGCTCGCCGCCATCGCCGCCGATCCGAGAGCCTTCACCCGTCTGGATCCAGCCCGCGCCAGGGCTGCCGCGGACGCCGCCGACGCCGCCCGCGCCGGAGCTCGCCCCGCCTCGGCGTTCACGGGCGTGCCGGTGTCCGTGAAAGACCTGTTCGACATCGAGGGCGAGGCCACGCCCGCCGGCTCGATGGTCCTGGCCAACGCTGCGCCGGCCGGCGCCGACGCGCCCGCGGTGGCCCGGCTGAATGCGGCCGGCCTGGTGGTGATCGGGGCCACCCAGATGAGCGAATTCGCCTTCACTGGCCTGGGGCTCAATCCGCACTACCCGCAGCCACCCAATCCCCGTGACCCCGCGCGCGTCCCCGGCGGGTCGAGCGGCGGCGCCGCCGTTTCGGTCGCCCTGGGTCAGGCCGCCGGCGCGATCGGCACCGACACCGGCGGTTCGGTGCGCATCCCCGCAGCCTTCTGCGGACTGGTGGGATTCAAGCCGACCCAGCGGCGCGTTACCCGCCAGGGGGCCTTCCCCTTGTCGACCACGCTGGATTCCATCGGACCGATCGCCAACTCGGTCGCCTGTTGCGCCGCGCTCGACGGTCTCATCGCCGATGCGCCTCTGGCCGCCGCACCGTCGGTCAGGCTCGCTGAGCTCAGCCTGGGCGTCCCGGCCGATTACGTCCTCAACGATCTCGAACCGGCGGTCGCCGAAGCCTTCGACGACGCCCTGGCGGCGCTCTCCAGGGCCGGGGCGCGCGTGGAGACCTTCGCCTTTCCGGAGCTGGAGCGCATTGCGGCCATGAATGCGCGCGGCTCGATCGCCAGCGTCGAGTGCTACGCCCACCATCGCCGGCTCGGCTTGCTGAGCATGCGCGCGCGTTACGATCCCAATGTGATCGCGCGGATCGAGATCGCCGGGGCCATGTCGGCTGCGGACTATCTCGATCTTCTGGCTGCGCGCGAGGCCCTGATCGGCGAGGCCAACCGCAGGGGCCGGCGGTTCGACGCGTTGCTTGCGCCCACCTGCGCCGTGCTCGCTCCGCGTATCGATGAGGTTCGCGATCCCGCGGTCTTCGCCAGGCTCAATCAGCTCGTCCTGCGCAATCCGGCGGTGGTCAATATGCTGGATCTTTGCGCGGTCAGCCTGCCCATGGCCTGCGCCGGACCGGTTCCCGCCGGCCTGATGCTGGTCGGGGCGACCCTGGACGACGCGCGCCTGCTCGCCATCGCCGCGGCGGTAGAGCCGGTCGTCAGATAGTGAAGGCCCTATTCCTGGGCGACGACAAACCGAAAGGCCCGCGCGCCCAGGAAGAACCCCGCCCCCAGCACCAGAAGTTTGAACACCTCGCTCCAGTCGGGCGAGCCATGGGCTGCATAAAGGTAGAGCAGCATCGCCCCCACGAAATAGATGCCGATGAGGGCGCCCGCCCAATGGACGATCCTGGCCAGGACCTGAACAAAGCTCGGGTTCGCTGTTACCCTGCTCGGCCACATCAGTCCCATCGCGCCCTCCACGTCCACGGTCTTCCGGGATTCGACTACCGCATGGCGTCGAGGTCTCTGCGACCGATGGTCGCGCCGGCGTTTACCGTCGAATAGATTCCTGCCTTAGGTCGCTTGCGCTTGCCACGCCTGGGCGCGCAAGGCACATTTCGGCCAGTTACGGGCGGGAGCTTTAAGGTGAGTGACGATTCGGACGCCTCGGCCGCAGTAAGCGCCGCCGAGGTGCAGGCTGCGCGCGCGCATCCAATACTCGACACTATTTTGAAGGTTTCGCTCGCGGTCGCTGGAGTCGTGGTGACGCTGACCGTGATCTTCTATTTTCTGGTCTATGTCCCCACGCGCGATCATCAGGCGGCGGTGGAACGCGACCGTCAGGCGCAGGCAGTCGCCCAAGCCCAGCGCGACAACCTGGCCCGCCAGTCCAAGGAACAGGCCGACAGGGCGGCGTACGTGAAGGCGGCTTTGGATTCCTGCCTAGCCGGCGCCAATACCGATTACACCGCCAACTGGGATCACGCGTGCCGGGCTCGCGGGCTGAGCAGCGGCTGCTCCTTGCCTTCCTACGAAACCGAATCGATCGTCACGACGCGCGAGAATGGCAAGGCTCGATGCGTCGAAGTCGCCAAATACGGCCTCCCGCCTTCGCAGTGAGACGTTCAGTGCGCCGCCATCCAGGCGGCGGCCGCATCCAATAACAGAGCCAAAACGTCCGCGTCCTTGCGTCCGGTTCGGGCCGGAACGTGGAACGCGTGGTCGGCGTCCTCGATGAGCTCCACAGTCGCGCGGCCCTCGAGCCCGGCCACGGTGCGCTGCAGGAGAGCAAGGTCGGCGAGCGCGTCCCGCGATCCCTGCAGGAACAGCATGGGGACGGCCACCGCCGATAGATGGGCGGCGCGCTCCACCGATGGCTTTCCCGCCGGATGAAGCGGGAAGGCGAAGAACACCAGGCCGCGCACGCCATTGAGGGGAATGAGCGCCTGCGCCTGCGAGGTCATCCGCCCACCAAAGGACCTTCCGCCGGCGAACAGCGGCGCCGGTCCGGCGCACGCCCGCGCCAACGCCCATGCGCTCCTCACCGCCAGATGAGCGATGGGCGGCGGGTCGACCCGTCCGGAGCCGCGCTCCATGTACGGAAACTGGTAACGAAGGCTGGCCACGCCACGATCGGTAAGGCCGTCCGCGATCGCCGCCATCGACCTGTGCGTCATTCCCGCTCCGGCGCCGTGGGCCAGCACCAGGCAAGCAGTGGGCCGGGGCGGCGCCTGCCACAGGCCCGAGACCGCGCCCTGGCCAGGGATGAGGATGGTGACCGCCTCGGCTTGCATGGGCTGAGATCATAGCGCCGGCGTGTCTATCGCCGCACTAGCGTTGGCTTTTTTGTCGCCGCTGATAGCCTAGCCGCCATGGCCACCGGCGTTGACACCTACCGAGCCAAGCGACGCTTCGCCGACACGCCGGAGCCAAAGGGCGACCCGGCGGCCCCGGACGGGCGGATCTTCGTCATCCAGAAACACCATGCCCGCCGCCTCCACTACGATCTGCGCCTTCAGATGGGCGGGGCCCTGAAGAGCTGGGCGGTTCCGGAGGGGCCTTGTCTCGATCCGAAGGTGAGACGGTTCGCCAAGCTGGTCGAAGACCACCCCCTCGACTACGCCACCTTCGAGGGGCGCATTCCGGCCGGCAACTACGGCGCCGGCACGGTCATCGTCTGGGACCGCGGAACCTGGGTCACCCTGGCCGAGCCCGAGGCGGCCTTGGCCGCCGGGGAGATCAAGTTCCGCCTGTCCGGAGAAAAGCTGGCCGGCGGCTGGATGCTCAAACGCCTGCCTGACGACCCGACCAACTGGCTGCTGATCAAAGAGCGCGACGTCGCCGCCCGGCCTCTCGAAGAGTTCGACGTTCTGGAGCGGCAGCCGAACAGCGTCGTCACCGGCCGACCCGTCGATGAAGAACCCCCGGCGCCGCGCAAGCCGGTGCGCCGCAAGGCGGCGGCCAAGATAGCGGGCGCGGTCGCGGCGCCCATGCCTGCGCGCTGGCGCCCACAGCTCGCCGCCAGCGCCGATACGCCGCCCAGGACACCCGGCTGGACCCACGAGATCAAGTATGACGGCTACCGCACCCTGGTGTTCTTCGACCGCGGAACGGTCCGGCTGATCACCCGCAACGGGCACGACTGGACGGCGCGCTACCGCGCCCTGGCCAAGGCGTTCGAGAAACTGCCGTGCACGAACGCCATCGTGGACGGCGAGGTGGTGGTGCAAGACCCGCGCGGCGTCACCACGCTCGATCTGCTCGAGCGGGCGCTCTCCGAGGGCGACAGCCACGCCATGACCTATTTCGCCTTCGATCTGCCGTTCCTCGACGGCCACGATCTCAGCGCCGCCTGCCTCATCGATCGCAAGACGGCGCTGGAGGGACTGATCGGTCCGCTGATCGATACCCGCTCGCCGGTGCAGTTCAGCGACCACGTCGAGGGCGACGGCGAGGCGCTGTTCGCCCACGCCAGCCGCATGGGCCTGGAAGGGATCGTCTCGAAAAAAGCCGATGCCCGCTACGTCCAGGCCCGCTCGACCACCTGGGTGAAGGTCAAGCGCGTCGACGTGGCGACCTTCGTCGTCATCGGGTTCCTGGCCAATATGCCCAAGGCGGTTTCGTCGCTGATCCTCGCCGAAGAACGCGATGGCGAGCTCGTCCACGCCTGCCGAGCCGGTTCGGGGATCGGTGACGCCATGGGGCGCGAGCTCTATGCCGCCCTGGCCAAGAAGGAGCGCCCCACGCCGGTGGTGGCGGCGCCGCGCACGCCGGGCGCTCACTGGGTTGAGCCGGATGTGAGCGTCGAGATCGGCTATCGCAGCCGCTCAGCCCAGAATTCCCCGCGGGCGCCGGTGTTTCTTGGGCTTGCGGCGGCAAGGCGCGCGCCGGCGGCCCGGGCGATCAAGCCCAAGCTCGTCGGCGACCGCGAACTGGCGGCGATCCACCTGACCAATCCCGAACGCGAGATGTTCGCCGGCAGCGGCGTCACCAAGCTCGACATCGCCCTCTACTACGCGCGGGTGGGCGACTGGCTGCTGCCGGAGGTGCTTGGCCGCCCCGTGACCGTGATCCGTTGCCCGACCGGCGACATCAAGGACCTGTTCTACCAACGCCACGCCTTCGCCGGACTGCCGCCCGGGGTCGAGACCGCCGATCTCGCCGACGAAGATGGCCGCGGGGCGTTCATCACCATCACCCAGCCTGGGGGCTATCTCGGACTGACGCAGTTCGGCGCGGTCGAGTTCCATCTGTGGGGCTGCCATGTCGCCGACCCGGAGCACCCCGACCGGCTGGTCATGGACCTCGATCCGGACGAGAGCCTGCCCTGGGCTCGAGTCTGCGACGGCGCGGAGATCCTCAAGGAACGGCTCCAGGCCATGGGACTGAGACCCTTCCTGCGAACCACAGGCGGCAAGGGGCTGCACCTGGTCATGGCCCTGACCGGCGGCCACGACTGGCCAACGGTGAGAGGGTTCGCCGAAGCCCTTGCCAGGGCCATGGCTGCGGACGCGCCTGGCCTGTTCACCGCCGTCTCCTCGAAAGAGCGGCGTAAAGGAAGAATTTATCTCGACTATTTACGTAACGCCCGCGGCGCGAGCGCGGTGGCGTCCTATTCGTTGCGGGCGCGCCCCGATTTTCCGGCGGCAACGCCGATCGACTGGGACGAGCTTCGAAAACTGTCGGGCGGGAGCGCCTACAGTCGTCTTAACATGGTGCGGCGCCTTGAATCCCTGGCCGCCGACCCGTGGGATGAGTTAGTATCCAGTGCTGTAAAGCTTACGACGAAGATGCGTCGCGATGTGGGGATGAAGACATAAGGAGTGTCGCCATGGCTGGGCGTGCGAGTTGGAAGGGCTATCTCAAGTTGTCGCTGGTGTCGTGTCCGGTGAAGCTCTTTCCGGCGACGTCGGCGACTGCCGGCAAGATCTCGTTCAACCTGCTGCACAAGGACACGCTCAACCGCGTGCAGCAGAAGTACCACGATCCCGAACTGGGCGAGATCGACCGCGCCGATCTGGTCAAGGGCTACCAGTTCGAGAAGGACAAATACGTCGTCGTCACCAGCGAGGAACTCGACGAGATCGAGATCGAGTCCAGCAAGACGATTGATATCGATGGCTTCGTCAATGCCGCCGACATCGACCCGATCTATATGGACTCGACCTACTATCTGGCCCCGGACGGCCCGATCGCCGAAGAGACCTTTGCGGTCATTCTCGAAGCGATGAAGCAAGAGCAGAAGGTGGCGATCGCGCGGATCGTGCTCTCCGGCCGCGAACGGCAGGTGACCGTCCAGCCCATCGAGGATGGCTTTCGGCTCACCACCCTGCGCTCGGCCAAGGAGGTGCGCGAGCCCTCCTACGCGCTCGAGAAACTGAACGCGAAATACTCCGATGACATGCTCAAAATGGCCGAGCAGATCATCGAACAAAAGCCGACGAAATTTTCCCCCGAGGCTTTCGAGGACCAATACGAGGAGGCGCTGCTGACCTTGGTGAAGTCGAAGATTTCGGGCGGCCAGCCGATCATCACCAAGGCCCCCGAGCGCGGCAATGTGGTCAACCTGATGGACGCCCTGCGCCGCAGCATCGAGGAAGAGCGCCGGCCGCCAGCGCGCAGCCTGGGCAAGGCCGGCGAACCAGCAAAGGCCCCGGCGAAGACCGCCAAGGCCGCTCCCGCCGCCAAGAAAAAGTCCGGCGCCGCCTAGAGCGTGGTCCGCAAAAGTGGGAACTGGTTTTGCGATAAGGACACGCTCTAAGTGTACGGAATCGAGCCTTTTTGTCCCGATCAGAAAGCCTGATCGGGAAAGGCTCTAACCGATGGATTTGAGTGGCCGTGCGGTAGCGCTTTACGGCCGGTTCTCTCCCGGAGCCCGCGACCGCCTGCAGCGGGAAATCATCCGCCGCGGCGGCAGGGTTGCGCGGGACCTCACGCGCCGTAGCGAGGTGCTGGTGGTCGGCTCTCTGGCCGCCACCCTGGTCGATGCCGGCGCGTTACCTGAGCGCCTGCGCGCAGCTTGCGAGCGCGGCCTTCCGGTCCTCGGCGAACGCTCTTTCGCCGCCGAGTTGGCGGGAGAGGCGGCGGCGCATGACGCGACCTTGCCGCTGACGGCGGTGCTCTCCCAGACCCCGCTCACCAGAGATGACGCCGATGTCCTGGCGGCGTTCGACCTGATCTTGGTCGCGGATCACAAATGCCGCTTCGGCGACGCCGGCGTGATCCGCACCGCCGGCCAGTTGCTGACCGAAGGGCGCTCTTTGGCCGACTTGGTGCGGATATTGACGCGGGCGCGCGATGTCGCGCCGGTGGGCCGACACCGGATCGTCCTCACGCCCTCGGGGGACGCCGCGCTGCGCTGGGACGACGGGCTGACCACGCTCGAAGGGCAGGGCTATCTGGCCCTCGATGAGGACGCCGTCAGCCTCGACGACCTTTTCGAAGGCGCGGCCCTGGCCGAGGCCGGCGGCGACCTTGACGAGGCGGCCCGCCTCTACGATCAGTGCGGCCGCGCCGACCGGACCGACGCCATCGCGCCCTACAACTACGGCAACATCCGCCTGGGGCAGGGCGCCCACGACCAGGCCGTGATCGCCTATCAGCAGGCCCTGGCGCGGGACGCCGACTTCATCGAGGCGCGCTACAATCTCGCCCAGGCGCTGGAGGCCGCCGGCAAGCCGCAGGCGGCCGCGGTCGAACTCGGCCGCATACTGGAGGCTGATCCCGCCCACACCGACGCCATGTTCAACCTGGCGCAACTGCGGATGAAGGCGGGGGAGGCGGGGGAGGCCAAGGCGCTCTATGAGCGCTATCTGGCCCTGGACCCGCCGGATCCCTGGGCAGGCACGGCGCGCAAGGCGATCGCGTACTGCACGGCGCTCATCGCCGGCTGAGCGCTCCAAGGAACTTATCCAGCGCGGTCGCCCTTTGCACGGCAGAGGTTTTTCTCTGGAGACCTGAACTCATGTATCGCGCCCTCGCCGCCATCGCCTTCGCCGGCCTCGTGCTCGGCGCCTGCTCGGAGAAGACCCAGGATCAGGCGGCCGCCGCCGCCAATCATGCTTCCGACGCGGCCCTTTCGGCGGCCCACGACGCCGAGGCCAACGGCAAGGTCGCGGCCGACGAAGCCACCGTGGCCGGCGACAAGGCCGCCCGCAAAGCCAAGGCCGCCGCCAACGCCGCTGAACACACGAACTAGGTTCACACATCTCGCAAGCGCCGGCGTCTCCCCTTGTGGGAGATCGCGTATGCATATCTAGCTGATTTTACTATGTTATTGGTGATAGAAATCGCCTGTGTAGCGTTTGTGTAGGTCTTTTCGGGGTTCTGAACGAATTCGACGTTTTCCTGCGGTCGCCGAGGTCTTCTGAGGCGTCGGGCTTACCGTAGGCGATTCAAACGCTGCTGTCTGTCGGCGCCATTGTGACCTCGATCCCGCCTACATTCCGGGAATGAAGGCGCGAATGATCGTGCGAGCGATGGCGCGTCCCGTGCCACTGTTCAGGCGTTCGATTGCGAGCTGGCGCGCCGGGATAGGGAAGCGCGCGATCGCCTCGCGCGCTGGGCGGCCGACGTCGCGAAAGAAGCGCGTATCGTCCGGTGACTTCGCCGGCACGCGAAGCTCGCGCTGACCGAGCTCGTGAGCCACCCGGAGGTCGTTGAAGGTCCGCGTGCCTGCGACGATCCGGTTGTCTATCCGCTTGATCTTTCGCTCAAGCGTGCGCCTCTGCCGGGCCGCGTCGGCAGCGACCTTCAGACCCGGTTCGCGGCGGGCATCGATGAATGCGCGGCCCTTCGGTGAGCGCACCCAGTTTTGACGAACCTTGAGCCCGAAATCGGCGCGCCGATACTCGGCGCGAGCCCTGGCGATGGCGTTCAGCTCGGCGTGCTTGGCCCAGACCATCCGCGCGGGATTGCGCACCCATTGGACCAGCTGCAGGCGCTTGGATCGAATCTTCGCCACCCTCTCCTGCGTCCGCTCGAAACGGGCCTTCGCGATTGCCCGGGCGCGCGCCGCCTCGGCCGTGAACTCCCGCTCGATCTGCGCGGGGCTGGGCGCCTTCGGCGCCGCCAGCGCAGCTCGCTCCTGAGCCCAGCGGTCACGTTCAGCCACCATCCGGTCGCGAACCTTCTCGGTCTCGGCGAGCAGCCTCGGAACGGAAACGGAGACCTCCGGCGAGGCCTTGGCGATGCGGTCGGCGGTCTCCTGGTAGTCGAGCCGAATCTCTCTCTGCTTGATGTTCCGGGCCTTCACGTCGCGGTTCTGCTCACCGAGTTCGGAAGCGATGTTCTTGCGTTCCAAGGCCGCCGCCGCAGGCCCCAGATGGACCGTCGGCACGCGGTCGATCCCGCGTTCGGCGAGGCTCAAATGCGAGACCTGCGGCGCGTCCGGCCCAAGGTGTCGGCGCAGGTGTTTGTTCTGAACTTCGGCCCACCCCGCCCGCCACTCGCGGACCATCTTGGGGCTCCACCACTCGGACGGTTTGCCTCCGAAACCCTGCGGTCCAACCGATCGCGTCGTGACCATGATGTGGGCATGAAAGTTGCGATTGTCGCCCTCTTTGCAGGGCTTGTGCATCGCGACATCGGCGATCATCCCGTGCGCCACGATGTGTTCGGCGACGAAGTCACGGACGAGTTCGCGCCGCTGGCCAAAATCCAGCTCGTGCGGCAGCGACAGAAGCACTTCCCTCGCGGGCACGGCGTCCTTGCGGCGATCAGCCTTCTCGGCCGCGTTCCACAATATTCCCCGATCGGCGATAGCCGCCGGCGCGTATCCGGGCGCCAGGACTTCCGTGTGCTCGATGGCCTCCTTGGCCGCGAAGTCGAACTCCATCGCCAGGCGGTCATCCACGAGGCCGACGCCGGCCCTGTAGGCCGCTGCCGCCACCGCAGAACGGCCGGCGCCCCGCTGGATGGTCTGAACGGCCAATCGATACTGGGCCACGTGGACGCCACTCCGACTTTGACCGCCGCCGCGATCGGATCGCTAAGGGCCCCGGCCCTTGGCTCAAGCCCCCGGCCGTCGTAGGCCGATCAGGGGCTTGAAGGGTGTCGGGCGGAGCCTGACCGCAGGGGTCAGGCGGGCGTAGCCCGACGAACCCGTAACTGCGCCATTGTCCGCAATTGAGGCCATCATCGGGCGGATGGGTGCGGTTGCCGACGGCCCGGTGCCGAATGCTCGGGCGAACTCGGCCCCAGTAGCAGGCCTCCCCCGGGACGCGAACGACGGCGCCACATAGGCTTCGACCGTCAGAGCCGAGCCGACTCGGACAATAGCACTTTGGGACGCGAAGTGGACCTTCCGAGGGTCCGGGATGAGGAGCGGCGGTTCGCGCCTAAGCGCCATTGCTGGAAATCCGATAGGGAATTTCCACCGAGTTGTCAGCTCCGTGGGACAACCGAGTGTGCGCGTTGAAGCCTTGTCCGCCACCAGGCTACTCAGGTCTCGATGCGCTTGATCGCCGCGGCTGCGCCGGCGGGAATGACCGGCGGAGGGTTTAAGCGGCGGGTTCGGCCGGCACGAGTCTGAGGCCGTCGGCCGGGTAGCGTGCGCCGACGGTGGAGCCGCGCGGGTAGGCGGCTTCCAGTTCAGCGACGTCGGCCGCGCTCAGGACAAGGTCTCCCGCCGCCCAATTGGCCTCCAGATGAACGATGTGGCGCGTGCCCGGGATCGGAACGACGTCCTTGGACAGCACCCAGGCTAGGCTGACCTGGGCCAACGTGGCGCCGAGGCGCGCGGAGACGCGCTCGATCGCCGCGCGGCGACGGCTGTTGGCGGCCACGGCGTCGGGCTGGAAGCGTGGATGCTGGCGACGACGGTCGTTCGGGTCGCTCACCTCGGAGCCGGCCAGGAAGCCGCGCCCGAGGGGACTGTAGGCGACGAAGCCGATCCCCAGTTCGCGCGCCGCGGTCAAGATCTCGACCTCCACGTCACGGGTCCAGAGCGAGTACTCGCTCTGCACCGCGGTGATCGGGTAGGCGGCGTTGCCCCGGCGCAACCCCTCGGCCGTGGCCTCGGAGACACCGACGCCCCCGATCTTGCCCTCCTCCTTCAACCGGCCGAGCTCGCCTACCGACTCCTCGATAGGAACCGCCGAGTCTACCCGGTGCAGGTAGTAGAGGTCGATGTGGTCGAGCCCCAGGCGCTTCAGGCTAGCCTCGACCGCGTCTCGGGCGTGGATCAGCGGCGTGTCGGCCGGCGCGCCCTGCTGGCGGTGCGTGAATTTGCTCGCGATGACCAGCCCGTCGCGTCGGTCGATGATGGCCCTGCCGAGCAAGGATTCGTTGTGACCGCCGCCGTAGGCGGTGGCGGTGTCGAGGAAAGTGACGCCCAGGTCGATAGCGCGATGCAGCGTCCGGATCGACTGCGCGTCGTCGGCCGCCCCGTAGGTGTTCGACAGGCCCATGGCCCCAAAGCCCTGGCGGCTGACGGTAAGGGATCTGAGTTGCGGCATGGCGGGATTCTCGAGCTTCCGGTTGGGTGCTGACATCTGTGGACGGCCCCTGCTCTGCAAGGGTGAGTTTGGGTTTGCCTGACGATCTGTCGGGATGCGGTCATCTGTCCGGCCTGTTGGCGCGGCGTTGATGGCCGCTGGCCCTGATGGAGTCCGCTGACCAGGTCCCTCTCAGTCCAGCGAGCACGAAGCTCCGACAGCACCTCGGGTTTTCCTGGTTCGCGGCCGCGCTCAGATCATCATCAACCCTCATGCACCCTTACAGTCTGGAGCGGCGGCTTTGGACCGCGGCGATCTTTATCAGGCCATCGTCGGCGCGCG
>OUNO010001018.1_pt3 | contig 15913 bp, 16 predicted proteins | sample 1779811 | NCBI WGS metagenome assembly OUNO01 (sample SAMEA3914804, study PRJEB12502) | metagenome | biome: forest; material: soil | place: Canada | collected 2010-06-25 | depth 0.3 m | reverse complement strand
GGCGCTGGTCGCCCGCGGCGTGAAAACCGTCTTCGTCGCCAACCGCCACTACGACCGCGCGATCGGGCTGGCCCAGCGCTTCGAGGGCAGCGCCGTCCGTTTCGAGGACCTGCCGGAGCAGCTGCTGGAGGCCGACATCGTCGTCTCGGCGACGAACTCGCCGCACCACATCGTCGAGCGCGACGGGCTCGAACTGGTGATGCGCGAGCGCCAGAACCGGCCGCTGCTGGCGATCGACATCGCCGTGCCGCGAGATATCGAGCCCGCCTGCCGCGAGATACCCGGGGTCAGCGTCCACGACATCGACGACGTCCAGCAGATCGTCGAACGCAACACCAACGGCCGCGAGGCCGAGGCGCGGCGGGCAGAGCTGATCATCGAGGCCGAGCTCGACCGCTTCGACCGCTGGCTCGCCTCGCTGGAAGTGGTGCCGACGATCGCCGCCCTGCGTGAGCGCGGCGACGAGGTCGTGCGCCGGGTGATGGCCGAGAACGAGAGTCGCTGGGAGAGCCTCGGCGAGGCCGACCGCGAGCGGATGGAGGCGATGGCGAAGGCGATCGCCTCGCGGCTCCTGCACGAGCCGACGGTGCGGCTGCGGCGCGCGGCCGGCAACGACGACGCCTACAGCTACGTCAGCGCCCTGCGCGAGCTGTTCGGCCTCGACGTCGGGACCGAACCCGAGGCCGACGCCAGCGCCAACGTCACCCAGCTGCATCGCAAGAAGAACTGAGCCCGGCGTGGCGCTGCGCATCGCCACTCGGGGAAGCAAGCTCGCCCTGACCCAAGCCGGGCTCGTCGCCGAGATGCTGGGCGGGGCCGAGCTGGTCGAGGCCTCCTCCGACGGCGAGCCGGGCGACAAGTCGCGCTTCGTGCGCGGCGTCGAGCGGGCGCTGCTGGCGGGCGAGGCCGAGGTCGGCGTGCACTCGGCCAAGGACCTGCCAGGCGAGATTGCGACGGGCCTGGAGATCGCCGCGGTGCCGCCGCGCGAGGACCCGGCCGACGTCTGGATCGGCGCCGGCACCTCGCTCGAGGACGTCGCCGAGGGCGCCCGCGTCGGCACCGCCAGCCTGCGCCGCCGGGCCCAGCTGCTGGCGGCCCGCCCGGACCTGCGAGTCGAGGAGCTGCACGGCAACGTCGACACCCGCCTGCGCAAGCTGGCGGAGGGCGAGCTCGACGCGATCGTGCTCGCCGCGGCGGGGCTGCGACGGCTGGGCCGGGCCGAGGAGATCGGCTTCGCGATCGCCGCCGAGCAGATGGTCCCGGCCCCCGGCCAGGGAGCGCTGGCGCTGCAGATCCGCGCCGGCGACCTCGCCAGCGCCGAGGCCGTTATGGCGATCGGCGAGACCAAGGCGCTGCGCGAGCTGACCGCCGAGCGGGTCGCGGTGGCGCCGCTGGGGGCGAGCTGCACGAGCCCGGTCGGCGTCCACGCCCGGGTCGAGGGCGAGCGCCTGGAGATCGAAGCCTTCGTCGGCCTGCCCGACGGCAGCGAGTGGCTGCGCGACCGGATCGAGGGCGACGCCGCCGATCCGGCGACCGTCGGCCTGCAGCTCGCCGAGCGGCTGATTGCCGCCGGCGCCCGCGACCTCCTCGACCGCGCCGAGGCGCTCGGAGAGTCCGCATGACCCAGGTGCGGTTCCTTTTCCACGGATTTCGTGCGAAAGGAACCGCGCGATGAGTGCGCGGCCCGGAGTTGTCTACCTGGTCGGCGCGGGACCCGGGGACCCGGGGCTGATGACGGCGCGCTCGCTGGCGCTGATCGCTGCCGCGGATGTCATCTACTACGACCGGTTGATCCCGCCGGGCGCGCTGGCGGGAGCCCGCGAGGACGCCGAGCTGGCCTACGTCGGCAAGCAGCCGGGGGTGCCGTCGGTGCCGCAGGAGGAGATCGGCGAGCGACTGATCGAGGCCGCCCGGGCCGGGCGCAGCGTTGTGCGGCTGAAGGGTGGCGACCCATTCGTCTTCGGCCGCGGCGGCGAGGAGGGCGAAGCGCTGCGCGCTGCCGGCGTCGAGTTCGAGGTCGTCCCCGGTGTCACCGCCGGCGTCGCCGCCACCGCCTACGCCGGCATCCCGGTCACCCACCGCGACGACGCCTCGGCGGTCGCCTTCGTCACCGGCCACGAGGACCCGGCCAAGACCGAGACCGCGCTCGACTGGGAGGCGCTGGCCGCCTTCCCCGGCACCCTCGTCTTCTACATGGGCGTCAAGCGCCTGGCCGAGAACGCGGCGGCGCTGATCGCCGCCGGGCGCGATCCCGAGCAGCCCGCGGCGGCGATCGAACGCGGCACCTGGGCCGGGCAGCGGACCGTCGAGGCAACGCTGGGAACGATCGCCGCGGTGGTCGAGCGGGAGCGGGTCGGCGCCCCGGCGCTGATCGTGATCGGCGACGTCGCGGCGCGGCGCCAGGGGCTGGCCTGGCTCGAGCGCCGGCCGCTGCACGGGCGCCGCGTCGTCGTCACCAGGGCCCGCGCCCAGGCCAGCGGCCTCGCCGCGACCCTGCGCGACCTCGGCGCCGACGTCGTCGAACTGCCGGCGATCCGGATCGAGCCGCGGCTGGACGCACCGGAGGTCCGTGCCGCGGCGGCCGCGATCGCCGAGTACTCGCTGATCTGCCTGACCAGCCCCAACGGCGTCCGCCTGCTGTTTGAGGCGCTGGGCGAAGCCGGCAAGGACGCCCGCTCCCTGGCCGGCGCCACCGTCGCGGCGATCGGCCCGGGGACGGCGCGGGCCCTGGCCAAACGCGGGATCAGGGCCGACATCGTCCCGGAGAAGTTCGTTGCCGAGGCGCTGGTCGAGGCGCTCGCGGCGGTCGAGGTCGAGGGCAGGCGCGTCCTCGTCCCGCGCGCCGCCGAGGCCCGCGACGTCCTCCCCGAGCACTTCCAGCAGCGGGGCGCCGAGGTAGACGTCGTCGCCCTCTACGAGACGGTCCGCGAGGAGCCGAGCGAGGCGGCGGTCGAGGCGGCCCAGGCGGCCGACTACGTCACCTTCACCTCTTCCTCGACCGTCACCAACCTGACCGACGCCCTCGGCGACCGCTTCCCCGCCGGGGCCCGAATCGTCTCGATCGGCCCGGTGACCAGCGAGGCCGCCCGCGAGGCCGGCCTGCGGGTCGACGTCGAAGCCGAGCGCCACGACATCGAGGGCCTGCTCGCCGCCCTGCTCGCCGACGCCGCGCCATGACCCTCCGCAACGCAGTTCTGCGGTTCGTTTTGCACGAAATGCGTGGAAAAGGAACCGTGGGATGAGCATTGGGCGACCGCACCGGCACTACCGCAGCACTGACTCGACCAACACCCGCGCCCGCGAGCTGGCCGCGGGCGGCGCCCCGCACGGGACCGTCGTCACCGCCGCCGAGCAGAGCGAAGGGCGCGGGCGCCAGGGCCGGGCCTGGACCGCGCCGGCCGGCAAGGCACTGCTCTACTCGGCGATCCTGCGGCCGCTCACCGAGCATCACCTGCTGCTGCCGCTGGCGGTCCCGCTGGCGGTCTGCGATGCCGCCGAGGAACTGCAGGCGGGCGTCGAGTGCGGCGTCAAGTGGCCCAACGACATCCAGATCGAGGGCCGCAAGCTGGCCGGCGTCCTGATCGAGGCCCGCCCCCAGGACGGCTGGGCCGTAGTCGGCGTTGGCCTCAACCTGACGATCGCGAGCTCCGACTTCCCCCCCGAACTACAAGCCACCGCAACCTCCCTCTTCCCCGATCCAACATGCACTTTGTCGCCCACAGGGCGACAAAGTGCATGTTCATTGCGGGCTGCGGCAGCGCTGAGCCGGAGCCTGGAGAGGTGGGTTGCGGCCGATGCGGGTGCAGTGCTGGATGGCTGGCGCCGCCGCGACGCGCTGCGGGGCAAGCAGGTCAGCTGGGACGGCGGCTCAGGCGTCGCTGCCGGAATCGACGACCGCGGCTACCTGGTCGTCGTCACCGCCGCCGGCGAGCGAGTCACCGTCGGTGCCGGCGAGGTTCACCTGGCCGTCGGCTGAGGCGGCTTTCGCCCGGGCGCCGGATTTGCGCCGTTTGCGCGGTTTGGCCGCTTTGCGCTCGCCCTCTTTGCCGTCTTTGGCTTTGCCGGCTTTGCGCTCGCGCGGCTTGCGCTCGCTCTGCTGCTGCCCGGGCTCGCCGCCGTTCTCGGGGCCGTTGCCGTTCTCACCCAGGGCGCCGCGCTTGCCGCGCTTGTTGCGCCGACGCTTGCCGCCTTTGGGGAAGTTGCGCAGCAGCTCGCGGGCGACGGCGGAAGGTTTCCTCGCCATCCGCATCCGGGCGCCGCGCAGGACCTCCTCCCCCTCGGGGGTGTGGGAGACGGCGGCGGCGAGGATCGAGACCGCCAGGCGGCGATCCTGTTTGCGGGCGGCGTGGACGAGGCGGCGGGCGTTGCGCCCGTGGGCGCGGCCGGAGGAGTTGACCAGCAGGCCGAGCAGGCGCTTGGTCTCCGGCCAGCGCTGCACCGCGTACTCCTCGTGCAGTTCGCGGGTGTAGGAGGCGAGGCGCCAGACCCAGGCCTGAGCCTGGTCGCGGCGGCCGATCCGCTTGTCGATCAGCGCCTGCAGCAGGGTCTTGGTCCCGGCCCGTTTGTCCTCGCGGCTCCAGGTGCCGACGATGTCGATCGCGTCGTCGAAGGCGTCGGAGTCGCCGAGGTCGGCGATCTCACCCAGCGCTTTCAGCCGCAGCTGCGCGTTGCGGTTGCGCTGCACGCAGGTCAGCAGGAAGCGGCGGCGCAGCTCTTTGGTGACGTCGTTCTGCAGCATCGCCCGCGCCCGCCGCCAGCCCTGGGTGCTGACCCGCGCCCCGGCCAGCGCCGCCCAGGCGTGCTGCTCGGGGTAGTCGAGGTTCTCGACCGCGATCCGCCAGATCTCCCGTTCCAGCACCTCCATCCGTTTCTCCTCGACGTCGGAGACCGGGACGATCCGGCGCTCGACCCGGACCTTGCGCCCGCGCCCGCGGCGCACCGGCCCGACGACGATCGCGCCGCCGCGGTAGACGTCGCGGTCGAGCAGGCTGTGGAGGGTGATGATCGTCTCGCTGTGGGTGGTGGCGGGGTGGACGAAATCGATCACCAGGCCCGCCTCCTTGCCCGGTGCGCGCCGGGTCACGCGGCCGACCCGCTGCTGGTAGATCCGCCGCGAGGCGGTCGGCGCCAGGTGCATGCAGATCGTCGCCCGCGGCGAGTTCCAGCCCTCGGCCAGCAGCATCGCGTTGCAGAGCACGTCGACCTCGCCGCGCTCGAAGCCGGCGAGGATCTCGGCCAGCTCGCGCTTGGGCGTTTCGCCGGAGACGGCCTGGGCGTTGATCCCGGCGTTGCGGAAGGCTTTGGCGACGTTCTTCGCGTGCTGCACGCCGGCGGTGTAGAGGACGCCCGGGACTTTGCGGAAGCGCGAGCGGTAGAGGTCGGCGATCGCGACGTTGAAGGGCTCCTGGTCGAGCAGCGCCGCCAGCTCCTCCTGATCGAAGTCCTGGTCGACCTCGCCTTTGCGCAGCGGCACCTTGGCGATCGTCCGAACCCCAGGGCCGGGCGGGATGCGCAGGCAGCGCAGCGGCGAGATGACGCCGCGGCGGGCGGCTTGGGCGAGGTCGAAGCGCGAGGTCTGGGTCGGGAAGAGGTCGGCGACGTGGCGGGCGATCAGCGCCCCCGTCGCGGTCATGCCGATGTAGACGGGGCCGTTCCAGGCGCGGATGCAGGCGCTGGTTTTCTCACCCAGCGCGGTGTGCGCCTCGTCGCAGATGACGATCGAGTAGGCGTCGGAGATCTTCTTGTGGTTGCGGACGAACCACTGGTAGGTCTCGACCGTGACCGGGCCGTCGGGATCGTCACGGCCGTCCATCAGCGGCGGCCGCAGCCGCTCCTTGTAGCCGCGGTCGGAGATCTCGCCGATGAACTGGTCGACCAGGTTGCGGCGATGGGTGAGGATCAACACGCCGCCGGTCTTGGTCGCCTCGATGAAGCCGACCGCGGCGACGGTCTTGCCGGCGCCGGTCGCGTGCTCGAACCAGAAGCGGCGCTCGGCGCCCGGGTCCTCCGGCGCCTCCTCGACGACCTCCTCTTCCTCCTCGGCTGTCTCCTCCCAGTCGCGCGGCTCCTCGTCGGCGGCGAGCTCCTCGTCCTCCTCCTCGAGTTCCTCCTCGCCGTCGAGGTCGGCTTCGTCGGAGCCAGGCTCGGAGTCGGCGTCGATGCTCGCCTCGATCTCCTCCACCTCGTCGGCTTCAGCCTCTTCGAGCTCCGCCGCGGCGACGCCGTTGCGGTTTTCGTCATCGGTGATGACTTGCTGCTGGGCCATCAGCTCGGCCAGGGTGCCCGAGAGGGCGTCGACCTGGTGCGGGTTCAGTTCGGCGCCGTCACGCAGTTTCGGCGGTTCGGCGACGAGCAGCCGCTCGAGGCCGAGCAGCAGCGAGAAGTCCCGGCGCCACTCGATCGAGGGGTTCTCGGCCCCGGCGTCGATCTCGACCAGCGCCGCCTCGAGGGCGCGCCGGCGCGCGGTCCCGGGGGCCAGGGCCTCGGGGCCCTCGCCTTCGAGCAGGAAGGGCTCGCGGGCAAACGCCGCTGCGCGCTCGATATCGGCGCTTGTCGGAACTGCCGCTACCGCGGCAACATCACTGGTCTTGGCCATAGAAGGCTTCTGTGTCTAGCCCCCACCGAGCACGAGACATGCGGCTGGAGGCGAATCGAACGAGGTTGCCGGAGACACGATTCCCGTCCCCCCAGCGTTCTCAGCTGCCCGCATACCCACGGGCCGAACGTACGTATTGTAAGCACGGATCGGATGACTGCGCGACGAAACCTACTGTTGGCGCTCGCGGCGCTGGCGCTGCTGGGTTCGCTTGCCGCCGGCTGCGGCAGCTCCAGCGGCGGCGAATACGGCGGCCGGCACCCCGACTACGCCACCGCCCTGGCCGGCTCGCCGCCCGCTCTGGCGGCGCTGCACAAGCAGGCGAACGAGCTGCTGCCGGGCGGCAAGGACGCGTTCGAGGATCGGATCGCGGCGCTCGAGGGTTACCCGGTCGTCGCCAATCTCTGGGCCTCCTGGTGCAATCCCTGCCGGCAGGAGTTCCCGACCCTGCAGAAGCTCTCGGCCCGCTACGGAGAGCAGGTTGCCTTCCTCGGCGTCAACTCACAGGACTCCGACGACGCCGCCGCGACCTTCCTCGAAGAGGCGCCGCTCTCCTACCCCAGCTACACCGATCCCAACGGAGACGTCGGCTCCGCGCTGCACACCAGCGGGGGCCTGCCGGACACCGCTTTCTACGATCCCGAAGGCGAACTCTGTTACCTCCGCAGAGGCGCCTACGCCGATCTCGAAGACCTCGAAGCCGACGTTCGCCGATATGCGCTCGGCGACGGCTGCGAAAGCGGATAATCGAACGATGGAAGCTTTCGCGATCGTCGCCCTCGTCGGTTTCGTCCTGCTCTTCGTCGAGCTGCTGCTGCCAACCGGGGGGGTCCTGGCGGCGATCGGGGTCGCCGGCCTGGTTGCCGCCGGGATCATCGCGCTCGACTCCAACAACAGCGACGGCGGCGTGATCGGCGCCGCCCTGATCACGCTCGGGATCCTCTCCGCCGTCAGCTTCTACTTCGTCACCCGCAAGGTCATCGCCGCCCACCGCGACAGCCCGGTACGGGGCGGCACCGAGGAGATGATCGGGGCCTTCGCCGAGGCGCGCTCGACGATCGACCCCGAGGGCCAGGCCTGGATGCAGGGAACGCTGTGGAGCGCCCGCCTGGCCGACCCCGGCAGCCCGGCACAACTGGGGGATAGAGTCCGGGTCGAGGCGGTGGACGGGCTGACCTTGGTGGTGCGTGCCGAGCCCGGAACCGCGGAGCAGTCCAAGGAAGGAGTCAGCTGATGGCGGTAGTCGGAGGCATTCTCATCGTCCTCGCTTTCTTCGCGCTGATCGCGATCGGCGCCTCGGTGCGGATCCTGCGCGAGTACGAACGCGGCGTCATCTTCCGCCTCGGCCGCCTGATCGCCCAGAAGGGCCCCGGCCTGATCCTGCTGATCCCGTTCATCGACCGGATGGTCAAGGTCGACCTGCGGACGGTGACGATGAACATCCCGCCGCAGGAGGTGATCACCCGCGACAACGTCCCGGCCGGCGTCAACGCCGTCGCCTACTTCCGCGTCATCGACCCGCGCAAAGCGATCACCGAGGTTGAAAATTATCTCCTCGCCACCTCGCAGATCTCGCAGACGGCGCTGCGCTCGGTGCTCGGCAAGGCCGAGTTCGACCAGCTGCTCTCCGAGCGCGAGCGGCTCAACGAAGAGCTGCAGAAGATCATCGACGAGTCGACCGAGCCCTGGGGCGTGAAGGTCACCGCGGTCGAGATCAAGGACGTCGAAATCCCGGAACAGATGCAGCGCGCGATCGCCCGCCAGGCGGAGGCCGAGCGCGAGCGGCGGGCCAAGATCATCAACTCCGAGGGCGAGTTCCAGGCCGCCCAGAAGCTCACCGACGCGGCCGACATCATCAGCCAAAACCCGGCCTCGCTGCAGCTGCGCTACCTGCAGACGCTGCTGGAAATCGGCAGCAACCAGAACACCACCGTCGTCTTCCCGCTGCCGATGGACGTGCTCGAGCCGTTCATCGGCCGGGCCGACCACAAGTCCGGCGGCAGCAAGGCCAAGCCGCCGACCGCCCCGGCCCCGCCCGAGCCGCCGCCGCTCCCCGACGTCGACGACCTCCCCCCCTCCCGCTCCTGAGCGCGCCCGAGCTACGCATCGATCAGCTCTCGGGCCTGCCGGTCCTGCTCGCCCCTGGCCGGGCGGCGCGGCCGGACAACTTCAGCGCCCGGGCGAGCGAGCCGAAGGGCCCGGAGAACTGCCCCTTCTGCGAGGGGCACGAGGACCGCACGCCGCCCGAGCTCTACGCGCTGCGCGGCGAGGGGCCGGCCGACAGCCCCGGCTGGCGGACCCGCGTCGTCCCCAACCTCTACCCGGCCCTGGGCGACCCCGACCGCGGTTCGCAAGGCACGGATGACGTGCAAAAGGAACCACGGATGCCGGCGGGCAGCCCGGGGGCAGAGGCGGGGGCCTTCGCCAGCAGCGGCGACCCGCTGCTGGCCTCGCGCCGGGCCGGCGAACCGGACCTCTTCTCCTCGCGGCCGGCGACCGGCGCCCACGAGGTGATCATCAACTCGCCCCAGCACGTGACCGCGATGGCCGAGCTCGACGAGCAGCAGTTCGCAGCCGCCGTCGCCACCTGGCGCGAGCGGATGCGAGCCCACCCCGACGCCTCCTACATCCAGCTGATCGTCAATGAGGGCGGTGGCGCCGGCGCCTCGCTGGAGCACAGTCACGCTCAGCTCTACGCGCTGCCGTTCGTGCCCGCCGCTGTCGCCCGCGAGCGCGAGCGGGCCGGCGCCTACGCCGAACGGACGGCGGGGTCGGGCCTGCTCAGCGACGTCCTCGTCGAGGAGGTTCGCCGCCGCGATCGCCTCGTCGCGATCGACGACGAGGCGGCGCTGATCTGCCCCTGGGCCTCTCGCTCGCCCTTCGAGCTGCGGGTCGTGCCGCGGGCCGAGAGCGCCAGCTTCGCCGACGACGAGGCCGGTGCGGCGATGATCCGGACCGCGATGCGGGTCCTCGCCGCCCGCTTCGACGGGCCGCCGGAGCTCAACCTCTGGGTCCGCACCGCGCCGCACGGCGCCGAGCCCTTCCACTGGCACGTCGACATCGCCCCGCGGCTGACGATCAAGGCCGGCTTCGAGCTCGGCACCGGCGTCGACATCAACATCTACCCCCCCGAGCGTGCCGCCGCCGACTTGCGCGAATGCCTCTGAGCCACCACAGGTAGGTTCTCTCTCATGACTCCGAACCCACGACCGATTCCTCACTTCATCGCCGACAGCACCCAGGAGGGGATCCCGCACGGGCGCTTCGCCGAGCGGCTGCGCGAGGCCTTCGCCGAGGCCGTCGACGCGGTCGGCGATCTGCCCGCCGGCGTCGAGCTGCCGGCCGAGCTGGACTGGTTTCCCGAGCGCGCCTGGGGCGGCCGGGTCTGGGTTCCCGTCTCAACCCACACCGGCAGCGAGGAGGGCAAGCTGGAGCTCTTCGGCCACGTCTCCTACGTGCAGCCGGTCGGCGGCGAGCCTTCCGACTTCGGCGCCAAAGCCGACTTCACCGACGTCCTCGCCGAGGACAACGCGGACTGGCGGATCGACCTCAACGACGAGGTGATCGGCCGCTGGCGGGGCGAGAACGGCCGCGCCGGCGCCGTCACCCTGGTCTGGGGCCGCCCCCTGGTCCGCGGCGCCGTCGCCGCGACCGCCGAGCTCGACGGCGAGACGGTCGACCAGGAGGAGATCTCCCAGGAGCGCTTCACCCTGATCGCCCTCGATGCCCTCGAGGGCTACGGCGACGAGGTCTTCCTGCAGGTCAGGCTCTGGAGCCGCCGAGCCCTCGAGCTCGCCTCCGAGAGCCTCTACGCGGCCTGAACCAGCTCGATCTCCGCCCGCACGCCCGGCGCCTTGGCGAGCCGGGCATCGAGGGTCAGCAGCGGCGCTTCCAGCTGCTCGGCGAGGGCGACGTAGAGCCCGTCGTAGAAGCTGACGTTCTGGCGCAGATCCCAGGCGCGGTCGGCGAGCAGGTGGTGGGAGACGCGCTGCAGCCGCATTTCCAGCAGATCGTCAAGCGCGCCGCGGGCGGCACGGGGGCTCAGCTCCCCCGCCCGCACCACGCCGCGCAGTGCGTGGCCGACCTCGGCGTCGACGAGGTGCGGAGCCCAAAGCCAGCCGGGGCTCGATTCGATCCCCCGCCGCGAGGACTCCGCGTACTCGCCTTCCGTCAGGTACTCGACCAGCACCGAGGCGTCCAGAACCTTCATCAGTCGCCGCGGCTATCCCGCAGGATCCTGACGATGGTCTCCCGCTTGACCCCGGAGGGGCCGCGGGCCCGAACGCGAGCGTCGATCTCGTCGAAGCTTGCTTTCGCGGTGACGCCGCCTAGTTCGCGTTTTATGTAGTCCGAGAGCGACATGCCTTCCGCGGCCGCACTCATCTTCAGGGCGCGGTGCATCTCGTCGGGGACGTTTCTAACCTGGATCATCTTGGACATGTGCATCACATTAACCGGGGTGGCGGACACGTCCACTAGCTGGGCTTGGCTCATGCACGAGATCCTGCCGATCAAGGTCTCGCGTGTGGCTCCCTGAATGCACCAATTGACGCACCGGGAGCGCATCTAAGACAAAATCCGCCCTGCCCGCCCCGATAGCTCAGCTGGATAGAGCGATCCCCTCCTAAGGGATAGGCCGCTGGTTCGAATCCAGCTCGGGGCATCCGCGGCATGCCGACACGGGGCCGGCACGCAAACGCGCCCCCGGCCGGATCGCCGGGGGCGCGCACAGCCTCCCTCGCTAGGCCTGGGCCGCGGCCGGCTCAGGCTCGGCGTGCTCGACCCGGGGCAGCCAGGCGAGCGAGCGCGGCAGGTACCAGTTGCGCTCGCCGAGCAACTTCATCGCCGCCGGCAGCAGGATCGCCCGCACGATCGTCGCGTCGATCAGGACCGCGACGGCGAGGCCGACCCCCATCTCCTTCATGTCGATGATGCTGAGCGTGGCGAAGACGGCGAAGACCGCCACCATCACCATCGCCGCGCTGGTCACCGTGCCCGCGGTGGCGAGGATGCCGCTGCGGACCGCGTCGTCACTGCTCATCCCCTTGTCGACGCCCTCGCGGACCCGGCTGAGGATCAGCACGTGGTAGTCCATCGAGAGCCCGAAGAGGATCACGAAGAGGAACAGCGGCAACCAGGAACTGATGCCTCCGTTGGAGTGGAAGCCGAGCAGCGACTCCCCCAACCCCTTCTGGAAGACCAGCACCATGACTCCGTAGGCGGCCCCGACCGAGAGCAGGTTGAGGACTATCGCCTTGATCGGGACGACGATCGAGCGGAAGGTGACCAGCATCAGCAGGAACGCCAGGCCGAGGACGAAGGCAAAGACGAGCGGCAGGCGCTGGGCCAGCAGATCGTTGAAGTCCTTCGACTGGGCGGCGTCGCCGGTGACGTTGACACTCGCTCCCTGAACCCCGGCGAACGCCGCCGGGACCAGTTGCCCGCGAACCTGCTCCATCGCCTTCGTCGCGGCGGCGTCGCTGCCGCTGCCGACGGTGGGGATGTCGATCGCGGCGACGCTGCCGTCTGCGCTGCGCCTGACCGTCACCTCACCGGCGACCGCCGGATCGGCTTCGGCCTCCGAGCGCAGGTCGGCGATCGCCGCCGTGACGGGGGCCGAACTGATGTCGCCGGCTTCGACCACGACCGTGGCCCCGGCAGCTTCGCCCGGGAAGGCCGCGGTGAGGCGATCGTAGGTCTTGACCACCGGGATGTCGCGCGGCAGGTCGTCGGCGCCGCTGACGACCGTGTGCATGCCCAGCGCCGGCAGCGCCAGGGCGATCAGGACGCCGGCCGAGGCGACAACGGCGACGACCGGGTGACGCATCACACGGTCGATGATCCCGGCCCACAGCGAGCGGCCCTGGCGCCGATCGCGCAGGCGCCCGACGAACGGGACCCGTCCCTTTTCGACCCGGTCGCCGAGCTTCGAGAGCACCGCCGGCAGCACCGTCAGCGAGGCGAACATCGCCACCGCGACGACGGTCATCGTCCCGACCGCGAACGAGGTGAAGGTCGGGTCGCCGCTGAGCAGCATCCCCGACATCGCGGCGATCACGGTCAGGCCGGAGACGAGCACCGCCCGCCCCGAGGTCGCCGCCGCGGCCTGCAGCGAGGCCGAGGCCGAGCGCCCCGCCCGCCGCTCCTCGCGCTCACGGCGCATGTAGAAGAGCGAGTAGTCGACGCCAACGGCGAGGCCGACCAGGACCACCACCGAGGAGACGTTGGGGTCCATCGGCACCAACTGGCTCGGCAGGGCCAGCAGGCCGAGCGTCGCCAGCACCGAGGTGAAGCCGATCAGCAGCGGCACGAAGGCCGCGACCAGGGCGCCGAAGGCCACCAGCAGGATCAGCAAGGTAATCGGCAGCGAGGTCGTCTCGGCCTTGCTGAGGTCCTGACTGAAGACTTCTTCGAGCGCCTTGCTGGCGCTGGCGCCACCGAACTGCTCGACCCGCACGCCCGGGTTGTGGGCCTGCGCGGCCGCGGTGGCGGCGAGGCTGGCGTCGACCCTTTCTTCGGCCTCGGTCTTGTCGCCGGCGATCTGGAATTCGATCAGCGCCGTGTGGCCGTCGGCCGAGACCTGGCCGCCGCCATCGGCGGGCGAGCTGATCTTCCTCACCGAAGCGACACCCCCAAGCCGTTGCGTCGCTTCGCCGACCGCGGCTTCGAACACCGGGTCAGTCGCGCTCAACTTGTCGCTCTGGACCAGCACGACCTCTTCGTTGGGATTGAGCTTGGCGGCTTCGAGCGACTGCTCGGCCCGGCCCGACTCGCCGGAGACAGCTTCGGCGTCGGTCAGCTGCTTCTGCCCGACGGCGCCGCCGACGAGCACCGACAAGACGACGAAGGCCAGCCAGCCGAAGATCGCCACCTTGCGATGGGTGGCGCTCCAGCGGGCGGCGCGGGCTGCGATGTTGACTTTTGAGTGCATTTGGTTCCTCTCGGTCTGGAATGGATGAGACCGGTCGAGCTTCACATCGCGCCGGGGGCATTCCAATGCGGCTGGCAGGCGTCTTCGGGGTGCGGTTGGCCGCGGCAAAGGGTGTGGCTGCCCGTACCCCCGGGGCGCTCCGCGTGGGGGACAATCGAGCTGTGTCCACGTCCGTCCTGATCGTCGACGACCACCCCAGCTTCCGGGCCAGCGCCCGGCGGATGCTGGAGGCGAGCGGCTACGCGGTCGTCGGCGAGGCGGCCGACGGCGAGGCGGCGATCGCCGCCGCGGGCGCCCTCGACCCCGACCTGGTCCTGCTCGACGTGCAGCTGCCCGACCTCGACGGCTTCGAGGTCGCCGGCCGGATCGCCGCGCTGGGCAAGGGCCCGGCGATCGTCCTCACCTCCAGCCGCGAGGGCTCGGACTTCGGCGCCGCGATCGCCGAGAGCCCGGCCCGCGGCTTCATCGCCAAGAGCGAGCTGAGCAGCGAGAGCCTGGCGGAGCTGGCCGGATGAGCAGCCTGCGCCGTGCCCTGATCGGCCTCGGAGCGCTCGCCTTCCTGGCCGGGATCGGCAGCGCCGCGCTGATCCTGACCAGCGACCACACGACCCCCCGCGGGCTGGCGGTGGCGCTGATCCTGACCGCGGGCTGGGGCTTCGCCGGCACCGGCCTTTACGCCTGGGACCGCCGCCCCGGCAACAACGTCGGGCCGCTGATGACGGCGATCGGCTTCACCTGGTTCTTCCAGGGGCTGCAGTCGTCGAACAGCCCGGTCGTCTTCGCGATCGGGGTGATCGGCACCCCGATCCCCTACGCGATCCTCATCCACCTCCTGGTCAGCTTCCCGGCCGGCCGGCTCGAGGGCCGCTTCCAGCACCTCGTCGTCGGCGCCGCCTACCTGACGACGACGGTGATGCAGCTGGCCTGGGCGCCGTTCATCGACCCGACCAAGCAGAGCGGTTGCGACAACTGCCCGGAAAACCCGATCCTGATCGCCGGGCACGAAGGGGTGGCCAACGCGATCAGCGCCCTGCAGGCCGTGATCGCGATCTTCGCGATCATCGCCACCGTCGCGATCGTCTACCGGCACTGGCGCCGCAGCTCGGCGGCGCAGCGGCGCGCCCTGACCCCGGTCGTCCTCATCGGCTTGATTGCCTTCACGATCCTGCTCGCCCAGCTGGTGCTCGGCGAGGTAGGGGTCGACAACACGATCGAAGACATCTCCTACATCGCCGCCGTCGTCGTCTTCGCCTGCCTCCCCTTCGCCTTCCTGCTCGGCCTGCTGCGCTCGCGGATCGGCAAGGCGGAGGAGATCACCACCGCGCTGAGCGCCGAGAACGAGCAGCTCAACGCCGAGCTGCGGGCCAAGGTCGAGGAGCTGCGCGCCTCGCGAGCGCGGATCGTCGAGGCCGGCTACGCCGAGCGCCGCAGAGTCGAGCGTGACCTCCACGACGGCGCCCAGCAGCGGCTGATGGCGCTGACGATGAACCTGCGGCTGGCCCGGGAAAAGCTCGAGTCCGACCCAGCGACGACGGCCGAGCTGCTCGACGAGGCGATGGAGGAGCTGGCCGCGGCGACCGCCGAGCTGCGCGAGCTGGCCCGCGGCATCCACCCCGTCGTGCTCAGCGACCGCGGCCTCGCGGCGGCGCTGGGCGGCCTCGCCGAACGGGCGCCGCTGCCGGTCGAGATCCTCGAGACGCCGAGCGAGCGGCTGCCGGCGCCGGTCGAGTCGGCGACCTACTTCGTCGTCGCCGAGGCCCTGACCAACGTCGCCCGCTACGCCGAAGCGGAGGGAGCGAGCGTGCGGGTCGGGCGTGAGAACGGCTTCGTCGCGATCGAGATCCGCGACGATGGCGTCGGTGGCGCCGATCCCGATGCCGGCACCGGCTTGCGGGGGCTCGAGGACCGGGTCGCCGCGCTGGAAGGCAGCTTCGGCGTCCGCAGCCGGCGCGGCGAAGGAACCACCGTCGAAGCGAGGATCCCGTGCGAGTAGTCGTCGCCGACGACTCGACCCTGCTGCGCGAGGGCCTGGTGCGGCTGCTCGAGGAGGCGGGCCTGGAGGTCGTCGGCCAGGCCGCCGACGGCGAGGAGCTGCTGCGCAAGGTCCGCGCCCACAAGCCCGACGTCGCGATCGTCGACGTGCGGATGCCGCCGACCCACACCGACGAGGGGCTGCGGGCGGCGCGCGAGATCCGCTCCGAGCTGCCCGGGGTCGCGATCCTGGTCCTCTCCCAGTACGTCGAAGTCGCCTACGCTCGCGAGCTCCTGGCCGAGAGCGCCGAGGGCCTCGGCTACCTGCTCAAGGACCGGGTCGCCGACGTTGCGGCACTGACCGACGCGGTGCGGCGGGTCGGCGCCGGCGGGTCGGCGCTCGATCCCGAGGTCGT
>OUNO010175796.1_pt1 | contig 15946 bp, 13 predicted proteins | sample 1779811 | NCBI WGS metagenome assembly OUNO01 (sample SAMEA3914804, study PRJEB12502) | metagenome | biome: forest; material: soil | place: Canada | collected 2010-06-25 | depth 0.3 m | reverse complement strand
GGGGCGAAGCCGCCCTCGTCGTGATCAGCGCGAGCATCTACCTGCTCACGGCCGGTGTCGCGATCGTGCTGCTCGACACGCAGAAGCTCGAAGAGTTCGCCGTGGCCCGCGGCGGCGGCGACCGGATCGCGATGTGGTCGAGCAAGCGCGCGCTCAGCTGTTTGGTCGTTCTCGGCCTCGGCGCCGGGCTGAGCCCCTTCTTCTTCGCCTACTACGACCCGACGGTGTGGACGCCGATCGGGTTCGGCTTGACGCTGCTGTGTGCGGTGGGCCTGGTCATGAGCCCCTTCCGCCCCAATGCTCCGGGTGCGCTCTGCCTCGGCGGCCTGTTCGGGCTGGGGCTGTGGTCGCTCGTCTCCACGGCGTGGGCCGAATCGGTCGAGAGCGCCGTCATCACCGGCAACCGCTGGCTCGTCTACGGGGCCCTTCTGCTGGTGATACTCGTGCTCGTCAGCCACGATCGCCGCGCCGCCGTGCTCATGGGAGCGCTCGGGGTCGGCGTCGGCGTCGTGGCCGTGTCAGTGCTCGGGCGAATGCTCGGCGGCGATCCCGGGGCGCTGTTCCTCGGCGGGCGACTGAACTCGCCGCTCGGCTACATCAACGGCGAGGGGTCTCTGTTCGCGATGGGAATCTGGCCGTGCGTCGCGCTGGCCGAGTCCCGCCGGGTGCCGATCGCCGGCGCAGGGGTGGCTGCGGCCACGGCGCTCGCCTCGCTCGCCCTGCTGTCGCAGTCGCGGGGCACGGCCCTGTCGATCGCCGGAGCAGTCGTCGCGGCCGTCGTGCTCGTTCCGGGTGGCACGCGGCGCATCTACGCGCTGCTCGTCGTGGCCGGAGGCGTGGCCCTGGCGTCGGGGGACCTGCTGCACGTCTACCAGTCCGCCGACGGGGGCGAAGTCTCGCGTGCCGCGGCGCATGCCGCCGGGCGGGCGACGGTTCTCGCCGCGCTCGCCGGCGGCGCGACGTGGGCGATCCTGCGCGCCGGCTGGGCGGCGGCGGCCTCGCCGCGCCTGGCGAGCGTCGGGCGCTGGCTGCTCGTGGCCGGCGCAGTCGCCGCCCTGGCCGTCGGGGCCGGGGCCCACGGGCGCATCGAACGCGTCGCCCGCAGGCAGTGGAACGCCTTCGTGCACCTGGCCGAACCAAGCGAACGTCAGGCTCCCTCGACCAATCGCTCGCGCCTGCTCAGCGGGGCCGGAAACCGCTACGACTACTGGCGCGTCGCCTGGGAGGAGTGGCGCGCCCACCCACTCGCAGGTGTCGGCGCAGGCAACTTCCCGCGCACCTACTACGAACGGCGCGCGACGAGCGAGGACGTCGATCAGCCGCACTCGATCGAGCTCCAGGCTCTCGCTGAGCTCGGCGTGGTCGGCCTGCTGCTGCTCTGCCTGCTTCCGGCCGGCGTCCTCTGGGGCGCGCTGCGGGCTCGCGCCCGCGGGCCCGTCTCGCCGCTGCGACGGGCCCTGTCGGTGAGCGGTGTGGGGCTGTTCGCCACCTGGCTCGTACAGACGAGCGTCGACTGGATGCACCTCCTGCCCGGCGTGACGGCGATCGGGCTGGCGGGCGCCGCGATGCTCGTGTGGCCACGCGGCACCCCGGCGACGCTCACAGCGCCACCCGAGGGCGCCGCGCCCGGGGCGTCGGATCGGGGCGGGCGCCTGCTGCGGCATCGATCGACCGCCGCGCTCGGGCTCGCCGGCGTAATGGCGGCCCTGATCGTGATGGGCGCCAGTCTCAGCCGCCAGGGTCTGGCGCAGGTGTTCGCCGCGCGAGCCCGCAGCGAGCTGAGCGCCAACCCCGGCGCGGCGCTGACCGACGCCAACCGCTCGTTGAGCATGGACGCCGACGCGACGCGCACCTACTACGTCAAGGCGGCGGCGCTGTCGCGCTTCGACCGGGCCGCCGGGGCCGAAGGCGCGCTCGCGAAGGCGCTCGCCCGCGAGCCGGACAACTTCGTCACCTGGGCGCTGCTCGCCGACATCGAGCTGCGCCAGCGCAGGGTCGCGCTCGCGGCGCGTTACTACGGGCGAGCCCACGCCCTGAACCCGCGTGACGCGACCCTCGCGGTGCTCGCCCGCGATCCCGCCGCCGGCCTGCGCTAGACGACAAGTCTGCTCTATGCAACGAGTTGTCAACCGACTATCTTCAACATCATGCGCCCCGTGGGTCTGTCGATACGCGGAGCCTGCGCGGCGCTCGCCCTCTGCCTCTGGGCCGCCGGTGCGCCGGCGGCGCTGGCGCTAGAACCGGGCGTCCACGTAGACCCGGAATCACCGGCGGCGAAGGAGTACGCCCTTCCCCTCAACCAGGCGCGGGAAACCGGCTCGACGGCCAGCGAAGCCACAGGGACGGCGTTGTTCGGGGCCGGCATCAAGCCCCCGCGCTCCGGCGGTGGCGCCGGCGCAGGGCGCGCCCGCGGGGGGGCTCCCTCGGGCTCCAGCGCACGTCCCGGCGCGAGCGCGCCGGCTTCGGCCGTGGCGCTCGCGGATACTTCGGCCGGCGGATCCGGCACCCCGAGCGCGGACAACTCGACCCTGGCCCTGATCGGCGGGGCGGTCGCCGTCATCGTCCTCGGCGCTCTCGGGGGGACCGTGCTGCGCCGCCGCCGCCCGCCGCCGGTGGCGTGAGAGGAGGAAGGCCGCGATGCGATTCCTCGTGACCGGCGGCGCCGGCTTCATCGGCTCGCACCTGTCCGACCTCCTCGTCGGAGAGGGACACCGGGTCCACGTCCTCGACGACCTGTCCACCGGGAGCATGGGCAACGCCAGCCAGCTCGAGGGTCGCGACGGATTCCGCGCCACGGTCGGGTCGGTGTCCGACGGCGCAGTCGTCGACGAGCTCGTCGCCGACTGCGACATCGTCGTCCACCTCGCCGCCGCGGTCGGCGTGAAGCTCGTCGTCGAGCACCCGGTGCGGGCGATCGAGACGAACGTCCACTGCACCGAGGTCGTGCTGGCGGCCGCCGACAGGCACGCCAAGCCCGTTCTGCTCGCCTCGACGAGCGAGGTGTACGGCAAGAGCACTGCCCTGCCGTTCCGCGAGGACGGGGACCTCCAGCTCGGCGCGACCGACAAGTCGCGCTGGGCTTACGCCTGCTCGAAGGCGATCGACGAGTTCCTGGCGATGGCGTACTGGCGCGAGCGCGGGCTGCCGGTGATCGTCGTGCGCCTGTTCAACACGGTCGGGCCCCGCCAGACCGGCAGCTACGGCATGGTCGTCCCCACGCTGGTCGGCCAGGCGCTCGCCGGCGAGCCGTTGAGCGTCTACGGCGACGGGCGCCAGCGGCGCTGCTTCTGCCACGTGGCCGACGTCGTCGGCGCCCTCAGCGGGCTGATCGCCGCCGAGGCGTACGGGAGCGTCTTCAACGTCGGCTCGACCGAGGAGATCTCGATCATCGAGCTCGCCCGGCGGATCATCGACGTGACGGGATCGGGGTCGAAGATCTCGCTCATGGGCTACGACGAGGCGTACGGGGAGGGCTTCGAGGACATGCTCCGCCGCATCCCCGACATCAACAAGGTCGAGGCCCTGCTGGGCTGGGCGCCAACGCGTTCGCTCGACGACATCATTCGCGACGTCGCTGACCACGCCAGGAACGCTCGAGATGTTTGAAGATTATTTTTGAAATTGATGTTTAGAGGGGCCAATTCGGGGTAGTTATAGGGACGGTTTCTGCGGGCTCGTTCGGGCCGGGATTTGGCTCTAGCAAAGTAATTTTCGTTTTCTTGACGAGTCGCGAAGTATCTGTAAAGATCAACCCTGTCGACCCTTGGGTGGGCGTCGATGCATGGGCTCCTTGGAGGGAGGTCCGTGACCACGGATTCGGAGAGATGGAGGCAGACATGAACGTCATTCGGGTGGGACTGCGTTGCCTCCTCGCCGCACTCGCGATCGGGGCGATCGCCAGCTCGAGCGCGTCCGCGGCATCCGAATACGAAGTCCGCAACCTGCCCGAAATCGGCAAATGCACGAAAGTGGCGACAGGCGCCGGCGTGTACAAGGGAGCGGCCTGTATCACCGTCGCCGCGCCGGGCAAAGGGGCATATCGATGGACCCCCGTCGAACCGACCTCGGCGCAGAAATTCAGTGGGGGAGGAACTGAAGCCGTGCTGAGCACGGCCGGTCATCCGACGATCAAGTGCACGGTCGCCAACTTCACCGGCGAATGGATCAACCCCAAAATGGCCACGGTCTCGGTCGAACTCCAGGCGTGCACGAACCCGCTGGGCGAACAGTGCCAGACCGTCACGGTCAACAAATCCGAAATCAAAACGCTTCCCCTGCTGGGCGAACTCGGCTTCATCAAAAATGAAGTCAAGGAAGGCAAAGTGATGGTCCTGGTAGGCATGGACCTCAAACCGGCGCCGCCGTTGACGGAACTGGCGACCTACGAATGCACCGGCACCGAAGGATCGGCCCATGTGACGGGATCGGTCATCGCGAAGATCAAACCGATCGACAAGATGACGACGGAATCCAACCTCGTGTATCTGGTCAGGAAAACCGGCCAGCAGATTCCCGAAAAGTTCCAGGGCGAACCAAAAGACACACTGAGCACGACCTTCATGAACGGCCTCACTTCGACGACCGGCCCGTCGGCGTTCGCGCTGCTCACCGAGAGCGGCCAAAACGCGGTGCCGCTCGAGATCAAAGCTAAGGAAAACTAGCTCTCCCGGGCGGGCCCACAGGGGCCTCGCCCGGAAGGACAGGCAGGACGCCAGCGAACGAGCCCTCCGGGGCTCGTTCGACGTTGCGGGGCTGTCGGCTTTGCGCCCGGAAACCGCATCGAACCGGCGAGCGAGGGGTTCTTGGGGTGGAGAGGCCCGGCGGGATCATCCGACGGGTCCCAGTCCAGCGGCACCCAAGCCGTCCACTCCCCCCCTCCAAAGGAGAAGGCATTCATGCGTTCAAGGAAACTCGCCTGCGCCGCGACGGCCGCGACGGCTCTCATGGCGGCGCTCGCTCCGGCGGGCGCGGTGGCCGCGGGCGGACACCACAAAGCTCACCCGGGCAACTGCCACGTCAGCCTGTTCGCCGAACCGCGCCTGGTCACGAGCGGTGAAACGGCCCAGCTCTTCGGCCGGCTGACGTGCCCCAACGCCGCCGTCACCAGCGGCCAGACCGTCACGGTCTTCGAGCACGCGGTCGGCTCGCCGGGCTTCCAGGCCCTTGCCCCCGTCACGACGGGCGCCGGTGGCTTCTACTCCATCGTCACGCCCAGCTTGAGCACCGACAGCACCTTCTACGCGCGCGCCGGCACCGCCCGCAGCGGCTCAAAACCGATTCGGGTCGCTCCCGTCGTGACCCTCAAAGGGCCGCCCGAGAGCGCCCAGCTACGGACCGGCAGGCGCAACGTCGTGACGTTCACGGGCACCGTCGCCCCGGCCGACCAGGGCGCGACGCTCGTCCTCCAGCGCGAGCAATCGACGAGCTTCGAAGAATGGCACGCCATCCAGTTCGGCACCGTCGGCGCGGGTGGGTCGTACTCGATCACGCACAAGTTCGTCATCCCCGGCGACGCCAACATCCGCGTCGTCGTCCGCCGTCACAATCGGGCGAGCTTCCGGGGCGTGTCGAACACGCTCTCATACGTCATCTCGCAGGCCGAGAACCCGGACCTGACGCTGGAAAGCTCGCAGGATCCGGTCGCCTTCGGACAGACGATCGCGCTGTCGGGAGTCGTCAAAGCCGGCGCCAACCAGCCGCTCACGCTGCTCGCGCGCAAGCACGTCCCGGGTGCCTCGTTCACGCCGATCGCCAAAACGACCTCGGGCGCAGAAGGCAAGTACTCCTTCAACCAGGCGCCCCAGGAAAATACGGCCTACCGCGTGATCGACGGCTCCGTCAGCTCGGCCGTGCTGTTCGAGGGCGTCAAATACGTCCTCACGGCGAGCGTCCTGTCGAGCACCGTGCAGTCCGGTCAGAAGGTCACGTTCTCGGGTACCGTCACGCCGGCCCACGCCGGCCACGTCGTCTACCTCGAGCGTGAAAACCTGATCGGCGGCGGCTTCCACGTCGTCGACGTCAGCACGGTCGCGGCGGACGGCACCTACTCGATCGCCCACACGGTCTTCGGCCAGGGCAAGCAGGTGCTCCGCGTCAAGGTGCCCGGCGATCCCGCCAACCAGGCGGTGTCGAGCTCCACGTTCAGCGTCGAAGTGACGCCGGCTCCCGGCCAGGCCCTGCGCCCCGTCGCACCGGCCAAACTGCCGGGCGAAGGCCAGGTCTAGCCAGCCACCAGCCGGGAAGCGCTCCGGCAAGGCGCTCGCGCTGCGGCTCTGTGGCCGCCTTCCCCCCGGGGGCGGCCACATCCGCGGTCGGGTGCCACCCGCGCGGCGGTTGCCGCGTGCCCACCCGCCGGGGTCCGACGGCGAGAGCCCTCAGGCGGCGACGGCGCGCGACTGCAGGTGGGCGCCGACCTTGCGCTTGACGCGTTGCAGCGCGTTGTCGACGGTCTTCGTGTCGCACGAGAGCCGCTCGCCGACCTGCTCGTAGGAGTAGCCGTCGAGGTACAGCGCGAGCACGCGGCTCTCGAGCTCCGACAGGGCCGTCGACAGGCAGCCGACGAGCGAGCGCAGCTCCTCGGATGAGATGACCTGGTTGACCGGGTCGTGGACGGTCGGCCCGGGGAGCATCTGGTCGAGCGTCGGCACGTCGTCGCCGGTGCCGGCCGGTGTGGATGAGAACGACACGTACTGGTTCAGGGGCGTGTGCTTGTTGCGCGTGGCCGTCTTGACGGCCGTGATGATCTGGCGCGTGATGCAGAGCTCGGCGAAGTTGCGGAAGCTCGACTCGCGGTCCGTGCGGAAGTCGCGGATGGCCTTGTAGAGGCCAACGAGACCCTCCTGGATGAGGTCTTCCGAGTCTCCTCCGGCGAGGAAGTACGACGACGCCTTGAGACGGACGAACCCGTGATAACGCCGGACGAGGCGCTCATAGGCGTTGCGGTCGCCCTGCTTCGCCAAGGCGATCAGGAACAGATCCTCAACCTTAGGTTCAGAGTTCGGGTTATGGGAGATTCGGGCCACGAGCAGATCCTTTCTCAGGGGGCACCGGCTCGCGGCAACCCCCGATTGCTCTGTGGCGCACTCCTCCCCTGGCGCCAAAGCTATTCAATTTCCAAGGCTTCTAAACCTTAGGTTCAGCGTTACGTCGGCGCCACCCTCGCACAGTTATGAAGCGTTGTCAAGGTGTCCGGCCACGTATTTGCAAGATCTCGTACAGCAGCGCCGCGGCGGCGGCGCTGACGCTGAGCGACTGCAGCCGCCCGAGCAACGGCAGCGCGATCAGCTCGTCGCACGCCTTGGCCACGCGCGGGCGCAGGCCGCGGCCCTCGCTGCCGAGCACGAGGACGACGCCCGCCCCGCCGTAGTCGACGCCGGCGTAGTCGACGGCCGCCCTGCCCTCGGCCCCCTCGGCGCTCGCGCCATAGCACCAGCACCCGGCGTCGCGGGCGTCGGCGAGGAAGTCGGCGAGGTTGCGCACGCGGGCGACGGGAAGGTGCTCGACGGCCCCCGCCGAGGCCTTGCAGACCGCCGGCGTGACCTCGGCGGCGCGGCGTTCGGGGATGACCACGCCGGCGGCGCCGACGCACTCGGCCGTCCGGCAGATGGCTCCGAGGTTCTGCGGGTCCTGGATCTGGTCGAGGGCGACCACCAGGGGGCTCTCGCGCGCCAGCAGCTCGTCGGCGCCGGCATAGTGGTAGGCGCCGGCCTCAGCGCAGATGCCCTGGTGCGAGCTCGAGCCGCAGCGGCGCTCGAGCTCCTCGCCCGACACGATCCGGACGGCCTGCCCGGACAGCCAGGGCTCGCGCGCGGCCCCCGCGCTCGCCCAGATCTCGCCGACCTCGGCTTTCCGGCGCCCGCGCAGGGCCTCCCTGACGGGATTGCGCCCGTAGACGATCACAGCGGCAACAGCTCGGAGCCGCCGGCGCCGTCGCGAACCTCCCAGCCGAGCCGCGCGATCTCGCCGCGCAGGCGGTCGGCGGCCGCGAAGTCCCTCTCGGCCCGGGCACGCTCGCGGCGGTCGGCCAGCTCACGCACCTCAGACGGGGCAGCGACAGGGTCGGCCAGTAGCGAGGAGAGGCCGAGGACGTCGAGCATCTCGCGCAGGTGGGAGTCGCCGGTGTCGGCGTCCTGGTTCGCGCCGCGCAGCCACTCGTTCATCGCCGCCAGCGCCTCGGCCGTGTTGAAGTCGCGGGCGAGGGCGTCGAAGAAGCGGTCCCTGGGCGCCTCGAGCGCGGCCGGCGACCGGGTCCCGGAAAGCCGGCGACCGGCCTCGCGGATGCGCGCGACGTTCGCCGCCGCCTGCTCGATCGCGGCCTCGGAGAAAGCCAGCGGCTGGCGGTAGTGGCCGGAGATCAGGTACATCACGACGGTCTCGGCCCCGTGCGTGGCCAGCACGTCGTGGAGCGGAGCGATATTGCCGACCGACTTGGCCATCTTCTCGCCGGTGAACTGGATCATGCCGTTGTGGACCCACAGCCGGCTCAGCTCCTCGCCGCGGGCGGCCCGCGTCTGGGCCGCCTCGTTCTCGTGATGGGGAAAGATGAGATCCGAGCCCCCGCCGTGGATGTCGAAGCCGACGCCCAGGTACTGCTCGGCCATCGCCGAGCACTCGATGTGCCAGCCCGGGCGACCCTCGCCCCACGGCGCCGGCCACGACGTGTCCTCGCCCTCCTTGCGCGCCTTCCACAGGGCGAAGTCGAGCGGGTCGTCCTTGCGCGCGGCCAGGGCGCCGTCGGTGGCGTCCTCCCCCTGGTCCATGTTCTCCAGCCGGCGGTGCGACAGGCTGCCGTAGCGCTCGTCCGATCGCACGCGGAAGTAGACGTCGCCGTCGACCGCGTAGGCGTGCCCGCGATCGATCAGCGTCTGGATGTAGTCGACGATCGGGCCGATCGTCTCTGACGCGAGCGGCTCGTGATCGGGGCGGCCGAGGCCGAGGGCGTCGGTGTCGGCCCGGTAGAGCTCGCTCATCCGCCCGGCCAGCTCGGCGCTGGCGACGCCGGCGGCCCGGGCGGCGTCGTAGATCTTGTCGTTGACGTCGGTGATGTTGATCACGAGGCTCGTCTCCAGGCCCTCGTGGCGCAGGAAGCGCGAGAGCAGGCTGAAGACGACGAACGGCCGCGCGTTGCCGATGTGGATGCGGCTGTAGACGGTCGGCCCGCACGCATAGATGCCGACGCGGCCCTCCTCGCGAGGACGCAGCGGCCTCAGCTCTCCGCTGAGGGTGTCGTGGAGGACGATCTCGCGCACGCGGTCGGGCCTTCAGCCGGCGTCGCGGACGCTGACGGTGGCCAGCGCCGCCACGCCTTCGCCGCGACCGACGAAGCCCATGCCCTCGCCGGTCGTCGCCTTGACGTTGACCCGCCCGGGCTCGAGGCCGGTCGCGGCAGCGAGGCGCTCGCGAATGGCAGCGCGATGGCCGGCCAGCTTGGGCGCCTCCATGATGACCGTGCAGTCGACGTTGACGATCTCCAATCCGGCGCCGGCGAGCATCTCGACGACGGCGATCAGCAGTTCGATCGAGTCGGCGTCGCGCCAGCGCTCGTCGGTGTCGGGGAAGTGCTCGCCGATGTCCCCCAGGCCAGCCGCGCCGAGCAGCGCATCGATGACCGCATGGGTGAGGACGTCGGAGTCCGAATGGCCGTCGAGGCCCAGCTCGTGGGGTATCTCGACGCCGCCGATGACGAGCCGCCGCCCGGCGGCCAGGCGATGGCTGTCATAGCCGATCCCCGACCGCATCACGACGAGCGCTCCGCGGAGACGGCGCCGATCGGCTCCTGGCGTCGTGCCCGACGGTCGAACACGGACAGCTCCTCGACGCCGAGGTCGGCGAGCAGCTCGAGCGCCTGCTCGTAGCCGGCGCCGACGTCCTCGGCACGGTGGGCGTCGGACGAGAGCGCGACGGGCACGCCGGCTTCGACGCACATCGCGAGGAAGGCCCGCGACGGGTACATCTCGCCGACCGGCTTGCGCAGGCCGGCGGTCGAGACCTCGACGGCGACACCCGACTCGGCGATGCCTTCGACGGCGACCTCGTAGTAGCGGCGCAGATCGCCTGGGGGCGTGCGCTCGGCGTGGCTGGCGCTCCAGTACTTCACGAGGTCGGGATGGGCGATGATGTCGAACAGGCCGCTGCGGGCGCTCTCGGCGATCGTCTCGAAATAGCGTCTCCAGATGTCCTCGGGGCCGCGCTCGGAATCCCAGACGCTGTAGTCGTCCATGTCGACGGCGCCGTCGCGCAGGAAGTGGACGGAGCCGACGACGTAGTCGAAGTCACGCGCCTGGAGCAGGTTCGCCGTACGGTCCTCGGCGCCCGCGACGAAGTCCGCCTCGATGCCCAGGCGCAGGTCGCTGTCCTCGCGCACGAAGGCGCAGTAGGCGTCGAGATCGTCGCTCGCGAAGCGTTCCCAGAACGGGTGGCGCCAGATCTCCAAGGCCTGGGCGAAGCGGTAGACGTGCTCGGACACGCCGAGCTCCGCGATCCCGCGCTCGGCGGCCGCTGCGCGGTAGCGCTCGGCGTTGGCGCTGGAGAAGTGCTCGGCGGCCGAGGCGTCAAGATCGTCCGGGCGAAGGTGGAGGTGGTAGTCGGTCAGCACGAGGTCGCTGCGATTCAAGCAGGATTCGGCCCCGTGCCGAGCGGCGGGATGAGCGGGCGCGCGGCCAACACCATGGCGGCCACCCGCAGGTCCAGCGGCGTCGTCACCTTGAGGTTCTCATCGCTCGATGCCACGACGATGACCCTCCCCCCGGCCCGCTCGATCAACGACGCATCGTCGGTCGCCAGGGCGAGCTCGGCGTCGCTCACCGCCAGTGCGCGTTCGAGCGCGGCACGGCGGAACACCTGCGGCGTCTGGACGGCCCACAGGCTGGATCGGTCGAGCGTCTCGGACACGGCGCCGTCGGCGCCGACGCGCTTGACGGTGTCTGTCACCGGAGCGGCGGCGATCGCCGCGTCGGCACCCTCGTCGCCCACCAGTGCGGCCAGGACCCTCGCCGCCAGGGCGCTCGTCAGCAGCGGCCGTGCGGCGTCGTGGACGAGCACGAGCTCGTCCTCGCCGGCTCGCGCCAGCGCGCATCGGACCGACTCCGAGCGCACCGCGCCGCCGGTCACGCCGATGACTCCGGCGGGCGCCGCCACGCCGGCGGGCAGGGCGACGACGATCCGCGCGATGCCCTCGACCTCGCGCAGCGCGTCGATGCTCCACTGCAGCATCGAGCGCCCCGCCAGCTCGACCAGCGCCTTCGGCCGGTCGGCGCCGAGGCGCTCGCCGCTCCCGGCGGCCACGATCACGGCTGCTGTCATCGGCCGGGGGGCTGTCGCGCACGCGGCAGACGGGTCATCCCCGTCCGTGCCGCGTGCGCGAGAGCCTCGTTACTTGGCGGCCAGCGCCATCTGGCTCGTGGCCGAGTCGGCGAGGAGCTCGTCGAGATAGCTCTCTGCCTCTTCCTCGTCCTTGTCGAGCGCATACATCAGCTCGGACGCGAGGATCTTCTTGGTGCGGGTGAACATCTGCTTCTCGCCCGTCGAGAGGCCCTTCTCGCTCTCACGCAGCGAGAGGTTGCGCACGACCTCGGCGAGCTCGTAGATGTCGCCCGTCTTGATCTTGTCGCGATTGTGCTTGAACCGGCGGTTCCAGTTCTTGGGCATCTCGGAGACCTCGTCGCGCAAGACGTCGAGCACTTTCTTGACGGTCTCCTCGTCGATCACCCGACGCAGGCCCGCCAGGGCCGCGTTCTCGGTCGGCACGCGCACGGTCATGTCGTTGTGGAGGATCTTGATCGTGAGGTACTCGCGGCGTTCGCCGAGCATCTCCATCTCCTCCTTCTTCAGGACCTTGCCTGCCCCGTGGTGGGGGTAGACGACGTGATCGCCGAGCTCGAACTCGATGTACTCGACCTCGCGGGTGACCTCGAGGTCCTCGCTCAGTGTGTCCTCTGCGGTTGCTTGTGGCGGAATGAGTGCCTCCTTCGTTGCGCCAGCCGTCGCGGCCGGCCTTGATTCAAGTCTGTAGGTAGCGATCCACGAGGTTCAGCTCCTGCAGCCTGCGCAGGCCCTCGCGGATGTCCTTGGCGCGAATCTCGCCCACGCCCTCGACGCCCTCTAGCTCGGCGTCACTGGCGGCCAGCAGCTCGTCCAGGCCGCCGAACTCGGCGACGATCTGGGAGACGACAAGCTTGGGGAGCCTCGGGATTCGCCCGAGCACGCGGAAGCCACGGGGCGAGACCGGGTAGTCGAGCGTGTTCAGCTTGCGGTCATAGCCGAGCAGCTCGGCCAGCCGACCGAAGTCGAGCAGGTCCTGGTGGGCCAGGCGCCCGATCTCCTCGAGCGCTGCCGCGAAGGCCTCGTCGGAGTAGCTCGAGAGGTAGTCGCGCACGAGCGCGGCCTTCTCCGCCGCCGCGCCCACCATCGTCTCCTCGAGCTGCATCTCGATCAGGCGGCCCTCGCTGCCGAGCTCGACGATGTAGCGCTCGATCTCGACGGCCATGCGCGTGACGAGCTCCGAGCGCTGGAGCACCGTCAGGACGTCGTGCAGGGTCGTGCCGCCCTCGAACTCGAGCGCCGTCAGGCGCGTGGACACCTGGTCGAGGCGGGTGCGGAACTTGTCGAGCGTCGCGAGCGCCTGATTCGCCTTGGCCAGGACCACGGGGATGTCCTCGAGGATGTACTTGGCGCCGTCGACGTACACCGACACCACCTCGCGGCGCTGGGAGATGGCGATGACTAGGGCGTCGGTCTGCTTGGACACGCGCTCGGCCGTCCGGTGCCGCGTGCCGGTCTCGTGCGAGAGGATCGTCGGATCGGGCATCAGCTGGACGTTGGCCATCGTGATCCTGGTCGCGTTGGCGTTCAGGATGATCGCGCCGTCCATCTTGGCGATCTGGTAGAGGAACGCCGGCGTGTAGTCGATGTCCAGCTTGATGCCACCGGAGTTCAGAAAGCTGAGGTCCTCGGGCTCGCCGATGACGATCAGACCGCCCGTCCGAGCGTGGACGATGCTGTCGATTCCCTCCCGCAGCGCCGTGCCCGGGGCGATCATCTCCAGTGCCCTCATGAGCCCTGGATCCGGTCGAACCTCGTTGTCTACATCTTCGCCGGATCTTGGAGCCACACACCTAATTCTAGGGCATCGAGCGATCCGCCAGCAGTTCGTGGACGGGTCTGCGAGAGCTAGCTCACGAGGGCCACCGGCGAGCCGGCGCGCTCGACCGCGTGTGGGCCGCGGCCGCCGCCCCGCCCTGGGCCCAGCGCGGCCGCCAGGGCCTCGCGCAGCGTCGCCACCTGGCAGGCCGTGCCACCGCTGTCGAGCGGCGCGATCACACCGCTCAGGCCGTGCTTGGACGCCTCTTCCAGGCGCCGCTCGGGGTGTCCCACCCAGCGCAGCTCGCCGGTCAGCCCGAGCTCGCCGAAGCACGCTCGTGGGGTCCCTTTCAGGGGCACGCCGCGGCTCGCGCTGGCCACCGCCAGGGCGACCGCCAGATCGCAGCCCGGCTCGTCGACGCGGACGCCGCCGACGACATTGACGAACACGTCGGCCGCGCCCGTGCGGACATGGCCGTGACGGCCGAGGATGGCCAGGACGAGCGCGAGACGGTTGCGGTCCAGTCCCGACACGACGCGCCGGGGCTGCTCGAGCTCGGACGGCGCCACGAGCGCCTGGACCTCGACGAGCAGCGGTCGCGAGCCCTCCATCGCCGCGAGCACGACGCTCCCAGGCGCGCGCGTAGCCTCCGCGACGAAGCGGGCCGACGCGTCGAGGACCTCCACCAGGCCGCCCTGGCGCATCTCGAAGAGCCCGGCCTCGTTGGTTGAGCCGAAGCGGTTCTTCAGCGCCCGCAGCTCGCGGTAGGGGCGCTCGCGCTCGCCTTCGAACTGGAGCACGCAGTCGACGAGGTGCTCGAGCACGCGCGGCCCGGCCAACGCGCCGTCCTTGGTCACGTGCCCGACGAGGATGACGGCGATGGCCTGCGTCTTGGCCAGCTGCATGATGCGCCCGGCGACCTCCCTGACCTGCCCAACCGACCCCGGCGCTCCCGAGAGCTCGGCGGCGCCGAGCGTCTGGACCGAGTCGATGACGCACACCTGCGGAGCCTCCGCCGCGAGCGTCTCGAGGACGGTGTCGAGGTCCGTCTCGGCCAGGATCGGCACACCCAGGGCTCCGGGAGCCAGGCGCTCGGCGCGCAGCCGCACCTGCTCGGCCGACTCCTCGCCGCTGACGTAGAGCGTCCTGTGGCCGGATGCCTGCAGGTGTCCGAGGACCATGTTGGTCAGCGTCGACTTGCCGATCCCCGGCGAGCCTCCGAGCAGCACGAGCGAGCCAGGCACGAGGCCGCCGCCGAGGACACGATCGAGCTCGCCGATGCCGGTCGACATGCGCTTGACCGCCGAGCCGCCGACCTCGCGCAGGGGCACTGGGACCACCCGCTGCACCGGGCCGCCGCCCGCCGCCCTGCGCGCGCCGCGCTTGCGAGACTCGCCGCGGGTAGCGCTCAGGCACTCCTCGACGAGGGTGTTCCAGGCCTCGCAGCCGGGGCACTGGCCGTGCCACTGGGCCGACTGCAGGCCGCACTGCGAGCACACGTGGACGGTCGTTCGCGCCATCGCCCCACCCTACGGACCGCAGGGGACGGCTCCGACGGGCTTCACAGCACCTGTGGCTCTACATTCGACGGGGAAGGCCTACCGACGTTAGCCGGTTCGGCGACAAGGTTTTCGGCGCCTACGGCTCGTCGTGCTGCTCGCCCGCGGGGGGGCTCTCGGCCTCGACGATCTCCTCGGCCGGGGTCCCGCCTTCGGCGCCCACGCCGACGGGCGTCTTCTGCTTCTTGGGCTTGACGATCGACAGGCGGACCTCGCCCTCCTGCTCGCCCTCGCCCGGGTCGATGACGACCGTCGCCCCCGGCGTCAGCTGCTCGCGCAGGACGAAGTCGGCCAGCGGGTCCTCGATGTAGCGCTGGATCGCGCGGCGCAGCGGGCGCGCGCCCATGGCCGGGTCCCAGCCCTTTTCGACGAGCAGGTCCTTGGCCGGCTCGGTCAGCTCGAGCTGGAGCTCGCGCTCGGCCATCGACTCGCGGATGCGCAGGAGCAAAAGCTCGACGATCTGCTTGATCTCCTCGCGCTGCAGCTTGTGGAAGACGATCACGTCATCGATGCGGTTGAGGAACTCGGGCCGGAAGACTTTCTTCAGCTCGCCCATGATCCGGTTCTTCATGTCGTCGTAGGTGATGCCCGTCTCGTCGTCGGACACGGCGAAGCCGAGCGGCGTGTTGCGGGCGATCTCGGCCGCGCCGATGTTGGACGTCATGATCACGATCGCGTGCCTGAAGTCGACCGTCCGGCCCTGGGCGTCGGTCAGGCGGCCGTCCTCGAGGATCTGCAGCAGGATGTTGAAGACGTCCGGGTGGGCCTTCTCGATCTCGTCGAGCAGCAGCACGCTGTAGGGCTTGCGGCGGATCGCCTCGGTCAGCTGACCGCCCTCGTCGTAGCCGATGTAGCCGGGCGGCGAGCCGACCAGCCTGGAGACGGCGTGCTTCTCCATGTACTCGGACATGTCGATCCGGACGAGCGCGTCGTCGTCGCCGAAGAGGAACTCGGCCAGGGTCCGCGCGAGCTCGGTCTTGCCCACGCCCGACGGTCCCAGGAAGATGAACGATCCGGTCGGGCGCTTGGGGTCCTTCAGGCCGGCGCGCGAGCGCCTGATCGCCTTGGAGATGACCTCGACGGCCGGGTGCTGGCCGATGACGCGCTTGTGCAGTTCGTCCTCCATGCGCATCAGCTTCTGGGTCTCGGCCTCGGTCAGCTTGAAGACGGGGATGCCGGTCCACATCGAGACGATGTCCGCGATCTCCTCCTCGCCGATCGACGGACGCTCGCCGGACTCGCCCGATTCCCAGGCCTGCTCGAGCTCGCGTTTCTTGGTCGTCAGCTTGCGCTCCTTGTCGCGCAGGGC
>OUNO011323161.1_pt1 | contig 15955 bp, 15 predicted proteins | sample 1779811 | NCBI WGS metagenome assembly OUNO01 (sample SAMEA3914804, study PRJEB12502) | metagenome | biome: forest; material: soil | place: Canada | collected 2010-06-25 | depth 0.3 m | reverse complement strand
TACTCGCGCCGGTAGGCGGTCTCCTGGCAGGCGAAGCAGCCGGTCTTCCCCGGCACGTAGAGCGGGCCCACCCTCGCGATCGGGGGGAAGTGGCTCATCGTGATGTAGGGGATGCCGGCCTCGAAGCAGGCCGAGTTGCACCAGCGCTCGATGTCGTGCGCCGGCCAGTCGGCGGCGTCGATGACGACGTCGGCACCGGCGATGAAGTCGGCGATCTCGACCTGGCTCTCCAGCCGCCGCGCGGTCGCGGTCACCCGTGCCGCCGAGTTGAAGGCCCGCAGCCGCGCCGCCGCCACCTCGACCTTGAGCAGGCCGAGGTCGGCCTCGGTGTAGAGGATCTGGCGGTTGAGGTTGCTGATCTCGACCCGGTCGCCGTCGACCAGCCACATCTCGCCTACCCCGCAGCAGGCCAGCGCCCAGGCGGCCCAGCCGCCAAGCCCGCCGACCCCGAGCACCGCGACCTTCGCCTCGCGCAACTGCTCCTGGCACTGGGACGGGGTCCGCCGGCCGCCGATGTCGCTGAAGTAGCGCAGCTGGCGATCGAAGCGGGCCAGTTCGCGGGGGTCGACCAGGTCGTCGTCGGCCGCGTCCTCGATCACCTCGAGCTCCTGCAGCTTGGAGATCAGGTCGGCGACCGCCTCGGCGCCGTATTCCTCGTTCAGCTCCTCGATCGTGTGCTTGCCGTCGAGCGCGGCCAGCAGGCGTTTGTCTTCCTCGCTGGGATGCTCGATCCGGATGTCCCCGTCGGCGCTCGGTCGCAGCAGGTAGAGGTCGCCCTCCGGCGATCCGACCGACTCCGTCGTCCGTTTGATCCTGGGCCGCCTCATCGTTCCCCCTCTGAGATGTCTCGGCGGCGGAATCCGCGCGCGGATCCCACCCTAACTAATGCTGGAGACCGTCAAAGTGGTTGAGATGTTTCCTTCTTAAGCGGAATCTTCCCCGGACTTTCCCGCTTTCGCCAGATCCCGTGCCCGCGCGAAGGCGGCATCGATCATCGGCACGGTCAGCTTGCCGGTGAAGGTGTTCTGCTGGCTGGGGTGGAAGCAGCCGAGCAGCCGCCAGCGGCCGAGGTCCGCCTCGGCGCCGTGCCCGAAGCGCGGTTTCGGCCGTGGCACCTCGGCGCCGAGCTCGCGGGCCGTTCGCAGCACCCCGTCCCAGGCGAAAGCGCCGAGCGCGACGATCACCCGACAGTGCTCCAGCAGCTGCAGCTCTCGCTCCAGGTAGGGGAGGCAGTTGTCGCGCTCTTCGGTGCTCGGCTTGTTGGCCGGCGGCGCGCAGCGGACCACCGCGGTGACGTAGGCGTCGCTCAGCGCCAGCGAGTCGCCGCGCCGCTCGGACTCGGCCTGGTTGGCGTAGCCGGCGCGGTGCAGCGCCGCGTAGAGCCACTCCCCGGAGCGGTCGCCGGTGAACATCCGCCCGGTCCGGTTGGCCCCGTGCGCCGCCGGCGCCAGGCCGACGATCGCGACCCGGGCAGAGGGATCGCCGAAGCCGTCCAGCGGCCTCGCCCAGTAGTCCTCGCCGCGGTAGCGGCGCGGCGGATCGGCCGCGCAGGCCTCGCGCCACTCGACCAGCCGCGGGCAGCGCCGGCAGGCGTGCACCTCGGCAGCGAGCGCGTCCAGCTCCTTGCCGCGCCCCGAGCTCATAGGCTTCGCCACCTCTTCATGACCCCGAACCGAATCATGCGCGCCGCCGCCGTGCGCCGCGCTGTGCTCCTCGCCGTTGTGATCGCCACCACCGCGATGGTGCTCGCCGCCTGTGGGGGCGGCGGCGGGGACACCCCGACGTCGGTCACTGACAAGGAAGCCGACGCCGTCGTCCTCAACGAGATCCTCGCCCGCCAGAGCGCCGCGGTCATCGCCTACGACCACAGCCTGCGCGGTCTCGGCGGCCGCTCGCTCGCCACCGCCCGCCTCTTCCGCGTCCAGGAACAGGAACACGTCGACGCGATCCTCAAGTCACTGCGCTCGCTCGGGGCCGCCGCCGAACCGCCGGAGGAAACGATCGAGGCCGATGGGCTCAAATCCGAATCCGAATACCTCAACTTCCTCTACGAACTGGAAAGCGCGACGATCGAATCCGAGTTGTCGGCGATCAACAAGCTGACCAGCCCGGCGGTCCGCTCGATGCTGGCGACGACGGTCGCCAACCAGGCCCAGCACCTGGTTCTGCTGCGCCGCGAGCTGGGCGCGAAATGGCAAGAAACCGTGCCCGCGCCGTTCGAGTCCGGCGCGACGCCCGCTCCTTAAGGGATGATGGCGAAATGACGGGGCCCCTCTACGCGATCGGCCGCTTCTGCTCGCGCCATCACTACCCCGTCATCGCCGTCTGGCTGGTCCTCGCGATCGCCCTTGTCGCGATTTCTTCCGCCGCCGGATCGAAGACCAGCGAAAACCTGACGCTGCCCGGGACCGGTTCGACGATCGCGACCGAACTGCTCGAAGAAAACCTGCCCGAACAGGCATATGGCTCCAACCCGTTGGTCTTCGAAGCGCCCGCCGGCAAGAAGCTGACCGAACCGAAGTACGCCGCCGCGATCGAAGAATCGGCGAAGAGGCTGGAAGCGCTGCCGCTCGTCAACGCGGCGAAAAGCCCGCTGGTCGAAGGCTCGAAAACGATCAGCAAAAACCAGCAGATCGCCTACATCCCGGTGGTGCTTGGAGTCGGGCCGGGCGAAATCAACGAAGAGGAATCGCAGGAGATTCTCGACGCCGCCAAGCCCGCCGAGGCGGCCGGCCTCAAGACTTCGATCGGCTCATACGTCGGGCAGCAGCTCTCGAAACCGGCGACTGAGTTCGCCGAGGTCGTCGGGCTTGTCGCGGCGGTGATCATCCTCCTCTTCGCCTTCGGCACCGCAACGGCGATGATGCTGCCGATCTTCTCGGCCGTGATCGGTCTCGCCTGCGCGCTCTCGATCATCAAATTGCTCGAGCACGTGCTCGATATCCCCGGCGTCGCCACCACCCTGGCGACGATGATCGGCCTTGGGGTCGGCATCGACTACGCCCTCTTCATCGTCACCCGGCACAAACTTCAGCTCGGCGAAGGGATGGACGTCCAGGAGTCGATCGCCCGCGCGGTCGCCACCGCCGGCGGCGCCGTCGTCTTCGCCGGCTTCACCGTGATCATCGCCCTCTGCTCGCTCGCCTTCGCCGGCATCCCACTGGTCAGCACGCTCGGCTACACCGCGGCGATCGCGGTCGTCGTTGCCGTCTGCGCCGCGGCGACGCTGCTGCCGGCGATGCTCGGGGCGCTCGGGCCTCACATCAACAGCCTCCGCGTCAAGCTCGGCAAGACCCACCCCGACGACAAGAAGCCGCACGGCTGGCTGCGCTGGGCCGACAAAGTCGCCGACCGGCCCTGGACCGCCTCCATCGCCTCGCTGCTGATCCTCTTCGTCCTCGCGCTGCCGCTCCTCCAGCTCGAACTGGGCCAGAACGACATCAGCGCCCTGCCCAAGGACTCGACCTCGCGCGAGGCGTTCGAAGGGATGAACGACGGGTTCGGCCCGGGCGCTTACGGGCCGCTCCTGATCGCCTCCGAATTCTCCTCGCCCGAAGAATCCAAAGCGGTGTTGCCGGAGCTGCAGAAAGCGATCGACGGGTCCAACGACGTCGCCGCCGTATCGGAACCGAGCCTCGACAAGGCCGGCACGGTCGCCGTCTTCACGGTGATATCGGAATCGGAGCCCTGGAAGGACGAAACCGTCGAACTCGTCGAAAACCTCCGCGACGACGTCATCCCGACGACGCTCGAAGGGACGAAGGCGAGCTCCTACGTCGGCGGCCAGACCGCCGGCTACATCGACCTGGCGACCAAGATCGCCGACAAGCTGCCGCTGATGATCGCGATCGTCGTCGCCCTCAGCTTCATCGTCCTGCTGATCGCCTTCCGCTCGCTGCTGGTGCCGATCAAGGCGGCGGCGTGCAACCTGATCTCGGTCGCGGCCGCCTACGGCGTCGTAACCGCCGTCTTCCAGCTCGGCTGGGGGGTCGAACTGATCGGGCTCGACCACGCGATCCCGATCGTCAGCTTCGTGCCGTTGCTGATGTTCGCAATCCTCTTCGGGCTCTCGATGGACTACGAGGTGTTCCTGCTGACGCAGATGAAGGAACACTTCAAAGAGACCGGGGACGCCCGCGCCGCGGTCGTCCAGGGCCTCGCCAACACCGGTCGGGTGATCACCTCGGCGGCGGCGATCATGGTCTGCGTCTTCACCAGCTTCGTCCTCGTCGAAGACCCGGTGGTCAAGGAGTTCGGCATCGGCCTGGCGGTGGCGATCGCGATCGACTCGACCCTCGTCCGCTGCCTGCTGGTCCCGGCGGTGATGGTCCTGCTCGGCGAGAAAGCCTGGTGGCTGCCGCGCTGGCTTGACCGGATCGTTCCCCACATCAGCATCGAGGGCGAGGAGTACTTCGCTCGCCTCGACGCCGAAAAGGCGACCGCGGTTACCGCTGCGTCAAACTGACCCCGATGTTTCCCCTCAACCTGCCGAATGCGCTGACTCTGCTGCGCATCTTGGCGGTCCCGGTCGTCGTCGTGGCGCTGCTGGGGGAGACCCCCAACGGCGACACCTTCGCCGCCGCGGTCTTCGCCCTGGCGGCGCTGACCGACGGCCTCGACGGCTACTTCGCCCGCTCCCGCGACGCGGTCACGACCTTCGGCAAGCTGATGGACCCGCTCGCCGACAAGCTGCTGATCATCGGCGCCCTGGTCTCGCTGGTCTCGCTCAATCGGCTCGAAGCCTGGGTGGCGATGGTGATCATCGCCCGCGAGATCGCCGTCACGATCCTCCGCACGATCGCCGCCGAGCGCGGCATCGTGATCGCCGCCAGCTGGCTCGGCAAGCTGAAGACGGTCCTTCAGATCGCTGCCGTAATCGCCCTGATCGTCGCCGACCCGGCTCCGCTGGGCGTCGACCTGCTCGTCTACCTGGCCCTGATAGTCACCGTGATCAGCGGCGCCGACTATTTCTTCGGCTTGCGGAAGCGGATCGAGGAAGACCAAGAAAGACGCACGGGCGCGAAAACCAAGCCGGCCAAGGACGCAGCCTGATCGGTGAAGCGAGCTTGCAAACGCAAGTGAGCGAGACGATCAGGCGGGGACACCGGCTGGCGCCGGCTTGCAGCGTCCGCGCCCAGTAGTCAGAGTTCCAGCCATTCGCGCATCGTCTGGTGACGCGCCTGGTGCTCGCCGCTGGCCAGCTCGGCCCGCAGCTCACCCAAGGTGCCGTAACGCTCGGCGACGACGTTGTGGCGGTGGATCGTCTCGAGGTTCTCCTGGCGGGCCATGACGAAGGCGTCGGCCGGTAGGTCGGGGTAGCCCTCGACCACCTGGCGGACCATCTCCCGCACGCAGTCCTCGACGAAGCGCGGCTGTTCGTGGGCCTTGACGACGACGGCCATCTCGTCCGGGCGCTTCATCAGCTCGTAGATCTCCGAGCTCATAGAGCTCTCGACGATCCGCAGCAGCTGCGGCGCGTCGATCCAGGCCGGGCCGCCCTCGGGGCAGCCGATGTGAAGGGTGCCGATGCCGCGCTGGTTGTGGGTCGCGATCGGCACGACGTCGATGATCCGCTCGATCTGCTCGGCGTCGAAGCCCTGCTCGGCGAGCCGTTCGCGCGAGAGCCCGGCGACCATCTCCTGGGCGCAGGGACAGGCCGTCATCCCCTGGGCCTGGACGCCGGTCAGCGTCCGCGTGCCGCGCTCAGAGTCGACGGCGGTGCCGAAGAGGACGTAGATCTCCTGGGTGCTCTTGCCGCTCTCCGGGGTCGAGACGGTCTCCGGGTAACGCGCCGTGACCGAGACCTCGGCTCGCAGCCCGCCCTGGCGCTCGCGCACCCGCTGGGCGATGTGGGCGGCCAGCACCTCGGCCTTGAAGGCCTCGTCGAGCACAACCTCGTCGATCGCCTCGCCGACGATCTCCTCGAAGCGCGACATGTGCACCCCCGCCTGCTGGGGGTTGAGGTCGACGAAGCACTCGAAGCCGGCGTAGAAGAGGTTCTCGCTGCCGTCGGCCTTGACCCGGATCACCTTCTCGACTCCGGTGACGCCTACGCGCGAGAGGCTGACCTGCGTCTCCGGCACGGAGGCCTGGACGTCGGGAGCGGCTGGAGTTGCGGTCGGGTGGCTTGCCATCGACCGGATAAGCCTAGGCGACCGGCGTTGCGGGCAACCCGGCGGCGGCATTCGTTAAAGGAATCCGCCTATACTTCGCGACGGCCGGAGCATCAGGGCCGGCCTCCCGGGAATGGGGGAGAGGGTCGCAGTGGAGGCAGTGAATATCGAACCGTTGGAGACGGTGGCGAACGTCATGGATCGCGATGCCGGGGAGAGCCCGATTGCGGATGTCGAGGAGCTGCGTGGCCTGATCGCGCTGGGTCGTGAGCGCGGCTATCTGACCTTCGAGCAGATCGCGACCACGCTGGAGGAGGTGGAGATCACCAAGGAGCAGGTCTCCCAGCTTCACTCGCACCTGGTCGAGCACGGCGTCGACGTGATCGCCGAGGACGGCGTCAGCGCCTACAAAGAGCAGCGCGGCACCGAGTCCAACAGCGGCTCGAAGAAAGAAGACCTTGATCTCACCGTCGAGCCGAGCCTCGACTCGCTGCGCCTCTACCTGCGCTCGATCGGCCAGGTGGACCTGCTCACCGCCGCTCAGGAGGTCGAACTGGCGAAGCGGATCGAGCGCGGCGACATGCTCGCCAAGCGCCAGATGGTCGAGGCCAACCTGCGCCTCGTCGTCTCGATCGCGAAAGGCTATCTGGGCCGCGGCCTCAGTTTCCTCGACCTGATCCAGGAGGGCTCGCTAGGCCTGATCCGCGCGGTCGAGAAGTTCGACTACCGGCGCGGCTACAAGTTCTCCACCTACGCGACCTGGTGGATCCGCCAGGCGGTGACGCGGGCGATCGCCGACAAGGCACGGACGATCCGCATCCCCGTTCACATGGTCGAGAAACTGAACCGGGTCGCCCACGTCGAACGCCAGCTGGTCCAGAAGCTCGGCCGTGAGCCCGAGGCGGCGGAGATCGCCGAGGAGCTGCGCTGGCCGACTTCCGACGTGCGGGACATCCTCCGCGTCGCCCAGCAGCCGGTCTCCCTGGAGAAACCGGTCGGCGACGAGGACGAATCCGAGCTCGGCGATTTTGTCGCCGACGACGCGGTCCTCGAGCCCTTCGAGGAAGCCAGCGAGCACATGCAGAAGGAGGGGGTTCGCAAAGCCCTCGACGCCCTGCCCGACCGCGAGCGCCAGGTGATCGAACTTCGCTACGGCCTTTCCGGCGCCGAGCCGCTGACCCTCGAGGAAGTCGGCCGCACCTTCGGCGTCACCCGCGAGCGGATCCGCCAGATCGAGAACAACACGCTGAAAAAGCTGAAGCGCCTTCCAGAGGCCCAAATGCTGCGCGAAGCCTCCTGACCTTCTGAGGCGGCGTTATGCGGCGTCCTCGGTCGCTCGCGTGCTGAGCACGCCACGCTCCCTGCGTCCTTGCCTAACCCCGTCTCAGAAGGTCAGGGGTTAGCCGGCTCCAGCACGAACAGCGCGATGTCGCGGTCGGTTCGCTCGGCGTAGTCGTCGAAGCCGGAGTACTGCTGGTTGGCCTTGCGCCAGAGGGACGCTCGCTCCTCGCCCTCGGCGACCCGGGCGCGGACCCCGATCTTGTCGCGGCCGACCTCGATCTCGGCCTCGGGATTGGCCTTCAGGTTCAGCGACCAGGCGGGCGTGCGCGAGTGGCCGGCGTTGGAGCCGATCACGACGAAGTGGCCCTCGTCGGCGAGGTAGACCACAGGCGCCGTGCGCTGCTGGCCCGATTTGCGCCCGGTCGTCGTCAGCAGCAGCACCGGGGTGTCGTCGAGCTTGCCGAAGATCCGCCCGCCGCTGAGCCGGTAGAGGGGGATGTTCAGTTTCCCGGTCCAGCGCAGCCCCGTCGCGCCCATGCGCGTCGAGGCCCAGGTGTAGAAGCGATCGCTCGGCACGTCGCGAGTATTTCATCGTCGCGCGGTTCCTTTGTTACGCATTTCGTCCTTTTGGAACCGCGCATGCGGATAGAGTCGTGCGATGCCCGAGCCACACCCCTTCCGCCGCGCCGCCGAAGCCAAGGACCTCGAACTGATGACCGAGGCGCTGCGCGAGGATGTCGTCCTCCACAGCCCGATCCTCTTCCGCGGTTTCGAGGGCCGGGAGATGACGATCATGGTCCTCAGCCAGGTGATCGAGGTGCTCGAAGACTTCCGCTACACCGACGAGCTGGTCGAGGGCGACACCGTCGCCCTGCGCTTCAAGGCGATGGTCGGCGACCGCGAGCTGGAGGGCATCGACTTCCTCGAGCTCGACGCCGACGGGCGGGTCGCCGAGCTGACGGTCTTCATGCGCCCGCTCTCGGCCGTGACCGCCTTCAACGAGCAGATGAAGGCCCGCCTCGAAGCGGCGCAGCCCTAGCCGGCGCTCCCCTCTAGAATCGCCACTCCTTCACCCTGGGGGAGTGTCCGAGTGGTTAAAGGAGACGGGCTGTAAACCCGTTGGCTCTGCCTACGCAGGTTCGAATCCTGCCTCCCCCATGTCCGAGCTTGGACCCCGATATGAGTGAGCTCGACGGCCGCGTGATCGCGATCGCCGGTGTCGGCGGCGGCCTTGGGCCGCTGGTCGCCGCTGAGCTCGCCGGCGCCGGTGCGATCGTCGCCGGGACCGACCGCGACCAGGGCCTGCTCGACTCGCTGCCCGGCGATCTCGATATCCCGGCCGAGCGCTGGGACGGGCGCGCCGTCGACATGCTTGACGAGGACGCCGTCGGCACTTGGTGTGCGGCGCTGGTCGAGCACTTCGGTCGCGTCGACGGGCTCGTCCATCTGGTCGGCGGCTGGCGCGGCGGGCAGCCGCTGCACGAGGCCCCGCTGGCCGACTGGAACCTGCTCCACGAACTCCTGATCCGCACCGTCCAGCACACCACCCGCGCCTTCCACGCGCAGCTGGCGGCGAGCGAGCACGGCCGCTTCGTCCTCGTCTCGGCCAAGCAGGCTCAGGAGCCGACCAACACCAACGCCGCATATGCCGCCGCCAAGGCCGCGGCGGAGGCCTGGACGCTCGCCTTCGCCGACGGCTTCGAGCCCGGTGGCGCGACCGCCAACGTCGTCGTCGTCGACGCGATCCTGACGCCGCGGGTGCGCGAGGAAAACCCCGGCAAGGACTTCCCGACCTTCACCCCCGCCGAGCAGGTCGCCGAAGCGATCGCATTTCTCTGTTCCGATGCGGCCGAGAAGATGAACGGCCAGCGGTTGCGCCTTACGATGGGCCGATGAGCAAACAGGCCAAGAGCGGCAAGAAGACTCCCGAGGGCAAGATGACGATCGGCGAACTGGCACGCCGAACGGGGATGACGATCCGCAACATCCGCGCCCACCAGACCCGTGGCCTGCTGCCGCCGCCCGATGTCCACGGCCGCACCGGCTACTACGACGAGTCCCACGTCGCCCGGATCGAGCTGACCCGCGAAATGCAGGGCGAGGGGCTCAACCTCGAGGCGATCCGCCGGGTCCTGGAGAGCACCGGCTCCTCGCAGGAGATCGTCGATTTTGCCCGCGCCGTGCGCGCCCCGTTCGAGGACGAGACGCCGGAAATCTTCGATGCCAAAGAGCTGGCCGCGGGCTGGAAGGTCGACAAGGTCGATCCGAAGCTGGTCCACCAGAGCGAAAAGCTGGGCATCCTCCGCGAGCTTCCCGACGGCAAGGTCGAGGTCCTCAGCCCGCGCCTGCAGGAGGCCGGCCGAGCGCTGATCGAGCTTGGCATCAGCCCGGCTGCCGGGCTGGCGACCGCGGCGAAGCTGCACCGTGCCGCCGAGACCGCCTCGCGCGCCTACATCGACCTCTTCGTGAAGGAGATCTGGGAGCCGTTCGAGCGGGCCGGCCGCCCCGAGGAGGACTGGCCGAAGGTCCGCGAGGCGCTCGACGGGATGCGCCCGCTCGCCTCCGACGCGCTGCTGGCGATGTTCCAGATCACGATGGGCGACGCGACCGAGAAAGCCGGAGAACGGACCCTGCGCAACGCCGCCAAGCCGGCCAAGCGCGGGCGCCCGCGGAAGTCCGCCGGCGCCAAGCGGCGGCGCTGATCCCGCCGCCTCAGCCCGCGGCGATCGTGAATGACTTCTTGACCGGCTTGGAGACGTTCTCCGAGGTGTCGGTCGCGCGCAGCACCACCTGGTAGCGACCCGGCTTGGCGCGGAAGTGCTTCCAGCGGGCTGCCAGGGTCAGGTAGTTGACGCCGATGAAGGTGTCCCAGGTCTTGTAGCCGTTGTAGACGCGCTTGCCCTTCGAGTTGTAGCGGTAGTACTCGCCGTCGAGGGTGCCGCGGTCGCTGATCTGGGCGCTGAAGCCGACCCCCTTGGTCCCCTTGAAGGCCGTCTTCTTCAGCGCGATCGATCCCAGGGTCGGCGGTTTGACGTCGACGTTGAGCGGCGGCTGCGGGCCGGGGTCGGAGTTCGGGTCGCCGGGGGTATCGGAGACGATCACCTCGCCGCGGACGATCGAGTGCAGCTTGCACTGGAAGAGGTAGGTCCCGGGCTGGTTGAACTGCAGCGTGAAGGAGTCGCCGGCGTCGTGGTTGGGGGCGTCGGTGCCGGGGTCGGAGTCCCAGTCGATCGAGTTCGGCGAGATGCCGGTCACCGAGTGGGCCAGGTCCGGCCCGAGCCAGTCCCAAGTGACCTTCTCGCCGAGGTTGATCTGCACCGCCTGGTTGGACCAGGCGTAGTTGGCGATCGAGACCCGGGTGTTGCCGGCCGAGGCAGTCGCGGCGCCGACGGTACCCAGGCAGGCAAGCGCCAGCAGCGCGGCAGTCATTTGGGACGCATAGCGACCGAAATGACTGCCGCGCCGGCTTAGGAGACGAGATACCAACCGTTCATCCCCTGATGCAGGTGCTGGAAGACGTGGCAGTGGTAGAACCAGCGGCCCGGGTTGTCCTCGGTGAATTCGACCCGGAAGGAGTCGGCCGGCCCGAAGGTTTTGTTGTCGACGATCGTCCCGTCCGGTTCGGTCCAGCGGTGGCCGTGGACGTGGAAGGTGTGGAAGAAGTTGTCGACGCCGTAGACGTGGAAGGCGACCCGCTGGCCGACCTTCGCTTCCAGGTTCGGCGTGTTGCCGGCGTAGGCCTTGCCGTTGATGCAGTAGTAGATGCCCTTGAGGCCGGTGACGGATGGGTCCCAGGTGTGGAAGGCGAGGAAGAACTCGGCTTCGGGCCGCGCTTCTCCGGGCTTGCGGATCACCAGCGGGCCGTGCAGGCCTTTGAACACCGGCAGCGGGTCCATCGGCCCGTGGTCGTGGTAGAGCCAGGTGCCCTCGGTCCCTTCTTTGCACTCCCAGACGTAGGTGAAGGTGCGCCCGGACTGGACGAAGCCGCCGGGCTCGGTCCACTTGCCCTTGTAGGTGCCGTCCATCTCGTTGGCGTAGAAGATGCCGTGCGGGTGCATCGTCACCGGCGCTTTCAGCTTGTTGCGAAAGTGGACGATCACGGTCTCGCCGACCTCCGCTTCGATCAGCGGCCCGGGCACGCTGGCCGGCGCCAGCGGGTGCTCGAAGTTGGCGCTGTAGGGGCGGTAGCCGTAGGCGTTGAAGGTCGTCTTGCCCTGCTTCACCGGCTCGGCCATCATCTGGTCGCGGTGGGTCGGGACGATGTTCCAGGGCCGTTCCTCGGCGGTGATCCAGTATTCGCGGGTCGGCCCGGCGCTGACCAGGGACGCGAGGTCGGAGGTGACCGCTTGGCCGCCGTTGTTGTCGGCGGCCTGCACCCGCGGCGGCACCTTGACGCCGCGGGCCAGCTCGTTGACGTCGATCTGCCCCTGGTCGGTCGCGACCTGCTGGCCGGCCAGGGTGCAGAGGAACGCCATCCCGCCCATGCCCAGAAAGCTGCGGCGGTCAATCGGGTCGAAGCCCATCGGAGCTGCCTACTTCTTCACCACGACGGTCAGTTTCATTTCCGTCGGGTGGATCGTGCAGATGAACTTGTAGGTCCCGGGAGTTGGGAAGGTTTTCTTGAATTCGGCTTCGGTCACCGCCGTCGTCTTGGTCGAGTAGGAGGCTTTCTGCTTCAGCCCCTTCGGTCCCGACTTGAGGTGGACGTCATGCGGGTAGGTGTTGAACGAGGACCAGGTCCACTTGACCGAGCCGCCCTTCTTGATCGAGACCGAGCTGGGCCCGAAGTAGAAGTCGTTGACGCTCACCTTGGCCGGTTTCGCCTTCGCCGCTTGCTGCGCCGAGGACGCGGTCGCCCCCAGCAGGGCGACCGCGGTCATGCAGGCGATCAAGACGACGCCGGCGCCGAACTTCGCCCGGCGCCTCATTTGCACGTCACTTCGCCCGGCAGCGCCCGGATCTCGACGGGCACGTATTTTTCGAACGGCGGGTGCGCCGCGACTCGCCGGACCCAGGTGCACTGCTGGGTCTGGGGCGGGCTCGATCCGGCGTAGCCGAGGATCGTGGTCGGGTTGCCCGTTTCACTGAGGATCACCTGCAGGCCGGCGGTCGTGTTGATGCTCGTCACCTTCGGGACCTGGTCGTTGAGCACTTCCGGCTGCGGGCAGCCGGGGTAGATCGTGCTCAGCGGCACCGAGCCGTTGCCCGGGGCGAAGGTCGAGTTGGCCGAGTTGCCCGACCAGCAGTTGCCGCCGCCGGTGTCGTCGTTCCAGATGTCGTATTCCCCGTTCGGATCCGCGCCTTCGCGGCCGAGGACGTTTTCGACGATCTGGTTGTTCATGTTTTTGGCGTCGTTGCCTTCGTTGGCGATGAAGACTTCTCCTGGGCCCGAGAACGAGGAGATACCCCACTTGTAGTTGCCGAACACGTTGTTGTGCCGGACGATGTTGTTGGTGCCGCCGTAGAGGACGATGCCGACTCCGGTCGGGTAGTTGATGGTCTGCCCGCTGAGCTGGCCGAGACCGCCGGAGACCGTGTGGAAGGCAGCGCCGGCGAGGAAGTAGTTGTAGTTGTTCCAGAACACGTCATTGCGTTCGAAGACGTTCCAGCCGTTGGGCTCGAACCCCTCGCTGTCGAGCGTGTTCGGGACGATGCCGGCACCGTTGTTGTAGAACGCCGATTCGACGATCTTCACGTACTTGGAGTTGGTGCCGGAGTAGCCGAGCACGTTTTCGTAGCTCTTGTCGTTCTTCAGCAGCGTCCATTTCGGCTTCTTCTGGCAGGGGGCCGGAGCGGCACCGTGATTGGTCCAGTTCTGTTTGTCGCAGGGGGTTTCGCCGACGTAGAAAGCGGAGTCGCCCTGGTGGTAACCGGCCGAGTTGATCATCTTGCCGCCGTAGCAATTCTTCGCGAAGAGGCCGTAGGAGCGGTTGTCGGAAGCGAGCAGGTTGTCCATCGTGTACCCGTCGCAGTGCTCGCCTTCTTCGCGTGAGGCGTGGACGAAGAAGCCGTTGGACTGGTAGTTGCGAGCCCACATGTTCTTCAGCACCAGGCCGTCGACGCTGATCGCCTCGATGCCGTTCTGGGCCGCGCCCAGTTCGCCCTTGGCGTTCTTGCCTTCGAGGATCGTCTTCTTGCGGCTCTTCTTCGTTCCTTCGATCTTCAGCCCGTCGAAGTTCTTCTTCGATGCGGTCCCGTCGACGACGACGCCCTCGACGTACTTGCCGGGCTTGACGGCGACGGTCACCTTCACCTTGGCGTTCGCCTTCTTGAACTTGAAAGCTCCCGCGGCGTTGACGGCCTTCTGGATCGTGTTGAACTTGCAGCCGTGCTTACAGGCTTCGAAGACCTTGGTCTTGGCCTGCTTCTTGCCGCCGCCGCCCTTGGCGATGGCTTGGGCCGAGAGGCCGGTGAAGGCGAGGCATAGCCCCAGGACGAGGGCCGGAATAGCCAACCAGTGCTTCATATCTCTCCTTGCAGCGTCGTATGTAGGCGACCCTGCCTCCCAAGGGGTACAGCGCGTCGGGCCCTGCAGCCCCCGGCGCTATGCGGAGAAGCCTATCGGAGCCTGGCTGTTCAGCCAGGCAGAATCGACTTCATCGCTTGTTCCAGTTCGAACACCCCATAGGCACCCTCGATGCGGTTGCGGATCACCCCGTCGCGGTCGACCAGAAAAGTCCATGGCTCGGTTTCCAGGTTGAAGGCCCGCAGTTGCGGTCGCACTCCCTTGGACATGTCGTTCTGGTTGTAGATCTCCATGTGGATGAAGTCGGCCTGGTCCTTGAACTTGTCGGCGACCTGCTGGGCGACGTCGACGACCGGGCCGCAGACGCGGCTCTGGCAGAGCGCCGGGGTGGCGAAGACGAGGACGGCAGGTTTCTTGCCCAGCGCGTCGGCGAAGTCGACCTCGTGCATCTGGTCGGGAGGCACCCGGGTGTCGATTTTCGAGAGGTCGCCGCCGACCGAGGCCGCGGTGGGGGTGTGGATCCGCGGCGCACGGTCGCCGACGCCGGGCACGGGCGAGCTGCGGCGGACGACCGGGCTCGGGACGCGGGAGGCCTCCAGCCCGTCGGGGCCCTTCAGGATCGCGATCGCCAGCCAGGGCCCGGGCCGGTCGAAGTCGACCTTGGGGACGACGTAGACGGTCTTCGCCTCGCCCGGGGCTTCGGTCCCCTGGGCGCGGTAGGCCGGCTTCGTCTCCAGCGAGGAGACCCGGGCCGGCAGCGGCCCCTGCACCGGGCTGTTCTCGTCGCGGGCGAAGTAGAGCGCCGCGTCGGCGTCGCTGATCTGCTCGTTGCCGACGGTGAAGACGCCGAAGGGGTATCGGTTGGGGCCGACCTCGAACTCCCGGGCGGCGGGCGCGATCACCAGCTTGGTCGGCTTCGCGCCGGAGCTCTCGAGCACCTGGTCGATCGTCTTCCCCTTTGCCGCAGGGAACTCGGCGGCGGGGGGAGCCGATCGTTCGGGGTCGCTGGAGCTGCCGCCGCAGCCGGAGGCGGCGAAGCCGAGGGCGAGCAGGGCCAGGGCGAACAGCGATCGGGCGAGATTCACGGCCGGGACGCTACAGGCAGGCGGCCTCGTGCCGACTCGGCGCCGGGGCCGGGGCGCATCGATCGGACCGGCACGGGTATTGATGGGAGATGGCCACTTCGCCGAGGCACTGGGCGCCGGCTGCCGCTTTCGGGGCGGCGCTTTGCCTGCTTTGCGCGCTCGCCGGCACCGCCGCAGCGGCGGAGCCGGCCGCGCCGAGCTGCGCTGAAGGCCCGCTGCGCAGCGGGGCCACGATCGTCGGCACGCCCTGCGCCGACCACATCGTCGTCCCCGCCTCGGTGGCGCGGGTCGACGCGGGCGCCGGCAACGACACGATCGTCGCCGCCCCCACCGCGGCCGCGGTGCCATGCCCGCCCGGCACCTGCCTCGGCGTCGGCAGCCAGACCTTCGAAGGCGGGCCCGGCGACGACGTCGTCTTCGGCGAGCGCGGCAACGACATCCTCCGCGGCGGCGCCGGCAACGACCGTCTCTATGGCGGCATCGGCGACGACCTGCTCGAAGGCGGCCCCGGCAACGACCTGCTCGGCGGCGGCTTCGGCGCCGACTCGATCGACGGCCAGGAAGGCGACGACTACGTCCGCGGCGACGGCACGATCGATCACATCTACGACAGCGGCGGCGGCAACGACACGCTCAGCTACGCGAGCGGTGTCACCCCGGGCTTCGGCGGCGGCATCGACACCGGGGCGGCCGGGTTCCCGAGCGGCGAAAACGGCGAGCGCGGCGTCTACCTCAACCTCGGTGTGGGCGGCCTCAACGCCAACAACGGGATCGCCGGCGAAGGCGGCGGCGTCGACGAAGTCGAAGCGGGGGCCTTCGAGACGATCATCGGCACCCCGTTCTCCGACTACATCGTCGGCGGCCCTGGCAACGAGACGATCTACGGCGGCGGCGGCGCCGACGTGATCCTCGGCAACGGCGGCGACGACAGCCTCTTCGGCGGCGCCGACGGCGACTTCCTCGACGGCGGCCCCGGCGTCAACGCGATCGACGGCGGTGCCGGCGCCGAC
>OUNO011322929.1_pt1 | contig 15997 bp, 10 predicted proteins | sample 1779811 | NCBI WGS metagenome assembly OUNO01 (sample SAMEA3914804, study PRJEB12502) | metagenome | biome: forest; material: soil | place: Canada | collected 2010-06-25 | depth 0.3 m | reverse complement strand
CCACGAGCAACACGGTGCCCATCAAGGACGACGCGTTGAGCGCCGTGTGCGTCACGAGCAGCCCGAAGAACGCGCCGACCACCGCCAGTGGCACGAGCCCGAGCACCAGGAACGAAAAGCGCAGGTACCGAAATTGTGCGGCCAGTACGGTCAGGACCAAGAGCGCGGCAAGCGCCGCAACGATCGCCAGGTTCCGCAGCGTGGCTCGTTGGTTCTCGATTTGCCCAGCCAGCACCGCGCGATACCCCACAGGCAAGCGCATTTGCGCGACCACGCGCGCCACGTCATCCGCGACGGCACCCAGATCGCGCCCCTCGTGATCCGCCGTGACCGCGACCATCGGTTGCAGCGCTTCGTGGCTCAACTCCGCGGCGGTCGCGCCGAGCTCGGGCGTGCTCAGGGCACGGAAGGTGAGCGCTCGGGTCTGTGCCGCGAAGGGCAAATTCGGCACACGCAGGGGATCGAAGCGCGCCGGATTCGGATAACGGACGCGGATATTGATCAGGCGATCGAAGCGGCGCATCGCACCGACGATGCTGCCGCGTAGCGCCGTGTCGAGCTGTGTATCGAAGTCGTCCGGGGTGATGCCGAGCCGAGCCAGCGTGTCGCGTGCGGCACGAAAGCGCAGCTCGGGCACTGCATGCTCGTGCCCGGCGTAGACGTCGACGACTCCGCTGACCTGAGCCAACTGTCGGGCCAGCTGATCGCCGAGCTCGTCGAGCCGAGCGTAGTCGGGGCCGAACAGCTTGACCTCGACCGGACGCGGGCTGCCCGCCAAATCATTGAGCACGTCTTGCAGGACTTGCACGAATTCGACGCGAATCTCGGGGTAGCTCAGGGTGAGGCGGCCTCGTAAATCGGCCACGATCTGGTCGTAGCTGCGCTGGCTGCCGTCTTTCAGGCGCACCATGATGTCGCCGCGATTGAGCTGAGTGGCCGCCGCAGGCCCGAGCTCTGCACCCAGTCGACGCGAGAACGTGCGCACTTCGGGCGTGGCCCTGAGCTCGTGCTCGATGCTGCGCGCGAAGGCATCGGTCGTGTCGAGAGCCGTGCCGGCGGGCAAATAGTAGTCGAGCACGAATGCGCCCTCGTCCATGCTGGGCAGGAAGCCGCGTTCGAGGCGTGGGTAGATCAGCGCGCCCAGCAGCAGGCTCAGTGCGAGCAGGCCGAGCGGCAGTGCCGGGCGGCGCAGCCCGCGGCGCATGAGGCGCTCGTAGCTGCTCTGCCAACGGCTTGCGCGAGCCGCAGGCTTTGCCGCCCGAGAGCGCACTCCCGAGAGCGGAATCAGGGTCAGCGCAACGACCAGCGAGATCAGCACGGCCGCAGTCAGAGTGAACGACAACGCGCGAAAGAAGTCGCCCACGATGCCGTCCAGGAACGAGAGCGGAACCAAGACCACGACCGTAGTCAGCGTGGTACCGATGACCGCGGGTGCGAGCTCGCTCACGCCGTCCGCCGCAGCTTCGAGCGGCGATTTCCCGAGGTCACGCTGATGGGCGATGGCCTCGACGATCACGATCGCGTCGTCGACCACCAGCCCGATGGCGACGGCCATGCCGCCCAAAGACATCAGGTTCAGCGTTTGGTGCGCGAGCTTCATGCACAGAAACGTGATTGCGAGCGTCACCGGGACGGCGAGTGCCGCCTGAATGCCTGCCCGCAGATCGCGTAGGAAGAGCGCGATCACCGCTGCGCACAGGGCGATCCCGATCAAGATGGCATCGCGCACGCTGCTCATTGCGTCACGCACCAGATTCGCTTGATCGTAGACCGGCTCGATCACGGTGCCGGGCGGTAAGCTCGGTTTCAGCAGGGCGATGGCGGCGCTGGCCTGGTCCACCACTTCCGGCGTGCTCGCGCCTGGCAAACGCGCGACGCTGATCGCGACTGTCTGCCCGCGCGGTCCGCCGACTCGCACCGTGCGATCTTCGGCGCCGTCACTGACCTCGGCCAGCGCGCCGAGGGGAATGACGCCGCCCGTGGCCGTAGTGACGATCGGTAGATCGCGCAGCTCGGCGAGCGTACGCGGCTGTGCATCGCCCAGCACGGTCATCAGCTGCTGCCCGCTCTGGACGCGCCCGACAGGCCTCAAATTGAGGCTCGTGCGCAACTTGGCCGCGATGTCGTCCGCGTTCAGCTGCAACGCGGAGACCGCATCGGGATCCAGAATCACCTCGTATTCACGGACATCGCCCCCGGCCACGTCGACCCGGCCGACACCTGGGACGTTCGCGAGCGCTGGGCGTACGACGAGCTCGGCCAATTCGCGCAGGTCGCGCGGGTCGAGCGCGCCCGAGACATTGAAGGTGATGATTGGAAATGAGCCGGTCGTCACCTTCTCGACGATCAGCTCCGAGTCCGGGGGCAGCGCACTGCGGGCTTCGTTGACCTTGGACTCGACGAGCTGCAGCGCTCGCCACATGTCGGTGTTGGGCGCAAATTGCAGCCCGATCTCGGTTGCGCCGCGGATGGTCTTCGAACGAATGCGCGAAAGTCCCAGGGTCGCGGACAGCGCTTGCTCGAGCGGCCGCGTGACTTGCGTCAGGAAGACATCGGGTGGTGCGCCTCCCGAGCGTGCCACGACCACGACACGCGGGAACTCTACCTCGGGGTAGATGCTGCTCGGCATGCCGTAGGCGCACACCAAACCGAGTACGACGAGCAGCGCCGTCGCCAACCAGACCACGACCGCGTGCTGGCGCAGCGCGGTCAGAAACCTCACTTCGCCTCCGTGAGCGCCGTGCCGGTTTCGAGGCCCAGCACGTGATCGACGGCCACGGTTTCTTCCGCCGTGATGCCCGAGACGACCTCGAGCCGACGTGCGTCACGGAAACCGACTCGTACCGAGCGCACCTGCGCGCTGCCGTTCGCGCACACCACGAGCTCGGCACCATCGGCAACGGCGCCGCGCAGCGCTTCGATCGGAACGAGCAACACACCGTCGCGATGGCGCACGGCGATCGTCACTTTGCCGCGCGCGCCGATCAGCGAAGCGGCCGGGGAATCGAGGCTGATGCGCACCTGGCCGAGGCCGGTGCTCGGATCGAGCGCGCTCGATACCGCACGCACCGAGCCGTGAAGTGGTGGCGCGTCGGGCGACACTTGCATCTCCGCCGTACGCCCGGGCACGACGCGCGCCAGATCACGCTCGGTAGCATCGGCCACGAACTCGACGCCCGCTGCGGCGGCCACCTGCGCGATGGGCGTCAGCGCCGTGCCGTCGACCAAGGCGCCTGCGCCGCGCCACACCTTGGTCACGAGCCCGCCGAACGAGGCGCGTACTCGTACGCGACCGAGCGTGTGCCTCGCCACGTCCAGCGCCGCCACGCTGGAGGCAACCGATTGCTTCTCCGTCTCGGCGCGTGCCGTTGCGTCCTCGAGCTCTTGGCTGGCAGCGATGCCCCGCGCGACCAGCGCGCGGCTGCGCTCGAGCGATGCGTTGGCGCTGAACGCCGTCGCCTGAGCCGTGGCGAGCGCGGCTTCGGCCTGACGCACCGCATCGCGCGACGCCAGATCATCGACCGTGGCCACGATATCGCCCGTCCGCACGGTTTGCCCCTCGTGCACGGCGAGCTCGACGATGCGCCCGCTGACCTGCGAAGCGAGCGGTAAATCTCCGCCTGGAGGCAGCTCCAAATGGCCGCGCAATTCCAGGGTTTCGTCGACGCTCTCGCGCGTCGGAGAGACGCAGTGCACCGCCACTTTCAGCTCGGGCTCGCTCTCCGCTGCGTGATGACAGGCGCCGCACAGCGCGGCCAACAGGACTGCGCGCGCTCGTTTCATTGGACCCCGAGCGTTCGTTCGACGTCGATCCAGGCGTTGGCGCGCGCGCCCTGGCTTTCGACGAGGCTGAGCTCGGCGTCGATGCGCGCGCGCTCCGCGTCGAGCACCGCCACGAGCGGCGCGCGACCCAGGGCATACGAATCTTCGGTGGCTTGCGCCGCGTTCTGCGCGGTCGGCACGATCTGGTCGTTCAACGTGGTCACCTGCTCGGTGAGCGCGCGAAAGGTTCGATAGGCCGCGATCAGCTCGGCGCTGGAGCGTGCTTGCTCCGCGCGCGCTTGGGAGCGCGCGACGGCGGCCTTGCGCTCCTCGCGCTCGATCAGCGGGCCGCGTTGGTTGAAGAGCGGCACCTCGAGGCCCAGCTGCGCGTGATAATTCGTGAGACCGGGTAGGGTTGGGTCATAGAGATCCGCGCCGAAATCCAGCGACATCAGCGGCCTCACCTGGGCTCGCTCGCTGGAGGCGCGGGCCTCGCTGGCGCGCAGCTCGGCGAAGGCGCGCTGCACGCTCGGGGTTCGCGCGATACGCGGCTCGAGCTCGGTCAAGGCAGGCACCCGATCGGGAACATTGGGATCGCCGACCACGCGCAGTGGCTCGTCGAAGCTCGCGCCGATCCAGATCACCAAGCTCGCCGACGCGGCGTCGACCGCAGCCTCGGCCGAGCGAGCATCCAGATCGGCACGCAGCCGCTCGGAATGCGCACGCAGCCCCTCGAGGTCCGGTGACGAGCCGAGCTCGACGCGGGCACGCACCGCGGCTTCGACGCGCCGTGCCACCTTCGCCGCGTCCTCACGGGCGAGCGCGGTGTGCTCGGCGAGCCACAAGCCGACGAAGGCGTGCGCCGTCGTCGCCCGCAGATCGACGAGCGAAATCAGGCCGTCGAGCTTGGCCACGGCGTACTCGGCGCGACCCGCCGCCAGCGCGGCGCCCCGTTGCCCGAGAATGGTCAGCGGCACTGAAGCGGCCAGCGTCAAGCGAGCACTCTCGGTCGAGGTGCCGGCGCTCACGGTCGGATTGGGATACAGGCCGGCGGCCCGAGAATCTGCTTCGGCGACTTGCTCGATGGCGCGAATCACCGCCACGTTGGGCGCGCGGCGCTTCGCCTGTTGCAACGCTTCGTCGTAGGCAACGCGGACCTCGGCGCGCGCCGTGGAAACGCTGAAAATGCAGGCGGTTACCCACAGCCAGCGGGCCGAGCGATCGATCATCCACGCGACTTTAACGTGCGCCTGCGCGGGGCGTGCGTGTCGATCTGTGTCCCTTTGCGGTTCTCCGCACTGGGGCAAACCTTCAACGCCCTGGGCGCGGGTTTTCAAGCGCCGAACGCTGCTGCGTCATGGCGCGCCGGCGTCGGCGCTCGTGGCCACGTTGAGCACCTCCACTCGCCGAAAGCCGTTGGGAAAACGCAATAGGTAGGCCTTGGCCTGCGCTCGCGCCTCGGCCGTGCGCTGCTCGCGAAGCAACGAAACGATCTTCAAATACGCGGCATCTTCCGCGGCGGATGAGTCTGCTTGGCCGCGCGTGCTGGCACTTGCCGCTGGCACGGCGGCAGGTCTCGGCGCCGCGGGAGGCTCGCTCGAGCGATGAGCTTTGCGAGGCACGGGTGTGGCGTCCAGGCGCGGCGAGGTTGGGGCGTCTTGCGCCGGCGTGACGGGATCGGTGACTGCAGCGGGGGCGGGGCGTTGCCAATGCTCGCCCGCGCCGAGGCTGAATTCCGGCTGATTCGAGAGCCGAATCGCGATGCGCCCTTCGCTCACGGCAATGTGCTGCGTGTGCTCGTCGCTCACGGCGACATCGAAGACAGTGCCTTGATCCTCGATCTCGCCGTCCGGCAAGCGCACGAGCACCCGTCGGCCCGGGTGCGCGTAGACCTGGAACGAGGCCGCACCTTCCTTGAGCTCGACGCGTTCCTGCTCCGAGTCGCTGTGCAAGTGCCAGCGCGCGCCTGGGGCGGCGTGCACTTCGATGGCCGACTTCGTGGGTGTGCTCGCCGGCGGCGCGCTGGGGCCAGCGAAGAACAGCGCGTACCCGAGGGCGAACCCCAAGGCAGCCGCGGGCAATATCCAAGCGCGCCCCCAACGCCGCGTTGGTTGCTGGGGCGACTCGTTCAAGAACGACCGATTGACCTCGGTCATCAGTTGCTGGCGCGCGCGGCGCACGACCAAGGGATCGCGAGGCAGCTCGGGCAATGCCACCAGCTCGCGCCCGAGCCCGTCGAGCCGGCGTTGCTCGTTCGTGCACTCCGCGCAGTGCTCGCGATGGCGCAGCGCGCTCTCCAGATCCTTCCCGCTCAATCGGCCGTCGCGAGCGGCCTCGACTTGCCACGTTCTCGCGCAGGGAACGGGGCTCATGGCTGTTCCTCACGATCGAGCAAACGCCGCAGATCGCGACGTGCATGGTGGAGCCGCGTCCAGACCGTACCAATCGGGATCTGCAGCACGTTTGCAATGCGTTCGGACGTGAGCCCTTCGCCCTCGGCGAGCAACAGCACGACGCGCTTCGGCTCGCTCAGCTGCTGGAGCGCACCGCCGAGACGACTGACTTCGTCGCGCGCGCTGAGCTCGCTGCTCGGATCGATGTGGCGCTCGGCCTCGCGGAAGGTGAGCTCGCGGAGCGCACGCGCCCAACGCGAAAGACCTCTCTTGCGTCGGTACACCAAGCGCGCGGCGATGCCGACGAGCCACGGTCGACAGCTTTGACGCCCGTCGAAATGAGTCGCGGCGCGGGCCGCCGTCATGAACGTCGCGTGCACCAAATCTTCGCTGTCTGCCGCGTCGTTCGTGGCCCTGCGCACGAACGAGCTGACCGCACCCTGATAACGGTCGTACAGTACGCCCAGCGCGCTGATGTTGCCCTGGCCCAGCGCTTCCAGCGCGGCGGCATCGCTCAGCTCGACGAGCGCGCCGGGAGCACGCTGGGCGCGGTTCACCTTGCACCCCACAAAACACCGACGGTGACGCTGCTGCTCCACCAAGGGAGCTCGGGCAGTGCTCGGTCGAGGTACTTCTTCGTCCTCGCTCGGGCGGGTGAGCCTTCGAAGTCGCCCGCGGCGAAGGCGCGGACGGTCGCGGAACGAGGACCCGAGAAACGCACGGTCGCGCCGAGCCGGAAGTCCTCCGCGGCCCCGTGCACCTCACGCTCGCCGTCGTCGGCATCTTGGCTCTCGACCACGACGTTGGCCCCCAGCAGCGCATCGAGCGACGCTTGCCCGAGCTCGACTCGCCGGCCCGCGCTCACGCCGACTGCGGCTGACTGCATGACGTAGTCGGTCGGCGCCGGCTGGCTCACGAGGCGATCGGTGATGTCCACGCGCGCCCCCATGGCCAGCACCCAGCGATCGATCACGAAGTCCGCGAAGGCAGCAACGCCAGCTGCCGCATACAGCGGCGAGCCGCCGAAACGCAGCGTGCCACCCGCGCCCAGCTCGACATGCAAGGTCGTCGGCCCGATCCCGAGCGAGGACGCTTTGGGCTCGCTCGGTGGCAGCTCGAGCGGTGAGGGCGCTGGTGCCGGTCGTGGCGCCGGCTCGGGCGGGAGCACGAGCAGCGCTTCGACCGCAGTCAGCAGCCCGTCCACGTTTTCGACGTGGCGGTGCGCTTCTCGACCGTCGCTCGTCGTGATGTTCAGCATGGCACCCGTCGCGTCGGGACGAACGGTCACCCGAGCGCAGCGATCCAGATCGCTTAGCTGACGCAGGCGTGCGGTCAACCGCTCGGTGGCTGAATCCCAACTCGGGTCGGACGGCACGAGCACGCTCAGCTTCGGTGCCTCACAGGATTCCGCCTCAGCGGCGGCGACTGCAGCCGAGAGCAGGCCCACGCCCAATGCAACGCCCACGGCAGGCAGGCAGCGGCGTGGGCGGAGCATCTCGATCCACCTTCTCCGACACTGGCCATTCCTTCAAGGAAAAGTGAGCTCAGAACACGCCGCTGACATTCAAGAGCCCGCCTTGCCCGACCTCGGCGTTGTCGAGCGGGGTGAAACCGACCCAAATCCGGCGCTGCTTGATGTCCTCGGTGCGGTGCAGGTGGGGCACGGCGAGCCCGATGCCGGCACCGACGACGCTACCGGCGATCACGTCGGTCGGGAAGTGCCGACCGGCGCGCACACGCTCGACCGAGACGAACGTGGTGAGCCCGACGCTGGCCAGCAACGTGATCCACGGTCGCGCAGTGTGCGGCGAACGAGCGAAGGCGAGGTACGTGGCGGTGGCACCGACCGTGGCCGTGATCGCCGAGTGACCCGAGAAGAACGAGAGCGCGCTGTCGGTGCTGTTGTTCTGATCCCCAGGGTGCTTCGCGGCTTCGATGTAGGCGATGGGCCGCGGCCTGCGTACTGCCATCTTGACGACGTTGGTCATGGCCAGCGTGAACGAGAGCGCTTCCGAGTACATGAACGCATCGGCCAAGCCCGTCTGCACGCTGTTCTCACGCACACCGCTCAGCACGGGATCGACGAAGGCGAATGCCAGCGCGGCGCCGAGGCCAATCGTCGAATAGGTGCCGGCATGCGGATCGGGCGTGCGCTTGGCTGCACTGCGGTCGATCCAGATCAAGCTGTTGCGGTCGAAAGTGGGTGAGATCTGTTGCGGCCGAATCTCCCCCGTCGAGTTGACGAGCTCGAGCGTGCCAGCAAACCCGAGCGAGACCGCGATCATTGCGCTGTCGGCGATCGGGTCGATGTCGAATGTGGTGCGACCCACCGTGGGCGTGATGGCAGCTTTGGGGTCGAGCGAGACCTTCCGCTGGACTGCCTTTGGGGGCTCGACCTCTTTGCCTGCCGCGGGCGCGGCTCGCGCAGGGGCAGGTGAAGCACCCAGCGCCGCCGGGTCGGGCGCGGTTGCAGGATCCGCTGCGGTCGCTGCGGTTGCAGGATCCGCTGCGGCCGCTGCGGTCGCTGGTGGGTCGTCGGCGTGGGCATCGACGCTGATGGACAATGCGCAGAACAGCAGGGCAGGGGAGCTGAGTTTGAAGAATTTCATTGGTAGAAAAAAGCAGCGCACGCGGCGAGCCGCGCAGGTTGGGGTCAAAGGACTCTTAAGGCCTGCCCGGTCGATGTCATCGGCAGACTCACGTCGAGCCGAGTTTGGGTGGCCCACCCTAGTGCGGGAGCGGCGAGCTCAACCAGCGATCTCTGGCTAGCAAGAGGCCATTTGTGGCTCACAAAGCGGTCACACTCGGGGTTCTCCGGACGCAACGAGTCCTTCATCGAGACACGGTTTTTCCTCGACCGGCGGCGAGGCAAAAGGCCAGTGTGCGCCCCCACGCGCGCCCCTATTCGAACGCGCACACTTGCGTGGCTCTTTGGTCGTGCTCAATCTTTTCTCGAGCTCGGGAGACCGAATCGATGAAGAGGACCGCGGCGTTTGCCATCGCATGGCTCTTGGCGAGTGCGTGCACTGGCAATCGCTCTTCTGGCATCACCTGTCCGGCAGCCGGGGCGAGCGCGGTCACTGCCCAGCATGAGCCGAATGGCTCTGGCGGCACTTCCAACTCGTCGGATGGGGCCGTTCAAGCGGCAGCTCCCCCATTCCCGAGTGGGACCGTGTGCAACGCATCCGGTATCCCCCGCACGCCGCCAGTGACGATCGCCCACCTGATCGTCGTCCTGTTCGAGAACGAGAACGTCGACGCGGTGATCGGCTCGCGCTTGGCGCCGTACATCAGCTCGTTGGCCAGCCAATGCGCGGTCGCCACCGCTTACCAAGACGACGTGTTTAGCGGCAATCTGGTCTCGCTCCCGCACTACCTCGCGCTCACCTCCGGCTCCAATTGCAGCACGGGGCTCGAACGCACGGGCAATGGCTGCATCACGAGCGACGCTGACGCGCTCGTTCAGACGCTCGCTACGCCTTCCATCTTCAGCCAGGTCGCCTCCTGGAGGTCCTATCAAGAGGACATGCCCAAAGCGTGCTCGGCGTTGTCTGGTCGGCGCTACGCGGCCAAGCACAACCCCGCCGCTTACTACCGTTCACTCTCGAGCTGCGCGCTGAACGACTTGTCGATTGCCGCCCTCCAGTGCGACCCATGCACGACGAACACACCCTGCTCACCGGAGCGACCCAGCAACGCCTTCACCGCTGACCTGGAAGCCGACACGCTCGCGCAGTTCACGTTCATCACACCCACCCTCGACAACGACATGCACGACGGCACGGTCACCCAAGCCGACAATTGGGTGCGCACCTACCTGCCGCTGATTTTTGCTTCCCGGCCCTACCTCAGGGGCGAGGTCGTGGTGCAGCTGCTGTGGGACGAACAGACCACGTCCACGTTCGGCGGTCCGATCCCGAACGTATTCATCTCCCCGTACGTCGGCGCAGGCACTACCTCGTCAATTCCGATCAATCATTTTGCCGTGCTGCGTTCGTGGGAGAAGGCGTTTGGCATCGTGGACTACCTCGGCTGCGCGAGCGGCACGCCCCCCGGCGGCGCAGGAACTTGCCCGGCGGATTCGACGGCTGACGTGCGCGCTGCACTCGGCTGGTAGCTCGCTACTCGAAACGAACCGCGGGCTGAAAAGCCGCGCGCGCGAATTGATTTGACCCACACGAACGTGGCGAGAAGGCGAGTGATCAGCACCTGCTTGCAGTCGCGCTGTTCGGTGCGTGGCGCTTTCCGTCAGCGCGCTTTTCGACAGCGTCGAATCCGATCACGCGCGCACCTTTGTCGTCACTGACTCGTAGAAGTCTCGTGTTAGAAAACGTCTGTCAGTGTGCGTCGCCATCGATGCGCACTGAAGCGTCACTCGCAGGAGTGCCACTCCAACGAACGGGGATATCATCGTGAAGAAGCAATCTCGAGTCTCGAGCGGTTCTTTGTTTGCGCCGTCTGTCATCGCCGCGTGCGCTCTCGCGCTCACCACCGCCGCTTGCGGTGCCGAAGCGGGCAGCGTCGATAGCGACGTCGGAACGACCACCGAACAGCTAACGGCGTGCACGCCGCAGGTGCAGCCCGTTACCCTTGCCACGGCTTCGTCCCAGCAAGCAGCGGCTTTTGCGCCCAAATTTGCGATCGACGGCGTGTCGACCTCGCGCTGGTCGAGCGACAAGGCGACCGAGCAATGGCTGCAGCTCGACCTCGGCAAAATCGTGAACGTGTCGGGTCTGAACATCAACTGGCAGACCGCGTACAGCAAGAACTACGTCGTGCAACAGTCGGCCGACGGCGTGACCTGGGGCACCTTCATCATCGCCGGCGCGACCAAGGCGGGCGTGCAGAGCGTGACCGGCGCGGCGCGCACGCGCTACTTGCGCATCCTCTCGCGTGAGGCCACGAGCTGGGGCAATGTGTCGATCATCGACGTGCAGGTGCTGGGCACCCTGGACTCGACGTGCGCGAATTTGTTGCACGGGCCCTGGCAGTTCTCGTCGGAAGACTTCGACCCGCCGACCTTCGACGCCTCGACGACCTACTCGATCCAGGGCAACAGCATCGTGTTTACCTACCAGGGTAAGCAGTTCATCAACACCGGCCGCGGCAATCACTTCAAGCAGCCGGTTTCCGTGGTGCAAGGTGGCCACTACGTGCTGCGCCTCGACGATTCGAACGCCTCTGGCGCGTCAGCCACGATCTTTTACGGGGTGCTCAGCGGCGCCACGCCGAGCGATACGCCGATCGACATCGACACCTTCAACAACCCGTCCGGCACGATCGAGTTCGACGTGACCGCGAACCCCGGCCCGAACCCGACCATCGAGCTGATCAACTCGCCCATCAGCGTGTTCCCCGGCGTCGGCGTCCAAAACTTCACCGTCACCGCGACCCTCACCAAGACGAACTGAGTCAGAATTAGGTTCGAAGGGCGGCCCAGTGCCGCCCTTCGTCCAGGCCCCGCTCAGCGCTCGAGATCCTGCAGCACGAGCAGGCGCGCGTTCTGCGGATCGGCGACGTAGATCGTGCCGTTGGCGTCCGTGACTGCGTTTCGCGCGCCGAGCGTCGTTTCGCGCGGGGCACCCGCCGTGAGCTGTCCATGAGTGCCGACATGCACCACCGTCAGACGCGCTGCCTTGCCCGACGCCGCGTAGAGCAGGTGCGTGCTCGGCACGTAGTCGATGTTGTCGAGGCCCGGGCCCGTATCCAAACGAGCGAGCACGGCACCCTGCGCATCGAGCGACTGCACGTGGTCGGTGCAGGCGACGAGCACGACGTCGTTCGCGGCGTCCACGGCGATGCCGCGCGGACCGTCCGCGCCGCAGTGCGCGCTCCAGGTCTCGAGCACGCCATGCGTCTTCAAGTCGATGCTCAGGGTCTTGTCTGCGTCCTCGAGGTTGGTCAGAAATCGCCCATGGAGCGCGTCCACCGCATAGCCCTCGGGGTCGCCAGCGAGCTTGATGGTGGTTTTCAGCGCGAGCTTACCCGCGGGCAATGTTTCGAGCACCAGCAGCGATTGGATGTCCGGGGCGGTGACCCAAACCTCGCGCGTTGCTGCAACGTATTGCACGCCGTCGGGCGCCGACGGCAGCTTCGAACAAGCACCCTTTTGCAGGCTCTGCAGGTCGATTGCGCAGACTTCCTGGCTCGCGCGATCACCGACGTACGCAAAACCGTCACCCACCGTGCCCGAGCTCGGACCGAGCACTCGCTTGCGACCATGCGCCTCGCGCTCGGCGGTCTGGAAACCTTCGATGCGAGTGAAGGCATGCTTGGCAATGTCGAATACTGCCACGCTGCCCGTGCCGCCGGCTGGAACCCAGACTCGTGAACGCCCCGGTTCGTAGAACAGGTAGTCGAGCGAGAGCGGCCCGCTCGCGCCGGGTAAGGGGAGTGCCACCATTCCGGGGGTGATGACCGGCGCGGTTGGCAGCGCCGTCGGCGCGGTCGAGCCGTGGGCACAGGCCAGCGAGCACCATGCTGGCAAGAGCAACACGGCGCGCGCCGACTTCTTCGGAGTCTTCATGGCGCTGCAGCATAGGCGCGTTCGAGAACGCGAGTACCGGCGCGGACGTGCGCGCGTTGCTTCTCCGGATGGACGTGGCCCTTCACGAAGAGTGATGTTTTGGTTCATGTCGAGCACCAACGACGAGGCGCAGCACGTGCAAGTCCAAGTCCAAGGATCCGCGCGCGGCTTGGCACGAAGTTCGCTAGGCACAGGGCATGACCCAGCTCCAAACACACAGCCCGCGAGATCGCTATCGCATCGACATGAGCGACGAGCGCGACGTCCGATATTGGATTTACGCACTCGGAGTGAGCCGCGAAACGCTCGCCGAGGCCATCGAGACCGTCGGCGTCAAGGTCGACGACGTCCGGGTCTTCCTCGGAAAACGAGTCACTCGCGCCTCGGAAGTCGAGGAGTGAGGCGACAATGCGGCCGTTCAGGGCATGAGCGCCGAGCCGTCGACCCCGGCGCAGGTCGATGATGCCCGCTCGAAGCTCGCCGCATGAGCGCCACACTCGTCAATTCAGCGTCGGAGTCGTCCAGTCGCGCTGAATGCGTCGCCAAACCACGGCTGCTCACCGTAGGCGCTGCTCAGGCTTTGCGCTCCCTCGGCGGGGATCATTCCCGCACCCGCCGAAAGTCATCACTCGCGTCGGCGATCAATCGATATTCGGCAGGTTGAATATCAGCGCCGCTCATTCCCGAATGCGCGCACTCTGATCCCGACCCCGGATCAGAACTAGCCAGACAGGCTAGGAACGGGCCTCGAACGCGTGCGTGGGGGTTACTTGGTCGGCCACATCTGGTCGTTCCAATCCGACCAGGTTTTCACGAGCGCGGGGTCTGCGCCGAGTTGCGTCGCGGCCAGCACACCCCAGATGCTGTATTGCTCGGTGGTGTAGCCGTCGTTCGCCGGGTAGGGGCAGTAAGGCTGGCCCTTCGAATCCACCGGTAGTGCCGTGCGCCCGTCATCGATGCAGAAGCGTTGCCCGGCATATTGCTCGTTCGTGCCCATCTGTAGATTGCTCGGATCGCAGATGCGATATTGGCTCCGCAGAGTATTGGCGTACAGCGAGTTGTACAGCGCGATCGAGCCGTTCACGAAAATCAAATACGCGCCCGGTGCGATCTGCTCGAGCACCCGGAACTTCGTCGCTTGGTCGGCGCGTGAATCCAAGACGGTGGCCGGCGAAAGCTTGAACAGCAAGTCGGCTTTGCTCTGCAAGCCGCCGTTGGCCCAGATGTTCGTGGGATCGGTGGGGCTCGGCGCGTCGAATGGCAGATCCGTGTTCGCCTTTTGCGCCAGCTTGGCGTTGACCAAGAAATAGCGCGCGAGGTGCGCGCCTGCGATCCAGCCCGGCGCCTTGGCCGTGTTCAGCTCGTCGGCCAGGCCATTGATGAAGCCTTGAGTGTACGGCCAATCGATGGCGCCGTTCGACGCCCCGCCCCAGCCCGGGTTGACCGTGACTTGCAGCTGATACCAAGCGTTCGTTCGATAGTAGGAAATGAGCCGCTTTTCCCAAGAGAAATAGAACTCGCGCGTGCCCTTGTCGGTGACCGTGGGCGCGTAGAGCATGTGCGGAGCGAGGTAGAAGAGGCTCGGCCAACCGTAGGGCCAGCCGCGCACTTCGCCTTCGCCCACCCATTGCTTGGAGTCGTCCAGCTTGCCGTGGAACGAGCGTTGATCGTGCAGCCCGTAGCTCTCGACGAGCTCCCACTGCTTGACGCCCATCCAATGGTACAGCCCCACGTCCGCGCGCTCGATGAACGCGTCGTCGCTGAACGGCGTGCAGGCGCCGGTCGGGCCGCACGCCGTCAGATCCGCGAGCGCCGCCGTGGGGGCTGCCAGCAGCGCCGCGAGCTTCTTGGCACCGAGCTGCACGCCGAAGGGCGCGTTCGCATCTGGGGAGACGCGAGTGCCGCGGCTGCCACCGCCAAAGCCGATCGCCTGCCCGCCGAGGCTCTGCAGCTTGCCTTGGATGTCGTTACGCTGATTGGGGGTCAGGTGCGACCAATCCCCGTACACGCCGTTCGGATTCTTGTTTTGCTGCAGCCAGGTCTCGATGGCCTGGTAGGTCGCGAGCGGATTCCCCGTCTTGGTGCCCGTCTCGAATAGGCCCATCGTTTGGCCCGCGTCCGGCGTCCAGATGTCGAGCGGATGAACGGGCGGCAGCCACGCGTTCCAGTCTGGGTATTGCAACGCGACCGGGACTTCGCGCGCGTTCAGCACCTTCGTCGCGTCGAGCACGCCGTTGATGTCTGCTTGCGTGACCGAAAGCGGCGTGTCGTCGAGCGGCTTGTTGAACAAGGCCTTCATGAAGGCCTTGCCGTCGGGCAACACCGCCGCGAGGCCCGCGCCAGCCGACCATTCCACGGCGGGCTTGGCGTCGAGTCCGGGCCCCGGTTGAAACGGCGGATTCCAAGGTGCAGCCGCTGCCACGTGCGGCACCTTCGACGCATACAGCGATGCGCGCAGGTAGGCGGCGATGTCTTGGCCCTGCGCCGCGCTCAGACCGTGGAACAACGAGCGCTGCACGACCGAGTTGTTCGAATAATTGAAGTATTGAAGGTCGCGACCGTCCGTCGCATGGCAGTCGTTGCACGCCGCGCGGATCTTGCGCGGCACGATCGGCGATTTGACGAGCAGATCGCGCCCCGACCACAGGGCTTGTCCGCGCGCGCTCGACTCCGACGCGGCTTGCCCAGCCGCCTTTTCTAGCGAAATATCGGCCCATTTCTTGGTGGCGGGCGTGAGGTTCTTGCCCGAGCCATCGCGCAGCTGGACGTCCAGCACGCGGAAGCCGTTGCTGTTGCCGTCGCTGCCGTTGAAGCGAAACTCGATGCGGTTCGCCGCGTTGGCGGCGAGCCGTGCGCGCGCCGCGTCGTCCAGCGCCACTTGGAACGAGAGCGCGACCATCCCGCCGTCGATGCCGCCATGCGCGAGCGCCATTGGATCGATCTCCACGGTCGTGTTCGTGATGTCCAGCCATGGCGCGTCGCTCGTGCCAGTGGTCATGCCGCCGACGATGCGCAGGCTGGCTTTGACTTTGACGAGCGGCTTGGCCAGCGCTTCGTACTCCGGCGCGTCGTAGAAACCGCAGCGGTGGCAGGCAACGTAGAGCGTTTGCACCGCGCCGGTGTCTGCGGTCGCGAGCGTCAACGTGGTGCCCGCGATCGTCGGCGTGCTCGGATCGCCGCTGCCGAGCACCTCGATCGGCAGCGCGAGCTCGGGACCCGTGCTGGCTTGCCCGCCACTGCCGGAGGCCCCGCCGTTCGCACCGGTTCCGACTTGGCCGCCGCCGGCATTCAGCCCGCCCGCCCCCGCGCCCGCCGC
>OUNO011323100.1_pt1 | contig 16011 bp, 16 predicted proteins | sample 1779811 | NCBI WGS metagenome assembly OUNO01 (sample SAMEA3914804, study PRJEB12502) | metagenome | biome: forest; material: soil | place: Canada | collected 2010-06-25 | depth 0.3 m | reverse complement strand
TCCGGAACGCGTCCAAGTAGCTCTCGAGGTCTGGATAGATGTCGACGTGGTCGTGCTCGATCGAGGTGAGGATCGCGACCTCGGGGCGGTAGTGCAAAAACTTCGCGCTCTTCTCGAAGAACGCCGTGTCGTATTCGTCGCCCTCGATCACGAAGGGCGGCTTGCGCGTTGGGCGATCGCCGAGCGCGAGGCGCGGCTTGCCGACTTGCGCCGCGCGAAAGCTGCGCGGGAAATTCTTGGGCAAACCGCCGATCAGGAAGCCGGGCGCAAAGCCGCACGAATCGAGAAGGTGCGCGGCCATCGCAGTCGTGGTCGTCTTGCCGTGGGTGCCGGCCACGACCAACGGCGAGCACGTGCCCAGCACGAAGTCGCCCAACGCGCCGGCGATGTGCGTGTACGGCAAGCCGCGCTCGAGCACCGCGACCACTTCGGGATTGTCCTTGCGGCACACGTTGCCGATGATCGTGAGATCCGGCGTGGGCTCCAGGTTCCGAGGATCGAAGCCTCTCATGCAGTGCACGCCCCAGGCTTCGAGCGCGGGGCCCATCGGAGGATCGAAGGCCACGTCACTGCCCGACACCTGGTGACCGAGCTCTTTCAGGAGCCCAGCCAGCGCTCCCATGCCCGTTCCTGCGACCGCTACGATGTGAATGTGCATTTGCTTCGCTTCTGCCATCCATCCGCCTGAGTTGATGGATGACCGATCGTGTGTCGCCCTATTGGCATGGCCCGGTGCGCGCTGCTAGCTTGCCGCTTCTCCTTGCAACGCGCCTTCGAGTCATGAAAATCAGCGACAAGCTTGCGCCGAAAACCCCCGCGTTTTCCTTCGAATTTTTCCCGCCAAAGGACGAGGCGGGCGTCGATCGCTTGTTCGAGACCGTGGCTCGGCTGAAGGCGTACGAACCGGCGTACGTGTCCGTGACGTACGGCGCGGGCGGCAGCACACGCAAGCTCACGGTCGACTTGGTGCGGCGCATCAAGCGTGAGGCAGGGCTGGAGACCATGGCGCACCTGACCTGCGTCGGCGCCACGCGCGAAGAGATCCGAGGCGTGCTCGATCAACTGCGTGACGGCGGCATCGACAACGTGCTCGCGCTGCGCGGCGACCCACCCAAGGGCGAGACCGCGTTCGTCAAATCCGAGGGCGGCTTCGGCTACGCCTCCGAGCTCACCGAGTTCATTCGCAGCTCGGGCTATGACTTCTGCTTGGCTGGCGCTTGCTATCCGGAGCGCCACCCCGAATCTTCCAGTGCCGATTCGGATCTCGCCAGCGTGAAGCGCAAGGTCGACGCGGGCGCCCAGGTGCTGATTACTCAGCTGTTTTTCGACAGCCAAGACTACTTTTCGTTCGTAGCGCGCGCGCGCGCCGTGGGCATCACCGTGCCCATCATCGCTGGCATCATGCCGATCACGAACGTCTCGCAAGTGAAGCGCTTCACCGCGCTGTGTGGCGCGGGCATTCCAGCGCCGCTCCTGGCCCGTCTGGAAGCCGTCGGAAACGACGCGGCCGCGGTGCAAGAGATCGGCGTCGACCACGCGACCAAGCAGTGCCGTGAGCTGGTCGCGGGTGGCGCGCCCGGCATTCATTTCTACACCCTCAATCGCTCCCCCGCGACGGTCGAGGTGCTCGAGCGCTTGCGCGGTTGATCGCGGACGCCGCGCACTGCGCTCGGCCCCACGTCGCCTCATTTGCGGATTACGACGCGCGTCTTCTCGGCGTCGCCGAGCGGCGCAGCCAGGCCGTGCCAGCCCTCGGGGATCTGCGGCGTCGCCCATTGGTAGACGCGCGCGGCGTCCGCCGGCGACAGCTCGATCGCGCCGGAGCCGTGATCGACGCCGAAGCGATCGTGCCAATAGGCGCCGTAGACTTGGATGCCAGAGGAGACCGTGAGGCCCCAGGGCGCGTCGAACACTTCGAAGCTTTCGGCGAAGGAGCTCGCGTCGCGCGTGGCCAGGGTCACCTCTTTGCCGGTCACTTCGAACGTGCCCAGCCACTTGTCGGCCTCGGCACTGTGGGCGTCGCGGTTCACGCTGGCCAGCGTCACGAACAGCGGGCGCTTGCCCTCGTAGAGTGTGAGCACGCCCGTGACCACGCTGAGATCGATCCAACGCTGCGTGCCGGTCGCGAAATCAGGGAATGCATTGCGCGCTTGAACCACGAGCACGTCGCGATGGCGCACCCAATGACCATCGCTGGTCGCCCAGTACTTCACGTCACCGACGCTGTGAAAGCGCCCGCTGAGGCGCACGACCTCGTGATAATCGAGCGCGCCGGCCTTTTGGCTGTCGTCCCCGTCCAGCTTGAACGAGTGGATGCCGCGCTTGACCACGAACGCGAATGGTAAATCGTCTTTCTTTGCGATTTCGAGGCCGTGGAACGCGGACGGCTCGGCGGCTTCCAGATCGCTTGCGCGCACGAAGCGGCCGCTCGTGAGTAGAGCTAGGCGCTGGACCGTGCCCTCGGGGTCGCGCGCCGACCACGAGCCGACCACCGCCATGCCCGCGCGCCGCTTCAGCTTGCCGACCTCGCGCACGGCGTCGTCGTGGCCCGGGTCGCGCTCGAAGACCGGCGTCTCGATGCGCGTACGCGCATAAGCATAGGGCAGCGGTTGATCGAGGTGCGGCGCGAGCGCCATCGCTGCCAGTGTGGGGTGCGCCATGTCGACGGTGGCGCTTTCCGTCGCACACACGAAGCCGCGCGGCCGCACCGGGTACCAACCGCCACCACAACCGCGACGTGAATACGGTTCTACGGCCCGCGCGACGCGCGCTCCCGCATGCAGGTAGCCGAGCTGTTTGGCGCCGCTCGCGGGCCGTTCCAGCACTGGCGTGACGTTGGCCACGGCTCCCAGCTTGGGCCCGGTCGCGGGCGGCTCGGGCACGTTCGGAATGCCCTCCTCCTCGACTGCTTTGGACAGGCCTGGGTCGACGTGCTGCGAACCGCAGCCGGTCAGGCCGAGCGCGAAGCCGAGCAAGCCGAGTGACAGGAACGAAGGCGCGCCCCGGACGCGGCGCACGCAAGGCGGGTCGAGCAGCGGTGCCATCCCGGAGCGGTTGCCATGCTGGCGCCCCTCGGGCCAAGTTTCAGGGGTCGCCGTCGGGACCGCGGAAGGCGTGCAGCAGGCCCTCGAGCGCCCACTGGCGGGGGCCGTTTGCCGGGTTGCTCGCGTTGGCCGCGTCGCTGACAACGGGGCTGGCTCCCTCGAGCTCGGCGAGGCGATGGCTCAAAGCAGCGGCGTAAGCCGCGGGATCGGCCGTGAAGTAGCCGCCGTCGGCCAACGCTTTCGCGAAGCCGCTCGCGTCGCCAATGCGCGCTGCTGCCAACGCAGCAGGGTAGCGCGTTGCCAGTAGGCGCACGTAGTCGTGAGCGCCGGCTTCCGGATTGGCGTAAACACGAAACCGCGCCAGCACCTCACGCCGCGTCGTGCCATGCCCCTCGACGGTGTGAAACGCAGCGCCCGCAGCAAATGGAGCCGCTTTGAGACCAGCGAAGTTGTTGCCGGGCATTGCCCGACCCGCATCGGTCTCGACGGCCCACTGTGAGGTGAGCAGCGCCGTCGTCCTTGCGGCGGCAGGCTCGCCGACCACCGCTGCCCACGCCTTGCCCAAAAAAGCGCCGGCTTCGTGTGCTCCAAGGTGCTCACGAAACGTGCGGCGCGGGCTGGGCGCCACGACGGTTGATGGAAGTACTACGCCGCGCGGGCTCGACTCGACACGCATTTGAAAGGGACGTCGGTCAGCAGATCGCGCGAGTTGTGTGACGATTGTGTCGAGGCGTTACCACAGACGCCGACCGGACGGCCTGTGGTGCAATGCACGACACGCGCGTCGGCTCAGGGTCTGTTCGGAACGGCGACCGAGGGTGGCGAAGTTGGGCAGTGCTTCGCGAGTCTTGCGATCAGTATATCATCGTGTTGAATATCAACACCATCAGTGGTTCATGTCTGCACCCGGAGTGAGAAGAAATCGCCTTCCCTTGCCAAGCATCTTCGGAAGGGAAGTGCGCCGACGTCGTGTCGCGCTCGGGCTCACGCTCGAGCAACTCGCGGAACGATCCGGTCTCACCCCTAACTATATCGGTACCGTTGAAAACGGGCGCCGCGATCCATCGCTGAGTACGGTCATGTCTCTTGCGGTTGGCCTCGGTGTGCCCGCAGGTGAGCTCGTCGGTGGTGTTGCGGAGCTCGGACCTGTTGCGATCGAAGCCGCACGCTTACTCGAGGGCGCTCCCTCGGACCTGCAGGACGCGATGCTCGAGCTGTTACGCGCCATGGCAAAGCGGCGTCGTTGAGCGCACACGCCGCGCTCTCGTGTCGCGTGCGGCGGCTGGAAAAGCGGCGCACAGCGGCCCGCTTCGGCAGCGGGGTTGACCTTCGGGCCCGAGTGTCCGAGATCGGGTGAGCCCCATGAAACGACTGGTCTTTTCCTGCGCTGTGCTCGGCCTCGGAATGTGCGCGAGCCACGCGCGAGCGGAATCCGAGAATGATGTTTGGGACGGTGGCTACAAGCAAGTGTCGACGCGTCGCTCGGGCTTCGTGCTCGGTCTCGACGCAGGCTTCGATCTCGGTAACGCCTACGGCTACCCGAACGAGATCGCGAAGCTCGACGACCCGCTCTACAAGCGCGACACTGCGTTCGCGCTGGGCGGCACCAACCGCCTGTGGTTCGGCGGCGCGCTGACCGACTGGTTCGTGTTCGGCATCGGCCTCCATGGCTACACGTTGCAGCACGGTCAGACGAAGCTGCAGGGCAGCGCGTTCATCTTTCACGTCGAAGGCTACCCGCTCTTCTATCGCGGCGGCGTGTTCCAAGATTTGTCCATCTTCGGAGACTTCGGTGCCGGTGGCGCCAAGATCACCGGGCACGATCGCGAAGAAGCCGACGGCGGCTTGATGAGCAACGTCGGCCTCGGTGTCGGTTGGGACGGCGTGCGCTTCTGGAAGTTCTCGCTCGGACCGGCCGTCGAGTATTGGCACAACTTCAGCCAAACCATGACCGTGAATACCGTCTCTTTGGAAGCGCGGCTCACGTTCGTCGGCGGTGCGCCCGTCGCGCGCGCGTCGCGCTAGTCAGGCTCTTTCCAGCGCGAGAGGCGGCTTGCTCGACGCGGTAGAGCGAACAGCACTTGCGATGCGTGCTGTTAGCCTCATGACTCAGCCATGGTGCGCAAAGTTTGGTTCATCACGGGCACATCACGCGGCTTTGGGCTCGAGTGGGCCACGGCGGCGCTCGAGCGTGGCGATAAAGTCGTAGCAACGGCCCGCAAGCTGGACCCGCTCAAGGCCCTGGCGGACAAATTCCCGGAATCGCTGTTCCCTCTGGAGCTCGACGTCACGAACAAGGAAGCCGTCACTTCCGCGGTCGACCAAGGCTACGAGCACTTCGGGCAGCTCGACGTGGTGGTCAACAACGCCGGCTACGGCTTGTTCGGTATGGTCGAAGAGGTGAGTGAGGCACAAGCACGCGCTCAGCTCGAAACCAATTTCTTTGGCGCGCTGTGGGTCACCCAAGCGGCGCTTCCGCACCTGCGTGCCCAGAAGAGCGGGCACATCATCCAGGTGTCGTCGATCGGCGGGATCACCGCGTTCCCGTTCGTGGGCCTCTATCACGCATCCAAGTGGGCATTGGAGGGGCTGTCTCAGTCGCTCGCGCAAGAGGTGCGCGGGTTTGGCATCCACGTGACGTTGGTCGAGCCCGCCGGCTTTTCGACGGACTGGAGCGGCTCCTCTGCCTCTCACGCAGAACCGCTACCCGCCTACGATGCGCTCAAGAAGGACGTGGCTGAGCAACGCAAGAAGCGCTGGCAGCCCGGAGATCCCAGCGCAACGCGTGCGGCCATCCTGAAAATCGTCGACGCCGAAAAGCCGCCCTTGCGCGTCTTCTTCGGCGAGGCGCCGCTCGCCATGGCCAAAGCGGACTACGCATCACGCCTCGCACTCTGGGAGGAGTGGAATGCGGTCGCCATCGAGGCGCAGGGATCTCAGAAAGCGAAGCCAGAATGAGCTTGGCTCCGCTCACTCCGTAGCGGTGCAAAGCTCAGTACTCGATTGATTCGAGGAACGGCCGACCTACTTTGAGGCGGGCTTCGACCTTGTCGATGCGCTTGGCGCTGATCACTTGCGCCATGACTGCGCCGGTGATCGGCGCCGCGACCAGCAGCACCAAAAACAGGATCAGCAGGACCGTGGAGCTACTTGCAAACGCGATTAAACCCACGAACGCCAGCAGCGTTCCGAGCCACGCCAAGAGCAACCCGTTGCGGCGGCGCTTCACGTGCGCTTCGCACAAGCTGATCTCGAACGTTGCGCGTTTGCGCACCGCCATGGCAACGATCACGTAGATCAGCGCGCCGGTGAAGATCAGGAGGTAGTAGCCGGGCGCGTGCCAAAAGAGCTTACGCTGCATGCGCTTCACCCCGGGCTGATTGCAGACCACGCAGCGGTGCGGAAAGCTCGCGCCGAATGCGGGAATGACGATCAGATCGCCCTCGCGTCGTAAACCGCTCGCGTACCCGGAGAGCATTCCTCCGCCCATGTCCGGTGAATCGGCTTGCAGGCTGGGCGGCGCATACGGGTTCGGTTGGCTCATCGAATGTGGCAAAGTAGCGCAGCGTCGAGTCATTGTCTCCTACGCTGGTGGGCCGGATTTGTGGCTTGCTCCGAGCGCTGGGCTAGAGTCGCCGCCATGAACACCTCAGCAATGACTAGCGCCAAGCATCGCGTTTCGCTCACCACGTGCGCTTCGATTGCGCTCTGCATTTCCGTGATGGCCTGCAATACCGATCCTGCGAAAGGCAAGACGCAAGCAACCGTTGCGAGCGCGACGGAGGTCGTCCTTGCGCCTGCCGCCGGCGCGGTCAACTATGCGTTCAGCCAAGACGGCTCGAAATTCGAATTTACCGGCGCCAAAGTGAGCGCCAAACACGAAGGCTCGTTCGCGACCTTCAACGGCAAGATCGCTTTGGTCGACAACGATCCGACCAAGAGCAGCGTCTCGGCCGAGGTCGACGTCGCTTCACTGACGGTCGAGCCTGCGAAGCTCAACGGCCATTTGAAGTCGCCCGACTTCCTCGACGTCGCCAAGTTTCCGAAAGCAAAATTCACGTCCACGGCGATCAAGGCCGGCGGCGACAACGGGGCGACCCACACCGTGACTGGCAACCTCGAGCTGCACGGCGTGACCAAATCGATCACCTTCCCTGCCAAGATCAAGGTCGAGGGCGAGCAAGTCTCGGTCGATGCCGAGTTCGCCATCAACCGCAAAGACTTCGCCATCATCTACCCCGGCATGCCCGACGATCTGATCAAGGACGAGGTGCTGCTGAAGCTGACGCTGCACGGGAAGAAGGGCTGAGCCGATAGCTCGCCCGAGCAAGCGCGGACACTGATCGCGCTTGCCCGGGGCTTGGCACAGGCGGGCAAGTGACTGGCACACGGGCTGCGAAATGTCGGAGTTTCAGGGCTGGCGCGATCCCTGCTTGAGGTAGTGCATGAGAGGTATGAGGCGCATCCTGAGCTGGGTCCTGGTGGGCGCCGCCTTCGCACTTCCGATTGGCTGCGGAGGGCGCGCGGCGACCGACCGGTCGAGTGGCGGCGAGTCGGGTGCACCGAGCTCTGCAGGGGCGCCGAGCTCTGCAGGGGCGCCGAGCTCTGCAGGCTCGCCGAGCTCCGCAGGCTCGCCCAGCACGGCGGGCCAAGCCGGGGGCGCGAGCGACAGTTGCACGGCGACTCTCGACGAAGTGAACGCGCTCGGCGGGCCACCTTGCCCGGATAAGCTATGCGCCGCGAACGCTTGGGCGAGCGACTGTGCCGCGTTACCTGCCGCGATCACGCGCACGCTGCGCAGCAACTGCAGCAACCTACAAAGCATCACGCTCGAGCAATCCGGCGCTCGCAGCAAGGTCTGCTACTACCGCACGACGCCAGCTCCCACCTCGTCCGAGGGTCTGCTGGTCGCGGCCGAAGCCTGGGACGACACCCTGAGCAACTGCGCTGGCCACATCGTGACCCAAGGGGTGCCTTCATCCTGCGGGCCGTCTGTACAAACCGCACTCTGTGATCGCAGCAACGGAGACACTGGAGCGTCGCCGCCGGACGCTTGCTTCGACGCTTTTTCGAGCAGCTGTGGGCCGTGCTGCCCTTCCCCCGAGCCGCCGGACTGCACGAAGGAACCCGAGGGCTACCCAGGGTACCCTTGCGTCTCCCGCGTCAACTCGTTTTGCTCTTGCCAGTGCTACCAGGGCGCGTGGAGCTGCGGATGCTAACGCCCACTTCGCGCGCTGAACCTACTCGTTGCGGCGAGCGCGACCTGCTTGCAGGGCGCGTGGAGCTGCGCTCGTCAACCGTCGCTGCGCACGCGCTCGGTGATGTTGTACAGACCGCGGCTGGGTAAGCGGCGGTAGCCCGCCCACGCGGCGGAGGCGAGGTTGCCGTCGTGCAGGTGCTCGAGCAGGCGATCGCCGACCACGTGCGCGGCGCGCTGCTTCAGACCGGCGCCATTTTCGCGCGCCCAGCGCAAATTGTAGGTCTCGTGAATGCCGACCGGCGGCGCGAGCAACAGCGGAATACCGAGCGCTGCATAGAACACCAGCTCGCTCGGCTTGGTCCACAAGATGTCCGTGTCGGCGAGCAGCGCGTCGAAGCGCGTGAAGTAGTCGTCGAGCACGGGCTCGTGCAGCACGTCGATGCTCTTGCCGAGTTGCCCACTGAGTCCAGCACGTTGGATCTCGTCTTCGAAGCGCGCTTTGACGGCAGCGCGCACGCCAGCCACCAAGGTCAAGCGCAAGCGGCGTCGCTCGAGCAGCGGGCGCAAGCTGGGCAAGAACGAGGCGCTCAGCTCGGCTTGCGCGCCCGAGCCACCTACCGCGAACACCAAGTGCGGCGGCTCGGTGGTCGTTGGCAGTGGTCCCAGGTGCTCCAGATCTTCCGCGAACGCGTGACGAAAGGTCTGCGTCGGATCGAGGCGCGCCAAACGATGCAGTAGGTTCCTGCGCAAAATCGGCCCTTCGGGACCGCCCACCAACGAGTGTGGCAGCGGGAACCCGGTCAGCTCGATGTTCGACTCGGGCACGCCGTAGGCGCGCAGGCGGCGCACCACGCGCCCGCTCGGCGCAAGGTAGCGAATCTTGCTCGACTTGGGATTGATCGGCGCCCACACCCGATTCACGTCCGAATCGGTGACGACGCAGAAGATGCGGTCGTAGCCGTGAAAATCAGCGAGCACCGCGGGTGAGTAAAACGTGGTGAGCAACGCCAGGTCATTCTTTTGCAGGTAGCTCACGATCGAACGACCGAGCCCCTGGCGTGCCGAGCGCTCTAGCAGCTTCACGCCCAAAGTGGCGCCGGACAAGTCACGAAACGGATACAGATTCGGAATGTCGGTGATCGAATTGAGCAACCCGCGCAGCGGTGTGCCCACCCAGGGAATGCCGGAAATGCGACTCATCGACTCGTAGAGGCGGCGCGTGGCTTGCCAGCGGCGTTGCTCCTCCGGATCGGCGAGCGGTGGCCGATCGGTGTGCATCACCTCGACATTCAGCTCTTGGCTCAGTGAGCGCGCGGGCCGCAGATGCCCGTAGCCCATCTCGATGGCAACCACGGCGGCTCGAGCCGGGCTCGCGCCCGTGACCGGAGCGGTAGGAACGGAGCTCAACGGCGGCACCCAGCTTGCTGTCACCATGTCGGGACGGTGAGCTTCCCGAAGCCGCGTGCTGAACCGGCGACGACTGCGTAGCTTTCTGGTGAACAGCCGCGCCTTTGGCCATGCTATGAACGGGCGAGCTTGCTGACGCTCGCAGATCTCCCAGGGCCGTTCATTACGGTCGTCGCCGTGGTGCTCGGGCTGCTGTTCGGCAGCTTCCTGAACGTCGTCATCTACCGTTTACCGCGGGGGGAGAGCCTGTCGCATCCCGGATCGCGCTGCCCCGGTTGCGGCAAACCGATCCGAGCCTACGACAACATCCCCGTGCTCGGCTGGTTGGTGCTGCGCGGGCGCGCGCGCTGCTGCAAGACGCGGATCTCGGTGCGCTACCCGCTGATCGAAGCGCTCGGCGGTCTGCTCGCGTGGGCCATCGTGCGCACGATCATCTTCGAGCTGCCGGACGAGACCGCGTGGTGGAAGGTGGTGCTGCTGTTCGCGTGCTACTTGGCGCTCGCGCTGGGCCTGCTCGCCGCATCGTTCATCGATCTCGACCACATGTATCTGCCCGATGCGATCACACTCGGCGGTACAGTGCTCGGGCTCGTGAGCGTGCCGCTGCGTGGCGGGTCGTTCGGCACCGCGCTGACCGGTGCTGCGTTCGGCTTCGTGCTGGTGTGGTTGCCGTTCGATCTCTTGTACAGCAAGCTGCGCGGCATGCCGGGCATGGGCATGGGTGACGCAAAGTTGGTGATGCTCGCGGGCGCCTGGTTCGGTTGGCAGGGCGCGCTGTTCGCGTTGCTCGGCGGCGCGGTGCAGGCAACGTTCGTCGCGCTCGCGGTGTACCTGGCGCGCGGTCGCATCGAAGAGCCGGCAGCCGTGATCCAAGAGCGCCAAGAGCTGAAGGCCCTGCTCGAGAGCACGGAAGGTGAAGCGCGCGCCGAGCTCGAGCGCGAGCTGGCCCGTGATCCGCTCGCGTTGGAGCCGGAAGAAGGGCTCGGCAAAGCGCGCTTGGCGTTCGGCCCGTTTTTGGCGCTGGCGACCGTCGAATACATGCTGTTCGGTGAGGTCATCTTGCAAGCGGTGTTTCCTTGAGCCGCTCGGCGCTGCTGGCTCTTGCAGCCGCGGCGCTGCTCGCGGCCTGCGGCGCGCCGCGCTTGAGCACCGTGCCGAGCGGCCCCCAGCCTGCCAACGCCCAGCCCGTGCGCGTCGATTTTCCGCCGCCGTCCGCCAAGATCGAAGAGATTGGCCTGTCGCCGCGCTCCGGCAATCCGTGCGTCTGGCGAGACGGGTTTTGGGACTGGACCGGGCGGCGCTGGGAGTGGCAAGCCGGCCGCGCCGTGCTACCCGCAGCCGGTTGCCGCTACGCGGAAGCGAAACTGGTCTGGACCTCGGAATCGCTCTCGTTCTACCGGCCTGCATGGTACCCAGACCCCGGCGTTCGCCCTGTGCCCAAGAGCTGCGCCGAGATCGCCTGCATCCCCGCTGCGAGCAGCACCAGCGCCGCCCCCCAGTGAGCTTTCCGTCTCTACTCTCGAACCCAAAGTGACCGATCCGAACTCAGAACCTTGGTCGATCAAGCGCGTGCTCGCCTGGGCCACCGATGATTTCAAGCGCCGCGGCAACAAAAGCGCTCGCCTCGACGCCGAGCTGCTTTTGGGCGAAGCGCTCGGGCTCGACCGCATCAAGCTGATCGTCCAGGCCGAACGCCCCCTCGCCGAAGACGAGCTGACGCGCTACCGCAGCCTGATCAAGCGCCGCCGCTCGTTCGAGCCGATCGCGTACATCCTCGGTCGGCGCGAGTTCTTCGCGCTGCCGCTGCTCGTCGATCGCCGTGTGCTCATCCCGCGCCCCGACACCGAAGTCTTGGTCGAGACCGCGCTGAACGGCACCCGCGAGCGGCATTTGTACGGGCGCCTATTGGATCTGTGCACGGGCTCCGGCTGCGTCGCGATTGCGTTCGCCAAGGACCGCCCCACGTGGCGCGTTACTGCCGTCGATTTGTCGCCCGAGGCCGCGACCGTGGCGCGCGAGAACGTGCGCCGTGCCGGCGTGGTGCACAACGTCGGCGTCGTCGAAGGGGACTTGTTCGCGCCCCTGGCTGAGGGCGCAAAGTTCGAGCTGATCACCGCCAATCCGCCGTACATCCCGAGCGGGGACATCGCCGGTTTGGATGCCGACGTGCGCGATTTCGAGCCGCGCTTGGCGCTCGACGGCGGCGCCGACGGCCTGGAAATCACGCGCCGCTTGGTCGCGGAGTCGACGCACTACCTCACGCCGGGCGGCCTGCTCGCGCTCGAGGGCGGCTTCGATCAAGCGCCCGCCGTGTCGGCCTTGCTCGAAGCGAACGGCTTCGTGGAGGTCACGCGCACCAAAGATCTCGCGGGCATCGAACGCGTGGTCAGCGGGCGTTGGCCTGCATGAAAGCCTGGGTCGAGCTGGAACGCGTGACCCTGGCCGACGGCAACACGCTGACCCTCGCCGAGCACGACGGCGTTCACGCGATCCGCGTGAACGGCCGGGAGCTGATGTCCTCGCGCCACTCGTATTCCGAAGAGCAACTGGGCGTGGTTGGTTGTGAAGGGCTGCGAGAACGAGCGGGAGCACGAGTCTTGATCGGCGGGTTGGGCCTCGGGTTTACGTTGCGTGCCACGCTGGGCGCGCTGCGTCCCGACGCGCACGTCACGGTCGCCGAGCTGCTGCCCGAAGTCGTCACTTGGAATCAGAACCCGAGCTACGCGCTCGCCCACGCCGAGCTGGCCGACTCGCGCACCGAAATGGTATTGGGCGATGTCGCGCGCGTGATCGAGCGCGCCACGTCGCAATTCGACGCCATTTTGCTGGACGCGGACAACGAGACCACCGCGATGAACACCGCCGGCAACAGCTGGCTGTACCAAAGTGCTGGCCTCGCGGCGGTGCACCGCGCGCTCACGGCCGCTGGCTGCGCGGTGTACTGGTCAGCGGGTGAAGAGCCGGTGTTCAGCAAGCGCTTCGCGAGCAGCGGCTTCGACGTCGAGGTGCAGCGCGTGCGCCGGCATCTGTCGTCGAAGGCGAGCCATTATTTGATCGTCGGGCGGCGGCGGTAATAGTCGAGAGCGGCCGACGGCGGTTCCGAGGCGGCCAACGGCGGTTCGAGGCCAACGGCGGTTCGAGGCCAACGGCGGTTCGAGAAAGATGTCCCACGGCTTGTGCGTAGCTGGCTACAAACGTTGCGTAGTGTGGATCAGCGGAGAAACTCGGACGCTGCAATATTCCTAGTCATTGAGCAGCACATCCCGTGGAGTTATGTTGAGGGCAGCGCGGTAGTTCGGCGCGCTGCTTCCTCGACCGAACTACACGGAGCTTTTGACTCGATGATCAAGGACTACTCGGGCCTCGCCTGCGCGGCCTTCGCGTGTGGCGCTCTATCAATCGGTGCGTGTGGGGCCAACTCGGACGGCGCCCAGAGTACGGGTCCGATCACGACGGGCGGTGCAACCGGTGGTGCGGGCGCGCCGATGGTCGCGGGCGCGGCGGGAGCGCCGAGCGCTGGGGCACCCGGTGCTGGCGCGCCCGCTGGTGGCGCATCTGGTGGCTTTGCCGGCGGTGCCGGGGCGGCGGCTGCGGGTGGCTCAGCGGGCATCGGAGGTACCGGCGGCGCGAGTGGTGCTACCGCCACCGGCGGCTCGGGCGGCGATACTGTCGACCCGGGCAGCGATGGTGACGGTCAGCGAACGGTGAACATGCCGTTCAAAGCGGCGCCCGAGGTTGCGAAGGTCGACGGCGTGCCGCACGGCAAGGTCTTCAAGTTCACGATCGCGCAGGGCTCGAGCCAACGCTATCCGAAGGCGGTCGCTCGCGAGGTGAACGTGTACGTGCCGACGCAATACGTCGCGGGCACGCCGGCGCCGGTGATGGTCGTGCAGGATGGGAACAATTACTTCGGCTTCGTCACGTCGCTCTCGAACACGCTCGACAACCTGATCAACGCCAAGAAGCTGCCGCCGATCGTGGCCGTGTACGCGAACAACGGCGGGGGCGATGCGCAAGGTAGTGAGCGCGGTCTCGAGTACGACACACTCTCCGGCGTGTACGCCGAGTGGGTCGACCAAGAGCTGCTACCGCGCGTCGAGCAAGAGACGAAGACGCAGTTGCCCGCTCAAGCCGTCACGTTCACCAAGGATCCGGAAGGGCGCGCTGCGCTTGGCGGCAGCTCGGGCGGCATCGCCTCGTTCATCATGACTTGGTACCACCCGGATCTATTCCGGCGCGCGCTCACGTATTCGCCCTCCTTCGTGGCGCAAGAGTCACCGGTAAATCCAGCGCACCCGCTCGGCGCCTGGAACTTTCACTCCGACAACGACGAGCGGAAAGGCCCGGACGATGGCGGCATCATCGCCAAGACCACGCCGAACAAGCCCATCCGCGTTTGGCTCGAGTGCGGCACGAACGACAACACGGGCGGAACCGAATACCCGAACTACGATTTTCAGATCGCCATTACGCGAACGTTCCAAAAAATGACCGCCAAGGGCTACCACGTACACCAAGACATCGGCACTGGCGCGGGCCACGTGGATGGCGGCATGATCAGCGTGACCTTACCCGACGCGATGCTCTGGGTTTGGCGCGGCTATAAGGGCGCGCTGTAACGCTCCGCGCTGCGCGTGGATGACAATGTAGTGAAAGCGACGCCGCCCGAGGGCGCCTACCAGGCCGCACAGTAACGCGTTACGCTCGGGCATTCACCGATGTGGAGGCCCGATGCGATCGTCCGTTGCATGCTTTAGCCTGCGAGGCGCGCTGCTCCTCGGTTCGTGTGTCGCTGCAGTCGCGTGCGGCTCGAGCACAGATTCGAACAGCGGTGTGATTCCGAGCGCGGGCGGGAGCAACGCGGGCGCATCCGCAGGCGGCGCGCTCGGCGGCGGTGGGGCCAACACGGCGGGCGCGGGAAATAGCGCGGGTGAGTCGGGCGGCGGCGCGGGCGCTGCACCGGGCGGCAGTGCAGGGAGTGCCGGCACGGGCGGCGCGCAAGCGGGTGGCTCCGGCAGTGCAGGGAGTGCCGGCGCGGGCGGCGGCTTGCCCACGGGTTGCGTGGAAGCGGGCACTCCCGGCAAAACCGGTCGCCAATGCGACCCCGGCAAAGACGGTAACGGTACGTCCGACGAACCGGATCCGGGCGGCAATGCCACGCCGCCGGAAGGCGTGGGCACGGCCAAGGGCATGGTGCTCGCCGCGGAGACCTATGCCAGCAAGATCTACGGCTACAGCTTCGTTTATCAAGTGGTCGTGCCCGCGCAGTATGTCGCTGGCAAGCCCGCTGCGCTGATGATCTTTCAAGATGGCGGCAACTACTTGGTCAACTTCCACGCGCCGAAGGTGTTCGAGACCTTGATCGACGCGAAGGCGATGCCGGTCACGATCTCGGTCTTCATCAACCCGGGTAATGATCGCAGCAAGGAGTATGACTCGATCGACGACAAGTACGTGCGCTTCTTGACCGAAGAGCTGATCCCCGATCGCATCGCGCCGAAATTCGATTTGGTCGATGACCCGAACGGTTGGGCGATCGGTGGTCACAGCTCCGGTGGCAGTGCGGCGTTCACCGCGGGCTGGCAGAAGCCGGACAAGTTCCGCAAAATCCTGACCAACAGCGGCAGCTTCGTGAATCTGCAAGGCAATGCCAGCGCGGGCACGTACCCGATGTTGGTTGCCGGCGTCAGCCCAGCGAAGCCGCTCCGCGTCTCGATGTCCAGCGGCAGCTCCGATCTCGGCGGTTGGCGAGACGCGAACGACAAGATGGCCGCCGCGCTCGACGCCGCCGGCTACCCCTATCACTACGTGAAGAACGGCGGCCCACACGATCCGGTCCCGTGGGCCACCGCCGATTTTGCGAACGTGCTGCGTTGGCTGTGGCGCGGCTATTCCCTGCCGCAGTACGCAAACTGAGCGGCGTCTCGGCCGCGCGCGTTCGTCACCGAGCCGCGGTAGCGGTCGTTTGCGCATCGCGGTAACGTGACGCCCTATGCCCTCTGCCGCGTCGGAAACGACCACCCTGTCGCTCGAACGCTACGCTTCGGAAGCCAAGGCGCTGGTCGCCGCCGCGCAGGCGTTGGCCGATGAGCGGAAGCACGCCGAGGTGCAACCGCTGCACCTCTTGGTGCGCGCGCTGGGGCGCGATCTCGGCGTGCGTGCGGTGTTCGAGCGCGGGGTCACGAACCTGCTCGAGTTCGAGGCCGCGCTGGAGCGCGCGCTGAACAATCTGCCGCGCTCGTCCGAGCCCGCGTACCTATCCGCCGCGATGCTCGATCTGCTGGAGCGCTCACAGCGCGAGGCGGATCGCGAAAAGTCGGAGAAGGTGTTGGTCGAGCAGGTCGTGAACGCGCTCTCGCA
>OUNO010008575.1_pt1 | contig 16024 bp, 15 predicted proteins | sample 1779811 | NCBI WGS metagenome assembly OUNO01 (sample SAMEA3914804, study PRJEB12502) | metagenome | biome: forest; material: soil | place: Canada | collected 2010-06-25 | depth 0.3 m | reverse complement strand
CTCCGCCGCCAGCGGATGAGTTTCCGCCTGCCGGACTCGAGGTTTCCACGCTTCCTTCGGACACGGCGCTGAGAAGCGCGTCGACTTCCGATTGTGTGAGGACCTGATTCATTTGAACTTCAGCCTTCCCTAGCTGTTTTCAACCCCGCGAATCATTCACAGGGCAACTACTCGAACGAAAACCGATCAACCGCCAAACGCAAAATTCGTAAAGAACACGCCTTTCACTTTTCCACTCACCATGAAGCCGTTCAGGGCGTTCTTAATTTCCTCTTTCAAATAGTCGCGACCATCCACCGACGCAAGGTCCGCTGGGCGCTTACTATTAAAGAGATCGATAATGACGTTTCGTACCTGGGGCATCTTCGACGCGAGCTCCGCCTCGGCGTCGACACCCGGCACTTCAATTGAAACGTTCACTTTCACAAACTTTGGAGTCACGCTTCCAGGCGTCGAGAGATTCACCACGAATTGATCGAGGTTAATCATCTTGCCGAAGTCGTTCGTCTTCTTGGCCGTTTCTTTTCCAGCTTCAACGTGTCCGGCGCCGTGCGCGCCAGCTTTATCGCCTTCTTTTTCCGCGCCATGTTCAGCGGGATGAGCGGCGATATCTTCGATGGAAGGCCTTTTACGATCGCGTTGGAAGGAAACGAAGAGAACCGCAACCATTCCGATGGTCGCGAGAAGATTCAAAGCGGTAAGGATCGGGAGCATCTTGCCCCCCGATGATGCTGGAGCCGTGGCCACACTTGATGCGGCGGTTGATGCGTCGGCTTTCTCTTCTGCAGCCATCGTTGAAAAATCCTCCCCTTACCTTCTTCCTATTCTGCAATGAAGAATGGGTGAGACACAAGGGCGGATTTGCCGAGGAAAGGGCGCGATAAGGAGTATTCTGCCGAGATCGTAGAAGAAATATTTTCCGTAGAATCCAAGGTGTTGGACGATTTGACGGTCGTTGGTAAAAACTGCCTACAACCGTCAATTTTACACGTAAAAAATGTGCATTTATTCCCTAAAACCGTACCAAGCGACAGCCGCCTGACACCCGTCTCTTTTGGAGAGGGATATCAGGCGGCTAGTTCACCCAGTCTACTAAGACTACTAAGAATCAGACTTACTGACGACGGAGGTTCAGAACTTCCTGCATCATCTCGTCGGACGTCGTGATCACTTTCGAGTTGGCCTGGAACGCACGCTGAGCGGTCATGAGGTTAATGAACTCGTTGGCGATATCGGTCGTCGAAGCTTCGATCGTCTTCGCGGAAACGCGGCCGCGGCCACCGGCCTGAGGAGCACCGATCGTCGCTTGACCCGAAAGACGGGATTCACGAAACCGGTTTTGACCCATTTTGAACAGGCCTTCAGGGTTCTCGAACTTCGCCAGAGCGACCTGGGCGATGTTGATCGTCTGACCGTTCGTGTAGATGGCCGAAAGAATACCGTCATCGTTGAACGTAAGACCGGCAAGCGTGCCGCCGGTGAATCCGTCCTGAAGGGTTTTATAGGCTTCCGAGTTCACGCCGTACTGGGTGACTTCAGTCCCCGTTCCGCCGTTCTTCTTGTCGGTACCGAAATTGAAGTCGATCTTCTGATCGGCAACGGCGCCTTTGGAGAAGTTGAACGAAGACTTGTCGGTGATCTGTTCTTGAAGACGACCGTCGGTATCGAAAAGCAAACGGCCCGAAGCCTGCTCGACCATGGTCTCTTTTTGGCCGCCCTGAACTTCCTCACCTTTGGCCATCGCTCTCCACTTCCATTGACCGTCGTCTTCACGGTTGAAGTAGAGAGTAACGACGTGCGCGTTACCGGCGCTATCGTACACGGTCGCGCCCGTCGCGAAGTGCGAGGTCGACTCTGGCTTATTCGGGTCGAACTTCAGTGCCTTGTCGGCGCGAATATCAAGGTTGGCGAAGAGCTGAACTTTCTGCGTGCGCTTAGCATCGACAACGGACTTATCGACACTGATCGAACCCATTTTCGAAGTGATGCGGCCTTCTGCATCACCCTGGAAGCCCTGAACTTTGTAGCCGTCGGAGTTAATCAGCTTTCCGTCTTTATCGAAGTGGAAAGCGCCGTTACGGGTAAAGCTCTGGCCGTCGACACCTTCGATTGTGAAGAAGCCGTCGCCAGTAATTGCCAAGTCGGTCGAAGATTCGGTCTGAACGATCGAACCTTGGCTGAAGATTGGGTTAACGGCAGCCAAACGTGTACCACGTCCGATCTGGTTACCACCGAGCATGCCTTTGAGTGATTTTGCGATGACGTCCTGAAATTCTGGACGGCTCGTTTTGAAGCCAGTGGTGTTGGCGTTGGCGATGTTGTCGCCGTAGATCGCGAGCGCTTCGCCGTTACCTTGGAGACCCGTAATACCCGTATACAGAGATGAAAGAATACCCATGAGGGACGCCTCCTTGCGTCTTGCACATCCGCTTCTTGCAGATGCTCAAAATGGAGGCGAATTTCTGAAGTCACTCCGTCAATCGATCGGGAGTGAGAAGCTCCCCCACGCATCTAATCCCTCTGGGATCATCTACGTTTTGAATTGGGGTCCAGCCGTTGTTCCAGTCCTTCGCCTTATTTTTCTAACTGACTCTACCTACCTAACTGCACTTACCTAACTGCACTGCCTTAAATAATCACTGCTCCGTCGATGTTGGTGAATACATTCCCCGACATCTGATTCCTGTCCATCGCAGTGATCACGGTCCGATTCGGCACGTTGACAATCAAAGCTGCGTTCGAAGTCAGAATCAGGGTGTCTTCCACACCTTTGGCTGCTGCACGATCGAGCGCTTCATTGACCTTCAGCATCGTGCCTGGGTCGAGAGCGATTTTACGATCTTGTAACCGCTGAGAAGCATGCGCCGAGAACTTCAGCGGAGAACGGATCTGTTCAAGATCCGGTGCACCCGTTTTGGTTCCAGTACGATCAATCTCACGGTCGAAAACCGCGTCAAACTCGCCTTTGACCCCTTCTTCTTTACGAGGCGCCCGGTCTGAACTGATTCCGTTCTGACCCGGTAGCGACGTAATATTTGGATAAAGAAAAGGTCCACCACTCACTGTTTTGCACCTCCCAAGCTAAAAACTACTACCTACCCTGACCATTATGACTGTTTTGCGAAGGCGCGCCAGAGGCAGTGTTTGCCGCTCCCTGACGGGCGCTTTGTGCCGGCGCTGCTGAACGTGCCGATGCTTGCGAAGTACTGACTTCGTCGGCGCCGTCATTCAAACCATTTGGAAAACCGCGTTCGCCCGAATCAGCCTGGGCCCCGCCCTGAAGCTGTTGCTGGTATTTCGCAATAGCCGCTGCGGCTTCTGGTCCAACGCGCGCGGCGTCGATATTCGCTGAGCCTTTGCCTTTTTCGAAGGTGAAAAACTTTTCTTCTGGAAGTGTAGGTGCGCGAGGCGCGGGCTGCGGCTGTACGGCAGGGGCCGCTTCCTGAGCGACCGGAGGCACACCACCCGCAAGGGCCTGAGCACCAGCAGACTGAGCAACGGCAGCCGAAAGAGATTGCGCGCCCGGAACGAGCGGTGCAGCGACGCCGCCCAATCCGCCTTCATCGATACGAACAATGTTTCGCATCGTGATTTTATCAGGGCGTCTAGGATCGCCGACCAGAAACACAGGCTCTGCACCTTCGAAGCTCACGCCGATGATTTTAGCATCCGTTTTCGAGTCGATCGTAATCGACTGTTCGCGCTCGTCACGAGCTTCAACACGAATCGAGTAGTTCCCCGATTTCGAAGGAAGCACGGTCCCGCCTTTAAGGCCGTCCCAAACGAATACGTTCGCGCCCTGTTTTGCGGCTCCAAGATCCTTTTCGACAACAGTCTCGCCGCTCTCTGCGATCACGGAGATCTTCACGTCTTTCGCGTCACGCGGAAGATTGTAGGTCAGCGATTCGTTGCTACCCTCAGTGTGTGGAAAGCGATCGCGATCGATAGTCACGCTCTTACCGATCAGATTCGTCATCGCCATGCGTTCCAGAGGCTGGTTCTGTGTTCCCAGCTTACCGACCGCGGTATTCAAGTTCTGCAACTGCTCGACAGACGTGAACTGCGCAAGTTCGGCCGCAAACTGCTCCGCTTTAAACGGAGACGTCGGATCCTGGTGCTTCATCTGCGTCACCATGATGCGAAGGAAGTCATCTTTTCCGAGCTGCTTCTTGATCTCGCGCGGCTTTTCAGCCTTGGCGCCGTACTTGGCTTGAACGTTTTTCCAGACGTCCCCGAACTTCGCATCGGTAGACGATTCGCTCGCGTCCTTCTGATTGTTCAGAACCGCTCCGGTACCCTGCTGCGCGTTCGGCGCGGACATAGTGTCGCCCGTACCGTGAGTAACCGCCCCTGCTTTTCCTTGGATACCGTTCAACATCCTTTCCCCAGTATGGGGGAACAGAAGGCCGCGCGATAGACGGAATGATTTGCCGAGGCCGCTCGGAAAAAGGAGTGGCGCCAGAAGTCTGACGCCACTCTTCTGCTTACTCTTCTAAACGTTATTAACGGTTTCCCTGCGACTTGCCGGCGTTGGCCTTGCCTGCAGCCTGGCGGTTCGAGGCTTGGATCATGCTCACCACGGTCTCTTCGTGGTGGCGAACCGTCGGAATCGTCTTATCGATGAATGCGGCGATCTCAGGATTCTGAGTCTCGGCTTTGCTGCTCTCGAGCATATTCAATGCTTTTTCATGACCTTTTTTCATCGCAGCCAGGAAAGCTTTGTCGAACTCCGTACCGCTCATCTTCTTCATCTTATCCATTTTCGCTTTGTCTTCTGGTGTCGGCGAAAAATCTTTCAGCTTAATGCGATCAGACTTCGCGAGAGCCTGAAGCTGCTCATCATTCTTCGAATGATCGTCCTTCAGCATCTGCGCAAACTGTTTGACCTGAGGCGACTTAGTTTTGCTCAACGCCAGCTTCGACACCTTGATTTCCTTCTGATTGACATGGTGAATGTTATTCAGAATCAGCTGATCCGATCCGTCATCAGCGTGAACAGCAGGGACCATCAAACAAGTAACCAACGACAAGCTAAGGAATAAGTTTTTCATCCAGTCGATGTAGCAAGCCTTAAGCCGGGCGGTTTGCGTCCCGCGTAGCGAACCACCGCGTAGCAAACCGAAAGCCGCGAGGCGAAAGGTATGCGGAGCATATAACGTAAAAGAAAAGGCGCCGGGATTTCTCCCAGCGCCTTTCTTTTTTAACCGACGAGATCGACTTGGTTTAAGCCATCACGTTAAGACGGCCACTCGAGTCAGCGCTCCTGCTTCGTTGAGAAGCCATTGCTGCTGTCGACGCGCCTCGGCCTGCGATTGAACGGACGTTTCCGTCTCGCCCTTCCGACTGCCATCCCTCGTTCGTTCCGCCATCACTTCCTTGTTGGAAGTTCCGGTTGAACGATGACGAAGAGTCCCACTGTGACTGCTGGTTCCACGCGTTTTGCTGCGATTCGCCGAACGCTCCGCCTCCGCTTGACGCGGAAGACTGAGAAACGTTCACATCCACTTGTCCCAGAGTCAGACTCTGGGACGCCAGACTTTCTTTGAGATGGCTCAAGCTATCCTCGAGGATTCGCTTGGCCCGCTCATCGGACGCCTGGATTTGGATGCCCACGGTGTTCCCTTGAGTTGTAATTTTCATATGCAACTCACCGAGATTCTCGGGCTTCATACGGATTCGCATTTCTCCGCCTTGAGCACCGAGTCCCCGAATCTGTGTTCCGATTCCCGCAAGGGATTCAGACGAGAGTCGCTCACGCGACGCTGCACCCGGGACAACGTGACCTGTTACGACCGGAGTGCCCGAAGCTGGTTCGGACATTCCGTTCTTAGCAACCGCCTGACCGGTAGCCTGAGCATTCCACGCGGTTGCGGCCTCAGCCGAATCGAGCGGATTTCCTTTCAGACTTTTCAGACGGGAAGGTCCTCCCGCTTGCTGAGTCAGCTCGTTCATCGCGAACGGCTTAGCAGAAGCGATACTCCCTGTTTTCCCCATCTCTCCCGGTACTGGTTTCAGATCGCGTCCTCGCGACTGAGGGTTACCACCGAGATCCGATTCGTTTGAGCCTGCTTCACCATCCCGACCCACTGCTTTCAAAGCACCGAGAAACTCGGCGCCCGAAAGAGCAGCGAACGGAGTAGCAGCACGAGGTGTCTGATCCGGCATCCCTTTCGGGAGCGGAGCGGTACTCGTGCCTGTCGACTCAATCGACCCGGAAATCGCAGCCATCCAAGATTGAACCGCTTCCTCCGAAACATCGCCCGTTTGTAACGGGGATACTTCAGAAGAACGGGCTTCGCCTCCAGCCAAGATCTGAGATTGTTCGGCGGTCTTCTCTGCTTGAGGTGCTTGTGGCACCCCGTCAGCGAAAACCCAATCCTTCGACCATGGTTTCGGTCCAGCGATCAACGCCGCAGTATTCATACTGGCTGTCGATCTTAGATGCTGAGGAACGAGCACTGGCTTCTCTGCTTTCACTTGCTGAGCGGAGACAGCAGTCTGAGCCGTTTGACCGGCCTGAGCAGCTTGCGCTGCTTGGGTCGTCTGTGCGGCCTGAGCCGTTTGCGCTGTCTGAGCAGCCTGAGCCGTTTGCGCTGTCTGAGCAGCCTGTGTCGCTTGCGCGGTTTGGGCGGCCTTAGCAGCTTCAGCCGTTTTGGCAGCTTGCGCTGCTTGAGGGGCTTTTGCTTCGGGCTTTGACTGTGACATCAGCTTCGCTTGCGCGAGCAGTTCTGCCTGTGTGTTCTGTGCTGGTGTTGGAACCGCTTTGAGCGGTTCCTGCGCTTGAGTTTTTACCGGCTGGGTAGCTTCCGCGGTCGGAGCGGGTTTCTGAGGAGGAGTTGGCGGAGTTACAGCCGCACTCGCTGCTGCGAGGGCACCTTGAAACTCGGCTGCCTTTTCCTCAGCGTCACGGCTTGGCCGTGCCGACGTCGCTTCTTGCGGAGCTGCCGTTGCTGGTTTTACTGGCGCTTGGGTCATCATTAGTTCTTTCATTTTTTTCACCTCCTTTTCCTGTAGTTGCGGTCGCCGCCGTGTTCAACGACACGGGTCTGCCTTCCAACGACGAAGAACTGCTTCGTTTTTGGATGCCTCTGGCCCGGACCACTCCGGCCATCACTTCATTGAGCCTGGACGAAGTCTCAGGCTCGAGTAGATTCATGATCTTTCCGAGTTTCGGCGTCGAAAGGCGCTCAATCGCGCCCACTGCAAGCGTCTCATCCAGAGCAGAAAGCATTTTCGCTGCAGCCTTCGGATTCATCGCCTCGACCGTCTCTACGATTCTGGAAATCTTCGATTCATTCTGAGCACGCGACGCGCCTTCAATTCTGGCGATGTCATCGCGAACCAGGGAAATCTTCTTAAGCTCCTCTTCGAGCGCCTTTTCACGGGCAATCAGCTCGGACTCTCGAGCCGAAAGTTCCTTCGACTTCAATTCGAGCTCATCGCGGCGTTTCCGCACATCTTCAATGGCCGTCTCATCCGCCAAGCATTGCTTGGGCTCACTCGCCTTCGGACGACTCGGAGCTTGCTCAGTCGACACCGCAGCTGCCGCAGGCTTTTCGTGACTCTCGCCGTGCGCACTTTCAACAGGCGCCTCAGCGGCCGCTCCAGCGCCCAAAAGTAGAGTCGAAATAAAAAGCAGGCTAGCGACGCGGGTCGATTTCATGCAACCGTCTCCACTTCTTCAAGTTCATCAGATGGATTCTCGTCGGAACCCTCTTCCATCGAAAAGGCCGACACCAAGCGCGAACGCATCGTGTACAGGTCGTCGAGATTCTTCTGTTCCTTGCGCGCCAGCTCGCGCTTGAATTCAACAAAATGCTTCTCGCGAAGCGTCTCGATCATTCGCAATTGTTTGCGAGCATAAAGATACGCACGAAGGGCTTTTTCAACAGATCGGGTGGCGCGAACGATCGCTTGATCGCTCTGAATAATTCGCTGCTTCGTTCCGCCGATAAAATCATTTTCCATCTGGAACGCCAGGGCTGAAACCGAAACTCCACCCAGCTCTTCACGTCTCTGTAGCGCCTGTCCAAGCTTTGAAAGCAAATCACGTTTCGCGCCCAGCGCCTCTTGATAAGAAGCCTGCGCGCCCGCAAGCGACCGCATGGCATCGGTCTCTTTCGACTTTCTTACACGCTCGACTGCTTCGAATCGGAAACGAAAACGTCTCATCAATTCTTATTGTCTTCCGATATATAAAGACTCGCCAGACTGAATGATTTGCCCTGCCAGCGGGGCGTCACCCGGCAATAACTACCGGTAGCAGTACTTCAAAACGAGTTCCCTCGCCCACACGGCTCTCGACTTCGATGAAGCCTCCGTGATCACGGACGATTCCATGAACCATAGAGAGTCCCAGCCCCGTACCCTCACCCTGCGGCTTAGTGGTAAAGAAGGGCTCAAATACTCGTTGTAGAATTTCCGGCGGCATTCCATGGCCGTGGTCCGTGACGGCGATGCGAACAAATGAGCCAGTCCGATTCCCACTAGCCACTGAATGGCTCACCTCAAGGCGAGTCACAGCCAATGGGTTCCCACCCATGGACTGAAATGCGTTTCGACAGAGGTTGTGAAGAACTTGCTGAAGTTCCATGACGTTGCCAAGAATGACGAAGTCTTCACCTTCCGCCATCTCCAATTCGAGCTTCTGTCGTTCGGAAAGTGATGGAGCAATCAGATGGTCGAACTCTGAAAGCAGCTCCCGCAACGACACCTTCGTTTTTGTGGAAGGCTGGTTTCGACTGAAGGCGAGAATCTTTCGAACCATTTCCTCACCACGAAAACAGGCCTTTTCCACTCGTGTGAGAAATGGGTTTCCCGCCAGCTCTGGGGCCAGTTGCGCGGCTTCAACGCTGCCTTGAATGATGGAGAGTAGATTATTGAAGTCGTGCGCAATACCACCCGCAAGCGTTCCTAACGCTTCCATTTTGTGAGCCTGTGAGGCTCTCTGCTCGACATGGTTTTTCAAAGCTTCGGCCTGAGAGTCCCGTCGTTCAACCGCCTGAAGCAGTGACAGCGCGACCCAAATGAACAGAATCGTAATAACCAGGCGCCAAAACGAGGCGTTCTTCCACGCCTTGAGCACGAGGTTGCGAGGTATGCCTACGAAAGTGATGATTGGAAAACGAGGAGATGACCTCATGAATCCGATCCGAGCGACTCCGTCGATCGGAGACTTGACGTTGAGCTGAGTCTCTTGGCCCGGCTTCAACGGGCCAAAGAGCTCCTTGTTTTTTGCCGCGACGACCGGGCTTCCTAATACCTCGCGAACAAACGGATGCCGAAATATAAATGGCCCGTCGGAACGCATCACCGCGACAATCGAAGCACCGGGAAGCTCGAGCGAATCAAAGTACCGATTCAAGTACTCGGCCCAAATCACGCTCAAAACGGCTCCGCCAGCAGGAGTCCGAACGCCTACCGAAAGAAAGTATTTCTCGGACCCCGGGCTCTGAACGGGTGCAAAATAGACCGCCTCCTGGGGGCCGGACATCAGTCGCTGGAAATCCGGATTTTCAGCAAAGCTCGAAGGAAAGATGGATCGATCCTGAGTACTTCCGAGGACCCTTCCTGAATGCGAAAGATACAGAATCGCACGCAGGCCATCGTCGGTCATCAGGCGATGCTCGACAACCGTTGCCAACCTTCGCGAACCTCGAGGCTCGAGCTCGGCTGCAGTTAGCTCGGCCGCTTCACGTTGAGAATCGAGGACCTGAGAGATATTCTCTTCGATAGCGCGAGAAATGGTCTTCTCTTGGGTCTGCACAAGCTCGATGCTGGAACTGTATTCGTCCAAAACCCAAAGTGCCTGCCCGGTGAGAAGTCCACCGGTCAAAAGCATCGCGGCAATGCGAGCACTCCGCCTCTTTTTCAGCGACGAGTTCCTTGGTTTGGCTGAGCCGGTGCCTGAGCTGCCGCCGTAAGCCCCTCCGCCGCGCGGACAATCGAATGCATGAGGGCCTGAGTTTCACCCATGGTGCCACCTTCGTCGATGCCCTGACGAAGCATAGATTGAATGCGTTCCTGCACCGCTACTGCGATATCAATCTTCGGACTCGCTCCGCGCGTATAGGCGCCGATGTTAATCAGGTCTTCCGCTTGGCTATAGAGGGCCATCCACTCACGAAGCTGCCCAGCCCATCTCTGATGTTCGGGATCGGTCACTGCTCGCATCACGCGGCTTGCACTCTGAAGGACGTCAATTGCCGGGAAATGATTTCGCTGAGCAATCTTTCGTGAAAGCACGATGTGCCCATCGAGAATGGACCTGGCCGAATCGGCAATCGGATCGTCCATGTCATCGCCTTCAACCAGGACCGTGAAGATGCCGGTAATGCTGCCCTTGTTTGGCCCGGTACCCGCTCGTTCAAGAAGCTTTGGAAGCGTTGAAAACACGCTCGGCGTATAGCCTTTTGAGGCGGGGGGCTCGCCCAGGCTCAGACCGATTTCACGCTGGGCCATACAAAAACGCGTGACCGAATCCATCATGAGCAAAACGTCTTTGCCTTCATCACGAAAATACTCGGCAACCGAGCACGCAAGAAACGCGGCTCGCATTCTCAGAAGTGGAGATTTGTCGGATGTCGCAACAATGATCACCGAACGCGCAAGTCCCTCAGGACCCAAATCGCGCTCGATAAATTCTCTCACCTCACGACCACGCTCACCGATCAGCGCGATCACGTTGATGTCGGCCTTCGTATGACGAGCCATCATGCCGAGCAAGACAGATTTCCCCACGCCCGAACCGGCCATGATGCCAACTCGCTGCCCCTTGCCGATCGTGAGCATGCCGTTGATGGCACGCACACCAAGATCCAAAGGCTTTTCAATCATGGTCCGTTCAAGCGGGTGCGAGGGCTTGGCGTACAATCCGCGTTCTTGATAGCTGAGCGCGCCAGACCAAAGCGGCCCCTTCCCATCGAGCGGTTGGCCACGTCCGTCGATGACTCGACCTAGAAGACTTTCGCCTACTTGAACCGTAGAAGATCGCTCGCGAAGCACAACTAAGCTGTCGTTATTTACGCCAGGCGCATCTTCGAATGGCATCAGCATCACGCGCTTGTCGCGGAAGCCGATGACTTCTGCGTCGACCCCTTCGGTTTCCCGAAGATCGCTGCTTTTCAAAATTCGACACACGCTTCCGACGGCCGCCCCCGGAAGGTGCGCCTCATAAAGCAGGCCCAGTGATTTAGTGATCTTACCGGCTTCGTTATAAAGGACGGTTCGGCTCAGTCGATCCGAATAAAGATCGCGATCAAATCCGAAATCGCCGTCATCAGCCACCGGAGCGTTCTCCGGTCAGGCTCGCGTGAATATTCTTAAGCTGCGTTTCGACGCTGGCGTCGATCGCATTCCACTGTGTCTCAACGATACAACCGCCGCCCTCGACTTGAGCTGAGGCTTCGACGTTTACGTTTTTCAACGTACCCAACGACAGCTCGAGTTCCTGCCTGAGCTGAGTCGCGACTTCGAGATCGGCTGGGTTCAGCTTGATTCGAATGTTCTCGCGAGCCCCCACGCGCTCAACCAGCTCCTGGGTCAGCCGGGTAACATACTGCTTGTCGGCCTGAAGCTCGCGCATCAGCACCATTTTAGAGACGCGGAAGACGAGCTCGACCAGATAACGTTCGTTGGCTTTGAAAATATCGCGTTTAGCGTTCTCGCAGCTCGCAAGAAAAATCTGGAAATCTTCCAGGCTCTGGCGTCCCTCTTCGCGAAACTTGGCGGAGGCCTCGTCATGTCCCTTTTTGAAACCTTCCTGAAATCCGACTTCAGAAGCTTGTCGACGGACGTCTTCGGAAACTGCCGAAATTCGGTCCCGAACGCGTTCCTCGATGACACGACGTTCTTCTTCTTCCACTGCCAGAGGTTCACGAAGAAGCGGATTGATCGCGAAACGAGAGTCCTTCTGAGTTCGGCTTGCCCGCGAGGCGTCGGTCGCGGCAAGAGGTCCGAACTTCGACTTCACGGTACGATATTCACCCTGCCCCGGTTCTCTGATGCGAGAGGGAACGAAGGCCTGAACATCAGGCTTGGATGGTTCATCGAGCTTAACGACGCGCATTTCGCCCGGCGCCGCGCCCTCATCCTTGATCTCGTACTGACTGGGTTTAAATGACAAGTCCTAGCTCCTTGGAGTCTATACCAACGCGTCGGCTTCGCCGCCGCGAGAGATGATGATCTTGCCTTCGGCTTCGAGCCGTTTCGCCACGTTGACGATTTCCTGCTGAGCGTTCTCGACGTCCGAGAGACGCACTGGTCCCATCGCCTCGAGATCTTCGCGCAGAAGATCGGCCGCACGTTTCGAAATATTGCGGAAGATCTTTTCGCGAATCTCTTCCGGAGCCGAACGAAGTGCGACAACGAGCTTGTCGTTTTGAACTTCCTTGAGCAACTGCTGCATGCCACGGTCGTCGATGAACACGATGTCTTCGAAGACGAACATCAGCTTGCGAATCTCTTCGGCCAGCTGCGGGTCCTTCTCTTCGACGCGTGCCATGATGTTCTGCTCGCTCGTCTTGTCCATGACGTTGAGCATGTCGGCGATCGGCTGAACACCACCCAATTGCTGGGTATCGATCGAACCCAAGGTTGCGAGTTCCTGTTTGAGGACCTCGTCGACCTGCGCAATAAGGTTTGGCGAGATAAAGTCGAGGTTCGAAATACGAAGCACGACTTCGGTCTGAATCGCTTCCGGAAGACGCTTGAGGACTTCGCACTTCTTCGAAGGCTCGAGGTGAGCCAAAATAAGCGCGATGGTCTGAGGATGCTCGTTGACCAAGAAGTTGGCCAAGGTACGCGGGTCGACCAGCTCGAGAGCTTCGAGAGTTCTGCTGCCTTCGACAACCGAGAGCTGACCAAGAACCGTCTTTGCGCGCTCTTCACCGAGAGTGGCCAGAACGAAGTCACGTCCCTGTGCGTGTCCGAAGATCAGTTTCTCTTCTTCCGAAATCTCCATGTAGAACGCGCTCAAGACATGTTTAACAGTCGGAATCGGTACCTTCGTGACCTGCCCCATTGCACTCACGAGGCGCTTCACGTCGTTGTCCTTCATTTTACTGAAGATCTGAGCCGTCACCTGGTTACCCAGCACGTTCAGGAGCAGGGCCGACTTCTCGAGCCCGGACATTTCTTCGAAATTTTCGTAATTCATCGTTGGAATATTCACAGTTATGCCGTCTTCCCTTTGCCAGCATCCTTAGGCGCTTCATCAGCGGGCTTTTTCTTCCCGGCTTCGCCGTGCAGCCAGTCCTTGAGGATCAAGGCGGCCTTGTGCGGATTGGCGTCGATCAACGTAATGATCTTCTCTTTCATCATCTCGCCTTCGACTTTGTCTGGGTCGATACGATCCGGTACGACCGGAACGCTCTCGTCGAAGCTCTGAATGACCGTGCTCTTCTGCATTTTCTCGAGTTCCTCGATGGTCTGAGGAAGGAACGAGTCCACGCTCTCAACGGTATTGTCCGTGAACCACTTGATGAACGGACGAACCACGAGCATGAAGAAGAGCAAGATCGCGAGCCCGATGACTCCATAAGTAATCAGGTTCTGAACATAGTTCTTACGTTCAGACTCGGCCAGAATGCGACCCGCTTCGTCGAAGTCTTCATGGGTGAATTCCATGTTCTTCACTTCAATCACGTCGCCACGCTTACGATCCAAGCCAACGGAGTTTGCGATAATCGCTTCAAACTCTTTGAGCTTCTCGGGTGCCCAAGATTCGCTCTTCGTGGTTGCAGGAGCGCCGGCTGCCGAAGCAGGAACGCGAACCTGTTTACCGTCGAGAACCACGGCGACCGAGAGACGCTTTACATCCCAATTCGGACGAACCGTACGGCGAACAGTCTGTGGAACGTCGTAGTTCTTCACTTCGTGAACGGTTTTCGTATCGGACTTCGTTCCGTTCGACATCGGAGGCTGACCTGGCGTATTCGACTGCGCGCCGGCTACACCGTATGCGCCTGGACGAGCCATCTCCATGGCTTTCGAATCGACTTCATGCGAACGAATCGCAGAGCCGTCTTGGTCATAGCTGGTCTGTGTTTCCTGAACCTGCGAGAAATCGACTTCCGCGCTGATGGTGGCCTTCACTCGGCCCTCACCCACAACACGGTTCATGATGCCTTCGATTTTCTGCTCAAGGTCATGCTCGACCTTCTGACGAAACTCGTGCTGGCTTGCAGTCGCAGCAGACAATGGGTCGGACGAATTCTTGGAAAGCTGCTTTCCATTCGAGTCGCTGATCACGACATCAGACGGATCCAAGCCTTCAACGGCGCGGGCAACCAGGTTACTGATGCCGAAAATCTGCTTTTCATTGAGCTGAAGGGATGGGTCCAAATCCAACTGAACCGAGGCGGTCGCCTTCTTTTGGTCCTCAACAAAAGCGCTCTTCTGCGGAAGAGCCAACATGACACGCGAGCGCTTCACGCCGCGAATCTGGTTAATCGTACGCATGAGCTCGCCCTCAAGGGCGCGCTTCTGGTTCATCTTCTGAACAAAGCTCGTCGTTCCGAGAGTCTGCTTATCGAAAATCTCATAACCGACAACGCTGGACTGAGGCAGGCCCATCGTGGCGAGTTCGAGACGAAGGTCGAGAAGTGCTTCTGGCGGAATCGAGATATTCTTTCCGGTCGAGTCGACACGGAACGGGATTCGTTTATCGCGAAGAATTCGGATGATGTTGGCCGAATCCTCAGGATTCAGATTCGTCATCAAAGGCTGATAGGTTTGATCCCCAGCCCAGAAAAACATCGCGGCGATTCCTGCAATGACGACGCCCGAAACCGCAACCATGGCGATTTTGCGCCCGGTTGAGAGGTTCTTCACGAAGTCTAGAATCTGTGCTGTTACTCGACTGAGATACTCGCCCACTCTTTAATCCCTCTAATTATCCCGCTTGCCCCACAGAACCGGATAAAACCCTGAACAAAACCAAAAGTACTAGACTTGCATCCTCATGATCTCGCGGTAAGCGTCGAGGATCTTGTTTCTAACCTGCATCGCGAGCTTCAACGAAGTGTCCGCGCGCTCGATAGTCAGCATCGTCTCGTGAATGTTCTTCGAACGACCCGAGATCAACTCTTTGGTCGCCGTGTCCGAGTCGTGCTGGTATTGGTTCACTTTTTCGAACGACTCACGAAGCATTCCCGAGAAGGTGTTCGCATTCTCGGAAGCAGGAGCAACCTCGGCGCCACCCGCCCCACTTGAAGGAACGCTCATTCCGTTCTTCTGCATTTCGCGAATCACCGAGGCTTCGGTTGCAGCGCCGCTGCGACCCATGAAGGCCCCGACGTCGCCCGTTTCGATCACCTTGCTTAAATTTTCTACGGAATTAATCGCCATCTAATTATCGTCCGATCTCGAGCGCTTTTTGCGCCATGGCTTTTGCCGAGTTCATCGCAGTGACGTTCGCCTCATAAGACCGCTGCGCGCTGATCATATTGGCCATCTCTTCCACCGTGTTCACATTCGGCATCGCTACATACCCTTCCGGGTTAGCGTCCGGATGCGACGGGTTGTAAACCAGTCGAGGGGGGCGGGTGTCTTCGACCACTTCCTCGACCAAAACGCCTTGCACGCTCTCGTCGAGCTGGTTGTCCAAGATCTCGCCAAAGCTTTCGCGATCGGTATGAGCCGCCATCAATGGATCTTTGCGGCGATAAGGCCCGCTTCCATCCGCGGCCCGGGTGGTCTCCGCGTTGGCGATGTTGCTGGAAATGGTGTTCATGCGCTTGGTTTGAGCGTCGAGACCCGAAGCGCTTACTCGCATTGACGAAAAGAAGTCCATTAACGATTGCCTCCGCCTTCACCGATTGCGTACTTCAACATTCCCAGCTTCCGCTTGAGGATCTCAGTGGAAGCGTCGTAAACGAGCTGGTTCTCGGCCATCTTGGCCATTTCACTCGCGCGGTCGACGGTGTTGCCGTCGAGCGATTCGATCCCGTTCGGATCGTCGTAGATCTCTGGGTCCACCGGATCGCTGGTGCGGTGAATAATGTGGTCAGGGTGAGTTTCGGCC
>OUNO010001995.1_pt1 | contig 16070 bp, 11 predicted proteins | sample 1779811 | NCBI WGS metagenome assembly OUNO01 (sample SAMEA3914804, study PRJEB12502) | metagenome | biome: forest; material: soil | place: Canada | collected 2010-06-25 | depth 0.3 m | reverse complement strand
GGCCTTGGCCGGGCCGACGCCTCGCCGCGCGAGCGCGTGCGGACCGAGCCGCGCCAGGCTGGCAATGCCGCCGCTTGCTTCGAGCAGGCTTGCGGCAGCGAGCGCGACGCTCTCGCCCGCGCTGCCCGTGCCCAGCAACAAGGCCAGCAGCTCGACGTCAGCCAGGGTTTGCACGCCAAAGGCGAGCGCGTGTTCTCTCGGATCGGACATGTCGGAGCGTTGTCCAATGCAACGACTCTGCCGACGTTCGGCGCTGCACCAATCGCGGCGTTCGCCCTGGCGTTGGCCAGCGCCAGCCTGGTGCTCGCCAGGCTATTCGACGCGCACGACGTCGCTCGGCGCGAGCAGGGCGCGTAGATCGTCGAGCGCCGCTTGCGCGGCCTCGGGGCTCGCTGCATCGAACGTGATTTGCGTGCGGTACGTGGCGTCGAACCACTTCGGGTACGAGCCAATCTCGACCTCGGGGTGGCGCGACACGACTTCGTCGAGCGTCGGTTTCAGGATCGGCTCCTCCGTGCGCAAGAACAGCGCTCGACTCACGAAGGCCGCCGGGCCGCGCAGCCAGGCGCGGACCGTGAGCAGCTTGAGCCGGAACAGATCGGGGATGCCCGGCAGCATCCACACGTTCTTCGTCACCGGGGTTGGCCACTCGACCTCGGGGGCACCACACAGCACGCTGCCTTCGGGCACGCGCGCCATCAGCAGGTGGGCTTCGGTCGTGCGCTCGCGGTACACGCCGCGGATGAGCGCCGCCAGCTGCGGATCTTCGACGACCGGTAGGTCGAACGCGCGCGCGATCGCGACCACCGTCACGTCGTCGTGGGTTGGGCCGACGCCGCCGCTCGTGAACACCACGTCGAACGCTGCGCTCAGGCGTCGCACTTCTTCGGCCAGTTGCTGTACGTCGTCCGGGAGCATCACCACGCGCCCCAGGCGGATGCCGAGCGCGCGCAAAGAACGCGCCAGCTCGTGCACGTTCGCGTCGCTGATCTTACCCGTGAGCAGCTCGTTGCCGATCACGAGCGCCGCAGCCGTGCGAACGACGCGCTGAGTCATGCGATGCTTCGGGTCGAGGTCATGGGGTTGGCACGTCGATCTCGCGCACCACGGGCTCACCGTTCTGATCCACGGCGAGCAGCTCTTCGATGCGCTTTTCGGCTGAATTGAGGCGTGCTTGAGACGCGCGCGACAAGCGCACGCCTTCTTCGAACAAAACCAGCGACTCTTCGAGGTCAAGCTCGCCCGATTCGAGACGCTCGACGATCTGGTGCAAGCGCTCCAGGGTGGTCTCGAAGCTCTGGAGCCCGTCGGGGGTTGCGCTGGGAGTGGTTGCGGCGGCGGCTTTCGCGCGGGTCATGGCTACTTGGTTTTCGCAGAGTCGTCGGTTCTGGTCGGCGCCGCAAGCCTGAGCTCGAAGGGCCCGCTCGGCAGTGCCGGGAGCAGCAAAACTCCGTCCGGATCGGCGAAGGCAGGCAGCGCGAGGCCGTCCGCGCCGATCAGCAGTGCCCCGCGGGTGACCGCGTCAGCCGTCGGCTCTCCGCCGCTCAGGCGGAGCTCGAGCCACGCGGTTTGCGGTCCGCCGTTCCTGGCGTTTACGGTGCTGCCGGTCAGGGCTCGAGCTGCCGCCAATCTTACCTCCGGGGCCGCATCCTGGGTGCGCGCCAGTTCCAGGACACGCAGGCGCGCGGCTTCGTGGCGCGTCCCGAGCCCGCGCACGATCGCGAGGCGCACGCTGGGGTCGGACTCGAAACGATAAGCTCGAGCGAGCACACCGAGCGCGCTGCCGTCGGTGCTCTCGGCGAGCCCGAGCGCCGCGTGGCTGCGCAAGAGAGGATCGTCGCTCTCGAGCAAGGTTTCGATCTTCGGCCGCAGCACCCGAGAATCGCGCGCGCCCAAGGCGCGTGCGGCGAGCGGAGCTGCGAGCCCGCGCGCTTCGAGCAGATCCAAGAGCACGTTGCTCGGGACGCGCTCGGCCGCCGATAGCGAGCTCAAGCAAGCCGCGAGCGCTTCGCGCAGCGCAGGATTCGGCTCGACCGCCAGCCGATCGGCCAATGCCTGCGCGATCTCCGGCACTTGCGCCAGGCGAGACAGCGCACGCAGCTCGACCGGCGAAGCGTGCGACACGAGCTCCGCGCCGCGCGCGGGCGACGACAGCGCGCTCAGCTGCACGAATAGGGCGCGATCGCTTGCATCGCGCGAGCCGGAGAGCTCACGCAGCGCGCTCGAAGATCCGCTCGGGGTCCGATCGAGCGCGACTTGTCGCACTAGGCTTGCGCGCAGCGCGGCGCGGCGGCTGCCAGCGTTGCTCAGGCCGCGTTCGAGCTCGGCTTCGGCTCGGGCGTCCGGCGAGAGCGCGAGCGCCAGCGCCGCAGCCGATGACGTGTCGCGCGTGCCGAGCGCCCCCCCCAAAAAAGAAAACGCCTCGCGCGTGCTCACGCGTCCGAGCGCCGCGAACCACGCGCTCTGTTCGCCGGGCGCAGCGTTCTTCGCGCCTTTCAGTAGTGGTGCTGCGAGCTCGGGGAGAGCCGCCTCGTTGGCTAGCTCGAGGCCCGCCGCACGCGTGCGCTCGTCGCCCAGCAACGTAGCGATTGCGGCGCCAGCATCTGGGCTGTGGAACTGGAGCAAGATGCGCGCAGCAGCGGCTCGAAAAGCCGGCTCTTGCTCTTGCTTCAACCAGTGCCGCGCCAGCTCCACGGTCTCGACCACACCGAGCTTGGCCAAGGCGAGCGCGGCTTCGGGACGCACGTCATGGGGTGCACTGCGCACGATCTCGCGCAGCGCCGGGATCGCGCCGGGATCACCGAGCGCGCCCAGCGTTTGCGCGAGCGTGCGCGTTGGAGAACGCACGCCTTGCACGAGGGGCTCGAGATGACGCGGTGGGTAGGCGAGCAGAGCGTCGCTGGCCGTCTCGGCCACGTGCCCCGATTGGCGCAGTGCCTTACCCAACATCGACAGTGACGCATCGTCGCCCGCGCGCGCCAGAGACAGTGCCGCTGCGCGCTCGATCATGCCGTCGATGGCCTCGGAATGGCCCGGATTGCTAGCCACGCCGACCATGATCCGAACCAAGAAATCACGCACGGCGGGCACGCTGGCGTGAGCAGAGAGCGCTCGCACGGCGACCAAGCGATCACGCGCAGAACGCGCGGCGCCGCCGGTCTCGAACACCTTGAGCAGCAGATCCAAAGATTGCGCAGTGCCGATGCTGCCCAGGCGCTCGAAGCCGCGCTGCCGCTGCTCGGAGTCCGAGTCACTCAGCAACGACTCGGCGACATCGACCCCCAAGTGCGTACGCAGGGTATTGGCGGAGAGCGACGGGGCTGGCACACGCGCGCCGCTGCGCATGCGGGTCGACTGCGCCGCGGCGCCCTGTGTAACGCACAGCGCTGCCAGCAGCCAAGCGAGGCTCGTGCCGCGGATCACTCGAGCAACCCGAAGCCAACGCCGCGCGCGGCCGCACCCGGCGTCTGCTTCACGACCTGGAAGCTGACGGACTCGGCCACCTCGTCGCGATGCGTGAGACGGCGCAGCGCGAACACGATCGCAAACGACTGATTGAGCGCGCGTTGCTCGGCCTCCGAAGACGTGCCCTTGGGGCGCGCTCCGACCAACACCACGTAGCTCGGATGCTGATTGAGGATCTGAGCCAAGGCTCGAATCGTAGCGTCGGACTTGGGATCGAGCTCGACCGAGTCGGCGGCGCCGCTGAATGCGATCGGACCGCGGACCGTGAGCGCGGGGTGTTTACCGGTAGTGTCGACGCTGATCAGCGGCTGCTTCGGCTTTTGCTTGGCGATCGCTGCCTCCGGGCAGCCGTCGCCGTCCTCCACACCATCGAAATTCTCGGGTTGATCCGGGCACTTGTCGTCTGGGTCGTCGAACGTGTCGCCGTCTTTGTCCGGGCTCGGGCAGCCGTTCAACGTCGGGTCGGAGCGCTCGGGCCCGGGCACGAGCGGGCAAGCGTCGTCGGCATCCAGGACCTTGTCAGCGTCGTTGTCCGGGTCGGGGCAGCCGTCCTCGTCTTGGAAGCCGTCGCGATCTTCGGCGCGCGTCGGGCACTTGTCCTGCGAATCGGGGATGCCGTCGACGTCGCGATCGCGCTCGGGGCAACCGTTCAACTTCGGATCGCTGGAGGCCGCGCCCGCCTCGTTCTTGCACGCGTCTTGGGTATCGAGGATGCCGTCGTGGTCGTTGTCTGGGTCGAGGCAGCCGTCGTCGTCCTCGAATTCGTCGCTGTCTTCCTTTTCGGTCGGGCAGCGATCGCTGTCGTCGGGTACGCCGTCGTCGTCATTGTCGAAGTCGGGACAGCCGTCGCTGTCCTCGAAGCCGTCTTTGTCTTCGGCGAGCTCCGGGCATTGGTCGACTTCGTCAGGGACGCCGTCGCCGTCTTGATCGTGCACGCGTGGGGCCCAGCCGAGCCCGAAGATGGCGCGCACTACGGGCACACCGACCGCGGAATCGAGCGGCACTTCCGCGCCGGCGATCAGTGATACGGCACCGGGCGTGTAGCGCGCGGACAGGCCGAGCGCCGCGAGCGACTGCGCTTTCGAGCCAAATTGCGGGGTAACCCCGAGCGCGCCGTGGCCTTCGAGGGTCCACTCCCAGCGCCCCTTTTCGTCGATGCCGAACGCCTGTGGCCGCAGCGACAGCCCGAGCCCCCAGGGCAACTCGTTGCCGAAGCGCTCACCGGCGAAGGTCTCTTCTGCGCCGCGCACCTTCACGCCCGCGGTGGCTCGCACGGCGATCGCGATCAAGCGCAGCTCGCCGAGCAGGCGCACCTCGCCCGTGGCTGCGCCCTCCGAGAGGTAGGAGCTGCCGTTGCCGGTGGGAAAGGTGACCGCGCCGAGCGCCGCGACGCTGAAGCCGCCCAGCTCTCCGCCGGGCAGTAGCGTGGCCTTCAGATTGAGGCGCAGATCGCCGAGCGCCGTGTGGGGCAGCTCAGCCGCCACGAGGTCGCTACCGGTGCCTTCTTGGTAGAGCACGGTGGGCAGTGCGACGCCCAAGGCCACGCGATCACCGAGACCGAGGCCGAACGCGTAGTCCATCGACAACTGGTTCTGGACCGGGACCGCAATCTCCCGCCCATCTGCCGAAAGGGTGACGAGGCGGTGCGCGTAGGACGCCCAGGCCGCCACGTTCCATTTCAGGTTCCCAGGCGTGGCCGTGGGCTCCAGGTACAGGTTCGCGGCGGGGTCGGTCGAGGGGTGAAACCCGCGCAAATCGAGCGACGGCACGGGATCGGCCCAAGCTGCAGGCGCAAACAAGCATGAAACACCCAACGCCGCCGCCAACCGGCCAATCCGCATGGGGAGAGGGTAGTACCGATTTTCTCCGGCCGCGCGCCTGATTTCTTGCGCATGTGACCAAACCGGCCTACTTCCCGAGGCCGAATGGACGCCATCCGAATTCGCGGCACGCGCAAGCTGGAAGGACGCATCCAAGTGAGCGGTGCCAAGAATGCGGCGCTGCCCATCCTGTGCGCGACCTTGCTCTCCGACGGCGAGAGCCTGCTGCGAAACGTACCCGGCCTGCGTGACATCGAGACGACGGCTGCGTTGCTGCGCTTTCTCGGGCGCGACGTGACGGTCGGCATTCCCGAGGTGCGGGTCCACGCGGGACGGCGCGAAGTGCCGCCCGAAGCGCCGTACGACTTGGTGCGTCAGATGCGCGCCAGCGTGCTCGTGCTCGGGCCGCTCGTGGCGCGCTTCGGCAAGGCCAAGGTGTCCTTGCCTGGCGGCTGTCAGATCGGCGCGCGCCCGGTCGATCAGCACTTGATGGGCCTCGAGGCATTGGGCGCTCGCATCACCGTCGAGCACGGCTACATCTTGGCCGAGGCCTCGCGCTTGAAGGGCGCCGAAGTCGTGTTCGACATGCCGACCGTGACCGGTACCGAGAATTTGATGATGGCTGCGGCCTTGGCCAAGGGCCGCTCCACGTTCGTGAACTGCGCACGCGAGCCGGAGGTCGAAGAGCTCGGCCGCGTGCTGAACAAGATGGGCGCGCGCGTCGAGGGCGCCGGCACCTCGATCATTCACATTCACGGCGTCGACGAGCTCGCGCCGTTCGATCACGCCATCATCGCCGATCGCATCGAGGCGGGGACGTTCCTGGCCGCGGTCGGTGCCGCGGGCGGCAACGTGCTCTTGCAGGGCTGTCCGCTCGACGATCTCGAGCCGGTGATCGTCAAGCTGCGCAAGGCTGGCCTCGACATCGAACGCGAGGGCGAAGACGTGCGCGTCAGCCGTGAAAAGTCGCTGCGCGGCGTGGACGTGACCACCGCGCCGCACCCGGGCTTCCCGACCGACATGCAAGCGCAGTTCATGGCCTTGATGGCCTGTGCCAAGGGACGCAGCGTGCTCACGGAGACCATCTTCGAGAATCGCTTCATGCACGTGCCCGAGCTCCTGCGCATGGGGGCCGACATCGAGACGCACAGCAACACCGCCATCGTGGGCGGCGTCGAAACGCTGTCCGGTGCCTCGGTGATGGCGACCGATCTACGCGCCAGCGCGTCTCTGGTGATCGCTGGCCTGGTGGCGGAAGGTGAAACCATCGTGCGCCGCGTGTACCACCTGGACCGCGGCTACCAAGCGATCGAGAAGAAGCTCGCGGGCGTTGGCGCCGACATCGCGCGCATCAGCATCGCTGACGAAGACTGAAGCCGATGACGAAGCCACTGACCATTGCCGTGCCCAAGGGGCGCATCATCAAGACACTGGCGCCGTTGTTCGAGCGCGCTGGCCTAGACACTACCGCGTTGCTGGCCGACGATCGGCGGCTGATTCGCGAGAGCGCCGACGGTAAGTACCGCTTCCTGCTGTTGAAGCCGGACGACGTTCCGACCTACGTCGAGTACGGCACCGCCGACTTGGGCATTTCCGGACGCGATACGCTGCTCGAGCGGCGCTATGACCTGTATCAGCCGCTCGACCTCAAAGTCGGGCAATGCCGCATGGTCGTGGCAACCGTCGCCGGCGCCGTGATCCCGGAGCTGCCGCGCATCGCGACCAAGTTTGCGCGCATCGCCACCGACCACTTTGCGTCGAAGGGCGTGCAAGCCGAAGTGATCTACGTGCAAGGCTCGGTGGAGCTCGCGCCGCTCGTCGGCTTGGCCGACGCCATCGTCGACCTCGTGGAATCGGGAGCCACGCTGCGCGAAAACAATTTGGTGGAGACCGAGACCATCTGTGCGATCTCCAGCGTGCTTGTCGCCAACCGCTCGCTGTTCAAGCTCCGCCACGCGGAGATCGCACCGTTGATCGAAAAGCTGCGCGCGGCGATCGTGTGACGCGAGCGCCCATTCGCTGGGGTCCGCGTCGAGGACGCTCGGGGCCGAGCCGCCGCTCCGAGCAGGCGATTGCTGCCCTCGTTGAACTCTAGATCGGTCGGTCGATTGAGGCCTGGGCAGACTCCCCGGGTCGAGCCAGCGCGGCGGCGGGATAGTGAATTCGTCGGTCCGCTAGCGATGCCGCGGATGTGCTTCTTTCCTGATCAACGGATCGTGCCCAGCGCGGCGTGTTCATGGTGCCGTTCCTTTGGGCGGCGTGGCGGCCGCGGGTGCCGGGGCAGCCACTGGTCGCGCGGAAGGTGGCAATTCCGCTTCGTACAGGACTTGTAAGACGCTTTCGAACTGAATATTGATCGCAACGAGCGCAGACTCGGCAACTTTCGCATTGAGCCCTCTCTCGCCCTGGTCGCGGTGCAACGACTCGAGACGGGTCATGTTGCTCCTCAACTCCTCAGACATCCCTGTGAGAATAGGTGCTGCCCCAGACGGAAGCGCGGCCGCTGAGATCTGTTTTTCAAGTGCGGAGAGGCGTTCGCCGAAACGAGCATAGCGGCTGCGATTGGCTTCGTAGCTCCCATAGGGCTGACCTGCGTTGTTTTTCATGGTCAACACGAATTTCGAGACGTCGTTCTGAAGAGCGCGGAACCCGTCACTCAACAGCGTACGGCACGGTCCTACTAGAATTGCCGATTCGCCAAGAATGCCCGAACCGATGCGATAGAGGGTCACGCGCGTGGTTGACTGGGGGTTGATGGTTATGCTGCCTTCGCGCTCGATCGTGGCTTCGCCCGCGTTCATCGCTGTCACCCCCAGAACTGCATTCCCAGGGATCGCAGGCTCCCAATGTAGTCGCAAAGCGCCCTGCTTTGTCTCCTCGGGCTGAGCTGGAGAGGCGCTTGATTGCCACGCAATGCGCACGATTTCGCCCGGGCATGATCGTTCGGGCGAGGCCAATAGGGCTACGGTTTCAAGAGAGGGCTCGACCGGCGGGGATCCGGCGCGGCCGAGGGCTTCCGGAGATTCACTTGCAACCACGCCTCCGCCTATCGAGGTGGTTGGAGCGGGCGGCGGTGGCGGCGGTGGCGGCGGTGGCGGCCGTGGTGGCTTTGCCGGCTGTGGTGGTGGCTCGCCTGGGTCGCACCAGTCGGCGAGCGCTTCTCCTCGCTTCGTGAAGGCGACCTGCGCACGCATGAAATCGTTGGCGTTGGGACGCTTCTCAGGAGCAGCGCTCGCGCGGTAAAAGGCTGCCTCTTCGACGAGCAAACTCGACAGTTGCGCCAAGGATTGACGCGCCCTCGGGGTCGCAACCGCCACGGCTCCAAGCCGGCGGGCGATCGCCGTTGCCATGTCGGCAAATTTCTCAAAGTCCGCTTCGGTCGAATCAGCGTTAGGGTAAGACGCAGCGGGCGCTGGCCTTTTGTGCATCGCCTGTATGACATGCGCGCAATCGGCTGCCAGGCTCGGTTTCAGTTTTGGGACTTCCGGCAGTGGAGGTGTCGGCGGAGGCGGGGCAGGGTTATCGATGGGAGCGCTCGTTTCGGCAGGCGAGGCGGTTGAACCAGTCGCGAAGTACCAATTGCTCAGCGCCCAGTTGCCGTCATCGAGCAGAGTCCGGCATTGATACCACTGCTCCAGCTTGACGCGGATGCGCTCGTCGCATTTCTTTAGACCAATCGTATCGCGCGACCGATCGTTGTCGTGCAGTTCGCAAGTGTTTGGCCGTCCGGTATCTAGTCGCCGGACGGTCAGCTCCGCGCCATCTTCAGCGAGAGGCCGGATGAGGTAGGCGTTCTGAACATTCTCGACGACAATTTGTCGGCGTGGCAATAACGGCAAGCTGCCAACGCCCAGTAGCCCGATGAGCAGTAGTACGGTGATCTCACGCGCTCCAGGATGCAATGGCAACTGTGCGCTGTCGATGGGTCGATTGCGCGCTCGATCGGCCACGGCGATCGCTCTTTGACGTGCGATAACGTTTCCCGTCAGTGCTGACTCGGAGGCTCGATCGAGGCAGCTCAGCGCTTCGAGCCGGAGCGGGCTATTCGCAAGAGCAGCGAGTGAACCGATAGCCTGGTCGGCATCATCTGCCGTCGCAGGATTTTCAAGAATATGGCGATACTTGAGGAGCAGCCAACGTAGGTGCGCGGCGCTGCCACGCTGTGGTTCCGAGGCGACGATTGCCGAGGAGAGGTAGCCACTGATGGCCCTTGCGCGCTCCGGCTCGTTGATGACGAGCCCACGCACCAGGTGCTCGCGCGCGTCATCGTTCCAAACGATGCGCTGGTTTGTTGCATCGCCTTGCCGAGCGAGCAGCAGCGCTGTCGTATCCTGCGGTGACTCGGGCAGGAAATCCCTCCGGATTGCTTCGAGAAGCGGTACTCGAGCGTACGGCGCGAAGGCTGCGAGCCCGGCCAACTGGTCGATTTCTCGTCGCAGTGGGCCTCGGGGCAGTGGCTCCTCGCCCACGCCGGAACGCGAGGCGTCACCGAAGCTAACGGCAGCTGCTCCACGCAATAGCCCGTTGCGTGTCAGTGGGAAGGCAGAAAGCTCTGATCGCCAAATTTCGGAAACGGCCCGACCGGTGCGGCTCGGTCGCCATAGAATTCGATTCGCGAATCGTCGCAGATCTCGAACCGACGCTTGGAACGCACCATTGGGTTCGAACAGGTCCATGCCATCACCGATGATGATCAACGGCGATGAGGAGCCAGCTGTTGCCAGCTGGGATAGACTGCAACCCTGCCAACGTGTCCGCAATTGAGAGGGGACGCTGTCGAAGCCGTAGCGGTCGAAGAGAACCCCGCGGACTTCGAGCCCGTGAAGCAACGCCTCGATTCGAGGTGCATACGGCGCGCTCGACGGTGCTTCGTCGACTAAGATGAGATAGCGCGGTCGCTTTCGCGCTCTTCGGTAACGCACCGTTGGCACGCCGCCCGAGCGCAGCGTGGCCGCCAAAGATGCACGAATGTCGATCTGGCTACGGCGCGACACGACTTGCGCTGAACGAGACAGGAGCGCTGCTGCGTCGTCGAGCAACTCGGTGGGCCAGCCCGGCGGTGTAATAGGTTCAATTGGGGGTTCGCGGGGATCGGGTAATGCGTCGAGCTGTTCGAGGCTCTGTTGGTCCCAGTATCGCCGAGCCTGGCTGCGGCGGCGGGCCACATACAGAGCACTCGCCAAGCCCAGCCCGACTAGGCTCACGAGCGTCGTGAGCCATACCAGCTGCTCCTTCGAGTGCGGAAGTCTTCTACTGCCGGGCTTCGGATCCTTTGGTCTTTCCGGGCGAGGTCGGCTCGCTACTGATTGCGGTATCGCTGAATCCGGCGGTGCTACGGATCCTTGTGGCGGTGGTTGCAGAGGAGGAGATGTGCGACGCAGTACCCACTGCGTCGTAGCAATCAAAAGTAGAGTAACGACGATCACAGTCGCGCGGAGATTGCGTTCTTGGCGCGCTGGTGGCAGCGGGAACTCGACGACTTCGGGTTCGCGTCGGTAGCGCTGAAGGAACAGATCGCGGACGAGGTCGGCTTCTGACTCGTTGCGACCGAACAACGCCCCAACGGCTTCGCTCAATTGCTCGACATCGGTGCCGTCGAAGCGGTCTAGCAATCTCGAGAGCGAGGCCTGTTCTCGGTAGCCCGAGGGCAACCGTCGAGCGGCCAATAGCTCGATGAAGTTCGAGAAGGGCTGCGGCGTCACGGCGAACGCTAGTTGAGGTGGGCCTCAACGATTTTGAGATCGTCGAGGTTTTTCAGAAGGACGGAATGGCCAAAGAGCGTCGAGAGGGGGCCCAGCAGCGCTTCCTCCGAAATGCCGGCCTGATGAAGCACGCGCAGCCAAGTAATCAGCTCGTGCGTTGCCGGCTTCTTGCGGAGGTTCGGCTGTCCGCGAAGCTCGCGGAAACGCGAGATTGCCGTGTCAATCAGCTTTGATTCGAGCCTCAGGTCCCCAAGCCGCTCATTGATGATTTCCTTGAGCTGGTCGGCGCTGGGGAACGAAATGTGGTGAAATACGCAGCGCCTCAGGAACGCGTCCGGCAGCTGGGACTCTCGATTGCTGGTGATCAGGACGATGGGACGTACGTTTGCGCGGACCTGCGCCCGCGTCTCATCGACGGTGAATTCCATCTTGTCGATTACATCGAGCAGATCATTGGGAAAGTCCCGCGGAGCCTTATCGATCTCGTCAATTAATACCAGCCGCTGCGTGTCGCTACGGATGGCCTCGCCAAGCGGCCTCCACCGTACGTAGCGCTCAAGGTCCATAACGGAACCTGCATGGTATGCGTCGTAGAAACGCTGTAGGTTGTCGAATTCGTACAGCGTGTCTTTCGCTTGGTGGTCACTCCGGGTATGAAATTCGAGCACGTCCGGCAAGCCGAGCTCGGATGCGATCGACCAGGCGAGCGTGGTCTTACCCGTACCCGGTTCGCCGGTGATGAGGAGCGGTTGTTCTACGGCGAGCGCAGTGTTGACTGCTGTGGCGAGTTGTCGAGATGCACGGTACGAGCCCAGCTCACGCCGATTCAGTGGGTTCGGTAGCGTACCGTCACCCTTGTATCTTTCGAAGGTCAAGTTGGTGCTCCAGACGGTGGGTTTGTCCGTATTGAATCGAGAATCTCTTGAGAGCTTCGTGCGCCGAACAACACCTGCCGCGAGTACGACTTCGTGTCCTGATCGCTCATGTTGAGGAGGCCACAAAAGCTCTGCAAATCGGTGCGGTCGATGCGACGCAGTTGTTCGAGTGCAAGCGGGGGTAGCCTCGGCGCTGCCGGACTTCGGGGCTCGCCGAGTCGGCGCATGAGCGACTCCGCACGGCGGCGCTGAAGGTAGGCGTCACGTCGAGGAGAAGAAGCCGGCAGAAGCCAGCTGAAGAACTCCGCCATCCACTCAATCGTTCCGTTAGTCCGTCGCCATTCGACCGGTAGGATGGCGCAGAGCGCGAACGGCTTCGGTTTCTTGACCAACGCCGGCAAATCTTCACTAACGTGTTGCCAGAGCGCAGCTTCGTCGAAGGCGCGGGAGACGGTCGGCAAGAGGACAAGGAGGTGCTCACGTTCGCGCTGACTGTCCAGCCGCTTTTCGAGCACTTCACTGGTGGTCTTTAGAGTCTTGGCCAGTGCTGCCAAGTAGTCGGCCCGCGTTCGCACGTTCGACCAGTCCGGCCGGAGCACTTGGCGTGGTGGAGAGCGAGGCACCTGCAGCTCTGCGCGTTGCAAGAACATCTCGTGCGCTTCTCCGCGCTGGCCACTTAGGAGTACGAGTCGGTTTTGCCCTTGTTCCCACGCGCTGGTGAGCTCCGCCCATTGCTTGTGGCGACCGCATAAGAGATGCAGATTCCGGCGCGCGCTCAAGGGGGCGTCCTCGCGAGCGCCGATCACGAGCGGTTCGATGAATGTTGGGTCTCCGCCTATCCCGCCGAGCACCTCGCGACCCCGCGAAACCCAGTGTTTGCGCGCTCCCGGCGCTTGTTGGAGGATTCCACAGCGCAGTTGCCAGGCGAGCGCCTCACGTGGCGCGGTCCCGCCTTCTTCGAACCAGTCGATCTGGTGCTTGCCCACCAACCGGGGGCCGATATTCAGCTCGGGCGCTCGCCGAATACCGATCAACAGCTTGCCCGGCAGCGCAGCAAAGCGATCGAGCTCGTAGCGCGTCCAGTCACGCTCGAGCCAGAGCTCGGACAGAAGGAAGACGGCCGTCTGGCATACGTTAATTGCGCGACCGATCCTCTTTTCGAAATCGCTGCCCGCTGGCAGTTGCTCTTCGTCCAGCCAAACATCGAAATCCATGGCTCGCAGCAGGTCGGCGAGCTCTATCGCGAACGACGCTTCGGTACGCGCGTAGCTGATGAAGACTGGAGCAGGCACCGATCTCGATTGGCGAGTATCGCCAATCACCGCCTCCGGTGGCAATGGACAGCGATGTAGTCATTTCGTCGGACGGTAGTCGGCCCGAAGCTCGGACATCACGAATTGCCCCCTCTCGCGGGCTTGGCGATCCTGCGAGCGTCTCTGCCAACGAACGTCACGATGGCGCCAGCACGACTCGCAGAAGTATTCGGAAATCCCTAAGCAAGATATCCGTTTTACGGACGCTTCCGGAAAATCGATAGATAGGCGCAAGCATCCCGGAAACGCTCAGCTTCGATTGCCAAGCGTTACCAGACGCCTTCGAGCTGCAAGCGTCCGCCCGGGCCGGCGACCCTGGCCGCAATGCGCAGCGCGTGACGCTCCTGCTTGTCGGGGGCCGGGGCGAGCACGAAGAGCGTCACGCCAGTCGCAACGAGCGTGGTGCCCACCGCGAAGCTGACGGCAGCGGCATTGGAATAGCCGCTCCGGTTCTGATTGCACTGCAGAACGCCTTGCGTGCAGGCGCGCGCGTCTTCGGCATTGTGCGCCAACGCGTTGAACACCGCGCCGGCGCCGATGCCCGCCAAGCCCACGCTGCCCGTCACGATACCCACGGTTCGGAAGGCGTTGCGGCGGCGATTATCGACCACTGCCGTCGGATTGAGCGGGGGCACGTTCACGCGCACCTTGGCTCCCTCGCTGTCCAACGTGTTCAGGCGGTCACTCCACGGGATGTAACCCGGAGCCGAAGCGGAGACCGACTGCACGCCCGGGTCGACCGGGATCAACGTGCCCCACGCGTCGGCCGGCACGGCGTTCGCGCCGAGGCGAACCGTGAGACCCGGAACTCGACTCGTCACTGGTACGTAGAACACCACACGGGTCAGCTTCGGCTCGAGCGCGGCGACGCGCGCAGAGGCCGTTTGCTCGCGCTCGCCATCGCGTTCCAGCCGCGCGACGGCTTCGGCTTGGAGGAAGGTGTGGTAGGCGCTGGCGCTGCGTTGTTCGCGCTCGTAGCAATCACCCAGGTACAGCAAGGTGCCTACGTCGTTGTGGAGCGTTTCGGAGGCTTCGAGCTTGAAGCAAGCCGCTTCTACTTTTCCGGACTCGAGCAGCGCTTGCGCTTGTCGCACCAATGCTTGCGCTCGCTCACTGCGCGCGGTCGTCGGCTCCTTCGCGACTGCGGGAGCAGCGGCGAGCAGCAGCGCCAGGACGATCGAGCCGGTCAAACGGTGGGACATGACAGTTTCCGGAGTAGGGGATAGCAAGCGCGATGCCAGGCCGGCCCAGTGTCAAGCCCCGCAAATACACGGGGTTTCCGCGGGGCAGCGTGTCACACTGACCGCATTGCGCGGCGATCGGTCCCGTGACCGCTGCCCAACCTGGCCAAACGCTACGGGGCGATCTCGCGCCTGCCCGCATTCAGTGTGATCGCAATGCGGCGTTGCCCGCACTCACCCGGGAGGCCATGAAAGCGGCGCAAGCGTTCCACCCAAGCGAAACAATTGCACCTATCCCTGACGCGAAGCGCTGGCGGTCGGTGTGCGGCGTCGCTGCGGCGCTCGGCATGCTCGCGCTACTGAGCACGGCTTGCGGATCGAATGGCAGTGGCAACCACGACGCAGGACAAGCTGGCACGAGCAACCCTGGAGGCGGCGCGAGCGGCGCGAACGCGCAGGGTGGAGCTGGAGGCGGAGTGGTCGGCAATGGCGGCGCCGCGCAGCTCAACTTTCCGATGGGCGACGCGCCCATCGCCCGTATGCACAAGCTGACGGCCACCGAGTTCGCCAACAGCATCCAGGATCTGCTGGGCAGTGACGCGCCGCTCAGCGCCGTCGAGCCCGACAACGTGGTCAACGGCTTTGCGTCCGTGGGCGCCGGCACCGTGGCCATGTCCGCTGCAGGCGTCGCGCTGTACGAAACCGCGACGGGCGCGGCGACCGAGTTCGCGTTTTCGGATCCGACCAAAGCTGCCAAAGTCGTGTCTTGCGTGCCCACTGCCGCGGCTGACAACGCTTGCTTGAGCAAGGCCGTGTCTGCCTTCGGGCGCCGCGCCTTTCGCCGCCCGCTGACCGATGTCGAGACCGCGCGCTTCGTCAAAGTCGCGACAACGATCGAAAGCGGCAGCGGCGGTACGCCGCTGATCGGCCTGCGCCACGCGGTGTGGGCGATCTTGGAGTCGCCCAATTTCTTGTACCGTGTCGAGCTCGGCGTCGCCAGCGCTGCCGACGGCGGCCGGCTCAAGTTCACGAGCTTCGAGATGGCGTCGCGCCTCGCCGCCGCCTTGTGGAATGGCGCCCCCGACGATGCCGTGCTCGACGCCGCCGCGGGTGACTCGCTCGCGACCGCCGATGGCGTACGCACGCAAGCCCAGCGCATGCTGGCCGACCCGAGATCGCACCGAGCGCTGACCGCGTTCGTCGACGATCTGTACGGCGTGCGAAACCTGGAAGAGGCCAGCAAAGATCCGGCGGTGTTCCCCAAGTTCAGCCCGTCGATCAAGGAGGCCATGCGCGAAGAGCTGGAGCGCCGGGTCGATGATTTGGTGTTCGGCCAAAAGGGCGATTTCTTGTCGCTGTACGATGGCCGCAGCACCTTCGTGAACAAGGAGCTCGCGGCGTACTATGGGCTGCCTGCTCCGACCGCCGACGGCTTTCAACGCGCAGATTTCCCCGCTGATTCGCCGCGCGTGGGCTTGCTCGGAGCGGGCGCGATCTTGTCTGCCTTCGCGCTCCCGCAGCGCAGCTCACCGACCGAGCGCGGAAAATTCGTGGCCGGCGCGCTGCTCTGCATCGACGTGCCGCCGCCGCCGCCCGGCGTGCCCCCGCTCCCGACCATGCTCGACACCAGCGCCACGATGCGCGAGCGCATGACGGCTCATCGCACCAATGCCTCGTGCGCCTCGTGTCACTCGATCATGGATCCGATCGGCTT
>OUNO010001306.1_pt2 | contig 16076 bp, 11 predicted proteins | sample 1779811 | NCBI WGS metagenome assembly OUNO01 (sample SAMEA3914804, study PRJEB12502) | metagenome | biome: forest; material: soil | place: Canada | collected 2010-06-25 | depth 0.3 m | reverse complement strand
CGCCCATCGGGAAGAAGTTCAAATTGTCGCCCGCGGCGATCACCGGGAGCGGCAGATTGTGCTGATTGAACAGGTAGCTCAGGATCAGATAGTCGATGTGGCTCTTGTGGCTGGGCAGCAGCACCAGCACGCCGTTCTTGGCGGCGCCGCGCAGCCGTTCGATGTCGCTCTTGTCGAACTCGATGCCGGCGTAGATGCGCGTGAACACGCGATCGAAGATCACCTCCAGCGCCTTGATCGTGGTGCGATCGGGCGTGGCTTGCAGCTCCTTCAACATGTCGAGCGCGCGCTGGCGCAGCATGTACTTGTCGGTGCGCTCGTCGGCCAAATCGTCGATTACGGCGCGCATCTTGGGGCTGCGGATGATCTCCTGGCGCACGCGTTCGGGCGGCTTTTCCGCAGGGCCCGTCACGCTGCGCCGTTCGCGCTCCAGGCGGCCGAGCACCGCGTACGTCAGGCGCCGCACCAGCACCGGGTCGGGGCTGCCCGGGTTGTCGCTCAAGAAGCCCGAAAGCCAGATCGGCTCACCCAGCTTCAGCTCGACGTGTTTGTAGTTGTACAGAAACTGCGCGACGGTGCGCAGTGGGCTCGGCCATTCACGCGGGCCGAGCACGAAATCGAACGGTTCGGTGCCGCGTGAGTCGGGGAACTTCGTCCACACGAAGACCTGCGGCACGAGCAAAATCGGCCGCTCGCGCTTGCGTTGCAGCTCGAACAGCGTGCGCACCAAACCGTCGCCCTCTTGCAAGCCGCGGCCGCCGCTGGCGCCAGCTGCCAGATCGAGCACCCCCGGCGGGCGCTTGAGGAACAACGCCGCCGAGCCGCCGCGCTCCAGCGCGTCTTCCAGCTCGACCGAGCGCGACACGGTCTTGGGCGGCAGGATCGCGTTCAGCCAGCCCTTGCCCATGGGGTTCAAGATCCAAAGCCCCAGATCGTTCACGAAACGAATTTGGGGCAGCCGATGGCGCTTGGTCAGGTAATCGAGCGCGAGGAAATCGATGAAGTTGAGGTTGCGGAGGACGTAGACAATCGAGCCTTCCGAGGCCAGATCCTTGACCGAGCGCACCCAGGCGTCGTCCACCTGGATTTTCTCGAAGAAGCGCCGATAGATCGCGCGCAGAGCCGGGTTCGGCTCGTACGGGCGGGTCAGTTCGTGTTTCGCCATGCTCTCGGTTCCACGGGCGCCCTCTGCAAGGGTGGCGGGTGGGGTATGGGGCCGATCATATACTTGCTCGGCGCAGGCTGCGCGAGTAGTCGATGGCTGGCTTCATGCTCAAGCAACGGTTCCGTCTCGTGCTGCGCGCGCCCCGGCTGGCGCGCTCCGTGACGCAGTGCGTGTTCGGCCTGGCACTCTGCGGCGCGTCGCTCACTGCATGCAAGAAGAAGCCGCTACCCGGCCCGGCTCCGGCCCCGGAAGCCGAGGAAACCAGCGAAACTGCGACGAGTGCGCCGCCCGCCGTGTCCTCTCGGCCTCCGTCTCCTGGGCCGGTCCCCACGCGCTGTCGCGAACTGCCGCAGTCGAGCCCATTCCGCATCGGTGATGTCGTGGCGAGTCGCGTCACTCGGGACGACGCCGAAGACGGCGGTCCGGACGAAGACGACGAAGTGCCCGATCCCTACGCGGTCGAGCTCGGCCCGGCGCGCGCCGATGCCGACGGCTTCACGGTCAGCGCACTGCGGTCCATGAAGGGCGGCTCGCACGCGCTCGTCGCGTTCTTGGGCCCTGACGCGGCTTCGGGCAAGGTCGTCGATCTGGGCGTGGTGCACGGCGATCCGGATCCACCGTTGTTCGTCGCCCACGGCAAAGATTTGCTGCTCGCGGTGCCGGACACCGATGCCGGCGGCGGCATGTTGAAGCTCGGCTTGCTGAAGGACGTGCGGGGCGCCGCGCAGCTCAGCTGGGGTCCCGAGATCAGCGGCGTGCGTAGCGATTCGACCTTCGCGCTCGAGCTCGTGGGTGAGCGCGCGTTCCTGGTCTACGCAGCGGACAGTGGCGGCAAGATCCGCGTCTTCGGCGCGTCGTTCGACCCGAGCAACCCCAAACAAAAGCTGACCCCTGAACCGCTCAGCGCGCTCGGCTCGGACGTGGATTCGCCGCGCTTGGCGGTGCGCAAGGGGGGCTACTGGTTGGCCGTGTTGCGCGCGCTCGACGCGCCGAAACCCAAGCAAAAAACGCCCGCCGGCGACGCCGGCTCCGATCTGGCAGACGACTCGCTGCTCGACATCGGCACCGCGCGCATCGAAGTGACGAAGCTCGACGCGCAAGGCAAATCCGCGTCCTCGCCGCTGATCATCACCGCGCCCGGGACACGGCCCATGAGCTTGGATCTGGTGCCGGCAGCCGACGGCGGCGCGTACGTCGGCTTTCGCGGCGACGACAGCACGCCCGGCGCCGAGGGCGGCGCGTTGCAACTGGTGCACGTCAAGCCCGACGGTAGCTTCGAGAGCGTGCACGTCGAAGGCGAGCTGAACGGCACGGGCACGCCCTCGCTCCTGCTCGACGCGAGCGACGCAAGCCAGCTGTGGCTGAGCGCGGCCGGTGAAAACGGTGGGACGTGGTTCGGGCGTATCAACGAGCACAGTACGCTCGCGCCCGATGGCCTGGTGCGCGGTGGCGACTTGATCGCGGTGCGTGACGGGCATTTGCTGCTCGCGCGCACCAAGGGCACCGCGGCCGATTTCAGCGTCGTGCACTGCGCGGACTGAAGGCCTCTATTTGACGAGCAGCGGCCCGGGCACGATGTCGAGCGCGCCGAGCTCGCCCGCCCAATCGATACCGAGCGACGACGACAGCGTCGAAGCCAGCTTTTTCCCGAAGCAGCGCGCCACGATCTCGCAGCTCAGATCGAGGCCCAGCGCGCTGGCGCGCGCCGTGACGAGCTTGCCCGACGTGCACACGGCATCCCGCGAGCTCGCGCGCGCCGTGGGGCACAGCTCCGCGATCTCGCGGCCGAGCTCCGGGGTCGCCGCGATCTCTTGGTCGTCGAGCAAGCCGGCTTTGGCCAAAATCCAGACGCCGTTGCCGATCGCGGCGATGATCTCGGCGCGCGCGGCCATGCGCTGCACCCAGCTCAGGAGCGCGGGCTGCTCGGCCGCGACACGCGCGCCGTAGCCGCCCGGAATCAGCAGGCACTCGGCGCCCTGATAAGCGTTGAAATCACTCGTCGCGCGCAGCTCGAGCTCGCTGCGCGTGCTGAATGCGCCCACTCGGCTGGCCACGAGCTCGACTTTGAAGGGCTGAAAGTTCCATTGTCGGCCCGCGCCCGAGAGCACGCTCAGCGGCCCGGTCACGTCGAGCAGCTCGACCTCGTCGAACAAGGCGATCGCAGTGGCATACGGCTTGGTGCGCATCGCGGATCACACGGTGAGCAGCGTGCTGCCGGTCGTACTGCGGCTCTCCAGCGCGCGGTGTGCCTGCGCGGCTTCGGCGAGTGGGAAGCGCTGGCCAATTTCCACCTGGACGCCATCGCGAATGGCTTGAAACAAGGAGCTCGCGCTGGCCAAGAGCGCCTCGCGCGTCGCGATGTACGTGAACAGCGTGGGGCGAGTGACGTAGAGCGAGCCTTTTTGCGCCAGCAGCGCGATGTCCAGCGGCTCGGGCTTGCCCGAGGCATTGCCGAAGCTGACCAGCATGCCGCGCGGCTCGAGGCAGCTGAGCGAGTCGAGGAACGTGGTCTTGCCGATCGAGTCGAACACCACGGGCACGCCGTGACCGTTCGTCAGCTCGCGCACTCGTTCCGGCAAGCGCTCGCGCTCCAGCACGATCACTTCCTCACAGCCGTGGCTCTTGGCGAGCTCGGCTTTGGCGTCGCTGCCCACGGTACCGATCACGCGCGCTCCGAGCGCCTTCAACCACTGGCAAGCGAGCAGCCCCACGCCGCCGGCTGCCGCGTGGAACAGCACCGTTTGCCCCGCCGTGACCGGAAAGGTGCGATGGATCAAAAATTCCGCGGTCATGCCTTTGAGCAACGCGGCGGCCGCCACCTCGTCGGTGATGTCGTCGGGCACGGGCACCAAGCGCTCGGCCGCGATCACGCGCGCTTCCGAATAGGCCGCGGGCTCACCCGACGCGGCGTAGGCCACGCGCTCGCCGACACGCACGCGCGTGACACCGGGGCCGACCTGCTCGACCACACCCGCGGCTTCCGAGCCCAGACCCGAAGGCAGAGCGACCGGGTACAGGCCGCTTCGCTGGTAAGTGTCCATGAAGTTCACGCCGATGGCGTGATGGCGAACCAGCGCTTCGCCTGCCTTGGGCTCGGGCAGCGCAATGTCCGCGAGCTCCAGGACCTCGGGCCCACCGGTGCGATTGAAGCGGATGGCGCGCGTCATGACCCCGGGGATCTTACCATTACTGCGAGTGACTTTGATTCGCTTCGCGCGGCTCAGCTCGAGCCGTGTCGCGAGCGCGGTTCTGTGGTATCCCGAGGGAAGTAGTAATGGCGTCCGATCCTGGCTTCGAGCTCAAGCCGACTTCCACCCCGCTGCCCGCGGCCGAGCGCGAACGGCTGATGAAAGATCTCGGCTTCGGGCGCCTGTTCACCGAGCACATGGTGACCATCCGCTACCAAGAGCCGAGCGGTTGGGGCAAAGGCTTACTCTCGCCGTACGCGCCCATCGCGCTCGATCCGGCGGCGTCCGTCTTGCACTACGGCCAGGCCATCTTCGAGGGCTTCAAGGCCTACCGTCAGCCCGACGGCGGCGTCGCCACGTTCCGCCCGCTCTCGAACGCGCAGCGCTTCAACAACTCGGCCGCGCGCTTGGCCATGCCCGCGCTGCCCGTGGAGCGCTTCGTCGCCGCGGCCGACCTGCTGATCCAGCAAGAGCAGGCCTGGGTGCCGCCGAACCCCGGCGAAAGCTTGTATTTGCGGCCGCTGATGATCGCGACCGAAGCCGCGCTCGGCGTGCGCCCCGCCAAAGAATATCTATTTTTGCTGTTCGGCTCGCCCGCCGGCGCCTACTTCGCGCAGGGCGTGAAGCCGCTCAGCGTCTGGCTGAGCAAAGAATACGTGCGCGCGGCTCCTGGCGGCACCGGTGAAGCCAAATGCGCCGGCAACTACGCGGCGAGCTTGGTCGCGCAACAGCAAGCGCTGGACGCGGGTTGCCAGCAAGTGGTCTGGCTCGACTCGGTGCACAAGAGCTTCGTCGAAGAGATGGGCGGCATGAACCTGTTCTTCGTCTATCGCGACGGCGGCACCTCGCGCATCGTCACGCCCAAGCTCACCGGCACGTTGTTGCCCGGGATTACCCGCGACAGCCTGCTCACGATCGCCAAAGATCTCGGTTATCGCTCGGAAGAAGCCACGATCAGCATCGATGACTGGGAGCGGGACGTGCAAGAAGGCACGCTCACGGAAGTGTTCGCCTGCGGCACCGCCGCCGTGATCACGCCGGTTGGCGAAGTGAAGCATTCCGGCGGCAGCTTCTTGGTGAACGGCGGCCAAGCCGGTCCCGTCGCGCAACGGCTGCGCGACACGCTGCTCGCCATCCAGCACGGCACCACGCCGGACGTGCACGGCTTCATGCACCGCGTGATTTGAGCAACGCGCGTGCCGTGAGCTGCTGATCCTTCCCTGGGATCGCCCCCATCCCTCTCGCCCGCTCGCTTGCTGCTGCCCCGTGAGTCCGGCGCGTGCACCAGTGCGCCGTGGCGAAGGACCTCACGGCCGGGTGTTCGTTACTGTGGCTTCGTACCGCGCCTGCGCGCGAGCAAGATCTCCGCGGCCGTCGCCTGGCGTGGGGGCGGGCGCGAGGGCGCGGCACCGGCTGACAGGGGCAGGGCAGGGGGCGGCTGCGAAGGCCGGGCAAAGCGCGGCGTGCTTTCCGGCCCGGGCTCGCTCGGTCGCGCGGGCGGTGGCAACGGCGCGAACGGCGGCGAGTCGGTCGCGCTCCGCGCTCCCTCGCTGCGCTCTTTCGCGAGGCGCAACGCTTCGAGGCGCGCGCGGTGCTCACCGCGGCGCGCCGCTCGCACGTCCTTCGGCGCGCGGCGCACTGTGCGGATGAAGCCAGAGACCGCGTGGGCCGTGTTGCTCACGAAATCCGGCATCGCCAAGCGTCGGCTGCCGACGCCCAAGAGCAGGCAGCACGCGGCGAGCACGGCCAGCCACTGATTCAAGTTTTGATACGCAAAACGCAGCGCGTCGCGATCGGCGAAGATGCCGGCCAGCGTGTCGCGCACCTTGCCACCGGTGACGCGCGTGACCTGGCGCAACAGGCCGCGATCGGTGCCCGTGGGGCGTAGCTCTTCGCCAGCGGAGAGCGCAGCGGCCGTGGTGCCCAACGCTTCGTTGGTCTGCTCGTCGACCGCGGTCGCCACGTAAGCGCCCGGGCGCGAGAGGGGCAGGACCCCGGCGTAGGCGCCCGCGCCGGCGGCTTCGAGCGGAACCGTCGCCGAAAAGCCATCGGGCCCCGCGACGCGCACCTCGATGCGCCGGAAGTTCTCCGCGTGGCCGTGCTCGTCGAGCACGCTGGCTCTGAGCCTCAGCTCACCGCCCAAAGTATCGGCTTCCACGCGCACCCGCGGATTGTCCGCGCGCCGCGCGAGATCACGACCGAGCTGTCCGAATAGGCGCTCGGCGCCGTCCCAGCTGGTCCAGGCCAGGCCCCAGCGATCCAAGTAGTCACTGGTGTAACAGGCCACGCGCCCGATGCCTGCGGACCAAGACGCCAAAATCGGGTCGCCCTCGGGGCCGCTCAGGTGTACCTGCGCGCGTCCCTTGGGCAGCGTCACGACGTAGCCCTTCAGCGGCGGAGCGGCCTTGAAATCGATGCCGCGCGTGGCAGGTCCCGCGCTGGACAGCGCGGGTTGGAACGTGAGCTCGTTGATCGAGCTGCGCGCGGCCAAGATCGTTTCCTGCGCGAATACAGCGGGTAAACGGCTCGCGTCTTCGATCAGGTAGAAGCGGCCGTCCCCCAGTTTGCTCATGTGCTCGAGGGCGGCCACGTCCGAGCCGCGTCCGAGCGCGACCACGCTGGTGGTGATGCCCTTGGCCTTGCCGCCGGCGACCAGCGCGAACGCGTTCGTGCGCTCCTCGGCGTCGTTGCCGTCGGAGAAGAGCAGCAGGTGTTTCAGCTGCACGTGCTCTTTGCTCAAGGCGCGGTAGCCATTTTCGAGCGCGACATCCACGTAGATGCCGCCGCCACCCGGCCCGACCGCGCGAATGTCGTGCGCGATCTTGGGCTTGTCCGTCACGGGGCCGAGCGGCACCGTCCACTGCACGGCGACATCGACGTGCATCACGCCCAAGCGGTCGCCGGCGCCGAGCAGCTCCGCGCTGCGCACCGCGGCCTCGTTGGCCAGCTCGAGCTTGGTGTTCGAGCCGGCGCTCATGGCCATCGAGCCCGAGTAGTCGACCGCGATCACCTCCGCCAAGCTGGCGCGGCGGCGCTCTTGCTTCAGATCGAAGGAAACCGGGCTCACGTCTTCGATCGGAGTCTTTCCAAAGCCACCGGGGCCGAGCGAGTGCTCGCCGCCCATCAGCAGTAGCCCACCGCCCAAATCTCGCACGTACGAAGCGAGCGCTTCGAGCTGCGACGCGGACAGCTCGGTTGCTGAAATGTCACTCAGCACGATCAAGTCGTAAGCGGCGAAGGCCGCCAAATCGGTCGGCACGCCGCCGAGCCCCGCAACCTGCACCTTGAAGGCCGCGGCTTCGAGCGCGCGCTGCAGGCCCTTGGCGAGCGGCGGATCGCGCTCCAGAATCAGTGCCACGGCTTCACCGCGTACGCGCACGAAAGCCGAGCCTGCGTTGTCCTCGTGGGCCTGGTCGAGCTTCGGGTCGAGCGCGCTGACCTCGACGTCATAACGGTGGAAGCCGGGCTCGCCCGCGACCTCGCGCAGGTGCAGTACGTCCTCACCGGCGGCGATCTTGGCGTTGCCCTTGCGGATCAATTGGCCGTCCCGGAACACGCGCAGCTCGACGTCGGCCGGCGAGCTCGAATCGGTGACGACGCGCAGGTCCAGCGCTTCGCCCGCGTTCGCGCGCGGCGCGGTACGCACCGAGGCCACGCGCACGTCCGGAACTTTGGCTTGGTCGAGCGGCACCACGTCGACCGGAACCCCGGCAGCGACGGCCGCCGCGGCCGCGCTCAGGGTGTCACCGCGGGTGGCCACGCCGTCGCTCATGAGCACGATGCGCGCCGCCGCGTCCGCCGGAACTTCGCCCAAGGCGCGCCGGATCGCGGCGCCCAAATCGCTGCCATCTCGGCCAATTTCGGCCTTTTGCGGCGCGGGCAGCAGCGAGCGCTCGCGCAGCGGATCTTCCACCGCCGCGCTGGCTCCAAAGGCAACCGTGCCGATTCGATCGTGCTCGCGCATGCCGACCTCGGCCACGCGTAGCTCGCTGGCGATGCGCGCGTCGGCACCGGGCACGAGATCGATGCTGCGGCTGCGGTCGAGCGCGACGATCACCGCCAGGCGGTCGAGCGGGCGGCCGAGCTCGACGCCGATCAGCGCGTAAGCGGCCGCCAAGGCGGCGCCGCCCAGCGTGGCCGTTTGCAGGAGCCGGCGCAGCCGGTGTTGGCGTGGCGAGAGGCGACCCAGCCGATCGATCACGAACCAAACGACGAGCGCCGCCGGCAGCGCCCAGAGCGGGCGTTCGAAGCGCACGTACGGCAGATACAGCTCGGGCCAATGCCCCGCGACGAGCAGCAGGCAGGGCAGCAGGGCCAGCCCGCGTAGCACGTGGCGCAGCGCTTTCATCGGCTGGCCTCGGCGCGATCCTGGCGATCGGGCCGCCTCGGCAAGCCCAAACTGACCGGACGAGGACGCCGTGTGACCCACCACACGTCGAGCGCGATCAAGCCGAGCGCCAGCGCTGCGAGCAGCCAGGACCAGTCGATCACGGCGGCGCTCGGCTCGCCCGCGCTGCGCGCTGCGATCGGCTTGCCCTTGGCCAGGGGCAGCTCGTGCGGCCGCAAGTCGCTTTCGCGTTCACTGGTCAGGTTGGCGGCGAACAGCGCGCTGCCCGGCTTTTTGCCCTTGTAGCTGGCGAAATAAAAGCCCGCGCGCGGCAGATTCGGCACCACGCACAGGCCGTCACGCGCCGCGAGCGTTTGCCGGCTCCCCGCCGGGCTCTCGATCTCGACCTCGGCCACGTCGACCGGTACGCGCAGGCTAAAGGGGTCGCCGACACGCGCCGGCGCCTCTGCGCCGCGCACGCGGTGGCTACGCGACAGCTCGATCACGTTGCGCATGAAGAGCACGAACGACGCCTTCAATGGCCAATTGCTGTCCCCGACGTCGAAGCCGACCACGGTCATGCTGCGCCCGGGGCTCGACGCGTCGGCAATCAACGTGCCCTCGCGACTCTGCACCAACGCAGCCTGCGGGCTGTCGGCCTCCAGGCGATGCGCGCTGCGTAGCTCCACGCCGTCGAGAGATAGAAAGCGAAGCCTCGGGTCGACCTCGGCCCAAGACGTGACGGCGGGTTGGTCGATGCTGGGGCCGACCAGGGCCGTGCCGCACGGCCCTGGAGGCGGATCGAGCACCAAGAGATCGGCCCCCGGGGTGCTCGCCGGACACGCTCCGGACACGACCACCAGCGCGTCGGGTGCCACGCCGGCACTGGAGAGCCCGGCAAGCGACGTGCCGAGTAGCTCGACATTGGGGTCGGAGCCCAGCGCGCGCGCCACCCAAGCATTGCCAGGCGTTGGCGCCATCACGACCTGAAGCTTGGCGCCGCTCGGGACGCGGCCGTAGGCGCGGTCGTCGCTGGTCAGCGCGTCGTGTGGCGAAAGCTCGACGATCAGGCCCGCGCCAGCATCGCCGCGGGCCGGCTCGAAACCGAGCACCACCGGCGCACGTTCGCCGGGACCGAGGTCGATGCGCCGCGACGCGAGCGGCTCGCTCACATTTCGCTCGCTGAGCGTCACGTACAAGCTGCGTGCCTTTTGGCCGAAGTTCTCGACCATGGCGAAGGCCTGCACCTGCTCGTGGTGGCTGGTCGGATCCTCGGCGCTGGCGATGTCCAGACGCACGATGGCGGCGTTGTCGACCGGCGTGCCGACCCGCACCAGCTCGAGCGGTAGGTTGGCGGACGCAAAAGCGTCGCGATCCGCGAGCGCGCCGTCACTGACCACGACCAGCCGCGCGTTGCGTTCGTAGGGGCGAAGTTGCGTGCTGGCGGTGGCGATGGCGAGGGTCATGCGCCCTTCGGCATCGGAGGCCTCGAGCTTGTCGAGCGATGCCTCCAGGCGCCGCAGATCGCTGTCCATTGCCGACACGACGTGGGCGTCACGCCCGGCGTCGACGATCACGGCCTGAGCCCCGGGCGCCAGGGCACGTAAAACGGCCGAGGCTGCGTCGCGCGCGTGGGCTAGGCGTGATCGCCCGTCGGGCTCCAATGCCGCCATCGAGGCGCTGGTATCGACCACGATGGCAATGTGGTCGCCCGCGACGTGCCCACCGCGTGATGCGGGCCGCGCGAGCGACACCGCCAAGAAGACCAGCGCGCACAGCTCGAGCAACAACGGAACTTGAGCGAGCAAGCGTTTGAATGGACTTTTTGCGGCAATATCTCGAGCTGCGGCGGCCCAGAGCCAGGTCGAAGACACCGTGACGCGCTGGCGACGGATCTTCAGAACGTACAAGAGTACGAGCGGCGCGAGCAGGCCGAGCAGCCACAGACCGCTCGGGGCTTTGAGCTCGAAGGGCACTTCCGAGAGCATAGGGGCAGTGCTTGCCCGTAGCTAGCGCCGCGCCAGGCGACTCCGCACGCCCTCGGCGCGGCTCAGGCGGGGTGCCTCGCGCGGAGCCGCGCGGAGCCGCGCGTAGCTCTCGTCGCGGTCCTGGCGGATGTCACGAAACACCGTTTCCAAGGTCTCGATTCCCACTTCCAGCGCGGTCTCGAGATTGGCCTGCGCGATGCGCTGACGTAGGGAAATGGGCTCCTTTTGTGGCAATGGCAGTGTAGCGAGGTTCGCCAAATCGAAGAACTGAGTGCCCTCCGGACTGCTGCCGCGGACGCGATCGAGCGCCGTCCGACGCACCACCTGGATGGTTGGATCGGGGGTCCGACGTAGGAACGGAATGAGGCGCTCCGGTTCCTTCACGTCGGGGGCGGCGTCGGGGTGGAAGGCAGCCATCGCGAATGGGATCCCCCCCACCTCGTAGCGTGCCGCATCCTGTTCACGGAGCGTCCGCACGAAGCTCTCGAAGCCCAGCCGGTCGAGCTCCAGATCGGGGTAGATGAAGAGCGCGATCTCGGTTGCCGCCTGGCCTTCGAGGCGGCCGAGGAGCTCCAGCGATTGCCGCGGATTGGCCTGATTTTCAGCCAGAATTACGGCTTCTACGACGTGCCCGTCACGCCGCGCGCTGGCCGCCCAAGGACACAACTTGAAGCCCTCGACGACCTCCAACGCATAGCGCCGATACACCCGCAGCGCCTCGCTGCGGAGCGCTTCGTCGTGACTCTCGGCGTCCGATTCAGACATCGCTCTGCAGTGTAGCGGGGTTCATCGAAAGCGTCGCCTCGCGTTCGTCGATGCGCTCGTCGGAGGTCGCGATCGCGCGTCCACGCGGATCGTGAACGGGACCGACGATCAAGATTCAGCAACGTGCTTCTTGACGGCACGTGCACATGGATTGCAAAGTGTTGGTCATTGCGCTCATGAGTGTTGCGCAATCTTGAAAACAGAGGACGGATCAATGGCCGCCAAAAAGAAGAAGAAGAGCGCGAAGAAAGCTGCACCCGCACCGGCTGTAGCCGCGCCTGCGAAGAAGAAGGCTAAGAAGAAAGCCAAGAAGAAGGCGAAGAAGAAGGCCAAGGCAGCGGCTCCCGAAGCCCCGCCAGTTGCCAAGCCCGCCAAGAAGGCAAAGAAGAAAGCCAAGAAGAAGGCTTGATCTTCCTAGCGAACACGAGCGCCACCGCCCTCGCTTCAGCGGTGTCGGTGGCGCTCGTGGCTCGCTTGTTCGATCTTGCTCTTCCCCTCCAGCCAGGGAGAGTCAGTCGCTCCGGGTCGAACGTCGAAATAGCGTCGTTCAGGCTGAATTAGCCTGAATTCCTAATCGACTTCCCGGGCCACGAAGCGGCGCACGGCGCCTTCCAGTGCTTCGTCGGTGCTCAACCGGACGTAGCTCGCGCGGTGCTTACGCGCCCAGGCGCGCAGCTCTTCGATCAAACCGGTCAGGCGCGTTACATAAGCGTCGAGCGCTGCGGCGTCCATGCTCAGCTCGACCTCGGCGTTGCTCTCGGCGTCGACGAAGGCAAAGTCTCCGTCGTAGCTGGGCTCGATTTCCTCGCGCGCCAGCACTTGTATCAAGGCCACCTGGTGGCCTGCCGCGCAGGCGCGAGTCAACGCGCGGGTGACTGGGCCCGGGTCCAAAAAGTCACTGACCACCACCAGCAACCCGGGGCGGGCCGACTGCTCTAGCAGTTGGTCGGTGGCGCGAACCAGGTCCGCCGATCCGCCGGCTTGGGGCTCGGACAGGTCGCGTAGCAAGGCGGGCAGCGCGTCGCGACCCCGCCGTGGCGAATTCGTGCGTTCGAGCGCACGACCGCTGCTCGTTCCGTCGGGTTGACGCGCGATTAAAACTTGGGCGCGCTGCCCGCCTGCGAGCGCCAAATAACCAATTGCGGCGGCCACGCGACGCGCGACCTCGAGCTTTTGCGGCGTACCGAACGCCAGCGACGCCGAGGCGTCGAGCAAGAGCCGCAGTACGCTGTCCTCTTCAGCGCGAAACAGCTTCAAAACAGGCTCGCCGGTGCGTGCAAAGGCGGCCCAGTCGACGCGCCGCAGGTCGTCACCGGGAGCGTAGGAGCGGTGATCTTGAAACTCTGCCGACCCACCGCGGCGGCGCGACGCCCGCTCGCCCGCGCTGCCGCTGCGCACCGTGATGCTCAAGCGGCGGCGCAGAGCCTCGAGCTCGCGCACGAAGGTGGGGTCGAGCAAGCTGCGCGGATCGGCCATCGACCTCAGCCGGCGCCGAGCGCGCCTTCCGGACTGGGTACGCCAGACGAAGCAGAGCCCGACGCGCTCGCGGCGCGTTGGGCGGCTTCTTCTTCATCGAAGGCGCGCTGTAGGGCGGCGCGCGCCCGACCCTCGGCGTGCAGGCGTTTACGCACCCGCAAGCTGGCCGATGTAAACAAGCCGACGCCGATCAACGCCCAGGCGGCCGCGCAGGCGCAGCCCGTGGCCAGCGTCACGCCCGCGTCGGGCGCCGAGGTCGATACGGCTTGCACCATGGCGACGGCGAACGTCGGTGAGGGGCCCGCCATGAGCAGCGCGCGGTCGTGCTGGCTCGTGAGCAACCCGGCGACGGCCATGGCAATCCAGGGGCCAACGAAAGCGAAGAACAGCGCTACTGCCAAGAGCAGCCGTGGCGTACCGACGCTTTGAGCGCGTGCGCGTGCCCACGCCGCGAAGCCCACGACGAACCCGAAGAAGGCCATCGCGTAGCCGTGAAACGCGAGCACGGCATCGCGATCTGCTGCTGATTTTGCCTTCAGAATGCCGATGGCAGCGCTGACTCCCAGGCTCAGCAAGGTGAGCGCCAGCAGCAGCATCGACGCGCGCAAGATGCCTGGACCGAGGCTGCGGCGGAAGCTCGAGGCCGACTCGCGCTGCCAATGCGCCTCGACGCGCACGGAGGGGCCGAGCGGCTCGCCTGCGAACAGAAAGGCACCGAAGCAACCAAACGCCCAGAGCAGCGCCCCCGCCGAGTACACCCACTCCAGGTCGTGAGCCGCTTGCACCACGAGCGCCGCGCACAAGGTCACGGCGGGCATCGAGCACAAGAACCAAACCCGCAGCCGGGTCGAGCGGTCGTCGCTCGGCGAGCCCATGTTGGCCACCGTGACCTCGTAGAACAGCCAGGCCGGGACAATCGTGGCGACCGCGGGCACGAGCACCAAGAACACCAAATAGGGCAGCCCGAAGTCGGCCCGCATGTAGGCGGTGGGTAGCCACACGGGCGGACCGGCCGGGACGCCCGGCCATTGGTCGTGCGCCGCAAACGACAAACCCACGCCCGCCAAGCCGTACACCGTGAGCGAGAGCGGCAGTGCTATCAGCAGCGTGACGATGATCGCGGCCGCGGGGCTCGAGAACTTGGCGCTCACCGACAACCCGAACGCGACCGCCAAGGCGGCGAGCAAGAACAGCATCGAGAACGCGATCAGCACCTCGGTCGCGGTCACGCCGCCGAACAAGAAGGGCAATGCGCCGACCGGCGCGAGCATCACGATGTACAGGGAAATATAGGTATATGCGGCCAGGAATTTGCCTCGCGCGATGCTGCGCGGGCTAAGCGCCGTGAGCTGCAGCGCTTCCCAAGTGCGGCCACTGCGTTCGCCGGCGATGGTGTTCGCTGCCACGGCGGGGCCAACCCAGGTGACGACCGCGAATGCGAGCGAGAAGAAGGTGTGGAAAATGGCCACACCGACTTTTGCGGGCTCCGCAGTGGTGCTCGCGACGCCGCCCACCGAGCAGATCAAGAGCGTCATCATGCCCGTGACCACGGCCAAGATGATCGGCGTGCGCTGGAGACGCGCGGCTTGCTTCAGCTCGCGCATCCAAACCGGGTTCGCTTCGTTCAGCCAACGCGCGTACGGCTTGCTCGTGGCTTGGCCAGGCATCGAGGAGGGCGGGGGAGGTGCGGAGAGCGGTCCGACGTCAGTCATTGCAAATCACCTCGCGTGACCTCGAGGAAGATGCGCTCGAGCTCGTTGCGCTCCGGCTCCACGCCCACGATGCCCACTCCGCGCGACACCAGGTGGCGCACCACCTCGGCCACGAAGCGTTCGTCACCCGTGTAATGCACGGTGAGCTGGCCGCCCGGAGCCGGTTCCACTGCCAGCACCCCACCGCCGCCTTCGATCAGCGGCACCACCACGCGCGAGTCGCCGATCACGCGCAGGCGCAGGCGGCGTCGCGCGGCCTCGGGCACGCTCACGCCCCCCGCCGTGTGCAGCGCTAGCTCGGGCGCGGCGCCGATCAGCGTCGGATCTGCGGGTTGAAACGGCACTTGAGGCGGCGGCGCGATGCGCAGGCCATCGGCGCCAATCGGCGCGTTGCGCGCCGCCAGCCGCTCGGCAATCTCGGCGATGGGACCTGCCACGACGAGCGAGCCGCGCTCCAGGATGCCGACCGAGGTGCAGATGTCACTCAGCTCGGTGAGGATGTGGCTGGAGAGGAAGATGGTCTTGCCCAGGTCCTTCAGCTCGAGCAGCAGATCACGAACCTCGATGCGCGCGCGCGGGTCCAGATCGCTCGCCGGCTCGTCGAGCACCAGCACCTTGGGATCGTGCAGCAGGATGCGCGCGATCTGCAGGCGCTGCTTCATGCCCTTGCTCAGCTCCGCGACCAGCCGATCCTGCAATTTGCCGAGCTCGGTGAGCTCGATCACCGCTTGCACCACCGAGCGGTCGGGCACCGAATACGCCTCCGCGAAAAACTCGAGGAACTCGCGGATCGTGATGCGATCGTACACGCCCGCGTGATCGGGCATGTAGCCGATCAAGCGGCGCACGCGCTCCGGCTCGAGCGAAACGTCGATGCCGTCGATCTCGACGCGACCAGAGAGCGGCTCGAGCAACGTGGCCATCACGCGAATGGTCGTGGTTTTGCCGGCGCCGTTCGGGCCGATGAAGCCGAAAATCTCGCCTTGCCCGACCTCGAAGCTGACATCGCGCAGCACGTCGATGTTGCCGAAGCGGTGCCACAAGTGGCGCACGCGAATGGCCGGTACCGAGGCGCTCATGGCACCCCCCCGTAGCCCACCACGCGCAAGAGCACGCGGTCCACGTCCAAGCGCAACCCGGAATCCTGAGTGCGGCCCTCGCCGCCTTCGACCTCGGCGATCAGCACGGGCACGTCGTCGGGCCACCAATCGGCGTCCGAGCCGGTCAGGGATTCGAGCGCTTCCCAGGCCGCGCCCGCGCCCTTGGCGCGTTCTTCCACGGCATCGTGGAACGTGGCCACGGACAGCACGTGCGTTCCGAGCGGCGTGCTCGAGCCAGGTGAGCCCAGGCTGCGACCTTGCTCGAGCTTCACGGTCTCGCCGTCGGAGAGCTTGGGGAAATAGTACAGCCCCTTGCCGGGGGCGTTCACCACGACGCTCAGCAGGTCGCGCGCGC
>OUNO011323000.1_pt1 | contig 16132 bp, 13 predicted proteins | sample 1779811 | NCBI WGS metagenome assembly OUNO01 (sample SAMEA3914804, study PRJEB12502) | metagenome | biome: forest; material: soil | place: Canada | collected 2010-06-25 | depth 0.3 m | reverse complement strand
CGACCGCGGAACATGATCGTGACCTTGACCTTGTCCTTGTGCTTGAGGAAGCGCTCGACGTGGTGCTTCTTGGTGTCGTAGTCGTGCTCGGCGATCTTCGGCCGGAACTTGATCTCACGGACGGTGATCTGCTGCTGGTGCTTGCGAGCCTGCTTGAGCTTCTGGGCCTGCTCGTACTTGTACTTGGAGTAGTCGAGCACACGGCAGACTGGTGGCCGCGCCTCGGGGGCGACCTCGACGAGGTCGAGATCGCGTTCCTGGGCGAAGGCGAGCGCGTCGGCCGTCTTGAGCACGCCGACCTGCGCGCCCTCATCGTCGATCAGACGCACCTCGGGCACGCGGATGCGCTCGTTGATCCTCGTCGTGTCCCGCTCGGGCGGGCGCCGGTCGAACCTGCGGGGTACCGGCACTAGCTTGTGTGACCTGGCGTCAAGTGAATGCTAGACGCGGCGCTCTGAGGATGTGCGAGGCTTCAATGCCGAGAAGTATAGCTCTCCACGGAGCCGCTCGACAAACTCTGCAAGCGCGAGCGCACCGAGGTCTCCGCCACGGTGCTCGCGAACGGAGACGGTCCCCTCGCCCTGCTCGCGCTCGCCGACGATCAGCATGTAGGGGATCTTGCGCAGCTCGGCCTCGCGGATCTTGCGGCCGATCGACTCGTTGCGATCGTCGAGCTCGGCTCGCGCGCCCGCGTCGCGAAGCTCGGCCGCGACGCTCGCCGCGTAGTCGCCGAAGCGCTCCGACACGGGCAGGACGATCGCCTGGACGGGCGCGAGCCAGACGGGGAACTCGCCGGCGTAGTGCTCGATGAGGATGCCGATGAAGCGCTCGAAGGAGCCCATCAGCGCTCGGTGGATCATCACCGGGCGATGCTCGTCGTTGTCGGCCCCCGTGTACAGGAGGTCGAAGCGCTCGGGCATCGAGTAGTCGAGCTGGACGGTTCCCAGCTGCCACGAGCGGCCGATCGAGTCGGTCATGTGGAGATCGATCTTCGGCCCGTAGAAGGCGCCGTCACCGGGGTTGATCTCGTACTCCAACCCCTCGGCCGCCAGCGCCCCGGCCAGGGCGCCCTCGGCGCGATCCCACATCTCGTCCCCGCCGATGCGCTTCTCGGGGCGCGTCGAGAGCTCCAGGCGAGGCTCGAAGCCGAACAGCTCGTAGAGGAAGAAACCGAACCGCAGGCACTGGACGACCTCGTCCTCGACCTGCTCTTCGGTGCAGAAGATGTGGGCGTCGTCCTGCGTGATGTGGCGGACCCGCATCAGCCCATGGAGCGTCCCGCTGGGCTCGTGGCGGTGGACGAGGCCGGCCTCGGAGTAGCGGATCGGGAGGTCGCGGTAGGAGCGGCGCTCGTCGGCGTAGATCTGGATGTGCGCCGGGCAGTTCATCGGCTTCAGCCCCATCGGGCGGTCCTCGACGTCGGTGAAGTACATGTGGTCGCGGTAGGTGTCCCAGTGGCCGGACTGCTTGAACAGCTCGACGTCGTAGAGGATCGGCGTCTTGACCTCGCGGTATCCGCGCCGGCGGTTCTCGCTGCGCCACAGCTCCGACAGCGCGTTCCAGACCGCCATGCCCGCCGGCTTCCAGAACGGCCCGCCCGGGGACAGCTCGGAGAACATGAACAGGTCGAGCTCGCGACCGAGCTTGCGGTGATCGCGCGCGCGAGCCTGCTCGAGGCGCTCCTCGTGCTCGGCCAGCTCCTGCTCGGAGAAGAAGGCCGTGCCGTAGATGCGGGTGAGCATCGTGCGGTCGGAGTCACCACGCCAGTAGGCGCCGGCGACCGACAGGAGCCTGACGGCCTTGACGGTCTTCGTGCTCGGCGCGTGCGGTCCGCGGCAGAGGTCGGTGAAGGGACCGTTGGTGTAGAGCGAGACCGTCTCGAGCGGCTGCTCGGGGCCGGCGGCGGCCACGAGGTCGTCGATCAGCTCGACCTTGTAGTCCTGGCGATCGGCCACGAAGCGCTCGCGCGCCTCGGCCACCGGCACGTCCACGCGCGTGAACTCCTCGGCGGCCTTGATGTGGGCGCGCATCCGCTCTTCGATGTGCGGGAAGTCGGCCTCCGACACGGCCGTGCCGGGCGGAAACTCGAAGTCGTAGTAGAAGCCGTCGGCGATCGCCGGCCCGATCGAGATCTTGACGCCGTCGTAGAGATCAAGCACGGCCGCAGCCAGGACGTGAGCGGCGTCGTGGCGGATCAGCTCGAGCGCCTGCGGGCTCTTGGCGGTGATGACCGACAGGCGGGCGCCGTCGGGCAGGGCCCGTGCGAGGTCGCGCACCTCGCCGTCGGCGCCGTCGGGCTGCCTCGACAGCTCGACGGCCAGCGCGGCCCTCGCGAGCCCCGGGCCGATGGCCGCCGCGGCGTCGGCGCCGGTGGCGCCGTCGGGCAGCTCGAGCTCCTTGCCGTCGGGGAGTGTCACCTTGACCGCCATCAGGCGAGGGAGGCTACCCGCCGGGCGTCGGGGCGGTTCTCTGCGCATCGTTCGACGCAGCCGAAATCAGAAACGGGGGTACGGACAGTTGTCTGCATTTGCGACCATGCGGTGCATGAGTGACGCGTCGGCTCGGGCAATCTCGATCACCCTGTCGCCGACCCAGATCGACGAGATCCTCCGCGCCGCCGCCGGCAGCCGATCGCCCAGCCTCTCGACGATCGTCGCCGACGCGCTGCGAGCCCCGTTGGGCGACCCCGACGCTGCGGGCGCGACCCCGGGGGCGCCGGACACGCCGACGTCGGGAGGGCTAGGTGCGCTGCACGGCTACGCCCCTTCCCGCGTCGTCGACCAGCGCCTTTCGCGGTCGCTGCTGCGCGGCCTCTCGCTGCTGACGTGCTTCGGAGGCAGCGGCGAGGCCCGCGGGATCGTCGAGATGGCGGGCGAGCTCGACATGAGCCCATCGACCGCCCACCGCTACGCCCTGACGCTCGTCGAGGTCGGTCTGCTCGAGCGTTGCCCCAAGACGCGCAAGTACCGCCTCCCCGGGCGGCCCGACTGAGTTGCGCGGCGCGACCGGACACGGCGCCCTGCACCGATGACGGCCAACGCGGCGGCGCAAATAGGTGGCCGACAGCCGCGCGTCGAGCGCGCGGATGCCGGCCGGCCAGCGCCTGTGGGGATGGCGTGACGGCAGCACGGTACCAGCAGTCAGCTGACTGGATCTTGCTACTAGTGAAATGCGATGTTTCTGATGATGTCGTCCCCCATCCAGGCAGACGCGGACCTCGCCGCCACGCTGCGACGTCTGCGCCTCGAGCGCGGCGACACCCAGGAGGACCTCGCCCACCGCGCCGGCCTGACGGTCGCGGCGTTCGCGCGAATCGAGCGCGGTCAGGCCAACCCGACGTGGACGACCGTAAGGCGGATCGCCGGCGCGCTCGACATCACGCTCGCGGCCCTCGGCGAGGCGGTCGAGCGGGCGGCGCGCCGCTAGCTGTGAGGGCGCACCCGGGCGGCGAGGATCGCTATGTCATCGCGGACGTGGCCGTTCAGGTCGACGAGCCGCAGGAGCGCGTCGATCGACCCCTGGGCGCCGTCGGAGGAGCCGCTCTCGACCGACTCGATCAGGGCCTGCGGGGTGAGGACCAGCTCCGGGGCGTGGGCCTCGGGAAGCCCGTCGGTGTAGAAGACGAGCGCATCGTCGCGCTCGAGCACTGTCTCGGACTCCGAGAACGACGGGTCCTCGACGACGCCGAGCAGGATGCCGGGGCCGCCGAACTCGCGGACGGCGCCGCCAGCGCGCGCGAGCAGCACGGGCGGGTGACCGGCGAGCGCGATGGTCGCGTCGGCCTGCGATCCGCGGAAGCGAAGATGGGCGAGGACGGCGGTGGCGAAGCAGCCGGCGAAGTCCTGGTCGAGCATCGCGCGGTTGACCTCGGTGAGGACTTCGACGGGCGAGCGACTCTCGCGCGCATAGGCGGCGATCGTGTGGCGCAGGAAGCCCGTCAGGGCGGCCGCCTCGGCGCCCTTGCCGCAGACGTCGCCAATGACCAGCCAGCAGCTCTCGCCGTCGCCGAAGGCGTCGTAGAAGTCGCCCCCGACCTCGTCGCCGGTGCCCAGCGGGCGAAAGAAGCTCGCCAGCTCGAGGCCGTCGATGGCGGGCAGGACGGAGGGCATCAGACTGCGCCGCAGAGTGCGGGCGACGAGCGCCCGCTCGGCATAGAGACGGGAGTTGTCCAGCGCCATTGCCGCCCTGCCGGTGACATCCTCGAGCACGGCCAGCAGGCCGGCGTCGCGCTCGACCTCGCCGTGGCGCTGCCAGAAGGAGATCATGCCGTGGGTGCGGCCCCGGGCGGTCATCGGCAGGACGGCCGAGGCGACGTAGCCGGCGTCGCGCAGGAGCAGCTCGGGGTGGGTGTCGCGCGAACCGTGCTCGTGCAGTCGCTCGACCTCAGCCGCCAGCGCTGCGTCGGCGCCGGCGGCGACCGTCGCGCTCGCCCAGCCGTCCTCGTCGAGGACGTCGATCACGCAGAGTGCCGCCAGCTCGGGGACGGCCATTCGCGCGATCGTTCGCAGGGTCTCCGACGGGTCGAGCGATTTGTCGAGCTCGGACGTCGCGGAGATCAGGATCTGCAGGCGCCGGCGCTGCTCGCGCATCCAGTTGAGCGCCGCGTGGACGACAGCCGAGGCCAGCAGAGCGAGGACGACACCGACGATGGCGATCGCGCCGAACGTGCCCGACACTTCCGCTTCGTAGACGAGCGGCAACAGGAACGCGAGCAGCCCCATGCCGGAGACGAACAGGAAACGCCCCCGCGGCTGAAAGGCGGCGGCGTGGCCGATGGCGAAGAAGTAGATCAGCGCGAACGGGCTGCTGGCGCCCCCGCCGGAGGCGCACAGGACGGCGATGACGACCACGCCCCAGACATCGGCCGCGAAGGCGAGCCGCAGGCCGCCCCAACGCCGCGAGGTGGCGATGAAGAGGCCGACGCCCGTGAGCAGGGCGTCGAGCGCCACGGCCGACACCCCGATGGGCGACTCGACATTGGGCAACAGCAGGGCCGTCGCGCACAACATCGCGCCGACCAGGTAGAGGCCGCCCGCGACCGCGACGGCGCCCCGTGCTTCACGGGCGTCGTCGGCTTCCTCCGACGGCACCAGGGCGAAGGAGTCCGCGAGCGTCATCGATCGCTCCGCGGGCCGCCATCCCGCCAGCTCCTGGACCCCCACATAGACATATACGTACATTGTCGTCCCTACGGTCACGTCCTGGAGTTTTTTTGGAAATTTATGTTTACGCGTGGCGTGTTGAGGGCATCGCATGCTTGCGGAAGCGCAAAACATCCGTCACATCCCCCTCTACGCAGTAGGTGCTGACCGCCGCGACCGTCCACATCCGGTCGCGGCGGTCTTTTTTTTGGGCCGTGTGGCCGTCTGGCGTCGTCTGAGCCGGTCTCCTCCGCGGACGCTCAGCGCGCGCGTCGCCCACGCCGGGCCCTTCGGCCGTCCTATGAGACGGCGCCGCTTGCCGTCGCGGCGGGGACCTGCTGGGTGATGCAATGGATGTTGCCGCCGCCGAGCAGGATCTCGCGGGCCGCGACACCGACAACCTCGCGGTCCGGGAAGCATCCGGCGAGCACCTCGGCGGCCTCGTCGTCGTGGCGCGGGTCGAGCAGCGGGAAGACGATGCGCGAGCTGCCGAGATAGAAGTTGGCGTAGGACGCCGCCAGGCGCTCGCCGGCCAGCCGCGGCTTGGCCCCCGGCGCGTGCGCCACGCCGGCGGCCTCCTGCTCGCTCATCGCCGTCGGCCCGGGCGTCGGCAGGCGGATGACCTCCAGAGAGCGGCCGCGTGCGTCGGTGGCCTGTTCGAGTCGCCGTAGCGCGTCCTGTGAGATCTCGTGCTGGGGGTCGGCGCGATCCTCGCACCAGCTCAGCAGGACGGCGCCCGGCCGCGCGAAGCAGGCGAGGTTGTCGACGTGGCCGTCCGTCTCGTCGGCAAACACGCCGCGGCCCAGCCAGATCACGCTCTCGGCGCCGAGGTAGTCGAGCAGGACGGCCTCGATCTGGGCTCGCGAGAGGCTCGGGTTGCGGTTCGGGTTCAGCAGGCACTCCTCGGTCGTGATGACGGCGCCCTCGCCGTCGACGTGGATCGAGCCGCCCTCGAGGACGATCGGCGCGCGGTAGCGCTCGACGCCTTCGAACTCGAGCACCTTGCGGGCGACGCGTTCGTCGCGCTCCCACGAGGCGTAGAGGCCTCCCTCCCGTCCACCCCAGGCGTTGAACGACCAGTCGACACCACGCCTGTCGCCGTGGGCATCGACGACGAACGTCGGGCCGATGTCGCGCATCCAGGCGTCGTCGGCCGACAGCTCGACGACACGTATCGAGGACGACAGCGCCGCGCGGCAGCTCTCGTACTGCGCGTCGGAGACGGCCATCGTGACCGGGTCGGAGACGTTGATGGCCTCCGCCACGGCCGCGAACGCCTCCTGGGCGGGGTGGGCGTCCTCGCGCCAGTTGTCGGGACGCTCGGGCCAGGCCATCCAACAGCCGACGTGCGGCTCGTACTCGCCCGGCATGCGGTAGCCGTCGGCCGCCGGCGTGGAGGCGATCGTGGCGCTCACCGCGAGCGAAGATATCGGACCGCCCTAAAGTCTCTGGCCATGGGCGACATCCGCATCGTGAGGGGGGCGGGCGCGCTGGACTCGCCGGCGCGCACGAGGGCCTCCGAGCGAGTGCCGCTGCGGGTGGCGGCGTTGCAGCAGCGCTGGCACCCCGACCCCGGCGAGCACGCCGGCGCGCTGGAGGCCGGCATCAGGTTGGCGGCGAGCGAGGGCGCACAGCTCGTGTGCCTCCAGGAGCTCACCCTCAGTCGCTACTTCGCCACCGATCCGCGCGGTGCCCGGGAGGCCGGCGTAGAGCCGGAGGAGCTGCCCGGCGGCCCGACCCACGGCTTCGCCGTGCGCATGGCGCGGGAGACGGGACTCCACGTCCACGCGTCCCTGTATGAGAGGGCACCCGACGGCGGCGGGCTCGGCTTCAACACGGCGATCCTCGTGAGGCCGACGGGAGAGCTGGTCGGGCGGACGCGCAAGCTGCACATCCCGATATCGGCCGGCTACTACGAGGACCGCTACTTCCGACCCGGCCCGGCGGGCGAGAGCGCCTTCCCGATCTACCGGCTCGGCGACGCGCGGCTAGGGCTGCCGACGTGCTGGGACCAGTGGTTTCCCGAGCTGGCGCGCGCGTACAGCCTCGCCGGCGCCGAGCTGCTCGTCTACCCGACGGCGATCGGCTCGGAGCCCGACCACCCGGACTTCGACACGGAGCCTCTGTGGGAGCGCGTCATGATCGGCAACGCGATCGCCAACGGCCTCTTCGTCGTGGCCGTCAACCGCATCGGCGAGGAGCCACCGCTGCGCTTCTACGGCTCGTCGTTCATCTGCGATCCCTACGGCCGCAAGCTCGTGCAGGCGCCGCGGGACGAGCCGGCGCTGCTGTTGGCCGACCTCGACCTCGACCAGCGGACCGACTGGCTCGAGCTGTTCCCCTTCCTCGACACCCGCCGACCCGATGCCTACGGCGGCCTCGCCGACGGCGCGCCAGAGCCCAGCACACGACCGGCCTGAGCACCGCCGCGCCTCCGCGCCGAGCACGAGTCGGGCGACGTCCGCGAGCCGTGCCGGGGAGGCCGAGCGGGCGCTCGACCTCCCGGCTGCGGCGCGGCTACGGCGTGGTCGTGGGCACCTTGCCGGCGGTCTCTTCAGCCTCGCGCTGGGCGCTCTCGCCTGCCTCGTGGGCAGCCGCCTCGTTCGATTTGAACGCGCCGCTCGGCGGCGCTCCCTGCGGAGCACCCTGAGGGCGCCCCGCTTCGGTCGTGCTCGTGCTCGTGCTCGCGCTCTGCGTGGCCGTAGCCGCGCCGCTGCTGGCCGTGTTGAAGACCGTCGCTCCGACGGCTCCTCCGGCGAGCAGGGAGCCGGCGACGGCTGCGGTCATGAGGCCTCTGCGTATTGGGTTCATGCTGTCGTCTCTTTTCGTTCGACGTTCCCTCGATGTCGAGGCGTGCATTGACGATGGGCGGGCAGGCTCAACGCGCCGTGGGCGCAGCCTGGGAGGTTGCCGAGAGGAGCTGCCGCGACGGCCGTTTCGCGGACCGAAAGGACGGGTAACGTCAGGGCCAAGGGTTGCGCCCGCCCCGGCGCGACCCATGGGGAGGGGGTCTTCGGAGCGCTCTTTGAGGGAGAGCGAACGACCCCCATCGAGCTCGTGGCGCGCGGGACCGCGCGCCACGAGCCGCTTCTGCCGTGACCACCGCGAAGGCCAGCTCTCAGGGACGGCGCCCCACGGCTACGGCCAGCCCTTGGCGACGCGCGCCCCACGGCGACACATGCCCCTCGGCGACGCCCGCCCTCGGACCGCGCGACTAGGGCGCCTGCGCCGGCCGGAGCGAGCGGGCGAACTCGAGCATCGTGGCGACGAGCGGGTTGCGGCGCGTCTCGTGGCCGACGAGCGTCATCCGGGCCGGCTCGGCGTCGAGCAGCGGGATCGCGCGGATGCCCGCCACCGGGCCCGCGATGACGCGGGCGGCCGAGGACGGCACCGTCGTGATGGCATCACGCATCGACAGAGCCGCGATGACCTCCTGAGGGTTGAAGGCGCGATCGACGGTGACACGGCGAGGCGGGCCGCCGCGATGGTCGTCGAGGCTCCAGAAGGACGCCCACGCAGGCGCGACGGAGGGATGAAGGCCAATGAAGGTCTCCTCCAGGACATCTTCGAGCGTCAGCTCGTCCATGGCGGCGAGGGAGTTCCGGACCGGCGCAAGGACCACGCGTGGCTCGACTCGCACCAGCTCGCTCCAGACGTCCGGGTCGGCCGGGGGCGCGTGGCAGGCGGCGACGTCGACCTCCGCGATCCAGGTGGCTGTCGGCAGCGACGGAAACGGCAGCTCGCGATAACGGACGTCGATCGCGGGGAACTGTCGAGCGAACGTTTCCAGGGCCGCGGGACTGTCGAGCCCGGGCGGGACGCCGAGGAAGCCGAACTCGATGGTGCCCTCGTCGGCGCGGGCCAACGACTGAGCCGTCAGCGCCGCTTCGGCGGCCGCCGCGACGGCCACTCGAGCCTTCTCGTAGAACGCCGAGCCGGCGGGCGTCAGCGTGACACCACGGGGATGGCGCTCGAGCAGCTGCAGGCCGAGCTCGGACTCGAGCTGGGCGATGGCCTGCGAGATCGCCGGCTGGGCTACGTGTAGACGGCGCGCGGCGCGCGTGAACTGGCCCTCCTCGGCGACCGTCACGAAATACAGCAGATGGCCCTGCCTAAAGGCCATCGTCGGCCGCCCGCCGGGGCGCGTGGGCTGCCCTGGTAGGGCTCACGCGAGCCTCGCGCAGCTGTCGGCGCCGATGACCATCTGGGGGCAAGTTACCAACCATCGGACTCGCGGTGGCTGGGGCAGGCAGAGCGTGATGCGAACGTCGGCGCCGGACTGCCCGCCGATCGATGCGGACGGGCGCGGGCGGGCTCCGACCGGCCGTTCAGGAGCCTGGTGGGGAGTCCGGCCGCTGTCGCTTGCGCCCCTTCTGGTCGGTTCGCCCTGTGCCGATGCACGCTCGGCAGACGATCCAGCGCCCCTCGGGCTCGGCCTCGGGCTCCCACCACGTCCAGCCGGCACCGGCGCACGTCGTGCAGCGGTCCTTCTCCGCGATCTGCCTGTCCGACTGGGTCATCGGCCGAGCATACCTCTCGCGCCCTGCCCGTCAACCGCCGAGTTCGCGTGGCGGGCGCGCGAGCAGAGCCGCGCCGGCGATGACCGTCACGAACGCAAGGATCCGCAGGGCGGCCAGGCCTCCGCCCGGAAGGGTCTCGTGCAACAGGACAGGGCCGGCGGCAATCGGCAGGGCATTCGTGACCAGGGTGGCTATGCCGGCGATCGTCAGGGCGGCGCCCCGCTGATATCCGAGCTGGAGCAGCGACGTGCCGAGGAGGTAGCCGACGACCGCCAGCACAGCGAACGCAGCGCGGGCGCCGCCCTGGGTGGCCACCTTGGTCGAGATGTCGCCGCAGGAGAACAGCAGGCCCCCCGCGATGCCCTCGGCGGCTGCGCCCTTGAGCAGCGAGCGGCCGACTGCCAGGACGAGGCCGGCCGCCAGAGCAGTCGCGCCGAGCCACAGCCCGATGTCGAGAACTGAGCCGCGGGCGCCCTGATCACCACCTTCGACGAGGGACAGCGACAGGAACAGCAGCCCGGCGACCGACACCGCCGCGCCGAGGGCCTCCTGACGGGTCATGCGTCGGTGCGCGAGACGGGCCGAGGCAACGGCGAGGATGCCGATGCCGCCGGCGGCGACGCTCTGAACGAGCGCCAGCGGCGCAAGCGCGAGCGCGGCGACGTAGAGGGCGAACCCGCACGACTCCATCGCGAAGCCCACCAGCCAGGCGCTGCTGGCGAGCAGCAGCCTCAGCGAGCTAAGCGGCCGCCGCGGCGAGAGCGCCCCGAGTGTCCCGACGGCGGCGTGCTCGCGGAGGTAGGCGAGACTGACGAGCGTCGTCGAGACGAGCGCGAGGACGAGCGCGATCGTCGTTTCGATGCTCGTCGCGCGCATGGCCGCGGCTGGGTGCATGGCGGTACTGAACAGTGTTTGCCCGTCGCCCGCCCCGCGACGAGGACCCTCGCCCCCTGCGTGTCGTCACCATGGCGGGGTGCGCATCCGCTCGATTCCGCTGGCGCTGACGGTCCTCGTCGGCGTCCTCCATCACCACGTACGCGGCCCGAGCGTCGACTACATCGGCCTCTTCCTGGCCGCGGGCACGAGCTGGGCGGGCCTCCCGGGGATCGGCGAGACGCTGCTGATCGCCGCCGGCGTGTCGGCCGCGCGCGGCCACCTGGATCTGGTGTCGGTCGTGGCCGTCGCGTGGGCGGGCGCCGCCACGGGTGGGACGCTGGGCTGGGCCGTGGGGCTGAAGGGCGGCCGGGAACTGCTGACGGCCAAAGGCCCCCTGCTGTCGTGGCGGATGGCACTGACCGCGAGGGGCGACCGCTTCTATGAGCGCTACGGCACCGTCGCGGTGCTCGTCACGCCCTCCTGGATGGCCGGGATGCACTCGATGCGGCCCTCCCGCTTTCTCCCGGTCAACACCATCTCAGCGCTCGTCTGGGCTCTGGCACTCGGTGTCGGCGCCTATCTCGTCGGACCGTCGATCGCCGACGCGGCGAGCGACTTCGGCTTGGCCGGCGGTGCGATCCTCGCGGCGCTGATCGTGCTCGCCGTGGTACTCGTCGTATGTCATCGTCGCCGCGGCGAGCCGCCCTCCTGAGCGGGGCCGGATCGCGTCGGGCGGGCTTGCCTTTTCGTCCTCCATCCGTACTTTTCCTCGAGTAGCCGCCGCCGGCGATCGAATAGGCGCCAATGCCCGAGGATAGAGCGACGATCAGCGACAAGCAGCGAAACGGCACCGCGCGCTCAGGCGGCGTCGGTACGCCAAGGCCGCCGCGATCCGCATCGGTCCCGGCGAGCCAACGTACGGCCGAGCACGAGGCCTCGCGCCGGCCGGGCACTGGGCGTGACGCCGGCGCGCCGATCGCGCCGGCCCGCTCCTACCTCGACGTCGCGGGGACGTAACTCGCTGCCAACCGCACGACGGCCGGCGTGCCGTCGAGCGAGGTTGCGTAGCATGAGCCGGGTGCCCGATCCAACATCGCAGGAGCCTGATGGTGTAGGCGTCAGCAAGACGAACACCCACCCGCCGATGCCGCGCGACAAGCGCGGCTGGCAGGTCTCCCCCGCCCCCGACGGGCGCGGAATGCCCGAGCAGGCACCGAAGGGCCCGCCGGTGCACCGCCGACCCGCTTTCGTGTGGTTCGTGGTGTTGCTGCTCGCGCTCAACTGGATATCGGTGCTGGCCTTCGCTCCTACGACTGGTCAGCCGCGAGTAACCGTGTCGTTCAACCCCTTCTTCCTCGAACAGGTCAAGGGCGGCGAAGTGAAGTCGATCTCCTCCACGGGCGACACGATCCAGGGCACCTTCAGGCACAAGCTGCGCTATCCGACCTCGAGTACGAAGGCGACGCCCACCACCCTGTTCGCCACACAGGTCCCGTCGTTCTGGAACGACGGCCAACTCTCGGCGCTGCTGCAGGAAAAGGGCGTTGAAATCAACGCGAAGTCGACGACCCCCAGCCAGTCGCTGTTGGCTGAGCTGCTGCTCGGCTTCGGGCCGACCCTCTTGATCGTGGGCCTGTTCGTCTTCATCGCTCGCCGCGCCTCCAAGGCCGGCGGCGCGATGGGCGCGCTCGGGAACTTCGGGCGCTCGCAGGCGCGGCGCGTCGACCCGGCGAAGATCCGCGTCACCTTCAAGGACGTCGCCGGCATCGACGAGGCCAAGTCCGAGCTGTCAGAGATCGTGGACTTCCTGCGAAGTCCCGAGCGCTACGGGCGCCTGGGTGGGCGGATGCCCCACGGGGTGCTGCTCTCGGGAGCACCGGGGACCGGCAAGACGCTGCTCGCGCGCGCGGTCGCCGGCGAGGCGCACGCCGCCTTCTTCTCGATCTCAGCGTCGGAGTTCATCGAGGCCATCGTCGGCGTCGGCGCCTCGCGGGTGCGTGACCTGTTCGCGAAGGCGAAGGAGGCGGCGCCGGCGATCATCTTCATCGACGAGCTCGACGCGATCGGACGCTCACGTCAGGGGTCGGTGTCGGTCACGGGCGCGAACGACGAGCGCGAGCAGACGCTCGACCAGATCCTCACCGAACTCGACGGCTTTGAGAGCTCAGAGGCGGTCGTCGTGCTGGCGGCGACCAACCGTCCCGACGTGCTCGACTCCGCGCTCTTGCGACCCGGCCGCTTTGACCGTCGCGTCGCGGTCCAGGCGCCGGACCGCGACGGGCGGCGGGAAATCCTCGCGGTCCACACGCGCTCGATCCCACTCGCCGAGAACGTCGACCTCGAGGCCCTGGCCGCGAGCACGCCGGGGATGGTCGGAGCCGATCTTGCGAACCTCGCCAACGAGGCCGCTCTGGTTGCCGCTCGTCGCGACCACGAGAAGGTGGAAATGGCTGATCTCACGGACTCGCTCGAGAAGATCATGCTCGGCTCCCCGCGCGGCATCCTGCTCTCACCGGCCGACCGCGAGCGCACCGCCTACCACGAGTCCGGCCATGCACTCGTGGGGATGCTCACCGCGGGCGCGGACCCTGTGCGCAAGGTCTCGATCATCCCGCGCGGCATGGCTCTGGGAGTGACACTCTCGACGCCCGACTCAGATCGCGTCTCATACTCGCTCGAGGACCTGCAGGCGAAGATTCGCGTCGCCCTCGGTGGGCGCGTCGCCGAGGAGGTCGTCTACGGCACGATCACCACCGGAGCGGAGTCCGACATCCAGCAGCTCACGATGATCGCCCGTCAGATGGTCGGACGCTGGGGCATGAGCGAGGCGGTCGGCCCGATCGCCGTGCTACCAGCCGACGGTGAGGGGCCGTTCCTCCCAGGAGTGAGCGCAACCTCAGAGTCCACCCAGCGTCTCGTGGACGACGAGGTCAGACGGATGATCGACACCGCCCATCAGGAGGTCACGAGCCTGCTCACAGAGCACCGCGAGCAGTTGGAGAGTCTTGCTCAGGCGCTGCTTGCGCGTGAGACACTCGACGGGCTCGATGCGTACGAGGCAGCCGGTGTGTCCGTGAGCGAGCAGCAGCCGGCCGTGCTCTCTTGATTTGCCATCGAACGAGTAGCGCCCCCGGGTGCCGCGAGATACGGCACCCCGAGCTTCAGCTCACGGTGTAGCGCACCGGCACCTCGCGCTCCGACTGCTTGGGTGGGCGCGTGTACTCGCGGCGCTGGCGCGCGGGTAGCTTCACCTTCTTGGCCTTGTCGGGAGGCTCGTAGGGAATCAGCGAGAGCAGGTGGCTGATCAGGTTCAACCGAGCTGTGCGCTTGTCATCCGCCTCCACTACCCACCAGGGGCTGTGGTCGGTGTCGGTGCGGGCAAACATGCGGTCCTTCGCCTCGGCGTAATCGACCCAACGGGCTCGGGCCTGCAGGTCGGTGGGGCTGAACTTCCAACGCTTGCGCGGGTCGGTCAGGCGCTTCTCAAAACGGCGCTCCTGCTCCTCGTCTGAGACCGACAGCCAATACTTGACGAGCGTGATCCCTTCGTTCTGCAGCGACTGCTCGAACTGCGGGCAGAAGTGCAGGAACTCCTCGTACTCCTCCGGGGTGCAGTAGCCCATCACGCGCTCGACGCCGGCCCGGTTGTACCAGCTGCGGTTGAACAGGGCGATCTCACCGGCGGGCGGGAGATGAGCGGCATAACGCGCGAAATACCACTGCGTGCGCTCGCGCTCGTTGGGAGCGGGCAGCGCCACGATGCGGCAGGTGCGCGGGTTCAGGTAGGCCGTGATCCGCTTGATCGCACCGTCCTTGCCGGCCGTATCGCGGCCCTCGAAGAGGACGACCAGCCGACGGCCCTGAGCGACGATCCACTCCTGCATGTAGACGAGCTCGGTCTGCAGGCGCAGCAGCTCCTTCTGGTACTGCTTGCTGCTCAACTGTCGCGGAGCCGGCACCGATCGCATCCTCGCACTTCTGGGCTGCTGTGGAAGCGGGGTGCGAGCGTCGCCGTTGTGGGCCCCTCCGGCGAGCTCACGGTGACCTTCGTCGGGCTCCGGCCCTCCCTCTCCTACCCTGCCGGGGCAGCCGCGCTGAACGACTCATACCGAGCACATCACCTCGCCGCACCGCTCGTGGCTGGTTCCTAGCGGCGGCTGCGGACGGTCGTGTCGCTGGTGTGGCGGGCGCCGGTGGTCTGCGCTTGTTGCGATCACCTTTAGGACACTTTGCGTTCGAGGAGGAAGCCGCTCAGCCGAGCCAGGGACAGAACAACCGCGTGATCGAGCAATCGGCCGCCACGGCGTCGTGCGGGAGCTTTGCAACCCCCGCTCGACCAAATGCGCGCTCGGCGACTTGCGTCGGCGTCTCCCCGAACGGGGTGGGCCGCGAACGCTGGCGTACGCAGATGCCCGGAGTACCCCTCTAGGCCGCGCCGTCAGCCAAGGCTGTTGAGGAACTCGCGTGGCATCAGCACCGGCGGCCGCGGGTCGCTGAGCTGGATGAGGTGGGTGTCGCCGGACACAATGCACTCGGCCTCACCTGCCCGCGCAAGGGCGACGAGGTAGTCATCGCCCCGGTCGGGTGTCGCGACGGGCTGAGTCTCCGGGTCAGCGGTCCAGACGCCGTCTTCGGAGAGCGCGCTCAGCAGAGCTTCGACCAGAACCAACGGGATTGTCGTTTTGAACTTAGGACGCCGGAGAACGCGCTCAACCTCGGCGATCAGCAAAGGACTTACGATCACGTCGAACTGGCCGTCGGCCCACCACTAGAGGATCTGCGCAGGGCTGCCGGTCGGCGCGAGCAGCGCCGACACGTAGACGTTGGTGTCGAGGACTACCCGTCGCACTCAGCGGCGCGACGCGTGCTGCTCTCGGACCGCCATCTCTATCGCCTCATCCTCACTCATGCCCTCTGCGGATGCACGACGATCAGCCAGAATCGCCTTTACCCGTTCACGGCCACTTACGAGCGCCAAGTAGCGCTCGTAAGATAGAACGACGGCCTCAGGCCGTCTGTGGGCACCAATCACGACCGGATCCGCCTCCGCTCCACGAGCCCGGAACCCAGCAAGCATCGCCGGCAACTTGGCACGCGCCTCTCGGGTTGGCAGTACCTCATCGACTCTCGGGCTCATGGGATGAGCATAGCAGAAGGTGTACACGTATGGATACACCTTTATGGGCAGGTTCCACTCGCGCCGGGGCTTTCCGCAGGGTCACGATCGTCATGTGAGGAGACCCGCCCGATTCCTTCTGGCTTGACGTATGCCGATGTCGGTATATGATTGCACCATGGCACGAGCAGCGACGACGTCGGACGTCTTCAACGCGATCGCCGAGCGGCAGCGCCGGGAGATTCTGGTGCTGCTGCGGGCGGGTGAAGGGCCGGTGACCGAGTTGGCCCGGGAGCTGGGCATGACCCAGCCGGGGGCGTCCAAGCACCTGCGGGTGCTCCGGGAGGTCGGACTGGTGCGGGACCGCAAGGCAGGCAAGCAACGCCTGTACGGCCTTGACGCCCGCGGGCTGCGACCGGTTTACGAGTGGACCGGCGGGTTCGAGCGGTTCTGGAACGAGAGCTTCGACCGGCTGGACG